>Ga0209253_10000901_pt1 | contig 25935 bp, 20 predicted proteins | sample FrelakmetBRP12BR_FD_187145 | JGI IMG/M metagenome (GOLD analysis project Ga0209253, IMG submission 187145) | Freshwater lake sediment microbial communities from the University of Notre Dame, USA, for methane emissions studies - BRP12 BR (SPAdes)... | ecosystem: Environmental > Aquatic >...
CGGGGGATCGGGAACGGCATTTCGCTGATCATTTTCATTGGGATCATCGCGCGCTTCCCGCACTCGATCGTGGACCAATTCCGCGTCAGTCAGAACCTTATTATTGGCCTGATTATCCTTGCGGTGATGGTGGCGATCATCGCCGGTGTGGTGCTGGTGACGCAGGGTACCCGGCGCATTCCCGTGCAGTACGCCAAGCGGGTGGTCGGCAGAAAAGTGTACGGTGGCGTGACCCAGTATATCCCGCTCCGGGTGAACACGGCGGGTGTCATGCCGATCATTTTCGCGCAGTCGATCATGTTTATCCCGCAGACGATCCTGACGTTCTTCCCGGAGAGCGAGTTCATGCAGACGCTCTCGGAGTATTTCCAGTACACGTCGTTCACTTATGCGTTTTTCTACGGACTCATGATCGTGTTTTTCACCTACTTCTACACCGCGATCGCCTTCAACCCGAAGGACGTATCGGAGAACATGCAGAAGCAGGGTGGGTTCATCCCGGGTATCCGTCCGGGCAAGCACACAGCGGATTTCATCGATAATATCCTGACAAAGATCACCCTTCCGGGGTCGATCTTTCTCGCTGTTATCGCGATTCTCCCGACGTTTGTGTCGCGCTTCGGTGTCACACCGAGTTTCTCTCAATTTTTCGGCGGCACGAGCCTTCTGATCATGGTCGGCGTCGCTCTTGACACGCTGCAGCAAGTGGAGTCGCATTTGCTGATGCGGCACTATGACGGGTTCATGAAGTCGGGCAAGCTGAAAGGCCGGTTGCGGTAGCTCTCGCATGAGAAGGGTCCCGATCAAATCGGAGCGCGAGATCCAGGTGATGAAGGAAAGCGGCCGGATCGTCGCGGAAGTGCTGGCGCTGATCGGGGAGCGGATTCGCCCGGGTGTTTCCACGATCGATCTTGATGCGTTCGCGGAAGAGTACGTCCGGTCGCAGGGGGGTGAGCCGGCGTTCAAGGGATACGGGCACGACAAGGACAATTTGTTCCCGGGAACGCTCTGTATCTCGATCGACGACGAAGTGGTCCACGGTATACCGGACGGTCGAAAGCTGGAAGAGGGACAGGTCGTGTCGATCGATGTCGGCGTGAAGAAGGGGGGGTATTTTGGTGATGGGGCCTTCACCTTCCCCGTCGGCAAAACGGCCGAGGAGAAGCTGAAGCTGCTAAGGGTGACGGAGGAGTCCCTGTACAAGGGGATTGAAGCGGCGTGTGCGGGGAATCATCTGCACGATGTTTCGGCCGCCGTCCAGGGGCACGTCGAAGGGGCAGGGTTTTCCGTCGTGCGTGATCTCTGCGGCCACGGCATAGGCCGGCAGCTGCACGAAGAGCCCTCGATTCCAAACTACGGCGCGCGGGGGACGGGGATCATCCTCCAGGAAGGCATGGTGCTTGCGCTCGAGCCGATGGTGAACGCGGGCTCGCACCGTGTGCACGTTGAGAGCGACGGCTGGACGGTAAAGACGTCGGACGGGAAACCGTCAGCGCATTTCGAGCATACGATCGTCGTACGAAAAGGAAAGGCAGAGATCTTAACCCGGTATGGCAAAGCAGGGTCCCATTAAGGTCGATGGCGTCATCACCGAAACGTTGCCGAACGCGATGTTCAAGGTGAGTCTGGACAACGGACACAACGTCCTCGCGCACATTTCGGGGAAGATGCGGATGAATTTCATCAAGATCCTGGTTGGTGACAAAGTGACGGTCGAGCTTTCGCCGTACGACCTGACCAAGGGCCGTATCACGTACAGGTATAAATAGCGAAGAACGGAGACACACGCCCATGAAAGTCCGGTCGTCGGTCAAGAAGATATGCAACAATTGTAAGATCATCAGGCGCAAGGGAGTGGTCCGCGTGATCTGCAAGAATCCGAAACACAAACAGCGTCAGGGATAAACCAGGAGGGTTCGGGTTGGCTCGTATAGCTGGCATCGATCTGCCCAAGAAGAAGCGCGCGGAAGTCGGCCTCACGTATCTCTACGGGATCGGGAGGACATCGGCGCGGAACATCCTGCACAAAGCGGGTGTGGATTTCAACAAGAAGATTGGCGACCTCACCGACGACGAGGTGGCCAAGATTCGCGGCATCATAACGTCCGAGTACAAGGTCGAGGGCGCCCTCCGCAGCGAAACGCAGATGAACATCAAGCGATTGATGGACATCGGATGCTACCGCGGGATCCGACACCGAAAGGGCCTGCCTGCACGCGGCCAGCGGACGCGCACGAACGCGCGCACGCGGAAGGGTCGCAGGAAGACGGTCGCCGGCAAGAAGAAGGTGGCGGCAAAGACCTAAGGGCACGGATCGCCCGTCTCTCTTTATCGGTCATTCAGGAGGATATCGTGGCAAAACCCACCCCGCAGAGCGGGACGCCCGGATCACAGGATCAGGCGAAGAAGAAAAAGAAAATCCAGGTTGACGTCAGCGGGAAGGTGTTCGTGAAGGCCACCTTCAACAACGTGATCGTCACGATCACGGACGTCTACGGCAACGTCATCAGCTGGTCATCTGCCGGGAAGAACGGCTTCAAGGGCTCGCGCAAGAACACGCCCTTTGCGGCACAGGTGTCGGCAGAAGCTGCGGCAAAGGCAGCGCACGGCCTGGGCCTGCGCAAGGTTGAGGTTTTTGTGAAAGGGCCGGGATCGGGCCGTGAAGCGGCGATCAGAGCGCTGCAGGTTGCGGGACTCGAGATTTCGAGCATCCGGGACGTTACGCCGATTCCGCACAACGGCTGCCGTCCACCGAAAAGACGCAGAGTATAAAGTTCAGCATCCGTCCACTGTAAGACTGAGCAGGAAGGAAGTACATGGCAAGATACACAGACCCCAGCTGCAGGTTGTGCCGGCGAGAGCGGCAGAAGTTGTTCCTGAAAGGGACAAAGTGCTTCACGGAGAAATGCCCCGTTGAGCGCCGGGCATTCCCTCCGGGCCAGCACGGGCAGTCGCGCCGTACGAAGATCTCGGAATACGGCGTGCAGCTACGCGAAAAGCAGAAGGTTCGCCGGATGTACGGGCTGATGGAATCCCAGTTCCGGAACTATTTCGAGAAGGCGCTGAAACAGACCGGCCGCACGGGTGAGACGCTTGTCAAGATGCTGGAACGGCGTCTCGACAACGTCGTCTACCGGCTCGGGTTTGCGCCGTCGCGCAAAGCCGCGCGCCAGCTCGTGACGCACGGTCACTTCCTGGTCAACAACGGCCCCGTGGACATTCCCTCGTACCTGCTCAAGGCCGGCGACACCATCCAGGTGCGGGACAAGAGCAAGAAGCTGGAAATTCTCCACGCGTCGATGAAGCGGATGAAGGATACCGCCATGCTTCCGTGGCTGAGCCTGGACAAGGCCGCCATGGTCGGGACGTTTCTCAATGTCCCCGAGCGCGCGGACATCCCGCTGAACGCCGACGAACAACTGATCGTAGAATTGTACTCCAAGTAAGAGAAGGCAGAAACGCTATGACAACCGGAACCATTCAGATGCCGGAGAAGATCCAGCTCGATGAGGCGACCCATACCGCAACGTTCGGTCGGTTCATCGTGCAGCCCCTGGAGAAGGGGTTCGGCGTGACCATCGGCAATGCGATGCGGCGTGTTCTTCTTTCTTCGCTTCCCGGATATGCCATCACGGCGTTCCGCGTGGAAGGCGTGCAGCACGAGTTCACGAGCATCCCCGGAGTTGTCGAGGATGTTCCCGACGTGATCCTGAACCTGAAACAGGTCAGGATGAAGCTGATCAACAAGAAGGCGAACCGGGTGGTGGTTCCCGTCAAGGGGCCCACCGAACTGACGGCGGCCGACATCCAAAAGGCGACGCCGGACCTTGAGATCCTCAACCCGACGCTCCACCTGGCGACCCTCAACGCCGACGCGAGCTTCGAGCTTGATCTGCGCATCGGCCGCGGGATCGGCTACGTCACCGCGGACGAGAACAAGGCTCCCGATCAGGTCGTGGGGGTGATTCCGATCGACTCGGTCTTCACGCCCATCAGAAACGTCCGCTACTTTGTGGAGACGACCCGCGTGGGCCAGCAGACGGACTACGAAAAAGTCACCCTCGAGGTGGAGACCGACGGGTCGATCACACCCGAGGACGCGCTTGCCTTTGCGGGCAAGACCCTTCGGGACCACATTCAGCTCTTCATCAACTTCGATGTCGAGCCGGAGGCTATCAAGGAAGAGTCGGAACAGGACGCCGAATTCCAGCGGATCCGGAAAGTACTCATGACGCCGGTCGATGAGCTTGAACTCTCCGTCCGTTCGCACAACTGCCTCCGGGCTGCGAATATCAAGACGATCGCGGACCTTGTACGGCGAGAGGAGTCGGAGCTCCTCAAGTTCCGGAACTTCGGGCGGAAATCCCTCGCCGAGCTTTCCGAGATCATCGAGGCGGAGAAGCTCTCCTTCGGGATGGATGTCGACAAGTACCTGAAGGACAGCGAATAACCTTTTTCCTATCACCGATTTTTCTGGACGAACACGATGCGACACCGCAAGTCAGGCCGAAAACTCAAACGTACCGCAAGCCATCGCAGGGCGACGCTCGCGGCGCTGTCTACCGCTCTGCTGCGCCACAAACGGATCACCACAACCGTGGCGAAGGCGAAAGAGACACGCATGCTGGTCGAGAAGATGATCACCCGTGCGAAGAACGCCGTGGCGCAGAAAGATGCGCCTGCCACCGGCATCCATGCCCGGCGTGAAGTGGGCAAGCTGATCAAGGACCGCGGCGTGATCACCGAGCTTTTTTCCACGATTGTGGACAAGGTGGGCTCGCGGCCCGGCGGCTATACGCGGATCGTTCGCCTCGGCCAGCGGCACGGCGACGGGGCGGAAGTTGCCGTGATCGAGCTGGTGGACTTCAATACCGGCCAGCAGAAGGAAGAGAAACCTGCGGCCCCCGCGAAGAAGAAGGTTTCCCGTCCTGCGCGCGCCGGCAAAGCGGCGGCTGAAAAGAAGGAAAAGACCCCCGGCAAGGAAGCGTCAGAAAAAGCTTCCAAGGAGAAGAAGAAATCCGCTCCGAAGACCGGCAACGAGGAGTCCCGCTGATTTGGAATCCCTTGCCTATGTGTCCGCCATGAGAATTAGCTCTGCAGAATTTGTCCTGGGCGTAGCCGCGCTCCGGCAATTGCCAAAGGACGGCGTGCGGGAAATTGCGTTCCTGGGCCGCTCCAATGTCGGCAAGTCGTCGCTGATCAACAAGCTCTGCGGCCGGAAGTCCCTGGCGCGCTCGAGCTCCGATCCGGGCAAGACGCGCGAGATGAACTATTACCTCATCAATAAGAAATTCTACTTTGTCGATCTCCCCGGCTACGGATATGCCAAAGTCCCGGAACAAGTCCGGTCCAGCTGGGGAAAACTGATCGAACAGTATCTCAAAGGTCGCGACCATCTCTCGCTTGTCGTACAGCTGGTGGATGCGCGGCACGAGCCGACCGAGCTCGACATGATGATGGTCGGATGGCTCGAGTACTATAATATCCCGTTCCTCGTGGCACTCACCAAGGCGGACAAGCTTCCGACGAGCAAAATGCCAAGGTATGTCAATGAGGCGAAAGACCGGTTCACGCGCTTCTCCTTCTGCAGGGATGTCATTCCCTTCTCATCGATCACCGGCATCGGCAAAACAGAGCTGATGCGGATGATCACCGATCACCTTCAGGAAGACTCTCGGCCTGATTGAGGGGTCACGGACCCTTCCGAGCGTCTTCTGAAGAGCCCACGGCCTAAAGGCTGTGGTAAGTGATTGCCGATCACTCGCCACGCGGTTCGGCGCGTGATGCCATGAATTCTTGATATTCTTCGTTAAAGGTCTTCCTTCGGTGGTGCTCTTCCTGGTTGCGAATGTAATTCCTCACCCGGTTGACACCAGCCGGGTCCACTGAAGCCGCAAAATATTCCGACTGCCAGCTGAATTCTGCCGGGAGCAATCCTTCGGTATTGATCCAGTGTGATGACTCGCCCTTGAGCAGTTGCGCAACCATCGCGATGGTCTGGTCTGCTCCCAATGAGACGAGGGCGTGGACGTGTTCTGCCACGCCGTTGATGAAATCGAGGTGTATTCCTTTGGCAAGGGCATTCTCCCGGATATGGGCAAAGACTCTCACGCGAATGCTCGGAATGAGCAACGGCCGTCTCTCCTTGGTAGACCAGACGTAATGAATCCAAACATTGATAAAGGGCATGGCCGGTCCTATCATTGGAGGGTCCTCTTCTTGTATACACCCGTGTACCAGAATTTCCGATCATCTGCCACGCGCTAAAGCTGGTCAATGGCCACGCGCTAAAGTTGGTCAATGGCCACGCGCTAAAGCGCGTGGTTAGTCAGTCTCTTGATTCTGATTCGCCTTTCCGCTATTCTCTTTCTTATGAAAAACCGCCTCTTCACACCGGGTCCGACGCCGGTTCCCGAACATGTCATGCTCAGGATGGCGGAACCGATTATCCACCATCGCCACCCGGAATTCCGGGCGGTCATGGCAAGGGTGAACCACAACCTCCAGTATGTTTTCCAGACGGACGGTCCGGTCCTTACCCTTGCATCCTCCGGCACGGGCGGGATGGAGGCCACCTTCGTCAGCCTCTTCTCCCCCGGGGACACCGTCATCGCCGTCAACGGAGGTAAATTTGGGGAGCGCTGGGTGAACATGCCCCGGACCTTCGGATTGAACGCCATTGAGATCGCCGTTCCCTGGGGGCGTGCCGTTGAACCCGGGCAGGTGCTTGCCGCTCTTAAGACCCATCCCGACACAAAGGCGGTCTACCTCACCCAGAGCGAGACTTCAACGGGGACCGTGACGGACGTCGAGACGATTGCCCGGGTGATTCGCGGGAATTCCGACGCCCTCGTTTGCGTCGACGGGATCACGGCCGTAGGCGCTCATGAACTCCGCTTCGATGCCTGGGGGATTGATGCCTGCGTGACCGGTTCTCAAAAGGGATTGATGATACCGCCCGGACTCGCTTTTGTCGCGCTGAGCTCGCGGGCGATCGAGGCCACACGGCGTTCGACCCTTCCCAAATTCTACTTTGACCTCTCCCGGGCTCTGAAAGCGCATGGAACCAGTGAAACGCCATGGACACCGGCAGTATCGCTGATCATCGGCCTGGACGCGGCCCTTGAAATGATCCGGGCCGAGGGCATTGAAAACGTCTGGTCCCGGCACCGGCGCCTCGCCTTCGCCCTGCAGGCAGGGATGGAAGCGATCGGCCTAACCCTGTTTTCGAGCGCTCCTTCGTTCGCGGTAACGCCGGTCTGGCTGCCGGAAGGCGTGCCGTGGAACGCCTTTAACCGGGCACTGAAGACCGACAATGGCATTACGGTCGCGGGCGGGCAGGGAGAGTTTACCGGGCGGATCTTCCGGGTCTCCCACCTGGGATATTACGATGAGCTCGACATGGTCACCGTCGTCGCCGCAATCGAGCGGGCGCTCGCTGCGAACGGATACCGGTTCGCGCCCGGCGCAGGCGTAAGTGCAACCCATCGGGCGCTTATGGGCGGGAACGAATCCGATGGAATTCCTTCTCCAAGGACAAAAAGCAGATGAAAATCCTGATCAGCGACAACCTCGAACAGAGCTGCATCGATATTCTCATCCACGAGAACTTTGCGGTCGACAACCGACCCGGAATACCTCCGGATGAGCTGAAGCGGAGTATTCCGCAGTACGACGTGCTGGTCGTCAGGAGTGCCACGAAGGTCACGGCGGAGGTGATTGCGCTCGGGTCGAATCTCAAAATCATCGGTCGTGCCGGAACCGGAGTCGACAACATTGATGTGGAAGCCGCTACGCGGCGCGGGATTCTGGTAATGAATACACCGGGGGGCAACACGGTGTCCGCTGCAGAGCACACGGTCTCCATGCTTCTGTCGCTCGCCCGGAACATTCCCCAGGCGTACCAGAGCATGATGCGCGGGGAGTGGGAACGGAAGAAGTTTACGGGGACAGAAGTGTTCGAAAAGACGCTCGGCGTTGTGGGCCTGGGAAAGATCGGCCGGGAGGTTGCCCAGCGATGCAGGGGGCTGGGTATGAACGTGATCGGGTACGACCCTGTCTTGTCGGTGGAAGCGGCGGGGAAGCTCGGGATCGAGTTGCTCACCCTGGACGAGCTTTACCGGCGTTCGGACTTCATCACCGTTCACACGCCGCTCACGGACGAGACGCGTGGCCTGCTGAATGACCAGACACTCTCGCGGTGTAAGAAGGGGGTTCGGGTTGTCAACTGCGCGCGGGGAGGCATTATCGACGAGAAAGCGCTCCTCCGCGCACTTCAATCGGGTCATGTCGGTGGCGCGGCGCTCGACGTGTTCGAGGCGGAACCCCCGAAGGACAACCCGCTCTTTGCGCATCCGAAAGTGATTGCGACCCCTCACCTGGGGGCGTCAACGGATGAGGCGCAGGAAAAAGTTGCTGTCCAGATCGCGCATGAAATCGTCGATGCGCTCCGTGGCCGCTCCTATACCGGCGTCGTCAACGGCACGGTCATGCAGTTGACACTCAAGGAGGAAGTGCGGCCGTATGTTCTCCTTGCGGAAAAGATGGGGAGCCTGGTTGCCCAGCTTGCGGCGGGGAAGGTCCGTCGCGTCACCATCGGAGCGGCCGGTGAGCAGGCGACAGCGTCGCTGGAGTTGCTGAAGGCCGGCGTCATGAAAGGGATACTCTCCCAGACGCAGCCCGACCCTGTCAATTATATCAGCGCCCCCTACCTTGCAGCGGAAATGGGGCTGGTTGTTCACGAAGCGCGGGAGGGGGAAGCGGAACATTTTGCCAACCTGCTTCGTGTTCGCTATGAGACGGACGGCGGTGTGCGTGAGGTTGCGGGGACTGTTTTTGGTCGCTCGAGCGCGCGATTCGTCATGATGGACGGATTCCGGTTTGAGGTCAATCCGGAGGGCTATCTGCTTGTCTACACGAATGTCGACCGTCCCGGCGTCCTCGCCCGGGTGGGATCAATCCTCGCCCGGCACGCCGTCAATATTGCCGGGGTGTCGCTCGGCCGGGCAGTAGCAGGCGGGGATGCTCTTGTGGTGATGAATATCGATAGTCCCATTCCAGCGGAAGGGCTTGTCGAGCTGAAATCGTTGCAGGAGGTGACCAATTTGCGGATGGTGAGGATCGAGTAGTGCCGCGTGTCAGAAATTCCTGGACTAGGTGAAATGCCTTGTTGGGCTCGCATGACCCTGAAGTGTCACGCTGTTACAGACAAAGGCTGATGAGTCGGCCTGCTTTTGTTGACAGAACGTTTGTAGGGGGCTCACACTTAGTCAACGTAATTCCGGGACACCATTCTAAATGCGGATGCGTCGAAGAGGGACGGGAAATCCGTGGATGACCACCGAAGAAATGAGAATCAGACGGGGTTGGGGCGGAGGACATGAAGCAATCCGTGATCATCCGTGTTAATCTGTGGAGAGTCTCTTCGCCCCTGCGAAAAGGGTTTTTGTCTCACCTTCATGGAGCCCTGGTCGGGACCCTTTCAGGTCGTCCGGTTCGTCCCTCAATTTGTAATCCGCCCAAAAAGCTAAAAAACGCACAAATATTTCAGAAAATCACTTGACAAACACAACCCCGGTCTTTATATTGTCGAATAAGTGTTGTGTTTCTCTGCAGTCCTCTCGCCGTTCTTTTGTCAAACATTCCTGACAACAACTTACCTGTGAAGGAGGTGGATACTACCGGGAAAAATTGATACGACTCTCCAACTTTTCATTTCGCAGTTCCTCAAAAATTGTTCCTGTTTTCTTTTCCGTGGCATTCCTTGGGAACCCTGAGGAGATGACTTGGTGTGAATGCGCAAACTTCACGATGAGTCATCAGGCCCTCCATCATGCCAAGCGTTTTCGATCTTGCTGTAGTCGTAGTAGGAAAACACTGCCAACACAACAAGGAGGTACAACATGCAACGTGGGCTCTATTCTGTTCTCGTCATTCTGGCCCTCGTCCCTGCTCTGGTGTTTGGTGCGGGAAAAATCCGAGGCAAGGTGATAGATCCCGGGACGGGAGAGGCACTGGTTGGCGCAAACGTCGTGGTGGTCGGAACGTCCATGGGCGCTGCGACCAATGTCGCGGGTGAGTACACCATCCTGAACGTCCCTGCAGGCACCTATTCGCTGCGGACCAGTTACGTGGGCTATCAGACGATCACGATTTCCAACAACCGGGTCAACAATGACCTGACGACGGAAGTGAACTTCCAGCTTCCGGCTGAAGGTGTTACTGTTGGCGTGGTAGAGATCGTCGCTGAGCGGCCGCTCATCAACAAGAGCGCGACGAATGCTGTGCGTATCATTGACAGCGAATTCTTCGACAAGATTCCGGCTCGCGGGGTGAACGCCGCAATTGCGGCCCAGCCTGGCGTCGTTGTCCGAGGAGAGAACACGTACTGGATTCGCGGCGGCAGACCCGATGAAGTGGGATTCCGGGTCGAGGGAACCAACACGACCAACGTGCTCGCCGGTGGCAGCTATCTGTATACAACGGCGGAAGCCTTGGAACAGATTCAGGTTCAAGCTGGCGGCTACGGCGCGGAATACGGCAACGCAAACGCCGGTTTAATTCAGAGCCAGTTGAAGAGCGGCAGCCCCGATCGGTGGCGCGTGTCGTTCCTGACCGAAACCGACCGCTACACGAGCTACGGGACGAAGTCGCTTGGCGGATATAGCTATGGGTACTCCGATGTCACCGCGACGCTCGGTGGCCCGATTATCGGAAAGACCTTGCGCTTCTTTGGTTCTGTGCAGAATACCTTCTATCGCGATCCCGCGATCGCAGCCCGCGACCCGTACACCTTCACCGGTCTCGTTACGGATCCCGCGCTCACCGCAAAGCACCGCACCAACGGAATAGCGGACACACTGGGGACCATCTCCGTTGGCGGCAATGCGCTGGGCGGACAGGATAATCGATGGGCGTTTGCCGGAACCCTTTTGCTTGACATGGGCTCATGGCAACTCCGTGGGGCCGGTTCTTACAGCACGCGGAATAGCCAGGCAGCGACGACCTTCGGATCATACTTGAACCAAACTCGCTTGCCACTGACCTATATCCAGAACGGTTTTGGGAACCTGAAGCTTTCCTACATCTTCAGTCCGACAACGTTCCTGGAGGTCAATGGAAACTATCTGTTGTCGACCAACAAGACCACCGATCCGGATCTCGGCGAGGACATTTTCGCATACGGCGACTCGCTTGCGAATGCGAAGTTCGGTTATGCCCTCTACAAGACCGGTCAGAACTTCTCGAACTATACCGTTTACAATAGTAATTTCGCGCTCAATCAGCCGGGGGCGATGATCACGGACTTCAACCGTTCTAAGACGTCACAGGTTGGCGGGAAGGTTGACTTCACAGCGCAGATCAAGCAGCACGAGCTCAAGATCGGCGGCGAATACTCTCAGTATACCTACCGGAGGTACAATCCTTCGGGAGAGATTGCCTGGGCGAAGATTCGCCAGGACAACCCCGGGGCAAACGCGGATTCTCTGGGAGTTCTCCTGAACCGTGCAGGGGGTGTTGCTGCCGACGTTATCGGGTATGACATCTATGGCATGGAAATCGACGGCAACGTGACACGGAATGGCGGGCTTATGTACATCGGTCCGCGAAAACCGGTGTTCGCTGCAGCATATGTACAGGATCGGATTGAGTTTTCTGATATCATTCTGAACCTGGGCTTGCGTTACGACTACATCAACCCCGACAGCTATGATACCCCAAGCCCGGGGACGATCACGAAAAACAGCCAGGATTATGTTCTTGAAAGCATGTTCACGAGCACGGAGATCACCAGTGCGTTCAGCCCCAGAATCGGGTTCTCGTTCCCGGTCAGTGATCGCACAGTGTTTCATGCGCAGTATGGGAGGTTCATTCAGCAGAGCCGTCTGAATGACTCATACAGGGGGCCTGCCTTCTACGCCGGAAACATCCAGGGCGGGCTGTGGGCCACAAATACGTGGGGCTGGGGTCTTCTGCCGATGAAGACCACTCAGTACGAAGTCGGATTCTCTCAGGTAGTCTCCGATGCCGCATCGTTCGACGTCACGGCATTCTACAAGGACATCCGGGACCAGGTTCAGTTCACCCAGATCGCACCCGATGCCGGTTCCACCACACCGATTTACTCTGCCCTGATCAACTCTGACTTCTCTACCGCGAAGGGAGTCGAATTCAAGTTCATCCTGCGACGGACCGAACGAATTTCGGCGCAGGTGAACTATACATTCATGGATGCGCGTTCGACGGCCTCCGATCAGGCGGGGAGCAACGGTATCTATCAGCTCGGGCTCGGACCGGAGTCGCTTCCGAAGTATGTGTTCAACACAAACTTCGACTACACTCACCGCGGGAATCTCCTCCTCGATTATCGCTTTGGCAAGAATGACGGCGGGCCAATCCTGCAGCAGCTCGGTCTCAATCTGGCGCTCCAATTCAACAGCGGCCATGCCTTCACGCGGTTGAACATGGAAACCAATACCAACGATGCGCGGTTCCGGATCCCGGTCGAACCGGTCGGATCCTCGACCACGCCGTGGTTCTTCCAGCTTGACGCACGCCTTGACAAGACCGTCGCAGTCGGACCGCTCGATATCAACTTCTTCGTCTACGTGATCAACCTTCTCGGAACAGACAACCCTTATGACGCGTTCCTGCGGACAGGCGACCCAAAGGCGGACGGATACTTCCAGACCACCGGTGGAACCACCAACGTCCAGAGCTTGGGTCAGGGCTACGTCGATTTGTATAAGGCCGTGAATCTCGGCCTCAATTCCGGCAACTTTGGCCCACCGCGGCAGTTCCGCTTCGGCCTCAGGCTTGATATATAACAACGAGGGAGATAGCACACATGTCAAAAGCATGCATCAAACTGCTCGTCGTGTCGATTGCACTTCTGGCCGCCGTCGGCCTGACCTTTGCGGGAGAGGCCGACGGAGTGAAGGACCGGGGTGTGGCGAAGACGATGACGAATGACAGCTACGGCTGGGTCACCATCAACAATGTGTTCAACTGGTACGGGAACAACGGAAACGGTTCCTATAATACCTCGACTGCGAACAGCGGCCTCGAATTTCCCAAAGGTTCTGAAAAGTGGGTCATCTTCGAGGATGGCGTCGTGTGGGGTGGTTTCCACAAGGGTCGTGCGACTCCGAAAGTCGGCGGCTCGACCTATCGGTATGCGCTTCAGGCCGGGAAAATCCTCACCCCGGGGACAGCAACCACGGACCCGGCGGCTGACAGCCCGACGCTGGCAAAGTACCGCGTCTACAGAGTGCGTCCCGATGTCACTCCTAAGACCGCATATTCCGGTGCCATTGTGACAACGATGGAAGAAGAAGCAGGTTTGATCAGCCGCTACAACACGATCTCGGCTTCAGCCCTGTTTGCTCAGTACCAGAAGGACTGGAACGAATGGCCTGCCATCGAAGGGATGCCGGCACCATACAAGGATGTCAACAAAGACGGAAAATACGATCCGGCGGTTGATATCCCCGGCCAGCCAGGAGCCGACCAGACACTGTACTATGTTGCGAACGATATGTCACAGACACGCCTCAATACCCTGTCCGGCTCCCCGCCGATCGGGCTCGAGATGCACAGGACAGTCTGGGGCTACAACCTCAGTGGCGCCTTGGGGAATACCATCTTTGCGAGTACACTGGTTATCAACAAGAGCGGTGCTCCTCTCGACAGTGCCTACTTCGTGCAGTGGTCAGATCCCGACCTTGGTGAAGCAGGGGACGATTTTGCCGGCTGCGACACCAAACGAAGCCTGGGCTTCATTTATAACGGCAAGGCGAATGACCCGATCTACGGCAAGGAAGTCCCGGCTGCGGGCTATGATTTCTTCCAGGGACCCATTGTCAAATCCCCGGGTGACTCGGCGGTTTTCCAGTTGAAATACCGGCAGGGCTTCAAGAACCTCGGTATGTCGACGTTCGTCTTCTTCATCAACGGCAATGCCACGTACACGGATCCGGCCTTGGGAAGCGGTGGTGACGAACAATGGTACCGATTGATGAACGGCCGCATCAGCTCGAATGGCGCGGAATTCATCAATCCGATCACCAAGCAGCCGACGGTGTTCACCCTGGACGGTGACCCGGTGACGGGGCAAGGATGGCTGGATGGCACGTATGGTACGGTGCCCGGTGACCGTCGTATCTGTCTGGTGACCGGTCCGTTTACGCTTGCCGACAAGGACACGCAGGAGCTCGTTGTTGCGACCATTGCCGGTGTCGGCAGTGATCGTATCTCCAGTGTCGCTGTCCTGAAGTACTACAGCGACCTTGCGCAGTACGCATACAACGGCCTCTTTAATATTCCGCGGCCGCCTGCGAGCCCGACCGTGGCCGTCGCCCAACTCGACGGAGAAGCCGTTCTGTCATGGGAGAGCGCCAACGGTTCAGCGACCATCGAGAACTACAACAGTGGCGGATATGCCTTCGAGGGGTACAACGTGTACCAGTTCCCCGAGGCTTCGGCCGATCTGTCCCGTGCTACGCGCTTGGCGACATACGACCTCATCAACTCGGTGACGACCATCTTTGACGACGTCTACGATGCGGGGAGCGGGTATGTGCTCCGTAAGCCGGTCCAGTTTGGCACCGACTCCGGAATCAAGCGCTTCTTTTCGACGAAGATCGACGTCTTGAATTCCAATACTCCATTGCGTAACGGATCCACCTACTACTTCGGCGTGTCTGCTTACAGCTTCAACTCTTCACCGACAGCACTGCCGACGCAATTGGAGAGCGTGCCCAATTTGCTCACGGTCATTCCTCAATCAAGTGTTCCGGGCACCAAAATAAACGCCTCGACCGGTCAAGAGATCATACCCAGCCATTCAGCTGGCATTTCCACCGCAGAAGTGAGTGCCAAGGTGGTTGATCCGACTCGGCTCGTACCGAGGGATTACGAGGTGCGGATCGTTGTTGTGGATTCGGTGTACAGTGAGGATCTCGGGAAGAACGTTGCGAATCCTAAATTCGTCGTGTACGACAAGAAAACCAACACCGCGCTCACGCCTCCGATGGCGGACTTCAATTTCAGTGATGCGAACCTGATTGTTGATGGAGTGCAGTTCGGGATGTCCGGCGCGCCGTTCTATGTCGCCGGCAAAGAACTCGGTTCGCTGACCTGGAAACCGGGGAAGTTCCCCTTCACCGGAGTCAACGATACGCCTTATCCTGGTGATGGCTTCATCAACAGTGCTCTGGCGCCGCAGGAGGTTGCGCAAGATGTCGAGATGGAGTTCACCGCGCCAGGTCAGGGACAGAGCGCGTACATGTTCCTTCGGACTGCGACCGGTGGTTCCGCCACTGCTCCATACGACGGCTTCTACCCGCAGCAATTCAAGGTGTATGAGTTGAACCCCGACGGGACGAGAAAGCAGCAGATCGACTTTGTATTCATGGAGCAGGTCACGAGCCGAACGTACGACAAGAAGTGGTGGCCTGGGTCTGCCACTGGCGACCGCGAGTACTGGTTCTTTGTGACGGATACCTACACCGCGGCGGCGAAGGCGAAATATGCTCCCGCCGCAACCCTGAATGACGTTCTCGCCGTGAGCCCTTGCGTGTGGTCCGGGTGGTACACTCGTGCGGCGGCGGATTCGGTACCGACTCCTGGTAGCGTGTGGACGATCAAAACAACCAAGATCATCACCACCGCCGACCGATGGACGTACAGCACGCAGACCCTTGCTCCGACGCTGGGGGATGCCACTGTGGCCAAAGCTGATGTCGAGAGGGTAAATGTGTTTCCGAATCCGTATATCGGGTTCAATCCGCAAGAAGCCAACAAGTATCAGCGGTTCGTAACATTCAACCACCTGCCGGTGCATGCCACACTCCGCATGTTCAATCTCGCGGGAGTGTTGGTGCGTACGCTGATGAAGTCCGACAATAGCCAGTTCCTGCAGTGGGACCTGCGCAATGAGGACGGTTTCCCGGTAGCGGCGGGGATGTACATCGTTCACATCGAGATGCCTGACCAAGGTATGACCAAGGTCCTGAAACTCGGCGTGATCCCCGAACAGCAGTTCATTGATCGCTGGTAACGCGTTATGAGGCCCGCAGTGAACCCCCGGCGCATGCAAGAGCGAACCGGGGGTCGGGCCTCCTCAAAAGGTCTGACTATTGATTAACCAAGGAGATCTTCCATGACTAGCAAAAGACTGCGGTCGGTGGTCTGCCTGCTTCTCCTGTTTGGCATCGTGACGATGCCGGCCCTTGCGGCAAACAAGAACAGGATCGGGACTGCCGGTGCGCAAGAACTGTTGATTCCCGTGGGTGCCCGTGGACTTGGGCTTGGACTGTCCAGCTCGATCTTTGCGAAAGGGACAGACGCAATCTACTGGAACCCAGCTGGGTTGAGCCAGCTGAATGGTGTCGAAGTGATGTTTTCCACGATGTCGTACATCGCTGACATCAGCGTCAGCTATGGTGCGATCGGCGTAAAGGCCGGTGAGTTCGGGACGTTGGGCTTCTCCGTGAAGTCGTTGAGCTTCGGGGAGATCCAACGTACGACGGTCGATGCCCCCGACGGAACCGGGGAACTGTACAGTCCTCAATATCTGACACTTGGCGTGACGTATTCACGACAACTCACAGATAGGATCTCTGTGGGGGCGACGGGCTTCCTCGTGTCCGAGAAAATCCTCAACATGTCTGCTACGGGCCTCGCCTTTGACGTCGGGATCCATTATCGGAACCTGGGTCTGCAAGGTCTCATGCTCTCGGTCGGTGTGAAGGGGTTCGGGCCGAACATGAAGTTCGATGGATCGGATGCGTACATCGTGGCTACGGCAAATTCATCGCCCACCCGCGGAGACCAGCCATACAAAGCCGAAATGGCGAGCTTCGAGATGCCGACGAACCTGGAGATCGGCCTCGGCTACGTGAAGCGGTTCGACGAACAGACCAGCCTTGAAGTGGGCGGCCTTTTCCGCAACAACAACTACCAGGACGATGAGTACAATATCGGGGGCGAAATAAATTTCAGCGCGTTCTTCGTCCGCGGTGGTTATACGTTCTCCCCGCAAACCAACAAGGACCTTGCCGGCGTGAACGGCTACATCTACGACTACACTCTCGGAGTCGGGATTCATGCTGAGCTGGGAGGCGTGGACATGATGTTCGATTACGCCTATCGACACCTGAAGTACTTCGACGGGAACCAGGCGATCAGTATCACGGTCGGCTTCTAACCCGACCAGGTTTTCCCGCATTGCATCGGAGGGCTGGCAGATTCATGCCAGCCCTCTGCTATGTCAGGCTCAAGGGAGCAGTATGATCTCTCGCAACACAAGCATTCTCATCCTCTTCTTGATTGTCGTGTCGGTCTGGACGGGAGGGAGGGGCGTAAGGGCGGCCGCGAGCCGCTATTTCCCCGACACGGGGGCGGCGGCGGTCCACCAAAGGGGACTGGAGTTGAGCGGAGGAGCAGTGGTCGTCGTCATTGCGCTCCAGCCCGGATATGAGGATCTCCCCCTGCTAGCGCATCTCCGCATGGCATCCGGCGCACAAGGTGCCGTGGTCTATCTCACCAATGGTGAATCCACACCCGGTGACGATGGAGGCCGCACCCCCCTGGAGGTCGCTGCTGCGAGAAGAGAGGAAGCGTACGCTGCTCTAAGAACCCTTCAAGTGGATGCACGATTCCTGAACGTGCCCGACCCTGGCGTGTGTAGCACCCGAGAGGCACTTGCGGGTATCTGGCAGCCGGACACCGTTGTGGCCCGTCTGGTGGTAGCGCTCAGGTACTACCGGCCCGATGTTGTGGTGATCGCGGGTGACCTGCGTGGTGATGAGCTTTCCTCGCTCCGCCAGCAGACCATGACGGACCTCGCCCTGAGAAGTGTTAAGGCCCTGGAGCATGTGCCCGATTCGATTGACCGGAAGAAAACTCCCATGTGGAGAGTCTCCCGCGTGTATCGGGAGACCGAGGGGCGTGGCAAGGAAAGAACGTATGATCGTGTCCATCCGCTCCTGCGATCTTCGTATCGGGCGATGGCCATTGATGCCGCGCGCGCATATGAGAGCCTGAGGCTCCAACTCAAGCATTGGATGGATTCCGGAGACCGCAGGTATGCGATGATCCTCCCGCGCGGGGCACAACCGCCTTCTGGGATGGTCTCCGGCCTCCCGATCGTCGGTGCAAAAGTACAGAAGATTTCACGGACGGTCCGAGCGCTCGTGGAGGGGAAGAACGGAGGGAAGCGCGCGCCCACACTGCGGGAGGTTGCGCGCACCATCGATACCGTTGACGTCTATCTTGCGCGGTACCGCCAGACGGTGACCGGCGACGATCTTCGTCTCCTCGCCTTCTGGAAAAACGGCCTGGAAGCACTCCGGTGTGCTCTCCTCGATGTCAAAGTGCAGTATGGGGCGAGCGACAGCCTCATCACGAAAAACCAACTCATCCATTTGAGATTCAAGAGCCTCTCTTCAAGAACGTCCGGAAAACAATCGAAGGTGTTCTTTCCGCAGGCCATCGATCATACATGGGGCATAAACGAATCGACAGAGTACCAGTTTGACCTGCTGCCGCCCGTGGAATTTCGTATTCTGACACCGCGAATGTTGAAGTTTACTATGCCAGGGCCGCAATTTGGTCTCAAGGAGCCTCTTCTCCGGACCCGATTTTCATTCAATATCGTTCATCGGGACTCTCTTCCCGAAAGGGACTTCATCTACAAGGGCGATCTGCAGTTTCGCACCGGACCCCGCCGGTCGTTCGAAATTCTCACGCCCATCGTTCGCGCCGTCGATGGTGCGCCTTTGATCTTCCGGCTCCAGAATTTCAGTCGGGACCCGTACGAGGGGACTATCAGCATCACAGATTCCCTGGCAGAATCGGCGGGCAAGAAGATTTTCCTTCCTCCGAAGGATTTCGTCCTCGTCGACACGCTTCGCGTGTCCTTGCGGCAGCGTCTCCCGGTAGGTGACCATTGGATCAGTGTTTCACTTTCGGGTGGGGACCAGGCCCCGTTCATCCTTCGCAGCTTCGAAGCGACCGTTGATTCGCAGGCACGCATTGCCCTTGTTACGAGCATGACCGAGAGCCCTGTTGCTCATGCGCTGGATCGACTCGGGAGCGCGTGGAGTCGACTGAAGACAACAGGGGAAGAGTTGAGAGACCTCGAACGGTGGAACGTCATCATCATCGACAGGGATGCGCTTGCAGGCGTTCCGACTTTGGCGTCGCAACAGGGGAGATTCGTCGAGTGGCTCCGCCGTGGCGGCCGTTTGATCGTTTTCCCGCAGACCGCGAGCGTTGGGGGAGGGGCTGCATTTCTCCAGGATGCGTCGTTCCGTCAGTCACCGCTTCTGCCTGTCAACACAGAGGTCCTGATCGACTCCTCCTCCCGAATTGCACTTTCTCCGAATGTCCTCAGACCTGAGGATTGGGGCGATTGGGTAGTTGCGCGCTCACTCGCCTCGCTCACCATCAAGCGAGACGTGCAGGCTCGTGTCCTTGTATCCGCGTCGAAGGACCGTGTCCCGTTGGTTGTCTCCTTTCCGGTGGGGAAAGGGCAGATTACCCTCATCGCGCTGGATCTCGTTTCACAATTCCTAAACGTCCATCCTGGTGTCCATCGTCTCTTCGCGAATATCCTGAGCCTCCGGTGAAACACGAGCCGCCCGTTACCATGGCTGCTTGGGTAAGCATTTTCGTTTTCCTCTGGTCGTGGGTCGGTCCCGTGCTCCATGCACAGACCTCCGCCATCCGGGGCACATCGCTCGACATTGATCTCTACGGGAATCTCTATATCCTGGATGCCGGGGAGAATACCGTGAAGCTGCTCGGGCCGGACAGGAAAGTTCTCGCCGCGATGGGCGGCGCGGGATGGGAGAACGGACGGTTCGACCGGCCCTCCGGGATCTGGGCCCGCAATGGGATGGACATCTTTGTGGCGGACTACGGAAACCACCGGGTGCAGCGGTTCGACCGCGGTCTGACATTCGTGAGTTCACTCTCAACACGGGACAGCGACCAGCCTGGCCAGCGATTCGGATATCCTTCTGATGTTGCACTCTCGCGCATGGGAGATCTCTTCATTTGCGATACCGAGAACCAGCGGATCGCGAAGGTCAACAGCCAGAACAAGGTCGAGCTGTCGATGGGTGGATTTGATGCAGGGATGGGTCGACTCTACAGACCCACACGGCTCGACATAGGTCCACAGGATCATGTGTATGTCCTTGATGGCCGGAGGGTAATGGTCTACGACATGTTCGGAAATTTCCTGCATGAGCTGTATCAAGGTATGTTCACCGGTCCATCGTTCCTGTTTGCCGACGCCGACCGGGTCATGGTTCTTGACGACAGCACCGTCTATTGTTTTGACGCGGAGGAGCGGCCTGCGGCGGTACTCCAGATCCACTCTCTGCCAGGAATGACGGATGCGAAGATCCAGGGATTTGCGGCCAACAACGAGCAGATCTTCTTCCTTGCCGAGACGGGCTTGGTTTCTTTCCCGAACCCCTGCGGAAGGGACAAGATGGATCGTATTGACAAAGAGGAAAAATCTCGTTAGCATGAAATCACGAATAATCAGACGGAGTGGACAATGGCAAAGAGCCTGAACAAGGCGATGCTCATCGGTAACCTCGGAAAGGATCCCGAGTTGCGCTATACGCCCAGCGGCGTGGCAGTGGCGACATTCAGCGTTGCGACGAACGAATCCTGGAAAGATCAAGATGGCAACTTGCAGGAGCGGACGGAATGGCACAACATCGTCGCCTGGCGGAAGCTTGCCGAGATCTGCGGCGAGTACCTGAAGAAGGGGAAAAAGGTGTTCATCGAGGGCCGGATTCAGACCCGAAGCTACGACGACAAGAACACCGGTGCGAAGAAATACATCACCGAAATCGTGGCTGACAATCTGATCATGCTTGATGGCAGGGGGACCTCATCTGAGCCTGCGGCGCAATCGCCCTCTGTACCCACGGAATCCGCCGAGCCGGGCACGGGCGGAGCAAAAGACGATGACCTCCCGTTCTAGGAGGTGCGACGAAAACCCAATTTGCGCACGATATGCCGTCATCTCCCCCTCCTCACGCCGAGGAGGGGGACGACTCGACGACCACTGCCTTACTCTCCCGACGGGTTTACGACCCCGTCGGGTCGTAAACGTCGAGGGGAGGTCTGGCGATCCATTCTCCGATCGATCCTGCTCTGGAAAGCAGGTGGGAGTTGTTCCCGCTCGCTTCAAAGCTGCTCAACAAGTTATCCACATAGTTATCAACTGCCAACAGGCTTGACGATAAACATGAAGGTCGGACTGTAAGTCGTTAATCATCAGGTGGTTGTTGTTGTTTTTCCGTCCCGGAGCCGCGAGCATCATGAATGAGAGTAGGTAGATCGTGAAAGCAAAGCTTGCCTTGGAGAACGGGGTGGTGTTCACTGGAGAGGCCTTCGGTGCCTCCGGTGAAGTCGCGGGGGAAGTGGTTTTCAATACAAGCCTCAGCGGCTACCAGGAGGTCTTCACCGATCCCTCCTATGCCGGCCAGATCGTGACAATGACGTACCCGCTCATTGGCAATTACGGCATCAATCCGGATGATGTGGAATCGGAGCGCCCTCAGGTTTCCGGCGTTATTGTAAGGGAGTACTTCGATTACCACAGCAACTTCCGGGCGTCGGCGAGCCTTGGTGACTGGCTCAAGAGCCACAGGATCCTTGCGATCCAGGGGATCGATACCCGGATGCTGACTCGCATGATCCGTACCCAGGGTGCGATGCGGGGTTATCTCTCGACGGAAGACCTGGAAGATGCAAGCCTTTTGCGGAAAGTGGCGGCGTCGCCACAGATGAGCGGCCTGGACCTCGCTACCAAAGTGACATGTGCCGGTCCCTATCAATGGACGGAAATCGACCGGACTCCGTTCGCACTCCCCACAGTCGGCCAGAGGCTGGAGAAGGAGCGAAGGCTGCGTGTGGTAGCCTATGACTATGGCATCAAGAGGAACATCCTGCGGCGTCTTGTGAGCTATGGTTGCGATGTCACCGTTGTCCCCGTCGGATATCCCGCCGCGGACGCGCTTGCGCAAAACCCCGATGGTATTTTCCTTTCGAACGGTCCCGGCGATCCTGCGGCCGTCCGCGTGGCGATCAGCAACATCAAGGCTCTGGTCGGCAGATGTCCGGTCTTCGGCATCTGTCTCGGCCATCAGCTCCTCGCCCTCGCACTCGGGGGGAAGACATACAAGCTGAAATTCGGACACCGTGGCGGCAACCATCCGGTGAAGAACCTGGGCACCGGCAAGATCGAAATAACTTCCCAGAATCACGGGTTCGCCGTCGATCCGGAATCGTTGAACCCCGCGGAGATCGAGATCACGCACGTAAACCTCAACGACCAGACGAATGAAGGGTTCCGACACCGGAGTCTCCCGATTTTTTCCGTTCAGTATCACCCCGAAGCATCCCCCGGACCTCACGACAGCGACTATCTTTTCCGCGATTTTATCACGATGATGCAGACGCGGGCGCCTGTCGGCGCTCCCGCCGCGGTCATCCATTTCTGAACTCAGCCCTCTCGCCCACCATGGCAGCAGGATACCACGTCCTTCCGGAAATTTACGACCGCTGGCAGAAGACCTACGGGAACGACTACAGCACGCTTATCCTGCCGAAGCTCCTCGCGACGATCGCGCGGTTTGACATTCCGGTCTCGACGATGCTCGACGTTGCATGTGGCACGGGCTCGCTCGCCCTGATGATGGCACGGCGGGGATGGAAAGTCTGGGGTGTCGATGCGTCCGAAGAGATGCTGGCGGAAGCGGAAAGAAAATTCCGGGGAAAGCGGTTGCCCGCGGCCTTCTTTCATCAGGACATGCGCCAGATCAGGGTTCCCGGGCAGGTCGGGCTCGCGACGTCGATGTTCGACAGTCTCAACCATGCCACTTCGCAGCGCGAACTGCTGAAGGCCTTTCGCGGCGTTCATCGGTCGCTTCTCCCCGGCGGGTATTTCGTGTTCGACACGAACAACGAACTCTGTTTCAGATCGCTCTGGACCCGGACGGATGCCATCCACCACCGGGATTTCACGATCATCATGCAGAACCGGTACATTCCAGGGAGGAGGAAGGCGTATTCGTTCGTGACGGTTTTTTTGCGCAGGGGGGAAGGGTATGCGCGGCAGGCGGAGATCGTGCAGGAGCGGTTCTTCCCGCGGGAGGAGGTAGCGAAGCTTCTGAGGGAGGCCGGCTTCCGCGTTCTCGAAATCGAAGATTTCAATTTCACCGATATGCCGGAAATCGGCAAAATCAAGACGTGGTGGGTGGCGAAGAGGGAGCATTGAATGCTCCGGACTTAAGTCCGGAGCCATTCATTGCTCGCGTCACGCATAATCGTCGTACCGCATTGTTTGATTGGCCCCGCCCATAAATCCCAGCTGGCGCAGAATTCCCGCCGACGATGTCCGCGCCGGTCGCTCCCCGTTCCAGTATTCCACAACGATTTCTCTGAAGGGACGCATGTGTGCGGGGAGTTTCGACCGGTCTATGAGCCGCTTCAGAGCTTCGATCACCGTGTCGGTTTCCGGGCGACCAATCGTCCAGATCCTGCTTCCCAGGTTCTCGATCCAGAGGGTCGGCGTACCTCCATGGAGTGCGATGAAGTTTCCCGGGAGACGCCCCGGGGCGGGCTGCCCCTCGCCGCGACCGGGGAGGTCGATGCCCGGGCCGTAGATGTTTGCGGGATCGCAGGCATTGATGAGCGTGACCGGTGACGTGTCCATCCGTTCGGATTTCAGACGGCGCAGTTCTTCCACGGCAGCAGGCAGAGCGTACTGCATTCCCGAAAGTCCCTGGATGAAGTATCCGCGCCGAATTTCCCCCCGCATCTCCATCCGTTGGAACTCCGAAGCGACCAGGGGCCAGGGAAGCATCTCCTCCCTGCGGTAGAATTCCCGCGCCACAATTCCGTACCGTTCCAGAAGTTGCCCGGCATGGCGTGCGGCGATTTCGCTTTCACTCAGAGGCGGGCCGGTCACTCCAGGCGACTGAACAAGTGACCATCGGCCTGTCCATCCGGGTACCCGCCTGATAGCCTGACGGACCGTCTGGATGATCCTGCTCCGACCGGGATTCCGTCGGGGGAGAACCACTTCCACGCGTTCCAGCGGGGCGTCCGGGGCCATCCGTGTGGACCGCCGGACTAGCGTGAGTTCTGTAAAGACGTCGTTGGTCACCCAACCACCCCAGAACAGCTCCGATATTCCTGCGTTGATGGCGGGAAGCGACAGATGTCCGGCTGACCGGAAGTCACCGTAAAACGATGCCCCGTTGTGCCGCAAGTACTCGAGGATGCGGCGGGCGGGAGTGCCAAGCGATTCCTCGGCAGCGGTTCCCGGGAGGAAGGCTCCCGCCTCGCCGCGGAAAAGGCATTTCATCCTTCCAGGTCCGGCACCCGCCCAGACGATGACGCCGCGGGAGACCAGATCATTCATGTTGGCGGAGGCATACCCGCGCACACGGGAGCGGAGGATTTCGCGCTCCCAGATCTCCGAAGGGAGCGGCAATCCTTGGAGGCGTGCAAGGCACTCCTCGAGCCCTTCCGCAGCGGTCACCTGCGCCGCCGGGTGGAGATATTGCCACTGAAGAAGAAATCGGGTGAATTCCGCCGGTGACGAGGGTGTAATTTCGCGTCGGAGGATCGATATGGTCTGGCGACGGATCCGCTCTATTGTCGGGCGGTAACACCACTGCTCTTCTCCCGAAGAGGGGAGCTCCGACGGCCGGAACTTCCCCCGGAGGATGCTGCTGTCCAGCTCGAGGGCCTTTGTGATCGCTTCGACGCGTCCCGGCGGAAATCCAAACCGGCGCGAAAGTTCCGACGAAGTTACAGGTCCATGGCTCTGGATGTACCGGCCAAGAATACGCCGGACGTGGTCCTCCGCATCGAGGTTCTGATAGATCGTCTGCTCCTCTCCGGCGATCCAGCGGGTCCCGTCCGCGAGCTGGATTTGCACAGCCCGTCCGTCCAGGGCTAGCTCTCGCAGCATCGATCTGCCATCGCCGTCGCATCGTGCGACGATCTCTTCTTCGGTGAGGTCCCCGACGCGGATCAGCAGTTCCATCAGTTCCTCCGGAGACCGTGCCCTCATTCCGGGGGAAACATGTTGCAGCTGTTGTTCGACGGTGTCGATGGCTTCCGGACGGAGCAGGGCAGGGATTGAATCGAGGTCGACAAGCTCCGCAAGCAGCTCACGATTAACGGCCAGGTACTGGCTCTGGCGGTCAGCGCGCGGCTGGTCCCACTCATACATGTACACGGCGATGAAATCGAAGAGGAGGCTGGCGGTGAAAGGCGATGGGACGTCCGTTTGCACGGTCTGGACACGGATCGTCCCCGCTTCGAGGGCGCGGAGAATCTCCTTGAAGTGTTCGAAATCGAGGACATCGTTGAGTACCTCGCGCACGGTTTCGATGACGATCGGGAAGTCGCTGTACCGCCGTGCCACCTGCAGGAGATCCGCCGCGCGAAGGCGCTGAAGCCAGAGTGGAGTCCGCTTTCCCGGTGCGATCTTCGGCATCAGGAGGGCGCGTGCGGCATTCTGGCGGAACTGTCCCCCGAAAAGTGGCGAGCTCAACAGCTCTTCCAGGACGAGATCCTGGCCCTCCTGCGCTGTCATCCCGCCAAAGAGGTCCAGGGGCAGCACGTCCATGTCCGAACACCGGAACAGGATTCCGTCATCGTTGTACAGCATCTGCGGCTCGATGCCGGTCATGGACTGTAGACGATGAGCGAGGACCAGGCCCAGGAGGCCGTTGACCCGGCGCCCATACGAGGAGTGCACGACGATTCTGGGGTCACCGATCTCGTCGCGGAATCCTTCCACGAGAAAGAGCTGATCGTGAGGAATGGCCCCCGAGCTCGCGTGCTGCCTCCGGAAGTATTCCTGGATGTTCCACGCCGCGCGTG
>Ga0209253_10000902_pt1 | contig 25929 bp, 21 predicted proteins | sample FrelakmetBRP12BR_FD_187145 | JGI IMG/M metagenome (GOLD analysis project Ga0209253, IMG submission 187145) | Freshwater lake sediment microbial communities from the University of Notre Dame, USA, for methane emissions studies - BRP12 BR (SPAdes)... | ecosystem: Environmental > Aquatic >...
AGGTTCGACCTTGAACATAGAACATAGATTACCATCAGCAAATAACAATGTATGAGTATCTTTGCGCCTCATGTTCGTTAATGATTGAGTTTGCAGGCAATTTACAGGGGATGATCCCGCCCAGCGCCTACCGATAAATAGGGTTGGCCATGGATGTCGGCAAAGCGGCGCAGATAGTCAAACCCGAGGATGGCCCGGCTGCCATACCAGGAGGTCATCTCACCATCAACGAGTAGCAGCTTGTCGGATGTGCAGTCATAGGTACGGGTGAAGTCCTCGAGATCATTGGGCTGGAAGTGGTAGGGTTCGGTGCTAAACAAGATGATGTCGGCTTCGGCCAGCAGCGCCAGGTTGATTTCAACCACGGGGTAGCGCTGTGTGGCGGTTGCCGGCACGGTTTCCCAGCCTACCAGCCTCAAGGTATGCGATATATAAGTATCCCGTGCGACGGTCATCCAGGGCTTGCGCCAGATAAAATAAAGCACCTTGCGGCGTGGCCAGTGGCGGGTTTCCGCTCGCAGGGCGGCCAGGCTTCGAGCGAAGCGTTGGCAGAGTCCCTCAGCCTCGGCCTCACGCGCAAAGATAGCCCCCAAGAGGCGGTATAAACTAAGGTTATCGAGTGGCCCCAGAGGGTGCGTGACGATGACGTGGGGGACGTAGGTGGCGATTTGCTCAACCATGGTTTTGGGGTTCTCATCGATATTGACGATGACATGGGTGGCATTGAGAGCCTTGAGCACTTCATGTTTGATCTTTTTAGTTCCCCCCACACTGGGTACGGCTTGGATTTGACCGACAGGGTATATGCAGTAGCTGGTGCGTCCAACGACGTGCTCCCCCAGCCCCAGCTCGAATAGCAACTCGGTAATACTGGGCACCAGGCAGACGATGCGAGCGGGTGCAGTGACCGGGATGTGGTAGACGCCGACGGCATCGACAAGGTGTGTCTGTAACATTGGGTAGCCGGTCTTAAGGATAGTGTTAAGCTTGCAAGCGATACTTTAAGGGAATCCAAATACCATCGGCAAGACTCCTGAGCTATTGGCTGCCGCGTTTTGGAGGCGGCGACTTAATTTTGATCGAAATGGCGCGCAAGCAGGATCGAGACGGGTTGTATATTTGCCAGTTGGTACTATAGAAAATTATATACTTCATCAAAATTAAGGAAATTGTGGGGATAAATCATGACATCGATCAAAGCATTTGTGCAGGCACGTGATTTCTTGATCGCCCATCGCGAGGATTACGAAACGGCTTACCGAGAATTTCACTGGCCCCATCTCGAACAATTCAACTGGGCGCTCGACTACTTCGACACACATGCCAAGGGCAACCATAGTCCCGCCCTGTGGGTGGTTGAAGAAAATGGCAGTGAGACGAAACTCTCCTTCGCCGAGTTGTCCGAGCGCTCCAGCCGTATCGCCAATTTCCTACGCAGCCTGGGGGTCCAGAGCGGTGACCCGGTCCTGGTGATGCTCAATAACGTGGTCCCCCTCTGGGACGTCATGCTGGCCATTATTAAACTGGGTGGGGTGATCATCCCGGCCACTACCTTACTGACCACGGAGGACCTGACTGACCGCCTGGAGCGGGGCAAGGTGCGCCACGTGGTAGTAACGTCTCAGGAAGCTCACAAGTTTGCCGGGCTGGCGGGGGATTACACCCGTATCAGCATAGGCGGTACGGTACCAGGCTGGATCTCCTTCGAGGCAGGCTATAGCGCCTCGGCGGAATTCACTCCTGACCGACCGACCCTAGCCACCGATCCGCTGCTGCTGTACTTTACCTCCGGTACGACCTCCAAGCCCAAGCTGGTGGAGCATACCCATCAGAGTTACCCAGTGGGTCATCTCTCCACCATGTATTGGATCGGTTTAAAGCCGGGTGATATCCACTTCAATATCAGTTCGCCCGGCTGGGCCAAGCACGCTTGGAGTTGCTTGTTCGCCCCCTGGAACGCCGGGGCTACGGTGTTTGTTTACAATTATGCCCGCTTCGACGCCAAAGCCATACTGGATGTGCTTATCCGGTGTCAGGTGACTACCCTGTGTGCCCCGCCCACCGTATGGCGCATGCTAATCCAAGAAGACCTTGCCGCTTACCCGGTGAAGATGCGTGAATTGTGCAGCGCCGGCGAGCCGTTGAACCCCGAGGTCATTGAGCGGGTTCAGAAAGCCTGGGGCTTGACCATTCGGGATGGCTATGGCCAGACTGAAACTACCGCTCAACTGGGCAATACGCCAGGACAACCCCTTAAACTGGGTTCCATGGGCAGGCCCCTGCCAGGCTATCGGGTGGCCCTATTGTCCTGGGATGACAAGGAGGTACAGGAAGGTGAGATTGGTTTTCACCTGGACAACCGCCCACTGGGCCTGATGGTGGGTTACAAGGACTCTCAGGCCAAGACCGCGGATGTCATGCGCAACGGTTATTATCACACCGGGGATGTGGCGATGCTGGACGAGGATGGTTACTACACCTATGTGGGTCGCGCCGACGATGTATTCAAGGCCTCGGACTACCGTATCAGCCCTTTTGAGCTGGAGAGCGTGCTGATAGAACACGAGGCCGTGGCCGAGGCCGCGGTGGTGCCAAGCCCAGACCCGGTGCGCCTGGCAGTGCCCAAGGCATTTGTTATCCTCCGGAGCGGTTACGAGCCAGATCGTGAACTGGCCCTCTCCATCCTTCGCTACGTGCGTGAAAACCTCGCCCCCTATAAGCGCATCCGCCGGCTTGAATTCGCCGACCTGCCTAAAACCATTTCCGGCAAGATCCGTCGGGTAGAGCTGCGCAATCGCGAGACTGAACGGCAACCACAGGCGGTGCGCGGAAACCTGGAGTTCTGGGAAGAGGATTTTCCTGAGTTAAAGTAGCGTTGGTTGTAAAATTCCGGCAATAACCGTTTGTTGCCGGAATTCCTAGGAGACAAGACAAAGACTTGAATCATTGCAATTTGATTTACGTTTACGTAAACGTTATAAAATATTCTTTTTGTGAAATACCTATGGGACAGTTTCTGTCCTGTAAGGAAGCATCAGCTAAATAAGCATTTCAAGCAGAAGAGAGGATCACATGTCCGCCGTCATTAGCCCGATTAAGAGCAAGGTCCCTGGCGATAGCAATATGAAGCACAAAGTTCGCTTCGTCACCGCGGCCAGCTTGTTCGATGGCCACGATGCCGCTATTAACATCATGCGCCGCATTCTCCAAGCAAGTGGCGCCGAGGTCATCCACCTTGGGCATAACCGCTCGGTGAATGACATTGTTACCGCCGCTCTTCAGGAGGATGTCCAGGGCATTGCCATTAGTTCCTATCAGGGCGGTCATGTGGAATTCTTCAAATACGCCATCGACCTGTTGCGGGCGCGGGGTGGTGAAGACATTAAAGTATTCGGCGGCGGCGGCGGGGTAATCATTCCCGAAGAGATTCGTGAATTACATGCTTATGGCGTGACCCGCATCTTTTCCCCGGAGGACGGCCAAACCCTGGGTTTGCAAGGCATGATCGATATGATGATCGAGGCTTGCGACGTGGGCCAATCCCACTACACGCCAACCAACCTCGATGGCCTGTTAAGGGGCGAGCAACGGGATTTGGCACGCATCATCACGGCCTTGGAAAACGGTGATCTGGACCCCGGCTTGGGCCAGCAAATACTGGAAGAAGCCAAGACCAGGACTGTGCCAACCTTGGGTGTGACCGGCACTGGTGGGGCCGGTAAGTCCTCGCTTACCGACGAGTTGATTCGCCGCTTCCGCCTCGATCAGAACGATCGGCTCAAGCTTGCGATCATCGCCATCGATCCATCCCGGCGCAAGAGCGGCGGCGCACTGCTGGGTGATCGCATCCGCATGAATGCCATCGATGGTGCCAATATTTATATGCGCTCTTTAGCAACTCGCGATACTGGCCGTGAGGTTCCGCAGGGTTTGAACGATATTATCGCCGCCTGCAAGGTGGCGGGCTTTGATTTGGTGGTGGTGGAGACTCCCGGTATCGGCCAGGGTGATGCCGCTATCGTCCCCTACGCGGATTTGTCGCTATACGTGATGACACCGGAATTCGGCGCCGCCAGCCAGTTGGAAAAAATCGATATGCTGGATTTTGCGGATGCAGTGGCCATAAACAAATTCGACCGCAAAGGCGCCGAGGACGCTTTGCGCGATGTCCGCAAGCAGTTGCAGCGCAACCGTGCGGCTTTCGGCATCCCTACCGAGGACATGCCGGTATTTGGCACCATCGCCTCCCGTTTCAATGACGACGGGGTGACCGCTCTTTATCAGGAACTGCTCAGGCAACTGTTGGACAAGGGACTGCGGACCGAGGCTAACCGCCTTCCCCACGTTACGGTCAAGGCTTCGTCGGGCAAGACAGTCATTGTGCCAGCGTCCCGGAGCCGTTATCTGGCGGAGATCGCCACCACCGTACGTGGCTATCATAAAACGATCAAGAAGCAATCCGCCCTGGTGCGTCAGCGCCAACAGTTGCTGGCCGTCAAAAGTCTGGTGGAACAGGAGGGCAAGTCCGCTGCCGATCTGGATACGTTGTTGGCAGCGACCGATGAACAGATGGATCCCCGGGCGCGCAAGCTCATCGACATGTGGCCCGTGCTCAAGGAGCGCTATTCGGGCGATGAGTATGTGGTGAAGATTCGCGACCGCGAGATTCGTACCGGGTTGACTCATAAATCCCTGTCGGGCACCCGCATCCAGAAGGTTGCTCTGCCGTCCTACGAGGATCATGGCGAGATCCTGAAGTGGTTCCTCAAGGAGAACATCCCCGGCAGTTTTCCCTACACGGCGGGTGTATTCGCCTTCAAGCGCGAGAACGAAGATCCTGCCCGGATGTTCGCCGGCGAAGGCGATGCGTTGCGTACCAACCGGCGTTTCAAGTACCTGTCCAAGGACGCCCCGGCCACACGGCTGTCCACCGCTTTCGACTCGGTGACTCTGTACGGTTGCGATCCCAACGAGCGCCCGGATATCTATGGCAAGGTGGGTAACTCCGGAGTGTCCATCGCTACCCTGGACGATATGAAGGTGCTCTACGGTGGTTTCGACCTGTGCAGTCCCAACACCTCGGTGTCCATGACCATCAACGGTCCGGCGCCCAGCATCCTGGCCATGTTCCTCAACACGGCGATCGACCAGCAGTTGGAAAAATTCGAGCAGGACAACCGCCGTCCCCCTACCGACGACGAGATCGAGAAGATTCGCGAGTGGGTGCTGGAGAACGTGCGCGGCACGGTGCAGGCCGACATCCTCAAGGAGGACCAGGGTCAGAACACTTGTATCTTCTCGACTGAATTCGCGCTGAAGATGATGGCCGATATCCAGGAATACTTCGTGCACCATCAAGTGCGCAACTTCTACTCGGTGTCAATCTCCGGCTACCATATCGCCGAGGCGGGTGCTAACCCGATCTCCCAGCTTGCTTTCACCTTGGCGAACGGGTTTACTTACGTCGAGGCCTATCTGAACCGTGGTATGCACGTCGATGACTTCGCACCCAACCTGTCATTCTTCTTCAGCAATGGCATGGACCCCGAATATGCTGTAATGGGCCGTGTCGCCCGCCGTATCTGGGCGACTGCCATGCGCTTCAAGTATGGGGCCAACGAGCGCTCGCAGAAGCTGAAATATCATATTCAAACCTCGGGCCGCTCCCTGCACGCCCAGGAGATGGACTTCAATGATATTCGCACGACCTTGCAAGCGCTGATCGCCATCTACGACAACTGCAACAGCCTGCACACCAACGCGTTTGACGAGGCGATCACCACGCCCACCGAGGAATCGGTGCGCCGGGCGATGGCCATCCAACTCATCATCAACAAGGAGTGGGGGCTGGCCAAGAATGAGAATCCCCAGCAGGGCGCTTTCATCATCGATGAACTGACCGATCTGGTGGAGGAGGCGGTATTAAAGGAATTCGAGCGCATCGCGGAACGCGGCGGCGTGCTGGGCGCCATGGAAACCGGCTATCAACGCAGCAAGATCCAGGAGGAGTCGTTGCACTACGAGATGTTGAAGCACGATGGCTCCTTGCCTATCATCGGCGTAAACACCTTCCGCAATCTCAATGCTAAGCCCGATGAGATGAAGATCGAGTTGGCCCGCTCCACCGAGGATGAAAAGCAGAGCCAGATTCACCGCCTGCGGGAGTTTCAAGCGCGGCATGAAACCGAAAGTCCAGCGGTCTTGGCGCGGCTCAGGCAAGCGGCCATCAACAATGAAAATATTTTTGCGGTATTGGTGGATGCAGTGCGCTACTGCTCGTTGGGGCAGATCACTGAGACTTTGTTCGAGGTGGGGGGGGAGTACCGGCGCAGTATGTAAGGCGCCGCCTGCGTTTCTTTGAGTAGGAGGGCAATCACTAGCATATCTATCCAATCTGGCTATAGTTATCATGCAGGTCAACGCTAGTCTTCCACAAATATAAAAGAAAATAATCCCCTTGGGGAGCGACCCCAGGGGGCGACATTCCAGCATCAAAGGGGGAGTTGATGTCAATGCCACAAAACCCGCATGCCGGTTCCTTGGCTGTGGCCGCTTCGGCCTTGGATACGTTCCCTAAGTTGTTATTGGAACATGCTAAGCAGCGTGGCGACAAACCCGCGATTCGTGAGAAGGATTTTGGCATCTGGCAGGTGTGGACCTGGAAACAGATGGCGATGGAGATTCGCGCCCTGGCCTGCGGGTTGGCGGAGATGGGCTTCGAGAAGGGTGATAAATTAGCCATCATCGGCCAGAATCGCCCCCAACTGTACTGGGCGATGGCAGCCGCGCAATGCCTGGGCGGCATTCCGGTGCCGCTGTATCAGGACGCAGTCGCGGAGGAGATGGCCTTCGTCTTAAGCAACGCCGAGATCCGCTTCGTGATAGTCGAAGATCAGGAGCAGGTGGACAAGTTGCTGGAGATCAAGGACCGCTGCCCGCTGCTGGAAACCATCATCTACGACGATCCCCGCGGCCTCCGCCATTATTATCATCCTTGCTTGCATAGCCTTAAGGCCGTGCAAGAAGCTGGCCGCGGTTTCGACCATACCCATCGCGGTTTTTTCAGGGCACGGGTGGTCGAGGGCAAGGGCGAAGACATCAGCGCCATGCTCTACACCTCGGGCACCACCGGCAGTCCCAAGGGGGTGATGCTCACCTATAACAATTTCATCATCACCGGACGGAACGGCATCCTTCGCGAGGGCCTTAAGGATGACGAAGAAGTTTTGGCCTATCTGCCAATGGCCTGGGTAGGCGACCATCTGTTTTCCTACGCCCAATCCTATGTGGCCGGCTTTTGCGTCAGTTGCCCGGAGAGCAGCGATACGATCATGCATGATCTGCGCGAGATCGGTCCAACCTATTTCTTTGCCCCCCCGCGCATTTACGAAAACATCCTGACGCAGGTGATGATCCGTATGGAGGACGCCGGGATCGTGAAGCGCAAGCTGTTCCAGTACTTCATGGACCACGCCCGCCGGGTGGGTACGGCCATCCTGGACGGCAAATCAGTAGCGACCTGGGACCGCTTTATCTATGCACTGGGCCGGGTACTGGTCTACGAGCCCCTCAAGAACGTGCTGGGTTTTTCCCGCATCCGTCTGGCCTATACCGCCGGTGAGGCCATCGGTCCGGATATTTTCGATTTCTTCCGCGCCTTAGGCATCAATGTCAAGCAGTTGTACGGTTCAACCGAGGCCTCGGTATTCGTCTGCGTCCAGCCCAACGGGCAGGTGAAACCCGATACCGTCGGCATTCCGGCGCAGGGTGTAGAGGTGAAAATCAGCGACAGTGGCGAAGTGATCTTCCGCGGCCCCGGCGTGTTTCATTCGTATTACAACAATCCAAAGTCGACTGCAGAGACCAAGGATGCAGAGGGTTGGGTCTATACAGGTGACGCGGGGTACTTCGATGAGGATGGCCACCTCAAGATCATCGACCGGGCCAAGGATGTCGGCAAGCTGCTGGACGGCACGCTGTTCGCGCCCAAGTATATCGAAAACAAGCTTAAGTTCTTTCCCTATATAAAAGAGGCGGTGGCCTTCGGCAATGGCAAGGAATACGTCACCGCCTTTATCAATATCGATCTGGAGGCGGTTGGTAACTGGGCGGAACGGCACAACCTGCCGTATTCCGGCTATACCGATCTGGCGGGCCAGGATCCCGTCTATGATCTGATTCAGGAATGCGTGGAGAAAGTCAACGCGGATCTCGCCAAGGATGCCAAATTGAGCGGCTCCCAGATCAGACGTTTTCTGCTCCTGCACAAGGAATTGGACGCCGACGACGGTGAGCTGACCCGCACGCGCAAGGTGCGGCGCCGGTTTGTCGCCGAGCGGTATGCTGAACTGATCGAGGCACTGTTCTCAGGCCAGACCCACCATAGTATTGAGGCTCAGGTGAAATTCGAGGACGGCCGCACGGGAATGATCCGGGCTGATCTTCAGATACGCGAGGCCAAGCGCCTTGGCATCCGTGAAGAACAAGAACTGCGTAAGGCAAGCTAACGGAGCCGCTCATGAATCCAATCCACACTATCGGTGATGTGATTTTGGATGCCAAAAACATCAGTTTATCCTTTGGCGGCGTCAAGGCATTGAGTGCCGTCAGTTTCGGCGTTCGTGAGCATGAAATCTGCTCCATCATCGGTCCCAACGGCGCTGGCAAGAGTTCCATGCTAAATGTCATCAACGGCGTCTACCATCCCCAGGAAGGCTACCTCGTTTACCGGGGCAAGCAAATCCGCCGCATGCTAACCCATAAGGCAGCGCGTTATGGCATTGCACGCACTTTCCAGAACATCGCCTTGTTCAAAGGCATGAGCGTACTGGATAACATCATGACGGGACGCAACCTGATGATGAAGAGCACCTTCCTGGAACAGGCTTTTTACTGGGGCCGCGCCCATCAGGAGGAGATCAGACATCGTCACAGAGTGGAAGAGATCATCGATTTTCTGCAAATCGAATCCATCCGCAAGACCCCGGTGGGCCGTCTGCCCTATGGCCTGCAAAAGCGAGTGGAACTGGGGCGTGCCCTAGCGGCGGAACCGGAGTTACTGCTTCTGGACGAACCGATGGCCGGTATGAACGTAGAAGAAAAGGAAGACATGTGTCGCTTTATCCTAGACGTCAATGACGAGTTTGGTACCACTATCGTGCTGATCGAGCATGATATGGGGGTGGTTATGGACATTTCGGATCATGTGGTCGTCCTGGACTATGGTCGCAAGATCGGTGATGGCACCCCCGATGAAATCCGCACTAATCAGACCGTCATCGACGCTTATCTGGGTACCGGCCATTAAATCCAACGCGGGCAAGGGGAGAGGTTGTGGAATTTTTCTTTGAAGTCTTGATTGGTGGGTTGCTGGCCGGGGTGATGTATTCCCTGGTGGCCCTGGGTTTCGTGCTGATCTTTAAAGCGTCCGGCGTACTCAATTTTGCCCAGGGCGCCATGGTGCTGTTCGCGGCCCTGACCTTTGTCAGTCTGGTGGATAGGGGGCTGAATTTCTGGCTGGCGATGCCGCTCACGCTGGCCATCATGGTGCTGTTGGCCATCGCCATCGAACGGATGGTGTTGCGTCCCCTCGTTAATCAACCGCCTATAACCCTCTTCATGGCGACGATCGGCTTGAGCTTCCTGCTGGAAGGTCTGGCCCAAGGGGTTTGGGGTACCCAGCCGCACCGCCTGAACCTCGGCATCCCGGATGATGTGATCGAGTTGGGCAATATTTTCATCAGTAGCTTCGATCTGTTTGCCGCGGCCATTGCCGCCATCCTGGTAGCATCGCTGGCGGTGTTCTTCAGCAAGACCCGCATTGGGCGAGCGCTGCGCGCCGTCGCGGACGATCATCAGGCGGCCCTGGCGGTGGGGATTCCGTTGCAGCACATCTGGGCCATCGTCTGGACGGTGGCGGGTTTCGTGGCGCTGGTGGCAGGCCTGCTGTGGGGCGCGCGCCAAGGGGTGCAGTTCGCTTTAACGCTGGTGGCCCTGAAAGCCCTGCCGGTGTTGATTCTGGGGGGGTTTACATCGGTGCCGGGGGCCATTGTCGGGGGACTGATAATCGGCGCCAGCGAAAAACTGGCTGAGGTGTATATCGGCCCTTATGTGGGAGGCGGCATCGAGAATTGGTTTCCCTATATGTTGGCGCTGCTGTTCTTGCTGTTCCGTCCCGAAGGACTGTTCGGCGAAAAGCATATCGATAGGGTGTAAATCATGATCTATCGCGAATGTGGCCAATTAAAAACCAGCTACCCCGCCGATCAGGCGATTTTCCCTATCCCGCAGGATCGCTGGGGAATCATCATTCTTTTACTGGTAGCTTTTCTCTTCATCCCCTTGTTAGCCAATGACTACTGGCTGGGCGCGATCCTTATACCTTTCCTGATCCTGTCCCTGGCGGCATTGGGGTTGAATATCCTGACCGGTTATTGCGGCCAGTTGTCCCTGGGGTCTGCCGCTTTCATGGCCGTAGGCGCCTTCGCCGCCTACAATTTCGAATTGCGCCTGCCTGCTATCCCTTTGCTGATCGATTTCATCCTGGCGGGCATAGTGGCGGCCGGTGTGGGGATACTGTTTGGTATTCCCAGCCTGCGCATCAAGGGTTTTTACCTGGCGGTAGCTACTCTGGCGGCCCAGTTTTTCATCGAGTGGGCGCTGAATAAATTCGGCTGGTTCTCGAACTACAGCCCCTCCGGCGTTATCACCGCTCAGAAGATGGTCATTCTGGGGTATGCATTCGATACGCCGGTAAGCAAATACCTGCTGGTGCTGGGCATCGTGACGGTACTGGCGCTGATGGCCAAAAACCTGGTACGCAATGCGATTGGCCGAGCCTGGATGGCTGTGCGCGATATGGACGTAGCCGCTGAGGTCATCGGTATTCGCATGATGAAGACTAAACTGATGGCATTCGCCATCAGTTCCTTCTACTGCGGCGTGGCCGGCGCCTTGTGGGCTTTTGCCTATCTGGGGACCGTGGACGCCCAGGCCTTCGATCTGCATCGCTCCTTTCAAATCCTATTCATGATCATCGTGGGCGGAATGGGCAGCATCCTGGGCTCGTTTATTGGGGCCGCTTTCATCGTTCTGCTGCCCATCTTTCTGAATCTGGCGGCCCATGCCGTGGTCGGCGATGCGGTGCGTCCCGATGTCTTGTCGAACCTGGAACTCATCGTCTTTGGTGGGTTGATCATATTCTTTCTGGTTGTGGAACCGTTGGGGTTGGCGCGGCTTTGGCAGCTTGCCAAGGAAAAGCTGCGGTTATGGCCGTTCCCCCATTGATACATACTAAAGAAGGGTAAAGAGGGCTAAGTGATTATTTGCTATCTCCAGCGTTCGGCTGGGTAAAACCTAAGACTCCGCGAGGAGGATAATTAATGAGGAGAATATCTATGAGCATCAAGCAGGCGCTGGTTTCGGCCGTCAGCATGGCTTTGCTGGGGGTGGCTGCCGCTTCGGCAATGGCCGCCGACAATGAGCAGTTCATTCCTCTGACCAGTTACCGGGTAGGGCCTTACGCGGCTGGCGGCACGGGCATTTTCGGCGGATTTATCGACTACATCAATCTGTTGAACGAGCGCGACGGTGGCATCAACGGCGTCAAGCTCACCTACGAGGAATGCGAGACTGAATACAAGCCCGACCGGGCCATCGAATGCTACGAACGCCTGAAAAACAAGGGTCCCACCGGCGCCTCCATGTTCAACTTCGTTGCCACGCCGCCCGTGTATGCCACTCTGGAACGCACCCTCGCGGACAAGATTCCCGTGGTCTCCATCGGTTACGGGCGTGCCGATACTGCCGATGGCCGTGTGTTCCCCTATGTTTTCCCCCTGGTGACCTCTTACTGGAGCCAGAGCACCACCAAGGTCAAATTCATCGCTCTGCAGGAACAATGCCTGGCGCAGTACAAAGATCTGGAAGGCAAGCCTGATCGCGCCGCGCAGTGCTATCAGCACATGAAGAAGGGAGACCTCAAGGGCGATGGTTTGGACAAGCTTAAGGGTAAGAAGATAGTCAATCTTTATCATGATTCTGGTTACGGCAAGGAGACCATTCCGGTATTGGACATCCAGGCCAAGAAATATGGCTTCCAGGTCGTGCACATTCCCGTTCCCATCCCAGGCAACGAACAACAGTCCCAGTGGTTGCAGATTCGCCAAGAGAAGCCCGACTGGGTGATCTTGCGCGGTTGGGGGGTGATGAATCCCACGGCGATCACCCAGGCGGCCCGGATCAAGTTCCCGGCCGATAAGATGGTTGGAGTATGGTGGAGCGGCGCCGAAGAAGATGTGCTGCCAGTCGGTGATGCCGCCAAGGGTTATATCGCCGCAGGTCTGAATCCTGCCGGGGATGATTTTCCCGCTATCCAGCAGATCAAGGATCTCCTGTACAAGCACGGCAAAGGGAACATGCAGGACCCGAAACGCATCGGCAGCATCTACTACAATCGCGGCATTGTCCATGGAGTGCTGAGCACCGAAGCGATTCGCAAGGCCCAGGAGAAATACGGTAAGAAGCCCCTTACCGGTGAACAGGTCCGCTGGGGTCTGGAAAACCTGAATATTACCGAGGCGAGTCTTAAGAAACTGGGACTGGAGGGGTTGATGCCCCCCATCAAGATTAGCTGTGAGGACCACGAGGGAGGCTCGCCGGTACGCTTCCAGCAGTGGGATGGTAGTAAGTGGAATCTGGTATCGGATTGGATTGCTAGCGACCAGTCTATCGTCCGGCCTCTGGTCGAGGCATCGGCGGCGGCTTATGCGAAGGAAAAGGGGATAACCCCGCGCGATTGTTCCAAGGAAAACTGATCCAGCAGGGGGAAGCAAACCATGAGTGAAACGGGAAGCCCCTTGTTGGCGGTCAACAACATCGAAGTGATTTACGACCATGTGATATTGGTCTTGAAGGGGGTTTCCTTGGAGGTCCCCCAGGAGGGCATCGTAGCCCTCCTGGGCGCTAATGGCGCCGGCAAGACGACTACCCTGAAGGCGATTTCCAATCTCCTGCGGGCGGAGCGCGGCGAAGTTACCAAGGGCAATATCCAGTTCAAGGGCGAGCGCATTGAGCAACTGTCGCCGTCCGAGGTAGTGAAACGCGGCGTGGTACAGGTGATGGAAGGCCGCCACTGCTTCCAGCACTTGACGGTAGAGGAAAACCTGTTGACGGGCGCCTATACCCGCCAGGCCAGCCGCGCCGATATCAAGCGCGACTTGGAGAGGGTCTACGAATATTTCCCGCGCTTGCGGGAACGTCGCAGTTCTCTGGCCGGTTATACGTCCGGCGGCGAACAGCAGATGACGGCGGTGGGGCGCGCCCTCATGGCCAGACCCACCATGATTCTTTTGGACGAACCCTCCATGGGACTGGCGCCTCAGGTCGTCGAGGAAATTTTCAGCATCGTGAAAAATCTGAACCATCAAACAGGGGTAAGCTTCCTGCTGGCCGAGCAGAACACCATGGTCGCTTTGCGTTATTCCAGTTTTGGCTACATTCTGGAAAATGGCCGGGTCGTGATGGAGGGTAATGCCCAGGAACTCAGCCAGAACGAAGACGTTAAAGAGTTCTATCTGGGCCTTGGCACGACAGGCCGCAAGAGCTTCCGGGATGTCAAGCACTACCGTCGCCGCAAGCGTTGGTTGGCGTAACCAAAGAGGAATAGCGGATGGATTATTACGATCAACTGGAAACCCAGGACAGAGCGACGCGCGAGGCAAGGCTGCTGGCGGCGCTGCCCCGCCAGCTTGCTCATGCCCAACGCCATGCGCCGGCGTTCGCCCAGGTCCTGGCTGGCGTTGATGCCACCCGTATCACCAGCCGCGCGGCCCTGGCCGACCTGCCCGTGACGCGCAAGTCGGATCTGATGGAGTTGCAAAAGCCAAACCGCCCCTTCGGCGGCTTGGTCACGGTTGCCAGCGGCGATCTGGCACGGGTGTTTCAATCTCCCGGTCCTATTTATGATCCGGAGGCCCGGCGTCCCGATTATTGGCGATTCGCCCGGGCCCTATTTGCGGCTGGTTTTAGGAAAGGAGAGCTTATCCATAATACCTTCTCCTATCATTTCACGCCCGCCGCCTCTATGCTGGAAACCGGCGCCCAGGCGCTGGGCTGTGCGGTATTTCCCGCGGGCGTGGGACAGACGGAATTGCAAGTGATGGCAATTACTGATCTCAAGCCCCAGGGTTATGTGGGTACCCCCTCGTTCTTGAAGATTATTCTGGATAAGGCCGCTGATCTGAGAGCAGATGTCTCCAGCCTGACTAAGGCGCTGGTCACCGCCGAGGCGTTGCCGCTCAGTTTGCGCAAGGAATTCCAGGAACGCGGCATTCGCGCGCTGCAATGCTACGCCACCGCTGACCTTGGGCTAATCGCCTACGAGACGCCGGCGCTGGAAGGCATGCTGGTGGACGAAGAGGTGATCGTCGAAATCGTGCGCCCTGGTACCGGTACGCCCGTCGTCGAAGGCGAGGTGGGCGAGGTGGTGGTTACCACTCTCAATAGCGAGTATCCCCTGATTCGCTTTGGTACCGGTGATCTATCTGCAGTGCTTCCCGGCTACAGTCCGTGTGGACGCACCAATACTCGTATCAAGGGTTGGATGGGGCGCGCTGATCAGACCACCAAGGTCAAGGGCATGTTCGTGCATCCCTCGCAAGTGGCTGAAGTCCTGAGGCGCCATCCGCAGGTCATGAAAGGCCGACTGATAGTAGACCGGGAGGGCCATGCCGATGTCATGACCCTGCATTGCGAAGTGGCGGGCAATGGCACCCCGGCACAAGCCCAGGTTATTGCGGCCAGTCTTCGCGAGGTGTGCAAGCTGCGCGGCAACGTAGCCTTCGTCGGGCCCGGCGCATTGCCCAACGATGGCAAGGTTATCGACGACATCCGCAAGTACGACTAGGGGATGCCCATTGCCAATGGGGTGATGCTCAAGGGCTGGATATGCTGATCCTTGGCAATTGATACGGGTACAGCGTAAGGAGTGAAGAGGGGGGTTGGTCGCAAAGGCTTGGGAAGCTGTGTGGTTATAAACCGAGGTGTGCCTATCAAGGCACGCACAGTCTGCGCTCTGTCGGTAGGTGGCAAATTCCGACCCTCGATCCTTATGGTGGTTACTTGCTCCCCGGCACCTTTGCGACCAACCATTGAAATGGATAATCGTAAAAACAACGAGCTTAAGGAACTTTTTTCAAGTCTATACTATATGGAAAAGTCTGGATAGGTAATCGTGCCGATTGTCATACGCTGGCTGTGCGCAAGCCGTTTCCAAGACTGCACCGGGAGATTTCATATGTTGACTTATGAGGATTGTGTTGGGCTCACGGATTTAACGGAAGAGGAAATCGAAGCGATTGCTCAGCACGAACACCTGCCGGAAATTATTGCCGCGGAACTGGGCTGCTATCTAGTACATGATCCCGAGGGTGTGCCTTTGATCAAACGAATTATCCTCGACGATATTGAGGAGGCCCAGAAGCGGGGCGATCAGCAACAAACGTTACGCCTGAAGCTGGTTCTGAAGCACTTTGTCGATAATCACCCCAACAAGGCGGCAAGTTGAACTCTGCGCAAATCCCCCTCATGCAACGCAATTGGGGGGTAAAGACTGTTATGCGCTTTCGCTGCCTTAAGGATCAGCTATTGTTAGCGAGATAGTCCTTGATGAATTGATATTCAGCGTCCATCGACTTCTTGGTATCATTAGCCACGAACGCGGCCAGCTTACCTCCTATCAGCGGTATTCCGCAGGTGACATTGATCCGAACATCGTTTACACAGCCGTCTGCCTCAGGACGCAGGGTCATGGTTCCGGACGCGCTGACAGGTACGCCCATGATGTCTATGCCCAGTTGACAGGTGCGGACATCGCCGGTCTTTCCCTGCCATTCCTCGGTCTGCTTGACTTTATTCCAGGCACCCAAGAATTTTTTCAGGATACCTGGCACATCGGCCGGCACCTCCCGTTTAACCTCGATGGTGTAAGTACCTCCACTTTCCGAACACTCCAATAGTTCGATGTTGCGGGCTCCCACACCCTCGTATTTTGCCTTGATGAACTCCGGGTCGTGAAAGACCCTGAAAACAGTATCGATATCTTGCGTGTAATAGTGCAGGTCTTTGGTTTCCAAAATGCTTCCCCTCTGGTGTTGATAACTGGTGTCCGTCTTTTGCAGGCTCGGATTCGGATGGCTAGAACCATTTAAGAAAATTATGCAGATCGACGCGTAACAGTCAATTCAGTGGGCAGCGAGCGGGCAGAGATAAAGTGACCATGGCCAAGCCATTGAACAGCGGTTGGTTTTGCAGCGACAGTAGCGGCAGGACTGAAAGCAACTAGGCAGTTGAGCGCTCGCTGGATGAAGGCTGAGAAGACAACCTGTCAACAGGGTAAGCGGTACCGCTCCAGGAACCTGCGCTGACCAAAAGCGGCACTGTGTGCAATTAAGCGGTCACCCGGGATACTTCAGCAGCGTGCAGTGCCGGCTAACTCGCTAGCGGTTTGGCTGGTAAAGTCATGGTGAGTTCGGTGAAAATTCTGTGCGCTACTTCTGCTACCGCGTTGGCGACCTCCGGCGAAAGTTTCTCCCCGTGGGCAAAGGTTGCCCCTTCGATACCGTAGACGATAACTCGCTTGGGAAGCCGGTTCAGCGCGCGCGCCGTTTCCACCGCCTCGGCGACCCCGAAAAGATGGCTGGAATAATGAAATATCCCTCGTGGCAGCTCTATTTCCTCGGCATCAAAGCGGTATACGGTTCCGGGCAGGGCACCGGCGCAAGCGGCGTCCACGAGCACCACCATTGTGGCCCCTCGCCAGGCTTCCATGAGGTCGGCACCATCACCGTCATGTTGCAAGACCACGATGGTGTCTGGAAGCCTTTGCTTGAGCCAACCGGCCACTGCCAGCCCGGCCCCATCGTCGCAGCGCAGCGGATTGCCAACGCCGATCACCAGGGTGGAGTGTTCCTTAGCCACGGTCTACGCTGAACTTCAGGAAATGCGTGGCGCAGGAGATGCAGGGGTCGTAATTGCGAATCGTCTGCTCGCACCGCCACTTCAGCTTGTCCTCTGGCATATTGAGGTTTTTGGCCAACACGCCCCATAGGTCGCGTTCGATCTGTTTTTGGTTTTGCGAGGTGGGCGGAATGATGCGGGCGTCCAGGATGCGCCCCTCGGTGTCCAGCCGATAGCGATGGTAGCAGATACCCCGTGGAGCCTCGGTACAGCCATGACCTTCGCCAGCTCGCGGCGTGATCTCGATGCAGGAAGCATCCGGTTCCTCGTAGGCTTCAGCCAAGCGCAGGGCTTCCTCGCAGGCGTAAAGAACCTCCACCGCGCGCACCACGATGCTCTGAAATGGGTTGTTGCAGACTGGGCCCAGTCCGGCTTCTTTGGCGGCCTGGCGGGATAAGTCGGACAACTGCTCGAAGTTGTTGTTATAGCGGGCAATCGGCCCCACCAGGTAGGTCTCACTACCATTCAGACGACCATGCAGTGCGTTGGAGTGGGCCACATGTTCTTCATCCACATGGTCTAGGAAATCGCGAATCTCAAAATTTAGCCCGTGATTGGAGACAATACGCCCTTCGTGGATGGCGTATTCATCGGGGTGTTTAAGGGATACACAGTGGTAGTCATACTCGTAGTCGGGAAATTCAAAGCCGGCAAAGAGCTTGACAGTGTCTAGCGAAGCTTGGATGGCCCATTTAAGCGGTTCGATGAGGGCCCGTATCTCCTTTTTACGGGGAGAACGGTAGAAACCGCCCACCTTGAGATTCACTGGGTGCACGGCACGGCCGCCGATCACTTCCAGGATCTGGTTGCCCAATTTCTTGAGTTCCAGGGCCTTTTCCACCACGCCCGGATAGTCGCGGGACAGTCGGATGGCATCCTCGTAGCCTAGAAAATCCGGCGCATGCAGTAGATAGGTATGCAGTACATGGCTCTCGATCCACTCACCGCAATAGATCATGCGGCGTAAATTTCTGAGCGGCCCAGTGACGGTCACGCCGAAGGCATCTTCCATGGCGTGGCAGGCACCCATCATGTAGGCGATGGGGCAAATTCCACAGATACGCGCGGTAATGTCGGGAGCGTCGCTGTACATCCGCCCTTGCAGGAGGGCCTCAAAGAAACGCGGCGGCTCAAAGATACGGAATTTAACGTCTTGGATCACATCATCCTTAACCCTAACGTAAAGGGAGCCTTCGCCCTCGACACGGGCAAGGGCATCGACCTTGATGGTACGGGTCTTAGACTTATTCATGGCGCTGGCTCTCTTTGCGGAATTCCGCAGCGTTGGCATTGAATAGTTGGTAGAAATGCTTGATTTCTCGCTTCTCCATGCCGAGACCTGCAAACCACTTGCTCAGGCTCATGGTATTAGGTGTTTCCTTAGGGCCAAAGCAGCCGTAGCAACCGCGGTTACAGGATGGGCAGAGGTTGCCGCAACCAGCCTGAGTAACCGGTCCCATGCAGGGTATTCCTTGGGAGACCATCACGCAGACTGTGCCAGCCCGTTTGCATTCAATACACTGGCTATAACGCGGTATATTCGGTTTGCGATTATTCAAAAAAGCGTTGAGCACCTCAAGCAATTGCTCTTTATTAATAGGGCAACCGCGCAACTCGAAATCCACCCCGACGTGGTTTTCGATAGGAGTAGAAGTAGCTAAGGTATCAATATATCTTGGGTTGGCGTAAACGGTGCTGATTAGCTGATCCACATGTTTGAAATTGCGCAGAGCCTGAATGCCCCCCGCCGTCGCGCAAGCACCGATGGTAATTAAAATCTTGGATTGGTGGCGCACATGGTGGATGCGCTCGACATCCTCCGGAGTGGTGATGGAGCCTTCCACCAGCGAGATATCATAGGGACCCTTGATCTGTGCCCGGGTTGCCTCCAGGAAATAAGCAATTTCGACTGTATCGGCGACGGCTAGGAGTTCATCTTCACAACTGAGTAAACTGAGTTGACAGCCATCGCAGGATGAGAATTTCCACACGGCCAGCTTGGGTTTCTTTATGGCCTTCATGTCACAGTTCTCTTATTTCGAAAATGTCTTTTATCCGATCAAAGCGAAACACCGGCCCGTCCTTACAGACGAAATAGCTGCTGTACTGGCAATGGCCACAGAAGCCCACGCCGCACCTCATATTGCGCTCCATCGAAATATAGATACGCTCATTGGTGACCTCTTGCTCGTTCAATGCCTGCACGGCGTAGCGCATCATCAATTCCGGCCCGCAGACCATGGCTATCGTATGGAAGGGGTCGAAGCCGCCGCGTGGAATCAAGCGGGTAACCACTCCCACTCTGCCAGCCCATTTGCCGGTGGCGCGGTCCACGGTTACCTCCACGTTGAGGTCGAACTGGCTGCGCCACTTCTCCAGCTCGCGGCGATACAAGATATCCTCGGGCGTGCGGGCACCGTAGTAGATACAGATGTTGCCGTATTTCTCACGGTGCGCAACCAGGTAGTAGATGACCGGGCGCAGAGGCGAAAAGCCAATACCGCCGCCTATGAGCACGATGTCGCTGCCTTGAGCCTGTTGGACTGGCCAGCCGCTGCCAAAAGGGCCTCGCAAGCCCACTATGTCTCCTCGTTTCAAGCTCATCATGACTTCGGTGACGGAGCCCACCGCACGGATAGTGTGTGTCACACAGGAGCCATCACCAGAGTCACCGCTAATGCTGATAGGCACTTCGCCCACGCCGAAGACATAGAGCATGTTAAACTGCCCAGGTGCAAAGCGACCGAGCCTACCCCCGCTGGCGGGAATCAAATCAACTGTGAAGGTATCACTGATCTCGCGCTGTATCCGGGAGATGCGAAAGGGGGTAGGGAGCATCGGCTCTTTGCCAGGCGGATGAGCCACAGTTGTTGAAGGTTCTGAAAATATTAGCTCGGCGGTTGACATAGGTGGTTTACTTCTTGTCGCGAGATTTACCGTACATATCGATGAGCTGCAGCCGTCCGGCTTCTACTCGGCGTGCGATGATTGGAACGAACCGCTTGAACAGTTCAAGCCCAAGGGTATGATCACTCTCGTACTTTTCCCGCAGGCATTTGGCGTCCAGGCTAATGGCCCGCACCAAATACAGGGCGCGCGCATCGGCCCGCCATCGGTAAGGTGGAACCATCCAGGACCAGCCTAAGACATCACCTTCCTGCAGGGTTTCGACGATAATCGGATCATGCCCCGGCACATGGACTTCCAGCGCCACATTGCCATGGCGGAGCAGGTAGAATTTGTCCGCTGCACCCCCCTCGCGGAAAATATACTCGCCGGCGTCGAAACGCTCATTCGCCGCACACCCAACGATGGTTGCGCAGGCTTTTTGATCTATCCCCTTGAAAAAAGGATGCTCTCTGAGCACACGCTCGAGATTCTCGATCTCACCCATTTATTTTTCTCCTCCGCTGTCCCGGATCGCCCGGGCTTCTTCAGTAATGTCGATACCCACCGGGCACCAGGTGATGCAACGGCCGCAGCCCACGCAGCCCGAGGAACCGAACTGGTCATACCAGGTGGAGAGCTTATGGTTCATCCAATGACGGTAACGGGAGCGGCCCTCGCGGCGGATGCTGCCCCCATGAATATAGCTGAAATCAATGCTGAAACAGGAATCCCATTTACGCCGGCGCTCCGCCGTTTGGCCGGTAAGGTCGGTAACGTCTTCCACCGCCGTGCAAAAGCAGGTGGGGCAGACCATGGTACAGTTAGTGCAGTTAAGGCAGCGCTTCGCGACCTCGTCCCAACGGCGATGCTCCAGATTATCTTTGAGCAAGGGGCTGACTCCCGCCACCATTTCCCGCCCCATGGCTTTGGCAGCATCGGCGAGAATGGCTTCAGCCGCACCGACGTCGTCCGTGGTGGCTGGTCTGTGAGGCAGCTTGGCGAGCAGCGCGGCGCCTTTCTCCGAACCTGCTTCCACTAGAAAGTCATGGCGTTTCCCGTCGATAAGTTCGGTGAGGGCGAGATCGAATCCCTGTGTGGCTTTGGGTCCCGTGCCCATCGAAGTGCAAAAGCAGGTGCCGCTCGGTCGGGCGCAGTTGACTGCTACGATGAAGGTCGCGGCACGGCGCGCCAGATAGCCAGGATCGGCGAAATCGCCATTGTTGAAAACCTTATCCTGGATCTGTATCGCATGAATTTCGCAACTGCGCACCCCAATAAACGCATAGCGTGGAGTATCGGTTGCCTGTTCCTCCAGCGTGAAGCTCCTGCCGCGCCGCTGCGCACGCCACAAGCGCTGGGCCGGCGGAAAGAGGTAGCGTTTCCAGCTATGGGGACCGACCACGTAGTCAAACAGCGCGTCGCGGTTGCTCTTGAGCAGTCGATACGTGCCTCCGTCTTGCTGGTCGGACCAGCCGACAGGCAGCTCGTCAGCCGCTTCCATGGGTTCGTAGACAATGGCGCCATCAGAGTGCTGCGGGCCAATAACTTGATAGCCTTGGCCGCTCAGCGTGGCGATCAGATCCTTCAGGGTGGCGGGACCGAGGACGGCCATGGCAGCCTGGGAGGAAGGCTTTTCTATTGTCATGATTGCCTGCCTTGGATGGTGGTTACTAAAGAAATACACAAGCAGGCTAAACATAATGAAGGTAATATTTATTGATCTAAATCAAAAATATTACGAGAATTTTACAAAAAATATACCCCCATAAATTGTGGTAGTTGTGGTTTATTTAGCAATTTATTATTGACTGTACGTTATTGCACTATTAATGGCCTTTAAACTGGTTCATGCTGTTATAAACGCCGAGCCATTTGCCGGCGATAAGATCGAACGCTCTGGCGGGTAATAGTCCCTTCAGGAAGGGAACGAAGTTCACAATAAAAGGGGCGCATACGAAGGGTTTGCCTTTTTTCATGCCTTCCCATACGGCGTTGACGATAGTTTCAGGTTGCAGTATCGGCGTTAGAAAAGGAGCTTTTACGCCATCGAACATGCCGGTATTGATATAACTTGGAGTGACGGTGGTAACGCGGATATTTTTATAGCCCATTTGCTCCATTTCGAGCCGTACTGAATCAGACCAGCCAATAACGGCCCACTTGCTGGCGGCGTAAACTGACATTCTAGGGTTGGCAATCAAACCCGCCGCCGAGGCTATATTGATTAGACGACCTGCTTTTTTTTCAATCATTCCAGGTAAAAAAACACGCGCTACGTGCATAGGTCCAAGGGTGTTAATTTTGATTGTTTTTTCTATCTGTTCGACAGTATGGTCCGTGAACATCGCACCCACGACGATGCCTGCATTATTAAATAAGACATCTACCGTGCCGACTTCATTTAAAACCTGTTGGGCGCCTTGTTCAATCGATTTATAATCCGAGACATCGACAACATAGTAAAAAACCTGACCTCCCTTGGATCTCAACTCATCTGCGGTAGCTTTTAATGCGTTTTGATTGATATCCCAGAGAACTACCTTGGCGCCTTCTTGTACGCTTTTTTCAGCGAATAATTTGCCTATACCCATGGCACCACCGGTAATTAATACCGTTTTATTTGCGACTGTTTGCATGTTTTTACCTAATCCAAATTTGACTGACAATTTAAGTGTCGTAGAAAAAACCCTAAACATGATAACTTAGAAAAACATCTCTGGCTTGTATAAAAAAGCTATTTTATATAGCAAGTAGGTATGGTTATTTCATAAGTAGGGAATCGGGGTGGCTATAGATTCTGCCTTTGATAGGAAGCCTTAATTATAAGCTGATTGTATCGATACTCAGGAAAAATAGGATTACCATTACCTAGGTTGTCCTAGGCAGCGCAAGAGGCGCGAGTGCGCTAAACCCTGCGTTTCGTTAACCCGTCTATGAAGAGCGCGCGATTAGGATTACCTTAAGCAGCACACCCGGTAGGGGTGTTGATCACGAGTGGAGTAGTCTATGTCCGATATGCTCTGGAAACCGTCCGGCGAACGCGTCCAACAATCCAATCTAACGGCATTTATGCAAGCCGTGGCTAACGCTTGGCAGCTAACACTGACCGATTACCCAGACCTGTATCGGTGGTCTGTCAATGAGCCCGAGCGTTTCTGGCGCACGCTATGGTCTTTTGCCGACGTTATGGCTGAACAGCAGGGTGAAATCATCCTCAAGGATGGCGATAAAATGCCGGGCGCCCAGTGGTTTCCAGAGGCGCGCCTGAATTTCGCCCAGAACCTGCTGCGCCGGCGTGACGATGCTCAGGCGATCGTCTTCTGGGGCGAGGAGCAAGTGCGTCGCTCCTTGACGTACGCCGAACTCTATGCCCATGTGTCGCGGCTCGCCCAGGCCCTGCGCGTCTTGGGCGTGGAGGCGGGGGATCGGGTCGCGGGCTTTATGCCCAATATGCCGGAGACCGTCATCGCCATGCTGGCCACTGCCAGCGTCGGCGCGATCTGGTCATCCTGCTCGCCGGATTTCGGGGTGCGCGGGGTGCTGGACCGCTTCGGCCAGATCGGTCCTAAGGTGCTGTTCAGCGCCGATGGGTATTACTACAACGGTAAGGCGCACGATTGCCTGGAGAAGCTGCAAGATATCCTGGCCGAGTTGCCCACGCTGCGGCAACTGGTCATTGTGCCCTATACCCGACAACAACCAGCTCTGGAGGCATTGCCGGGCGCCCGCATGCTGGCGGACTTTATCGCGCCTTATTCGCCCGGTGATATCGAGTTCGCGCAACTGCCCTTCGCGCATCCCTTGTATATCCTGTATTCATCGGGTACTACCGGAGTGCCCAAATGCATCATTCATGGGGCAGGAGGCACGCTGTTGCAGCACTTGAAGGAGCACGTCCTGCATACCGATGTCAAGCCTGGCGACCGGGTGTTTTACTTCACCACCTGTGGCTGGATGATGTGGAACTGGCTGGTGTCGGCCCTGGCGGCCCAAGCCACCCTGTTGCTCTATGACGGTTCCCCGTTTTGCCCGAATGGTAACGTGCTGTTCGATTACGCCGACGCTGAGGCCATGACTGTTTTCGGCACCTCGGCCAAGTTCATCGACGCTATCAACAAAGCGGATCTGGAGCCCCGCAGGACCCATCGTCTCACTACTCTCAAAAGCATGCTTTCCACGGGCTCGCCCCTGGTGCCGGAAAGCTTCGATTTCGTCTACCAGAAGGTGAAACCGGATATCCAATTGTCGTCCATCTCCGGCGGCACCGATATCATCTCCTGCTTTGCCCTGGGTAATCCGGTGTTGCCGGTATGGCGCGGTGAACTGCAATGCCGGGGGCTGGGCATGCGGGTGGAAGTCTGGGATGACGAGGGCAGGCCGGTCCGGCGCGAGAAGGGGGAACTGGTGTGCACCGCACCGTTCCCCTCCATGCCGGTCGGATTCTGGAACGACCCGGACGGCGCCAAGTACCGCGCCGCCTATTTTGAGCGCTTTCCCGATGTCTGGTGTCACGGCGATTACGTCGAGCTGACCGAACATGACGGCATTATCATCTACGGCCGCTCCGACGCCGTGCTCAATCCCGGTGGCGTGCGCATCGGTACGGCAGAGATTTACCGGCAGGTGGAACAACTGCCGGAGGTGGTGGAAGCCCTGGTCATCGGGCAGGACTGGGACCACGACGTGCGCGTTGTCCTGTTCGTGCGCCTGCGCGAGGGGTTGGAACTGGATGAAGCGTTGGCTAAGCGTATCAAGACTCAAATCCGCAAGAACACGACTCCCCGTCATGTGCCGGCCAAAGTGATCCAAGTGGCCGACATCCCCCGTACCAAAAGCGGCAAGATTGTCGAGTTGGCGGTGCGCAACGTGGTCCATGGTCGCTCGGTAAAGAACCGGGAGGCGCTGGCTAATCCGGAGGCGCTCGATCTTTATAAGGACCTCTCGGATTTGCAACAGCCCTGAAGTTCCCACGTAATTGACAGTCCAGGTGCTTTCTATGTCCATTAAGACCCCGATTGATTATAATTGGCGATCATTTTTGGACGGAGCGACCTTAAGGTTGCATACGGATGACATTAACCATAACGCAGAGGATTAATTCAACATGGGAAAACTGGATAACAAAATCGCGCTTGTGACAGGTGGCTCAAAAGGTATCGGCAAAGCCATCGCCCTGGTGCTGGCCAAAGCAGGCGCCAAGGTTGCCCTGAACTACAATCGTAGCGCCGATGAAGCGCAGGCCGTCGCCGACGAGATCAAGGCGCTGGGAAGCGACGCCTTCATCGCCCAGGCCGACGTCAGTGACGCCACGGCCGCCCGCGGCCTGGTCAAAAAAGTGCTCGGCCATTTCGGGACCATCGATATCCTGGTCAACAATGCCGGCATTACCCGTGATTCGTTCTTCAAAAAACTCACCGACGAAGCCTGGCATGAGGTCATCAAGACTAACCTGGATAGCGTCTTTTACATCACCAGCGCTGCCTTACCCGCCATGCTGGAGCACAACTACGGCCGCATCATCAGCATCAGTTCCTTCGTAGGTCAGAAGGGTAATCTGGCGCAGACCAACTACGCGGCCACTAAAGCCGGCCTGATCGGGTTCAGTAAGTCCCTTGCGCTTGAGGTTGCCAGGAACAATATTACGGTCAACACCATCAACCCAGGTTTCATCGGCACCGACATGGTCTTGAGCATCCGCGAAGAGGTGCAGCAAAAGCTCCTCACCCAGGTTCCTCTGGGTCGCTTCGGCACGCCAGAGGAAGTCGCCAAGGCCGTGTTGTTCCTGGCCGCCGATGGCGACTACATCACCGGTCAGCAGATCAACGTCAACGGCGGTATTTACATGTAATTCATGCAAAGCTGCTTGAAAGCAGTTATATGAAGTTATTCCGGGCGACAACCATTCTGTCGCCCTTTTTTTCTATGGAGGCAAACTCAGCTTGACGAGTCGTGCCTCGAGTGCGGTCAGGTACGGCTCGGGCTGTTGACGGAAACGTAACTGGAGCCCCCGCGCCTGGCGGAGTT
>Ga0209253_10000903_pt1 | contig 25911 bp, 30 predicted proteins | sample FrelakmetBRP12BR_FD_187145 | JGI IMG/M metagenome (GOLD analysis project Ga0209253, IMG submission 187145) | Freshwater lake sediment microbial communities from the University of Notre Dame, USA, for methane emissions studies - BRP12 BR (SPAdes)... | ecosystem: Environmental > Aquatic >...
TCACGCCGCTCGGAACGGCACAGTTCGCACCCCGTTTCTTCGGTGAAATTATTGCACTTCTCGCAATGCCTGATGAGTCCCAGCGCCTGGGTCAGCGAGTTGGCCAGCCGTTGCGCACCCGCATGATCGCGCTGCAGCAGATGATAAGCCATGCGTTGCGCCGACTTGGGTCCGACACCAGGCAGGCAGCGCAGCGACTCGATCAGATCTTCGAGAGTGGTGGGTGTTTTCATTTTGAATGAAACTTAGAGAACCGCAGTGAATCCAGGAAAGTGAAATGTGCGGGTGTTGGCAAACTAGTGCAGACAGATCCCGCGCATGCTTTCCCTTTCACGGATTCAAAATGGCAACTTCATTCCCGGCGGCAAACCCATGCCGGAGGTGAAGCCAGCCATCTTTTCCTGGGAGATGGTTTCGACCCGCCGCACCGCATCGTTGACCGCAGCAGCGAGCAGATCCTCCAGCATTTCCTTGTCATCACCGATCAGGCTGTCATCTATGCTGACGCGCTTCACGTCGTAACGGCAGGTCATCACTATTTTGACCATGCCCGCGCCGGATTGGCCTTCGATTTCCAACTTGGCCAACTGCTCCTGCATGTTTTTCATGTTTTCCTGCATTTGCTGGGCCTGTTTCATCAGGTTACCCAAGCCACCTTTCATCATTTTCCACCTCCGCTATTGAATGGGCTTGATCGAAGAAGCGATCAGTTTTGCGTCGAAATTCTCTACCAGTTCGCGCACGAACGGGTCGGTCTCGATGGCGGCAATGGCCTGCGATTGCTTCGCCTGTTTTTCACGGTTCTCCAGTTCTGCGGGCGTCATGCCGGTAATGCTGCCCACGGAAAATTTCAACCGCACTGGCTTGCCATAATACTCATTCAGTGCGGTTTTCATCTTATCCTGGTAGGCCTTTTCCAGCAGATGCCGGTGGGGTTCCGACACGCATAGTTCGATTCCGTCCGCAGAGAAATTCTTTACCTCGCAATTCTGTGCCAGCATTCTCGTCATACCGTTCAATTTCAACTGACTCACCAGTGCCGGCCAGTCGCCGTCGAATGGAGTTGCGGTTGTGCCCGATGTTGCTGCAACTGGTGCAGCTGCGACTGGTGCAACTGCGGCCGACGCTGCTGCTTGCGGCAGGGCGGAGGGGACCTGTCGGCTTGCATGCTTGGTGCTGACCGTACCGGTAACCATGTCTGTTTTGCATGCGCCGCCTGCTGCTGCATCCCCTGGCATGAAGGCCAGCATGCGCATCAGCGTCATGGTAAAGCCGGCGTATTCATCCGGCGCCAGGCTCAGGTCGCTGCGGCCATGCAATGCAATCTGATAAAACAATTGAATATCTTCCGGCGCGAAAATTTTCGCCAGCGCGAAAATCCGCTCACGCTCCGGCACATCCTCGCCGATCGCCTGCGGCACGGTCTGCGCCAGCGCAAGACGATGCAACAGCGCCGCCAGATCCTGCAAAGCTGCATCGAACGACAGGCTGCGTGCCTCCATCGCATCGGCCAGTGCCAGTATCTGCACTCCGTCTCTCTGCGCCAGAGCATCCAGCAAGTCATACAGGTAACCTTGATCGATGGCGCCCAGCATAGCGCGCACCGAGGTTTCCGCGACCGCGCCTTCGCCGAAAGCAATCGCCTGATCCAGCATACTCAGCGCATCGCGCATGCTGCCCTGCGCCGCCCGCGCCAGCAATTGCAGCGCCATGCCATCACCGCTTATCTGCTCCTGTTCCAGCACGTGCTTGAGATGCGCGGCGATCAGTGACGGCGGAATCTGCTTCAGATTGAATTGCAGGCAGCGCGACAGCACGGTAACCGGGATTTTCTGCGGATCGGTGGTGGCAAGCACGAACTTGACATGCTCCGGCGGCTCTTCCAGGGTTTTCAGCATGGCGTTGAAAGCCGATTTGGAGAGCATGTGCACTTCGTCGATGATGTAAACCTTGTAGCGCGCGCAGGTGGGAGCGTAGAGCGCGTTTTCCAGCAGCTCGCGCATGTTGTCCACCTGGGTGTTGGAAGCGGCATCCAGCTCGATCAGATCGACGAAACGCCCGCCGTCGATTTCAGTGCAGGCAGCGCATTTACCGCAAGGTGTGGAGGTGATGCCGGTTTCGCAGTTGAGCGCCTTGGCCAGGATGCGCGCGATGGTGGTTTTGCCGACGCCGCGCGTACCGGTGAACAGGTAGGCATGGTGCAGACGTTTTCGCTCCAGCGCATTGGTCAGCGCCTTGACCACGTGATCCTGTCCGGTCAGCTCGGAAAAGCTCTTGGGGCGCCATTTGCGCGCAAGGACTTGGGTTAGTGACACGATGTTGGCTGGCTGCAGGATAGACCTTGTCTATTTGTCAAAAAGGGTGGCGAGCCTAACCCCCGGCACTTGCAAGAAATAGCTGTGGCTGCTTCCTTCCGGACCTGACCAGGTTCACTACCGTGCAATGCGGGGAGGCCCGCCATAGAAAACAGTTATGAATCAACGAATAAACTGCAAGGTCGCTCTGCGTGCTTTGCCGCCACAAGCGCCATCTTGCTGCTGTATTTGCGCCATCGCTCAATTTCGCCATTGTGCACGGAGTTGCCGTCCGCGTCCACCGCGCAGGCTGGTTTTGTTCGATTCCGCTGTGTGCTCTTCCAATGGTAGCTCTGGTATTCTTGCGTTATGGCACCTGACCGGAACACTACCCTGCCCAACTATCGCGGCCGTTTCGCCCCCTCCCCCACCGGCCCGCTGCATTTCGGCTCGCTGGTTGCCGCCGTGGGCAGCTATCTGGAAGCCAGATCACACCAGGGAGAATGGTTGGTCAGAATCGAAAATCTGGACCCGCCACGCGAGGCCGCGGGGGCAGCCAAGGAAATCCTTGATACGCTCGAAGCGCTGGGGATGGAATGGGATGGCGAGGTGATCTATCAAAGCCGGCGCAATGAAGTTTATCAGGCTGCACTCGCCGCACTCGAGCAACAGGGTCTGCTCTACCCTTGCGCCTGCAGCCGCAAGGAAATTGCCGATTCCAGCATCATCGGCATAGACGGCCCGGTTTACCCTGGCACCTGCCGGGGCGGCTTGCCCGCTGGCAGGAACTCTACCGCGTTGCGGATACTGACCCACGATGATCCGATCGAATTCAGGGATGCCCTACGCGGCCTGATCCGGCAACAACTGGCGAGTGCCACCGGTGATTTCGTGTTGCGCCGGGCCGACGGCATCTACTCCTACCAACTGGCGGTGGTGGTGGATGATGCCGCGCAAGGCGTCACCCATGTCGTGCGCGGCGTGGACTTGCTGGATTCGACCCCGCGTCAGATTTACCTGCAACAGTTGCTGGGTTATTCGACGCCAGCATATCTGCACCTACCGGTGGTGACCAACGCTCAGGGCGAGAAACTCAGCAAACAGACCCAAGCCGTAGCCGTTGATGTATCCAGGCCGGTAGTGCAGTTGGTCGAGGCGGTGCGCTTTCTCGGTCAGACGCCGCCGGCAGAACTGGTCGAAAGCAACATTGCATCCTTCTGGCAATGGGCGCTGAAGAATTGGCAGCCACAGAAGATTCCGTGAAAACAATTGTGCCCGCCAAGCAGACGCGATCAGGCCCGAAGGAGCAGCGCCGCTGTTAAAAATTTGTGCTACGCTTCCCGGTAACGGGTGCCGCCCTCGAATTCAATGGTCGATCCTAGGAGAAATTGTGGCTTTCCTGCCGTTTTATGTACCTGGGAATAAACGACTCAAGATTGTGATCGTGGGAGGCGGTTACGCGGGAATTGCCGCCATGACCACGCTGTTGCGGCATATGCCGGAAGCCGACATCACCATCGTCGACCCCCGTTCCCAGCATGTCAAGATCACCCATCTGCACGAGACCTTCCGCTATCCGCTGGAAGATGTGCTGGTACCCTTTTCCGCTCTGGAGAGCCGTTTTGGCTGCCGTCATGTCTGTGCTGAACTTATCCCGCAGGAAAGCACCCAGCAGCAGTGGCAGAACGACAAGTTTGTTGCTCTCAAAGACCAGACCCTGGAGTTCGACTACCTTCTGATCGCGTCAGGCGCTGCTGGAAAGCAGGTGGAGCCCACTGAGAATGTTGTTGTTCTGCAAGATTTCATGACCCGTAGCGGGACGGACTTATTAACCAGCCATCTGCATGCAAGCGACGCTGATGAGCAGTCTATCTCCGTGATCGGCGGGGGTGCAACCGGGATTCAATTCCTGTTTGAAATCGCTCATTTCCTGCGACGGCGGAAGATCAACAGCAAGCTGCGTTTAATCGACAGCGGGGAGCGGGTACTCAAGCAATTTCCCGAGGGTTTTTCCAGCTATACCCAAACGCGCATGAGCGATCAGGAGATCGATTTCCATCCCAACACACTTTACCGTGGACAGGAAGGTGGCGAAATTCTGCTGGAAGAAAAGGAAAGTGCGCGCCAATTCGCTTTGCCTTCCGCGCTATCGTTTCTGTTCCTCGGCAAGAAACCGGATAACCTGCTTGCCGCCAATGCCTTCGGGCAAGTGCTGGCCGATCGCGAACCGTTGCAAAATATTTTTACCGCGGGCGATTGCTCCAGCTATCATGCTTATGGCTCCAATACCATGACGGCACAGTCTGCAGTGCGCAAAGGCAAGCTGGCGGCGCGCAACATTCTGCGGCACTCCGGGACGCTAAAATTCCTTGAACCCTATTTGCACCGTGATCTGGGGTATGTCGTCAATCTCGGACCGACCGATGCGGTGGGCTGGCTGGCACTGGAGGGCAACGTGGTCAGCGGTATTCCAGCATTGGTGATCAAGGAAGTAGTGGAGGCTCAATACGATTTGTTGCTGACAGGAATAGATACTTATCTTATCTGATTTGAATAAATACCACTGCAGGAGACGACTCTATGTTCGGTTTGCTTAAAGATATCCAGGTTACCGGTAAAGCCGGTGCGGTAATTCAGCGCCCGTGCGATGACGTTTTCAATTTTGTTGGCGCTGACTTTCTCAGGAATTATCCACGCTGGTCACCAGAGGTTCTCGACTTGAAATCTCTGACCGAGGGCCCAGTGAAAATCGGCACCATGTGCCGTCAGGTTCGCGTCGATCAGGGCAATCGCTCGGAATCAACTTTCAAGGTTACGGCTTTTCAGCCGGGCAGGCGCATTTGCTTTGAAGGCACTTCCAATCCCTTTCGCTGTGATTATGTGCTGGAGCCGGCCAGTTCCACGACGGCGAGCCGCATCACTTTTACTTTCGAACTGCTCAGGCTGGAACTCTACATGAAGCCGTTCGAAAAACTCGTCCGCTTGGCGGTGCAGGATGGTACCGAGAGAACCGTGAGGAATATCAAGCAACTGGTCGAGAACGAGATTGCCGAGCCCGCGACACCATAACCCTTGATTTTTATACGTATGATTTATAGCATGCTGTCAGACTGTCAAATTAATATTGGAGAAAAGTGATGACTACTTTCATAGTTGAAAAAGATCCCGGGTTAATCCCGCAAATTCTGACCAAAATTCTGGATTCCTGCGTCAATGGGGTGACTCTGTCCGACCCCGACCTGGAGGATATGCCGCTCGTATACGTAAACAAGGCTTTCGAGACGGTCACAGGTTATAGCCAGGAAGAAACCATAGGAAAAAACTGTCGTTTCCTGCAAGGCACGGATCGCGACCAGGAAGACCTGCCCCGCTTGCGGGAGGCGATCAAGAGCTGCCAGCCGATTGAGGTCACGCTCAGAAATTACCGGAAAAATGGCGAGCTGTTTTACAACCACCTGGCAATTACGCCGCTGTTTGACTCCAATGGCAAATTGCTTTATTACTTGGGTGTGCAATACGACATCACCCCGCAAGTTCGTGCAGAAGAGGAAATCAAGCGGTTGAGCGGTTGCCTCGAGTCATTGGCGAAATAATGGCCAATTCCTTTAGCCTGGAGTCCGGCTGAGAAAGCTTGGCTGCGTCTCAATCGTCGCTGAATTCGCACAATGCAAATACCTTGTGCCCCAGTTTCTCCAGTCGCGCCCTGCCGCCCACATCGGGCAGATCGATCACGAAACAGCATTCCACCACTTCTCCACCCATCTCCTGAATCAACCCGGCGGCGGCTTCCGCCGTGCCGCCGGTAGCAATGAGATCGTCCACCAGCAATACACGGTCACCCGACTGGATCGCATCCACATGAATCTCGATGCGATCGCTGCCATACTCCAGTTGATAGTCGCGCCCGACCGTTGCCGCAGGCAGTTTGCCTTTCTTGCGTATCGGAATGAAGCCTAGGTTAAGCTGGTAAGCGACCGGGGCGCCGACGATAAAACCGCGTGATTCGATACCGGCCACCTTGTCGATCTTCATTTCCCGGTAGCGACCGGCAATCTCCTGGATGGTCGCACGCAGGCCAATCGGATCTTTCAGCAGCGTGGTGATATCGCGAAACATGATCCCTTGGTGGGGATAATGCGGAATGGTGCGAATGCGGGATTTGATTGGCATGACAAGTCCTGTCTCTGGCTGTTGAAGAATGGCCAGCCCAAAGGCTGCGTGAATCCGCATGATGATCGCACAGGATGCTCATTGACAGGAAAATTTTGTGTGGGGTAATAGGATTATAATTACCCGGAGATTATTGAATCTCTGATTCCGGTTGATTCCTCAGATGATCAATCGTGAAACCATACTGATGAGAGGATAACCATGCTTCCACCCTTGCGTGCCATCATCCTGACCATTCTGACCGCTGTTTTGTTTGGCTGTGCCAGCTTTGAGCCGCGCTATCAAATCACTCACCGTTATGAACCACCGACCGATCCTGCCGGCATCGCTTGCCTGGGGAACTGCACACAACAACTGGCGGCGTGCCAGCAAAACTGCACGTCCACTTACCAGGCATGCCTGCAGCGTATCGAACCCATGGCAGAACAACGCTACGATGAAGCGGTCAAGCGCTTTGAAAGCGAATCCAGTAGCTACCGTCAGCAACTTAATAATTTTCGCTTCTACCAATCTATTGGCTGGGGACGCTCCGCCTGGGGCTGGGGCGGCCATCCCTGGGGATGGGGTCCGGGTTGGGGATGGGGTGGCTCCCCTTGGTACGGGATGGGGTATTCCTCTCCTTATTTTTACTCACCCGCGCCGCCGATCCGGCCTGACCGCAAGAGGGAATATGATCGGCTGCGCTACGAGCAATGCGAGGTGGAATGCGGCTGCCAATCCGTCCAGGACGCCTGCTTCCTGAGTTGCGGCGGCAAGAAAACCGTGGAAGAGCGGTGCATCGCAAACTGTCCCAAATAGAGCAGGAGGATACAACCGTCGTTTCGATAAGCTGATTCAGGCTCCGGCGGAAATCTCCAGATTGTCGATCAGCCGGGTTTTGCCCAGTCTGGCCGCTGCCAGTGCCACCAGATCCGAGTCATCCGCCCTTGCCGGAGCCAAGCTGTCGCGTTGCTGCAATGCGATGTAATCAACTTGCCATCCATGGCTGGCAAGATTCTCGCGTGCATTCTTGCATAACTGCGGAAAATTCCTGTTGCCCGCCCCTACTGCGTGCTTTACCTCGGACAGGACTCGATACAGGCGCACCGCTTCGGCGCGCTCCTCACTGCTCAGGTAGCGGTTGCGTGAACTCAATGCCAGCCCGTCGGACGCGCGCGCAGTTTCGCCTGCGATGATTTTCAGCGGCAAATTCAATTGCCGCACCATTGCACGCACAAGCTGCAACTGCTGATAATCTTTTTTGCCGAATACCACCACCTGGGGCTGCACGATATTGAACAGTTTCAGCACCACCGTCATCACACCACGAAAGAATCCGGGACGGAATTCACCTTCCAGCGTATTCGCCAACGGTGTCGGCTCCAGCAAAAACGCCTGCGGTTCCGGATAAATATCCTTCTCATCAGGGGCGAATACCACGTTGACACCTTGGTCTCGCAACAGCTTGCAGTCATCTGCCAGGGTACGCGGATATTGAGCAAAATCCTCGGATGGCGCGAATTGCAGGCGATTCACGAATATGCTGGCCACCACGCAATCCGCTTTTTGCTGCGCAAGCCGCACTAGCGACAAATGACCTTCATGCAGGTTGCCCATGGTCGGAACGAAAGCAATGGCAGATTCGCGCTGCAGGCGTGCGCGTAGGGCCGGGATGTCGGTGATGATCTCCACAGTCTCTCAGAACCCATGCTCCGGTCCGGGAAATTTTCCGGCTTTCACTTCCTGGACATAGGTCTCCACAGCCGCCTGGATGCTGCTTGCGCCAACCATGAAATTCTTCATGAATCGGGCTTTCTTGCCAGAGTAGATGCCCAGCATGTCGTACAGCACCAGTACCTGTGCCGAGCAATCCGCACCTGCGCCGATGCCGACGGTGGGAATGGAAAGTTTCCCGGTGATTTTTTTGGCGAGCGCAGCCGGGACGACTTCCATCAGCAGCATGCCTGCACCGGCTTTTTCCAGTACCACCGCATCTGTCATCAATTGTTTTGCCTGATGATCGCTCTCGCCCTGCAGCTTATAGCCGCCCAACTGGTGTACTGATTGCGGCGTCAGGCCGATGTGGGCGCATACCGGGATACCGCGTTGGGTAAGAAACTCGACCGTTTTCGCCATGATGCAGCCGCCTTCTATCTTGACCATGTTGGCACCTGCCGCCATGACTTCGGCAGCATTTTCGAAAGTGTCTTCCGGTGTGACCTGCGAAGTGCCAAAAGGCATGTCGACCATGATGAACGCCTTGCTCGAGCCGCGCACCACGCAGCGGGTGTGATAGATCATGTCGTCCAGCGTCACCGGCAGCGTGGTCTCTTCGCCTTGCAGCACGTTGCCCAGCGAATCGCCCACCAGCAGGATATCGACACCGGCATTTTCCAGCACTGCCGCGAAACTCGCGTCATAGCAGGTGACGATGGCAATTCTCTCGCCATCGCTACGCATTTTCTGCAACATACTTAGTGTGGTTCGCATCATTGATCTCCTGAGAATTCTCTGAGCAAAGCCCACGCAAGTGCGGCGGAGGACTTGTTCAGAATCTCCCTATCCTCGATTGAAATATTCCCGTGGGCCGCGCATCTGCTCTAGCCGCTGCAACAATAAATCAAAATCCTCCTGCTTATCAACAAAATTGAGATTCTCGCTATTGACGATCATCACCGGTGCAGCTTCGTACTGATAAAAAAATCGGGTGTAGGTTTCAGCCAGCCGCCACAGATAATCCTCGGAAATGCTTTTCTCGAAAGCGCTCCCACGCCGCTTTACCCGTTCTACCAGGGTGTCGGGAGAAGCCTGCAAATAAATCACCAGATCGGGCTGCGGAGCCTGGGGTTGCAAGTGACGGTAAATCTGCTGATAGAGTTCGTGCTCGGCATCGCTCAGCGTCAACCCGGCGAACAGTTGATCCTTGTCGAGCAGGAAATCGCTCACGGTCGCCTGGGCGAACATGTCCAGTTGCGCCAAGCCCTGTACCTGTGCAGCGCGCTGAAACAGGAAGAACAATTGTGTCGGCAGTGCGTAACGCGGAATATCGCTGTAGAATTTCTCGAGAAACGGATTCTCGGCAGGTTTCTCCAGCAATAACGCGCTGTTAAGATGATTTGCCAGACCCTGTGCCAGACTGGTCTTGCCTACGCCTATCGGGCCCTCAACCACGATGTATCGATACTTTTCCAGCTTCACTATGGTTACCCTCGGTCGAGCCGCTGCCCGGAACATGCGGCCAGCAATTCAGCCACCGCACCATGACCGGGAATACAGCAATCCGGTGCGATTTCCAGCAGCGGCTGCAATACGAATGCCCGTTGGTGCATGCGTGGATGTGGCAGGGTCAAACCGGGTTCGTGGCATTGCAGATCAGCATACAGCAGCAGATCCAGATCCAGAATGCGTGGAGCATTGAGCGATGTGCGCACGCGCCCGCAGCGATGCTCAATCTCAAGCAGGGCTTTGAGCAGATCATGCGGCGCGAGACTGGTTTCAATCTGCGCCACGGCATTGATGAAATCGGGCTGATCAAGCCGCCCCACCGGCGCGCTGCGATAAATCGCGGAGCAATTCAATAAACGGCTGGCAGGAAGCTGGGACAGTTCGGCAAAAGCCCGCCGCACCTGCAGCGCCGGGTTAGCCAAGTTGCTACCCAGTGCAATGAAAGCATGGCAAAGCGCTTGCGCTTTGGTTCCTGATGTCAAGATATCACCGTGTCCGCGTCTGAACTGTCGGGACTAGCCCCAGTATCAGTCACAGCTTCGGGACGGCGGCGGCGTTTTCTGCGTTTCTTTGGCACTTCATCCTTGAGCAGCATGGCTTCACGTTCACTGGCACTGGTTCGCTGGAACATCTCCCACCACTGACCCAGTTCTGCATCCATCTCGCCGCTTTCGCAGCGCAGCAGCATGAAGTCATAAGCGGCGCGAAAGCGCGGATGTTCCAGCAGGCGAAACGGCCTGCGCCCTCCGCGCCCCAGAAAGCGCGGCTGCATCACCCAGATTTCCTGCATGATGGCATCATAGCGGCGCGGAATCGCCAGCTCTTTATCCTGTACCGCCAGCACATCGTCCATTGCCTGCTGCAACGCAAGCATAGGCTTCTCTCCTGCAGCCTGCCGGCTGTTCCACTGCGCCAGCACCTCGTGCCATAACAGTGCCGCAAACAGAAAGCCGGGAGACACCGGCTTTTCCTGCCGCACGCGCTCGTCGGTGTTTTTGAGCGCGAGTGTAATGAAACGCTCGCCCAATGGCTGCTCCAGTATGACGTCCAGCATCGGCAGCAAACCGTGGTGCAACCCGCGCGCGCGCAAATCTACCACACAAGCCAATGCGTAGCCGGACAGCAACAGTTTCAGCATCTCATCAAACAGCCGCGACGGCGGCACGTTGCGCAACAGCGGAGCCAGGTCGCCGATGGGAGCAGCGCTGGCGGCATCAATCTGCATTTCGAGTTTGGCTGCCAACCGTACCGCGCGCAACATACGTACCGGGTCCTCACGATAACGCTGCAAAGGATCACCGATGATACGCAGCCGTTTCGCCTTGATGTCATCGTAACCGTTCAGGTAATCCCAGATTTCCTCATTGGCAGGATCGTAAAATAATGCGTTGACGGTAAAGTCACGCCGCACTGCGTCCTCTTCCTGACTGCCGAATACATTATCGCGCAATAGGCGTCCGTGCTCGTCGGCATGCTTTTTTGCTGCCGACCCTTCATCCTCATCAGGGGAGGAATTGCCACGGAAAGTAGACACTTCCACCGTTTCAGCGCCACACATCACATGCACCAGGCGAAAGCGGCGGCCGATGATGCGCGAACGGCGAAACACAGCGCGCACGTCCTCGGGCGTGGCATTGGTGGCGACATCGTAATCCTTCGGCTCCAACCCCAGCAACAGGTCGCGTACCGCCCCGCCCACCACGAAAGCGGAATACCCTGCCTGCTGCAGCTCTGCCGTGACTTTCAATGCACAGGGACTAATGTGATTGCGGGAAATGCCGTGTTGCTTGCGCGGGATAATGTGCAGCCTGGTGCCGGAAGCGGTGGAGGCGGAAACAGAAGCGGACGGCTTGCGCTTGAAAACGCGATGAAGAAGTTTACGGATCATTACGCAATGAGGTGGGCATTAAGCTGTGAATTATACACCCACCACCATTCCCGGCACGAAATGGCGCGCGCTGCCCACGCCTGACTCCTCCAGACTGCACTGGTAGAGCGTCTCCAGATTGGAGCGGCTGAGTATTTCTTCCGTGCTCCCGGCGAGGGTGCGGCCATTGTCGAATAGCATCAGCACATGGTCGCAATAACGACTGGCCCAGGTAATGTCGTGCAGCACCATCATTACTGCATTGCCCTGCAAGGCCAGTTCCTTGAATAACGTCATGGTGGACAGTTGATGCCGCAGGTCGAGATGTTGCAGCGGCTCATCCAGCAGATAGCACTGCGGCGACTGGGCAAGCAACAAGGCGATGCGCGCACGCTGGCGTTCGCCGCCGGAAAGCGTAACCAGCGGGCGCTGGGCAAGATCAGTTAATTCCATGCGCTCGATGGCCTGAAGCGCAATGTCCTGATCAACCGCTTCCCAGCCGAACAGGTTTCTGACATGCGGATGCCGCCCCAGCAACACGTATTCCAGCACATTGCCCCAGAATTCGCCGGGCTCCTCCTGCAACATGATGCCGAGCTTGCAGGCAAGTTCGCGCCGCGACCAGGCTTGTGGTGCTTTTCCCGCCACTGTCACGCTGGCTGCACCTTCGCTATCGGTAGGACGCAAACCGCCCAAAGCATGCATCAGAGTGGTTTTGCCGCAGCCATTCTGGCCGAGGATGGCCCAGCACTCACCGCGATTGACAGTGAGATTCAAATCGCGGCACAGCAGCTTGCCGGGATATTGCAGGGTTAGGTTTTTGGTTCGCAGCATCATCCTGATTCTATTTAGTAAGGCTATACCCGCAGGTATTCGCTTTTCTCCCCCAGCCAGCGCTGCAGATGGCGCTGCGCCGCTGCCGGATGATCCCGCAACATTTCCTCGGCAGCGGTACGAGCGGCGGCGAGCAAATCCGCGTCCTGCTCCAGATCGGCGAAGCGTAACATGGGCACCCCGCTCTGGCGTGCCCCGAGAAATTCACCGGGGCCGCGCAGACGCAAATCCTGGCTTGCGATCTCGAAACCGTCGGTATGCTCGAAAATGATTCTCAGCCGTTCGCGCGCAGTTGCTGACAGTGGTTTCTGGTACAGCAGGATGCATACGCTGGCTTCCGCGCCGCGTCCGACGCGACCCCGCAATTGGTGCAACTGCGACAGTCCCATGCGTTCGGCGTGTTCGATCACCATCAGCGAAGCATTGGGCACATCCACTCCCACCTCGATTACCGTGGTCGCAACCAGTAATTGAATTTCCCCTTGCTTGAACGCTGCCATCACCGCTGATTTTTCCTGCGGCGGGAGTCGCCCATGCACCAGGCCGATTTTCAAATCCGGAAAAGTCAGTGTCAGTGTTGCGTAAGTCTCCAGAGCGGTCTTGAGCTGCAAAACCTCGGATTCCTCAATCAGCGGACACACCCAGTAAGCCTGTTTACCGGCCTGACATGATTCACGGACACGCGCGATCACTTCGTCGCGACGAATATCCGCAACCAGTTTGGTCACCACCTGGGTTCTGCCTGGCGGCAGCTCGTCTATTACCGACACGTCCAGATCGGCGTAATAGCTCATCGCCAGCGTACGCGGGATGGGTGTCGCGCTCATCATCAACTGGTGCGGGACCGCCCCGGCTTTGGCGCCTTTCATGCGCAATGCGAGTCGCTGGTGTACGCCAAAGCGATGCTGCTCGTCGATGATGGCAAGCCCCAGTTGGCCGAACTCCACCTGTTCCTGAAACAATGCATGGGTGCCGATGGCAAGCATGGCTCCACCCGTTGCGATATCGGCGAGCGCGGCTTGCCGTTGCTTTTTCTTCTGGCTGCCGGACAGCCATGCGATCGTGATTCCCAAGGGCGCAAGCCAGCCGGAGAGTTTCTGATAATGCTGCTCGGCAAGGATTTCGGTCGGCGCCATGATGGCTGCCTGGTAACCATTCTCGATGGCCTGTAGCGCGGCCAGTGCCGCGACCACCGTCTTGCCGCTGCCCACATCACCCTGCAACAGACGCTGCATCGGATGAACCGCGGCGAGATCCCGGCTGATTTCAGCCAATACTTTCTTTTGCGCACCGGTCAGTTTGAAAGAAAGCGACTGCAGCAGTGCACTGCTCAATCCCTTTTTATCCGGCAGCGCAGGTGCGCTGCGGCTGCGACGCTGTTGATAATGCAGGCGCATGGATAATTGCTGCGCCAGCAATTCATCGAACTTGATCCGGCGCCAGGCGGGATGGGTGCGTTCCTGCAGCAAAATGGCGGATGCATCCGGCGGCGGTTGATGCAGAAACATCACGCTGTCGCGAAAATCGTGCAACTGATAATGCTTTATGATTTCAACGGGCAAGACTTCCGCAAGACTGTCCGCCTGATCGCTGCGAGCCAGCGCCTGCCGGATCAGCTTGCGTATTGCTTCCTGGGAGAGTCCCGCAGTGGTCGGGTAAACCGGCGTCAGCGCATCGGCCAGCGGTGTGCCCGCGCTCACGACACGGCACTTGGGGTGAACCATTTCAGCACCGAAAAAACCTGGGCGAACCTCCCCCAGCAGTCGCACGCGCGTCCCGATAGAGTACGCTTTTACCTGACTGCCATAGAAATTGAGAAAGCGCATGAACAGGATGCCGCTGCCATCCTCTACCTGACATACCAACTGCCGCCGCGGGCGGTACATGACTGCACTGTGAATGATGACGCCTTCGACCTGCACGGTTCTGTCTGCGGGGGCGGCGGTGATGGGGTAAAGGTGCGTTTCGTCTTCGTAGCGCAACGGCAAATGCAGCACCAGATCGAATTCATTGGCGATGCCAAGTCTCGTGAGTTTTTCCTGCATTGCCTTACCGACAGAACCAGCGGCAACGGGAGCGGCGGTGCTGTCTGCGCTATTACCCTTCACCCTTCATCCCTGCAGCACCATCACCGCATCCATTTCCACCAATGCTCCGCGCGGAAGGGCCGCCACACCAACCGCTGCACGCGCCGGATAAGGCTGGCTGAAGTAGCTCGCCATGATTTCGTTGACTCTGGTGAAATGGACAAGATCTGTCAGATAGACATTCAGTTTGACAATATCGCCCAGGTCGCCGCCACTCGCCACTGCCACCGCTTTCAGGTTCAGAAACACCTGCTGGATTTGCGCCTCGATCCCTTCCACCATCTGCATGGTAAAAGGATCCAGTCCGATCTGACCGGAAAGATAGACCGTCTCCCCTGCGCCGACGCGTATCGCCTGGGAATAGGTGCCGATAGCCTGGGGTGCATCGGCCGTCTGTATCGTCTGTTTTTTCATTTGATCTCCTGAAGTGTTTGAGTGCTCGCGTACTGCCGGGTCGAAAATGCGAAGCAGATACTCACAAATTTGGTTTATAGCAGCGACCTTTGCGATATGATGAAGGGAACCTCGGCACATTTCAACCAGAAACCTATTACCAGCTCTCTGCTCGCCGATCTGGAAAAATGAATCAATACAACGCAGACAATATTTTCGACTCATGCAAAAACTAATCATTCAAGGTGGCACGCCCCTGACCGGCGAAGTATGTATTTCCGGTGCAAAAAATGCTGCATTACCCATTCTGTGCGCTTCCCTGCTCACTGGCGACACCCTCAAGATCGAGAATGTGCCTCATCTCAATGACGTCACCACCATGCTGGCTCTGCTCAAGCAAATGGGTATGGACATTGCGCCGGACGGCAAACAAGGTATCGAACTGACCGCCGCCCACCTCTCCCATCTGGTCGCACCTTACGAAATGGTGAAGACCATGCGTGCCGCCATCCTGGTGCTGGGGCCGATGCTGGCACGCGCGGGCGAAGCGAAAGTATCGCTGCCCGGCGGCTGCGCCATCGGCTTGCGCCCGGTAGACCAGCATATCAAAGGGTTGCAGGCGATGGGGGCGGAGATCCAGATCGAATATGGATATATTCATGCGCAAGCAAAACGCCTCAATGGTGTGCGTATCGTGATGGATCTGGTGACTGTCACCGGCACCGAGAATCTGATGATGGCAGCAACCCTGGCCAATGGCACAACGATTCTGGAAAATGCTGCGCGCGAACCAGAAGTGACCAATCTGGCTGACTGCCTGATCGCAATGGGCGCAAAAATCCATGGCGCCGGCAGCGACATTATCACCATTGAAGGAGTCAAAACACTGCATGGTGCAACCCACCGGGTCATGCCTGACCGTATCGAAACCGGCACTTTCCTGGTGGCTGCTGCTGCCAGCGGCGGCGAGATTCACCTGAGAGATGCCCGTGCCGACATACTCGACGTGGTGCTCGACAAGCTGACAGAAGCCGGTGCAGCGATCGAATCGGGGCAAGACTGGATCAGCCTGAAAATGAACAGCGCACTGAAATCCGTAAGCCTACGGACCGCACCCTACCCGGCTTTTCCCACCGACATGCAGGCACAATTCATGGTCCTGAACAGCATTGCCGCAGGCACCGCCATCATCACCGAAACCATATTCGAAAATCGTTTCATGCATGTGCAGGAATTGAAGCGCATGGGCGCCAGCATCGAAGTGGAAGGTAATACCGCCGTGGTGCGCGGCGTGGCCGGTCTCGACGGCACCAATGTCATGGCCACTGATCTGCGCGCCTCCGCCAGCCTGGTATTGGCAGGGCTGATTGCCCGCGACGAAACTACCATTGAACGCATCTACCACCTCGACCGCGGCTATGAGCGCATCGAGGAAAAATTAACTCGATTAGGAGCGAAAGTCCGGCGTGTAAGTTAGAACATGCCCGCTCTCTGCGGTAAAATACGACTTTTCATGGATCTCCATCATGACCGGCATCACTATCGCCCTTTCCAAGGGCCGCATTTTTGACGATACTGCGCCGCTGTTGAAGGCGGCTGGTGTGGTTGCGCTCGATAATCCTGAAACCTCACGCAAACTGATGCTCGCCACCAATCGCGCGGATGTGCGACTGATCATCGTACGCGCCGCCGATGTGCCGACTTACGTACAATATGGCGCAGCCGACATGGGTATTGCTGGCAAGGACGTGCTGCTGGAACACGGTGGTGCGGGGCTTTATCAGCCGCTGGATCTAAATATTGCCTGCTGCCGCATGATGGTGGCAGTGCATGACGACTTCGACTACGAATCCGCTGTGCGCCAAGGAGCACGGCTACGGGTGGCGACCAAGTATCTGCAAACGGCGCGCGAGCACTTTGCCGAAAAAGGGATGCATGTGGATCTGATCAAACTCTACGGCTCGATGGAACTTGCGCCGCTGGTAGGACTAGCAGATGCGATCGTCGATCTGGTTTCCAGCGGCAACACTCTGAAGGCCAATCATCTTAAAGCAGTAGAAGAAATCATGCCGATTTCTGCCCGATTGGTCATCAATCAGGCGGCATTGAAACTGAAACGCAACACAATCCAGCCGATGCTGGAGGCATTCTCAGCGGCAATCGTAACACAGTGAACTGCTGGAGTAGTACGTCATCAGCAGTGACACAAAACCCAAAACCCTTCCTATCCCCTTATGATCCAGATTAAGCGACTGTCTTCCACCGATGCCGGGTTCGATGCAGCACTGGGCAAGCTGCTGGCCTTTGAAGATATACAGGATGCGGCAGTGGATGCGACTGTCAGCGGCATTCTCGCAGACATTAAAAAACGCGGTGATGAAGCGCTGCTGGACTACACGCGCCGCTTCGACCATCTGGATGTCGCTTCAGTGGCTCAGCTTGAATTGCCCAGAAGCCTTTTGCAGCAAGCCTTGCAGGACTTGCCGGCGGTACAGCGAAAACCCCTGGAACAGGCTGCCGAACGGGTGCATGCATACCATGAGAAACAGCTGGCGCAATCCTGGAGCTATACTGAACCTGATGGCACGCTGCTTGGCCAGAAAATAACCCCGCTGGATCGGGTTGGCCTGTATGTGCCCGGCGGCAAAGCATCTTATCCTTCGTCGGTGCTGATGAATGCGATTCCTGCCAAGGTAGCGGGAGTGGGCGAACTCATCATGGTGGTGCCGACTCCAGGCGGCGAGAAAAATGAACTGGTACTGGCAGCAGCGGCGATTTGCGAGGTCGATCGCGTGTTCACCATCGGTGGCGCCCAGGCAGTTGCGGCGCTGGCCTACGGTACTGCGACCGTGCCGCAAGTGGACAAGATCGTCGGGCCCGGCAATGCTTATGTAGCGGCAGCCAAGCGCCGGGTATTCGGCACAGTAGGGATTGACATGATCGCAGGGCCATCGGAAATTCTGGTGATCTGCGACGGCAAAACCGATCCCGACTGGATTGCAATGGATCTGTTTTCGCAAGCCGAGCACGATGAAATGGCGCAGGCCATTCTGCTTTCCCCTGATGCTGCCTTCATTGATGCAGTGGCGGTCAGTATCGCCCGGCAACTGCCCACGATGTCGCGCCATGCCGTAATACGCACCTCGCTCGAAAGCCGCGGGGCGCTGATTCGGGTGCGCGATCTGGAAGAGGCCTGCGCCATCGCCAATCGTATCGCACCGGAACACCTGGAGCTATCCGTTGAACAGCCGGAACAATGGGCAGAAAAAATCCGCCATGCCGGTGCGATTTTCCTCGGACGCTACACTTCCGAGGCCCTCGGTGATTATTGCGCAGGGCCCAATCACGTGTTGCCCACTTCCCGCACTGCCCGCTTTTCGTCGCCATTGGGTGTGTACGATTTCCAGAAACGCAGCAGCCTCATCCAGGTGTCGGCACAGGGTGCAGCAAAACTTGGCGAGATTGCTTCCTCTCTGGCTCGGGGAGAAGGTTTGCAAGCGCACGCGATGGCAGCGGAATACCGCTTCAAGAAACTGAATTAATCTGAAGATGCCCGCTACTCCCGATCAGATCATCCGCCCGGAAATTCTCACTCTTTCCGCCTACCATGTGCCACCTGCAAGCGGCATGGTGAAGCTGGATGCGATGGAGAATCCCTATACTTTGCCACAGGAGTTGCGCGATGAAATCGCGCAATTGGCGGCGAATGCACCGCTCAACCGTTATCCCGATGCCGGTGCTGTCTCACTCAAGGCCAGATTGCAGGAAGCGCTGGCAGTTCCTGCCGGGATGGACATCATGCTGGGCAATGGTTCGGACGAGATCATTCAGATCATCGCGCTGGCCGCAGCCAGGCCGGGAGCAATATTGCTGAGCGTTGAACCCGCGTTCGTGATGTTCCGCATGATCGCCACTTTCGCCGGAATGGGTTATGCGGGTGTGCCGCTGAAAGCCAATTTCTCGCTTGACCTGGACGCAATGCTCGCCGCCATCACTCAGCACCAGCCGACAGTGATCTTCCTCGCCTACCCTAACAATCCTACCGGCAATCTGTTTGATGCTGCAGCTGTCTCGCGTATCATTGAAGCTGCTCCCGGCATAGTGGTAATAGATGAAGCCTATCACGCTTTCGCCGATGCCAGTTTCATGAACAGGCTGACACAACATCCCAATCTGCTGTTGATGCGCACGCTCTCCAAACTAGGCTTGGCAGGCTTAAGACTGGGGCTGCTGATTGGCAGACCGGAATGGTTGATACAACTGGAAAAACTGCGTTTGCCGTATAATGTGGGGGTAGTTACCCAACTGATTGCAGAAAAAGTGTTACAGCATTCCGATATCCTGCTGCAACAGGCCGCAGCAATCAAGGTCGAGCGGGCAGCGCTAAGCAGCTGTTTACGAGCGCTGGATGGGGTTGAGATTTTCCCAAGCGACGCAAATTTTATTTTGTTGCGCGTGGCTGAAGCCAGCCACGTGTTTCAAAGACTTAAACAACACGGGATACTGATCAAGAATCTTGATGGATCACATCCGCTATTGAGGAATTGCCTGCGCGTAACGGTGGGAACCCCCGATGAAAACGTACAGTTCCTCGCAGCGTTGCAGGCCTCGTTCAGGCAACCGATCAAATGACTTTATTGCTGCAATTATTAATTAAACTCTCCTAATCATGCGCCAAGCACAAGTCACCCGCAATACACTGGAAACCCAGATCAGCGTCAATCTCAATCTGGATGGGACCGGCAAGGCCGTGCTGGATACCGGTGTGCCGTTTCTTGACCACATGCTGGATCAGGTGGCGCGCCACGGCATGATGGATCTGGAGATTGCCGCCCAGGGAGATCTGCACATTGACGCCCATCACACGGTGGAGGATATCGGCATCACCCTAGGTCAGGCATTCGCACAAGCCATCGGTGACAAGAAGGGTTTGCGCCGCTACGGTCACGCCTATGTGCCGCTGGATGAGGCATTGTCGCGGGTGGTGGTAGATCTGTCGGGACGTCCCGGCATGGAATTTAACGTCAAGTTTGTGCGTGCCCGCATCGGCGAGTTTGATGTGGACCTGACCAATGAATTTTTCCAAGGTTTCGTCAACCATGCCATGGTGACATTGCACATTGACAACCTGTCCGGAGATAACGCCCATCATCAGGCGGAAACCGTCTTCAAGGCGTTTGGCCGCGCACTGCGTATGGCGGCGGAATCTGATCCGCGTGCGACTGGCATGATCCCGTCTACCAAAGGCTCTTTGTAATCACCCCCCCACCTTCCTTCGCCGCATGACTGACATTGCAATAATTGACTACGGCATGGGCAATCTGCGCTCAGTGTCAAAAGCTCTGGAGCATGTTGCCCCCAACGCCTCCGTGGTCGTTACCAGCGACCCGGTGGTAGTGCGGCAAGCCGCGCGCGTAGTATTCCCAGGCCAGGGCGCAATGCCTAACTGCATGCATGAAATGGATGCGCGTGGCTTGCGCGATGCAGTGCTGGATGCCGCTGCCAGCAAGCCGTTTCTTGGCATCTGCCTCGGTCTGCAGATGCTGTTCGAAAGCAGCGAAGAAGGCAATGTGCAAGGCTTGGGCATCCTGCCAGGAAAAGTACGGCATTTTCCACCTGCGGTGGCAATGCAGGATGCCAACGGACAGAGACTCAAGGTGCCGCACATGGGCTGGAACCAGGTGCATCAAGCCATTGAACACCCGTTGTGGCAAGGCATCACTACCGACGCGCGCTTTTATTTCGTACACAGTTATTATGTCGAGACTGTCAACCCGGAACCGGTGGCGGCCTACAGTTTTTATCCTTTCCAGTTTACTTGTGCCGTGGCAAAGGATAATATTTTTGCTGTTCAGTTTCACCCGGAAAAAAGCCACGCAGCAGGACTGACGCTGCTGGGCAATTTCGTACGATGGGAACCGAACTTTACGAATAAGGCTAGTCAGATTCGCGCATGAATCTGCTTCGAATCTAAAATCTTAATCTCTATTTTTAGTTCCGATTCAACATGCTGATCATTCCTGCGATAGACCTGAAAGACGGACAGTGCGTGCGTCTCAAACAGGGTGTAATGGAAAATGCCACCGTGTTCTCAGAAAGTCCCGGTGCCATGGCTGAGCACTGGTTACAGCAAGGCGCACGGCGCTTGCACCTGGTGGACCTGAACGGCGCATTTGCCGGAAAACCAAGGAATGAACCGGCCATACGCGCCATTGTTGAAGCCATCGGTGACAGGATCCCGATTCAACTGGGCGGCGGTATCCGCGATCTTGAAACCATCGAACGCTATCTCGACGATGGCATCACTTATGTCATCATTGGCACTGCCGCGGTGAAAACGCCGGGGTTCCTGCACGACGCCTGCTATGCTTTCCCCGGCCATATCATGGTGGGACTGGATGCGAAAGATGGCAAGGTTGCGGTCGATGGCTGGTCCAAAGTCACCGGCCACGACGTAATTGATCTGGCAAAAAAGTTCGAAAACTATGGAGTCCAAGCGATCGTCTACACTGACATCGGCCGCGACGGCATGCTCAGTGGCGTCAACATCAAAGCCACCGTGGAATTGGCCCGGGCGCTCACCATTCCGGTCATTGCCAGCGGCGGCATCACCAATCTCGACGATGTCAAAGCACTGTGCGAAGTCGAATTGGAAGGCATCATGGGCGCCATCACCGGACGCGCCATTTACGAAGGCTCGCTGGATTTCAGGACAGCACAGAGTCTAGCCGATGTACTCGGTGCCAAAACCTGAGACCACAGAACTCTTAATAACTCATAGCAGAAGCGAGTGTAAGTGGTACAGGGAAAACTGTTATCCGCTTTTTTCTGTGCCTCCGTATCTCTGTTTATCTTCAAGGTAAAAGGTCTTTAGTCTTATGGGTCTCGCCAAACGTATCATCCCCTGTCTCGACGTAACCAATGGGCGCGTGGTCAAGGGCATCAATTTTGTTGCGCTGCGGGATGCGGGCGACCCCGTCGAAATCTCGCGCCGTTACGATGAGCAGGGAGCTGACGAACTGACTTTTCTCGACATCACCGCCAGTTCTGACAATCGTGATCTGATCCTGCGCATCATTGAGGAAGTTGCCGCGCAAGTATTCATTCCATTGACTGTGGGCGGAGGAGTTCGCCAGGTGGAGGACGTGCGCAGATTATTGAATGCCGGTGCCGACAAAGTGAGTATCAACACCTCGGCGGTGCAGAGCCCGCAACTGGTGGCAGATGCCGCAGGTCACTACGGCTCTCAATGTATCGTGGTGGCAATAGACGCCAAGCAAGTGAGTAGCGCAGGCGCAGATACCAATCGCTGGGAAGTATTCACCCACGGCGGACGTAAAGCTACCGGTCTGGATGCAGTCGAGTGGGCGAAGAAAGTGCAGTCCCTGGGGGCAGGTGAAATTCTGCTTACCAGCATGGATAGGGACGGCACCCGCAACGGCTTTGATCTGGCGCTTACCCGCGCAGTATCGGATGCAGTGGACGTGCCGGTCATTGCCAGCGGTGGCGTAGGCAATCTCCAGCATCTGGTGGATGGTGTATTGCAGGGCCACGCCGAAGCGGTGCTGGCGGCAAGCATATTCCACTACGGCGAATACAGTATTCGTCAAGCCAAGGAGTATATGGCGCAACATGGCATTGAAGTTAGGCTATAGTGATAAAATGAAAATTTTGAATTTTTGTCACGGCCTTTAATCTGAATCCATGCCCACTACCTGGCTCAACAAAGTAAACTGGTCCGACGACGGACTGGTGTCGGTGGTGACTCAAGAGGCTGGCAGCGGCCAGGTGCTGATGGTCGCCTGGATGGATCGCGAGGCATTGCGCCTCACCGTCAAAACCGGCGAAGCGGTATACTGGTCGCGTTCCCGCAAGAAGCTTTGGCACAAAGGCGAAGAATCCGGTCACGTTCAGAAAATAAAGGAAATCCGTATGGATTGTGACGGGGATGTATTATTGCTGACGGTCGAGCAAGTCGGCGGTATCGCCTGTCATACCGGCAGACATAACTGCTTTTTCAACAAGCTGGAAAATGGTCAGTGGACGGTGGTTGAACCGGTAATCAAGAACCCTGAAGAAATCTACAAAAGATGACAGACTCAGCCATTCTCCGCCGCCTGGCGGAAACCATTGAAGCACGCAAGAGCGCCGACCCTGCTGCTTCATATGTCGCAAGACTGCTGCACGACGGGCATGACAAGATACTTAGAAAAATTACGGAAGAAGCAACAGAAACACTACTGGCCGCCAAAGACGGCGACAAGCAGCATATCGTGCGCGAGACGGCAGATCTATGGTTCCATTGTCTGATATTGCTGGCCCACCATGGCTTGGGACCGGACGATGTGCTGAACGAACTGCAGCGACGTGAAGGAGTTTCGGGAGTAGACGAAAAGGCATCGCGGAAAACAGGATAAATATGGAGAGCTGCCTTTTCTGCAAAATCGTGCGGGGGGAGATTCCCTGTAACAGGGTGTACGAGGATGCCGAGGTTCTGGCATTTCATGATATCCATCCCACGGCACCGATACATTTCATGCTGATACCCAAGTTGCATATCGCTTCACTGACCGAGATTGAAGACCAGCACCACGATTTACTGGGCAAAATGATGCTGCTGGTTCCCAGATTGGCGCAGGAACAGGGCTGCACAGACGGTTTTCGCACCATTATCAACACCGGGCGCGTAGGGGGGCAGGAAGTTTACCACCTGCATATCCACATTATCGGTGGCATGGAGCGTTTGCCCGTGATGATTCATCACCAGAGATAAAGGAGTAAATGATGGGGACATTCAGCATCTGGCATTGGCTGGTGGTTCTGGTGATTGTTGTGCTGGTGTTCGGCACCAAGAAACTGCGCAATCTCGGCAGCGATCTGGGCGGTGCAGTGAAAGGTTTCAAGGAGGGCGTGAAAGGCGCCGATGAAGAAGAAACATCACCCCCGCCGCAGCAGACTGGCGGTCAGACCATCGAAGGCGAAATCAGGGACAAGACGCAGATAAAACCGTGATGGCTGCGGCTGATTGAGCCACTGAATGGGCAGGAATCCGATCGCCCGTTACTGTTCTTTATCTACGATCCGCACAAAAAATGTTTGATATCAGTTTCGCAGAAATTCTGATCATTGCAGCTGTGGCGCTGATTGTGATCGGCCCGCAACGACTGCCCAAGGTGGCACGTACTCTGGGATATCTATTTGGACGCGCGCAGCGTTACGCCAACGATGTCAGGAGTGGTATCCGACATGAAATGGAACTGGAAGAACTGAAGAAACTGAAAACTTCGATGCAGGAAATCACCCACTCATTCGACAATACGGTACGGCAGGAAATAAATCAATTGCAGGAAATAACAGTAACTCCAGTTACGACAGTTTCTGTACCACCCCTAGAAATCGTGGCAGAAACCAAACCCGTGGCGGAATTTCATGCTGCCGAAATTAAGTCGACATTCCAGCCGGAGCCGGGACTGGATGATGCCCCCATAGAACTGAAACAAAGTACCGGTAATGGGGCCGGCAAATAACGCACATTCACGCTGACACGCTGACGCGCGTCAATATAGTTGTGTCGGCTCAAGCCCTCCCCTTCATAACATGAGCACCGACGACACATTCATTTCGCATCTGATGGAATTGCGCACCAGACTGATACGCGTAGTCGGCGTGCTGGCGCTCGCTTTCCTGCCCTGCGCCTATTATGCGCGGGAACTGTACTCACTGCTGGCACAACCCTTGCTGGAGGAGTTGCCGCAAGGCGGGCAGATGATCGCCACCGAAATCGCCACGCCGTTCTTCGTGCCGATGAAAGTCGCCATGATGGCGGCTGTCGTCATCACGCTGCCGCACACGCTCTACCAGATGTGGGCATTCGTTGCGCCGGGGTTATATACGCATGAAAGACGCATGGTGCTGCCACTGGTGTTCGCCAGCAGCTTCCTGTTCATCTGCGGCATGGCATTTGCCTATTTTGCCGCACTGCCGCTGGTATTCGAGTTCATTACCCATTTTGCACCGCAAGGCGTGGCAGTAATGACCGATATCGGCAAGTATCTCGACTTTGTTCTGACCATGTTCATCGCTTTTGGTGTGACTTTCGAAGTGCCGGTATTCGTCGTGATGCTGGTCCGGATGGGCATTATTTCGATAAGGAAATTGAAGGCCATACGCAGCTACGTTCTTGTTGGTGCATTCGTGGCAGGCGCGATCTTCACCCCGCCTGATGTAGTCTCGCAATTCATGCTGGCGGTACCGCTTTATCTGCTCTATGAATTGGGCATACTGGTGGCAGGTTTCATGGGTAAACCTGCACCGGTTACGGATTGTCCAACCGCAAGCAACCAAGGCAGCGAGGCAATGGCACGAGAACCGGACCAGGCCGAAGTCCGAAGCAAGGAAAATCGTTGAGCCCGGCAGCAGTACTGTGACCGACGCAAAAGAACAGTTTTATCGCTTAGTCCGGGTGAAGTCTCTCCAAGCCTATTCCAATGCATCCTGCTCCAGTTCCTGCGGCGCTGGTTTGGGACGTTTGCCGACCTTGATTTTGATGACTTTCTCCGCCTGGTTGCGTACCACTGTAACCACGCCTGTTTCTCCCGGCGGTAGTGCTGCGATCAGATTGAGCATGACAGACGAATCATTGACCACTTTACCGTCTACCGCCACCACGATATCTCCCGGCTTCATTCCGGCCTTGTCGGCGGGACCATCCCTGAGCACGCCCGCAATCAATGCGCCATCGGCGCTGGCACGCTTGAATGATTCCGCCAGTTCCGGTGTTAAATCCTGTACTTCCACACCGATCCAGCCACGGATCACGCCCCCGGTCTGAATGATCTGTTCCATTATCTGCCTGGCAATATTGGCTGGAATGGCAAAACCAATGCCAAGTGATCCGCCAGTCCGGGAAACAATCGCGGTATTAATGCCGATCAGATTACCGGCGGCATCAACCAGCGCACCGCCGGAGTTCCCTGGATTGATGGCAGCATCAGTCTGGATAAAATTCTCGAAAGTATTGATACCCAGATGCGACCTTCCCAGTGCGCTGATAATGCCCATG
>Ga0209253_10000904_pt1 | contig 25865 bp, 26 predicted proteins | sample FrelakmetBRP12BR_FD_187145 | JGI IMG/M metagenome (GOLD analysis project Ga0209253, IMG submission 187145) | Freshwater lake sediment microbial communities from the University of Notre Dame, USA, for methane emissions studies - BRP12 BR (SPAdes)... | ecosystem: Environmental > Aquatic >...
CTAATTGGAAACGACGTCGAATACTGCAGAGATTTGAACGACAAAGACCTAATACGCAAAGCTTCAACGAAGAACACTGTACTCCTCACGAGCGATGTGAACCTGTATCGAATGGCTTCTCAGAGGGGCGTCGTAGCTTACCTTGTGAAAGGGACAAGTGAAACGGAAAGACTTGCGAGAATAGTCAAACGCTTCAACCTTGAACTAAAATATGATCCATTAGTTTCTAAATGCCCGAAATGCAGTGCAAGAATAGAGGAGACCTCAAAAGAATCAGTCAGAGACGAGGTGCCTCAATTGACATATGAAGCTTACAACGAGTTTTGGATCTGCACAAACCCAGACTGTGGGAAGGTCTACTGGCGTGGGAGTCACTGGAAGAACATCCTGGAGACTATCGACAATACAAACAAACTACTTCAGAATGAACCGAACTGAAGCTTGGATCCATCTTTGACACAAGAAGTGGATTTTGAAGACGGCAAGTTTCTTGTGAAATTAGCAAGAAAGGCAATTGAGGAATACCTGAAAACGAAAAAGAAGATTCCAGTTCCCAGTGATGCCCCGCCGAAAACACTTCAGAAACTTGGTGTATTTGTCACTCTGACCAACTCGTCACATGACGATGCACTCAGAGGCTGTATTGGGTATCCGTATCCAACAAATCCGCTTGTGGAAGCACTCATAGACTCATCAATTGATGCAGCGACTGGAGACCCAAGATTTGCGCCAATTCCAATTGATGAATTCAAGTCAGATGTGAAGGTCGAGGTCAGCGTTCTAACAACCCCCCAGGAAATCATCGTTCACAATCGATCAGACTATCCCCAACAAATAGAGATAGGTGTTGATGGCCTAATCGTCGAGAGGGGATGGTACAAAGGTCTTCTGCTACCACAGGTTGCAACTGAATGGAAGATGGATGAAGAAGAGTTCCTCAACAACTGTTGCATAAAGGCAGGCCTATCTCCCGACACTTGGCTGGTGACCGGCACCAAGGTGAACAAGTTTCAGGCCATCATCTTTCACGAGAAATCGCCTAACGGCCAGATAGAGCAGAAGGCTCTACGATAGGCATCAAACATATTACCAATAGAGCCGAAGAGTAGAACGAGTTACTTTCAGGTCTTGCCTATTCGCCTTCCGGCTTTCTGCTGACGAGCTGCACCTGACGAATGGACTCTAACTCCCAGCGGTTCAGTACTTCTCGGTCTACTCACGAATGACTTACAGTTTCTGCAGTAGTATCTCACACTTAGACTGTTGCTTGAATAAAACGTCAGTTTGCCTCTGCATTTTGGACACAGGTTGTTGGATTGCGATTTCACTTTCTTGCGCGTGTATCTTGGGGTCGTCTTCACGATGCTCTGCAAGTCTGCCCGTTTTTTTCTGGCCTGATGAATCTTGATCGCTGCACCGCAGTGGACACAGAAACGATCTCGTGATTCCAATAGTCTTCCACATTTATTACAGTACGTCAAAGAAGATTACCGTGAACGATACGTACGTCAATTTGTCTAATTAAGCCTCGGTTTCCGGCAGTTGGGAAGATACCAAAGCCTTAAACTCAGTCTCACATTCTACACTGTCCGACAAGATCCCAAGAGGAACTTCGAAAAACAGGGCTAACGCAAATGCAGAGATGACCTACCGTGAAAGTGTACATGGCTCCGTGCGGGGTTGGTCTAGGGCACATAACAAGATGTGAACCCATTGCACGAGAATTGTCCAAGCACAGAGTAGAAGTTGTATTCTCTACATATGGTGACGGGGTAGGCTACGCGGAAAGGATGAAACTGAAGACTGTCATGACTGTGCCAATCTACATCCGCGTTAGGCGCGATGGTTCGGTGGACTTCAAGCAGACCGCGACACGAAGCGGCTTATCACTTGGAGTAAGAACGTTCATCAGGCAGGTTCTCGCAGAAATCAGAAACCTGAAAGCCTTCAAACCGAACCTCGTGTTCTCGGACTCTAGGGCATCAACACTCATAGCCGCAAGACTGCTGAGGATTCCAACGATCTTGATGCTCAATCAATACAAAGTCAACATTATACGTAAACCATCTGCAAGAAGGATCTCATTGGGAGATCGCGCATTCTTCTTCATAGCCAATACGTCTTGGGTTTTCTTCAGGACTCTGTTGCAGGGCGTATGGTCTCTCAGTGATCAAGTCCTGATTCCAGATTTTCCACCTCCTTATACAGTGTCCCTTGGAAATCTAGCAATACCAGAACGTTACAGGCGCAAGGTCAAGCTCGTCGGACCAGTAGTCACTGCGAGCCCCAGCAAAATCTCACACAGTGCGACCGAGATAAGAGAAAAACACGGACTTGATTCTGTCAAACCTCTCGTCTATGTTGCAATCAGCGGACCAAAGGTGGAGAGACGGTTCCTGGCTCATCTTATGGAGGGCGAGATACGCAAGGAAGCCTACAATTGTCTATTCGTGATGTCCAGGGGGGAAGCATCTGGAACAGAAGATCCAACAAAACATGGGGAGCTGGTGACTTTTGACTGGCTTGAAGAGGAATTCCAGTATGAGATACTGAAAGCATGCAACCTTGTGGTGAGCAGAGCTGGGCATGGAATGATAATGAAGGCGATGACATTTGGCAAGCCCATGATACTTGTCCCGATACCAGATCACACAGAGCAGTACGGAAATGCGGAACGGGTGGAGCGACTTGGATTAGCAAAGATCCTGGATCAGAGTGAAGTCAAATCGAACAGGTTGAGAACAATAATAAATGATGTTCTGGCGTCAAAAGACGCCTCGGCAATCGGTCACAAGATTTCACTGTTCGCTGAACAGCTGAACACTGTCAACGAAGTGAGTGGGCTCATACTGAGTCGCATTGGTAATCTGGAAGGCTCGCCTCGCTGGACGAGTCAGCCGGAGGGAGCTCGACTGTCTGTCGACTTGCCAAGGCCAACTTCAACAATGAAACTGTGTCCGAAGACAACTCCAGCTCATGCTGAAGGTCGAGCGACATCTCAATGAAAGAACTCTCGTCTTCTCCTGAATAAGAATAATTACAGATTGGAGATTTCTTTCCAAACTCCAAAATCTCGTCTTTCTGGAGTCCAGCCAAGGGTCTGTAGATAGGCGTACTCACACCCAAGGAGGATAAGACTAGTCTCTCCATATTGTGTCTGTGACCGGAGAGAGCATCTCCGGTTACGATGCCCAAAGCACTCATCTCTTGAGCCACATTGTCCGCGGCCATAAGCATCGCACGTTGTCTCAACACTTTCGATAAACCAGGTTGCCCGCATCTGTTGATGCCTTCAAGAACCTCCTTGAATGGAACAACAACAAGAGTCACTTTTCTGGCGGGCAATGTTGAATGAATGAGTCTCAACCAACGAATCGCGCTATCTTTCGCTGTATCATCATTAAACCCTTCTTCAAAGTACATGGGAATAATGCGCGCGCCTCGCTTCATCAACAGCCAGGTGGACACACAACTATTCGGGCTCCCCGAAAACAATGAAACTACTGATCCCTGGCAACCGTATGGAAGCCCTCCAGGTCCTTCGATCCTTTGTGTATATACATAGGTGCAGTCTTCCTTCACTTCCACGTATACTGTCGTGTCGGGTTTGCTCAGATTCACAATTGCTCTTCTTCCAACTGCTTCAAGGATTCTGCTGCCGATTATGTTCTCCAATTCCTTGCTGGTGAATTCATGATCTCCAAGTCTACGCGCTCTAACGGCGAAACTACCCAGCTTTATCTTTTCAATTCCGATGCAGACCGCCTGATCAACTATTGCATTCCTCTCTGTGGATGTCTCGACTGCCCGAATTACAGATGCCACTCCGAAAACTCTTGATGCGGATAGCAGGCTACGCGACATGTCTTTGAGATTTGTGACAACTATTCTTCCATGCTTTCTCGAGATCGATGGTTCCTCACCATGCCGTGAGAGAACTATTCGAAGGTGTTTGGCAACTTTTCTTTCCAGAAAGTTGCGTACCGGTGTACTTTTCAGAGTCGTCTCGGAAGAAGATATTAGAAGTAACTCACTTTGAGTCATTACGTGCGTTCACCGTACTCCGTTTCCTCGGTCTAGCCTTGCTGTTCAGTCTTCAGTTCATGAAGTATCACAAATGCTTCTCCTAACGGAATTCTAAGTTCTAGTGACAGTTGTTTTGGCGTGATATCGGGTTTCTCGTTCAAAACTGCCGTGGATATGTATCGCCTGTGATACTTGTACATTACAAGCGCATGAACCACCTCAACAAGTATTGGCCACAGAGACTCAGATTCAACGTTTGGAATTTCCGTTGTCAAAAGAGATCAACGGTTATCTGAAGTACAAACCGTAAGAACTTGTCGGTCTGACCCCGAAACAAGATTTATTAGAGGCTTACATGATCTTACTGTACAAAGAGTGTTCTGTAAGGCGAGATTGTAGGTCGCTGAGCTGGTTCTTCGTGACTCTATCAAAGCGCATCAGAACCTACCTTAAACTTCACAAAGAGGTGAAAGATATGAAAGTTGGAGAGCTAATCCAAGACTCCTCCACGTATGGCTGGAGTGTGAAAACTGCCAGATACGTCAGTGAGGAGAAGGTTGTCCTAGAGTTTGAGAAGAGACTTGACGGGAGACAATACCACATCTATGTGGTGGCCGGATATGACGGAGTTGTCCTTCAAGGATACAACTTTTTTGAAGATAATGTACCGGTCGATGCAAAGACGTGGGATGGACGCGTTAGATAGAAACAAATTCTTTTGCGCATCCATCTAGTCCAGCAGGATGTCCGAAACCTGTGGACAAATCATTTCCTCGCGACTATGATTCTGTTATCATATGTTCATGAGACTTAAGAATCCAAAGATTGATGATTGACACCTCGAGCAAAACAGAAGCCCAAGATTGTCTAAGACATACGACTCCAAGGATCTATGTAAGATTGGAAAGCGCAAGCCGTATTACTGAGCGTCAATCCAGGGAAGAAGCATGATGGGTGTCAATGCAATCGTTTTCGACCTTGATGGGACGCTGGTCGAATTCCGCATGGACTACACATCACTAAGAAAAGAAGCCATTGAAACCATAGAGAGCATCTATGGGATCCCAACTCACGTCGTTTCTACTGAGATCAGCATATTCGGGATGCTGGAAAAAGTCTCAAGACACCTAGATAGTGCAAATGGTTCGCACGCTATCGTAGCAGATTTGCGCAGAAAGTTATCCAGTATGGCATCCAAATACGAAATTGATGCTGCAAAGACAACGCAGTTGATTCCGGACGCTGAGAACGTTCTGCGAGAGATGCGTTCAAACGGCTTCAAGATGGGTTTGTTCACTACAGGCGCCAAAGACGCCATGAATCATGTTCTTCAGAGGTTTGATTTAGCCAAGTATTTCGATGTCTGTGTTGCCCGTGACGATGCCCCAAAAGTAAAGCCTGATCCATCACATCTCAACCTTGTACTCAGCCTTCTCAAGACTCCACCCGGTCAAGCCTTAGTTGTTGGAGATACCACTCTCGATGTCGAGTGCGCAAAGGCCGCGGGCGTTAGAAGTGTTGGCGTACTGACGGGTGTTCACAAATCAGACCAACTTCGAGCTGCAGGCGCCACATACATACTAAATACGCTGCGCGACCTACCACATCTTGTTCAGATGATAAACGCCGAACCAGTCCAGGCAAAATTGGAGTAGGCTATCTGGTTCCAGTCATCCGTTCATACATTCTTCTAAGCGTCCAACTTATTGCACCCTTGAGTTCTTGAAGCCTCTTCTCATCACCGTAGTTGGTAATGACTATCTGTCTCAGAAGATTGTTTTCATCCTTCTCGATGCTGTAGGAGAGAACTTCATCCTCCATTCTTTCGCCGGCATCCATCTGGGCAGAGTCCTTGGCTTTCATCGGATCAAGAACCCGTCCGATCAAGAAAGCACGCATTGGTGGAGCATTATAATCGAATCTCATTTCGGACTTGGGAGTCACCTTCACGTGTCTGGGACCAATCGTCATATCTGCCAACTCAACGCCAGACGGCGTCTTAACAGGAAAGACTTGAGCTACCGTACTCGAAGAAACTTGGGGTCTAGCTATCCCCACCGTAGGTGTGATCTGGGGCCTGGGGACTTCGGCCCTCCTGAAACTTCTGTCAGCAAGAGCCGAATCGACCAATTCTCCGAGCGATCTCAACTTTAACAACTCCTGTTCCAGTTCACGATTGCGCTTCTCAACGTAAGCCTTCAAGTCCGCAAGCTTCCTCACTCGGTCTTCTTCACTCATGGAGCATTTTCTCCTATCCAACAAAACATAGAAGGAGGGCCGGTGCAATCATATGCTAACAGGGAGCGCTCTTTATTAATTCCTTGCCCCAACACCGTTTGAAAACGTGCTGTGATGACTAATGTCAAGCGTTGGTTTCACCACTATTTCGGAGATACTTCAAGGAGGACTCGAAGAGAGCACGATTCGGCTGCGTGGATGGCTTCACAACAAGAGATCGAGCGGTGGCATACAATTCATTCTGCTGCGTGACGGCTCTGGAACTCTCCAATGCACACTTCGAAAAGATGCATTTGACAAAGAGATGTATGATTCTCTTGAGAGGCTGCCCCCTGAATCCACGATCGAAATCGAAGGAGTTGTGAAGAAGGACGGCCGTGCCCCTGGCGGATACGAGGTATCGGGACGAAAAGCGCATGTCATCCGGAAGTCTGAAGAGAATTTTCCGATTGCACAAAAGTTCCACGGTCCTGAATTCCTGCTTGACAATCGTCATCTGTGGATCAGAAACAGGAGGATGCAAGCAACCCTCAGGATCAGGGCAACCGTTCTTGACGCAGCAAGAGAATGGTTCAAGAAAAACGGATATTTGGAAACGCATGTCCCGACGCTTATTACTGCAGCTTGCGAAGGGGGTTCGACGCTTTTCGAGGTCAAATACTTCGATACCACCGCTTACTTGACACAAAGCTGGCAGCTGTACGCAGAGGCCATGATCGCTAGTCTTGGGAAGATCTACACTATAGCACCGTCATTCAGAGCCGAGAGATCGAGAACACGACGACACCTGACAGAGTATTGGCATCTGGAAGCTGAGGCACCATGGTACGACCTCGATTTGATAATGAAAGACGAAGAAGATTTGCTGACGCATATTGCTCATTCAGTCGCGGAATCCCGAACAAACGAGTTGAAGTCGAACAAGAGAGATCCCACTGAACTATTGAGACTTACGCCACCTTTTCCCAGAGTCACTTATGAGAAGGCATTGGAGATCCTAAAAGAGCAAGGCGTGGAAGTCAAATGGGGTGATGATCTTGGATGGGAACAGGAAAGAGTCTTGGCTCTTCAATTCAATTCACCATTTTTTGTCACGCATTTTCCAAGAGCCGCCAAAGCGTTCTATCACAGAATAGACCCATCAAATCCGGAATTGACACTATCCGCTGACTTGCTTGCCCCCGAAGGTTATGGAGAGATAACAGGCGGGGGAGAGAGAATCGAGGATCAACATGAACTTATCAAGAGAATAGAGGACGAGAACCTCGACCCCAAGAGCTACCAGTGGTATATCGACCTAAGACGATATGGAACCGTTCCACACGCAGGCTTCGGCCTTGGAATTGAAAGAACCATAGCATGGCTGTGCAAACTGAAGCACATACGAGATGCAATCGCCTTTCCCAGATTGAAAAACAGAGTCTACCCATAATAATTGTGAAACTTAGTTAAGCGACTGTTGGGCTGTGTCGAGTCTAAACTCATCATGAAGCGCACGAATTGCCTTCGGTCCGTCCTCTTCAGCAACAATGAACGATATGTTCAGCTCCGATGAGCCCTGAGCGATCATTCTAACATTAACACCTCTGTCAGCCACAGCTTTGAAAACCCTGGCTGCGACGCCGCGTGAACCCTTCATTCCAGCTCCCACCGCAGCAACAATGCAGACATCATCTTCAGTGACAATGTCTTTCACCAACTCTGTGCCAAGAAGGCCAAGCTCCAAAGAATTCTTTGCCCTCAGCAACTTGTTTCTTGGAACTACAAGAGAGATTCCTGCCTCCGAAGAACTCTGCGAAATCATCAGGATGTTTATGTCGGCGTCTCCCATGACTTTGAACACCTTAGCTGCGACCCCTGGAAGACCCGCCATTCCAGCTCCAGTGACACTTATCATGGCAACGCTGTCAACTACTGTCACAGCCTTGACTACACCATCAGTTTTGACCTCTCGATCACCAGCGATCAGAGTCCCCTCATTGTTGAGTTCAAATGAGCTTCGGATTCTGACGGGTATCTGTTTGTTCATTACAGGTTGTAGGGCTCTTGGATGAATTGCCTTCGCTCCAAAGTAAGCCATCTCACTGGCTTCGGCGTATGACATTCGATGAAGCACCTTTGCGTTAGGTTCAATCTTGGGATCCGCCGTCATGAGCCCCTCTACATCTTTCCAGATTATCACCTCATCAGCGTCCAGGGCAGCTCCAATCAATGTAGCCGTATAATCTGAACCGCCTCTGCCAAGAGTTGTTGATACACCGTGTGGACTGCACGCTCCATAACCAGCTATTATTGGCAGTTCTCCTTTGGCAATGATTGGTTCTAGCTTCGCTTTCACGTTTCGAACCGTGATGTCCATCAGTGGATTAGCTTCTCCGAAGTTTTCGTCAGTGGTTATGCCTGTGTCACAGCCCGTGAACCATTGCACCTTCAGACCAAGGTCTTGAGCTGCTCCCCACAGAATTGGAGCTGATAGCCTCTCGCCAAATGATAGCAGATAGTCCTTCGAGCGAACGGTCAGCTCTTTCAGACGTGCTATGCTCTTGAGAATTCCACTGAGCTCTTTCATCGTCTCGTCAAGGTCATCGAGAACTTTTCGAAGATGATCTTCACCGTGAATGCATGCACGAGCAACTTCTGTATGCTTCTTCAAATGTTTCTGAATGAATTCGCCTGTTGCTTCCAGGTTGCCTTCCACGGCTCTCTGACTAATCTCAGTCAACTCATCGGTGACCTTTGCCAGCGCGGATGTTACGACAACTACCTCATTGCCTTTTTGCAGATAATCCTTGGCGATTCTGATAGCGTTTAGTATTGCCTCAGCGTCGCCTACCGATGTCCCACCAAATTTCATCACAAAGCGCAATTCACAAATCGCCTCACTTGAGAAGTGTTTTTCTTACTTCAATTAGATCACGTAGGACGGCTCCAGCCGTCTCTCTTCCTCCAGCTCCACGTCCGACCAGAGTTATGTCGCCTGCAACCTCAGTCCTAAATGTAACAGCATTTAGCGAACCCTTCACCACAAGCGGGTTGCTAATGGCAACCGGGCGAGGGCGTACGGACAACTCAGAACCGTTCGCCAGAGCCACCAGTTTGATTGCATCTCCAGATTCTTTCGCCTTTTGCACTTCTTGAATGGTCACATTGGTAATGCCCTCAATGTCTACGTCTCGTATTGACACTCTTCTTCCGAGAATCCAATTTGACATTATCACTAGTTTGCCCGCTGTGTCTAAGCCGCCTACGTCATATGTTGGGTCGGCCTCAGCATATCCAGCCTTCTGGGCTTCGCTTAGAGCCTCATCCATTGCAATGCCAGAATCATACATCCGCGTGAGGATGTAGTTCGTTGTTCCATTCAAGATCCCTTCAATAGATTGTATCCTGTCCCCGTTCAAACAGTTCTTCGCAAAATCAAGAATCGGAGTCCCTCCGCCTACAGTTCCGCTAAACCTGAGAAGAACCCGCTGGTACTGCGCCAACTCGAGAAGAGCTGGCATTGCTGCAGCAAGCGGACCTTTGTTCGTTGTCACCACGTTGAGTCCCTTCTTAATCGCCGATTCTATGTATCCCAGGGCCGGTTGACCGTCAGGCATCTTAGTAGGTGTAAGCTCTAGTAACACATCGGCCTCTGCAGATCCGATAACGTCGAAGGCATTCATCTTTCTGTGCCCGAGGCTGTTGTGAGCTGCTACCGTACCTTCCGACCGTCGGGTCGCGAGAGCCTCTTCCAGCTTTATGCCTGCTTGATCCATCATGGCGCCGCCACTGTCCAAGATCGCGACTATCTGAGGTGCGAAACCATATCTCTGCCTTAGCCACTCCAGCCTGTCCTTCACTATCTCAAGAAAAGATCTCGCGACAGTTCCGAAACCTACGATAATTACTCTCATTGTTCAGTCTTCCGGGCTACTATTTGAGACCAAGAGCTTGTTCCACGGATTCGATGTCAGGTTTTGTCTTCAGAGGGAGGTCACCGATTCTTGACACTATCTGCGGATCCTTGAGACCGTGTCCTGTGGCAACACAAACAATTTCTTCAGTTCTGTTCACCAAACCTTGTTCAACAAGCTTCCTCAAACCAGCCAATGAAGATGCACTTGCAGGTTCCACGAATAGGCCTTCCCGTCTTGCAAGACTTTTCTGAGCCTGTAGTATCTCTTCGTCAGACACAGTCTCCATTGCGCCTCCCGAGTCTTTCACAGCTCGAAGCGCTTTCTTCCAGCTTGCCGGAGCGCCAATCCTGATAGCTGTGGCAATCGTTTCAGGCTTCTCTATTGACCGAATTTCTTCCGTTTTCGCCCTGTAGGCCGACGCAATTGGCGCCGCTCCCTCTGCCTGAATTCCCATCATTCGAGGTACTTTTTGGATGATTCCAAGTCGAAGGAAATCTTGAAATCCCTTCCAGATCGCGCTGATGTTCCCGGCGTTTCCGACCGGTACCACAACAACGTCAGGTGGTCGAAAGTTCAATTGATCACAGACTTCGTAAGCCAGCGTTTTCTGGCCCTCGACTCTAAATGGGTTTACGGAATTCAACAGCGCAATTGACCGATATCTGTTCGTGAGTTCTATCACTAATCGGAGCGCATCGTCAAAGTTTCCATCTATCTCAAGTATGGTTGCCCCGTGGGCAATCGCTTGAGCAAGTTTTCCTTGAGCAATCTTTCCCGCGGGAATTAGAACTATACATCTTAATCCAGCTCTTGCTGCGTAGGCCGACAAAGATGCTGATGTATTCCCTGTTGATGCACATGCAACCATCCTTGCCTTCTCCTCAACGGCTCTTGATACACCAACGGTCATTCCCCTGTCTTTGAATGAACCTGTAGGGTTTTCACCTTCAAATTTGATCGATAGTCTTTCGATTCCAATCTCGCCCGCAAGATTTTCTGATCTGTGAAGCCCTGTTCCGCCTTCACCGAGAGTTACCACTCTAGATGTGTTCTCAATCGGAATGAGTTCACGATATCTCCAGACGGAGAAACTTCTGGTCTTCCACACTTCTCTATCAACCAATTTCCCGGCTTGATCATAGTCATATCTAATCTCAAGAAGATCTTGGCATCTAGGGCACTTGTAGATCATCTCTTTTGAATCATAGTGCGAGTTACAGCTTATGCACTGAAAGTAGTACTCCATTTGTCTCACCTTTTTCCCACCGCGAGAGCTCCACTCGAAGGCTTGGTCCAATACGCTTCACACGACATCTTCCTCCTTTCAAAGGCCTCCATCATCGCATGAGCCACATCTTTTGTAATCACTTTGGCACTGTTGCAGACTGCAAACATTGTCAGACCGGCTCCGCTAATGGCGACTCCCTAGGCCCCAGCCTCGCATGCCGCTCTCTTTGTTCATTTCCGACACCTACTCTTAGTCTAGTTGATCGTTCCGATCTCAGAGGAAGACGAATCCAAACGTGGTTGCCTGGAAAACTGACACAGTCGTCGTCCTTAGCAGAATGTAGTCGTAGTAGTCAGGACGGCTAGAGAAACCAATTTGCTCCACGTCGCTCAGATTGTGGAAAAGATACTTGATATAAGCTTTGTCAATTCGTTGGAAACCGGACATTTCAGTGCTTCAGTCTTTGACATCCCACGCCACAACTATATAGTTCCCTTATTGAGTCTGCTCTACTGGCAATAACATTTCTGGTAATGCCATGGCAAGGTTTGAACAGTTTGCCTGAAGACGCTCTTGATATCGCCAGTCTGTGTGGAAACGATACCGACTTGACTGACGCGTTGAGTAGAGCCCTCTTTCTGAACCCGGGAAGGATTGAAGCTTCAACGGAAGAATTAGAAAAACAGGCACATGAACTGGAAAAGAAAGGAGACAAACTGCGTGCGAGGATCAACTATGAAACCGCTGGGAGACTATCACTGGCGAAAAGCGATGTCGAGTCAGTCCGACGATGCTTTTCCAGAAGTGCGGATCTAGAGACAGATGAGCATCTGATCAAGATCTTCAGAATCCTTGCTTCGGAAGCTGTTGAGGCAGTCGATGCGGCCACGAAGTACTATCAGATGATCACTTTCACGTGATCATTGTCAAGACGCAGAAGCGACACTCCGGTACCTGACGCTATTTTCTGGCATCGCAAATCACGATGCATCAGAATCGCCTAGATCATGCAAAAACGATTTGGATATTCTAGTCGATCTCTAGAAGTTCAAAGCCAGTTTCCAAATTCCGTTTTCTAAAAGCTGAGACACCTACGATTTCCAGCATGACTACCTCACCTATCTGCCAGACATCGATTCCCATTCTCACACATCCGGTTGTTGTTGTGTCACCCCTTCCTAGGGCTGCATGCATATGTAGTCGCGGTCTTCCGTTCTCGTCAGAGAAAATTGTTCCGACTCCTTGAACCTCGTGAACTCCATTGAGAATTTTGACAACTGGGTCTGGGGGAATTGTGTCGCTCTCTCGGGGGCCCACAACAACCCGCCCTTTGTCCTTCACGCCTCCCAGGAGGAAGCATACAGCATTGAAGATCTTCTTTTGCGCCGCAAATGATTCGAGACAGTCTGGAACATGATCTCCGTCGTTCAATCTCAAGAGGAAGATCCTTCCCATGTTACCTTCAGAGAACCGCAAATCCTTTCACATCAGTCCCAGGTAAGATCTCATAGATTATCAAGGCTTCGACTTACGATGATAAGATTGTGTGAATGTTCTCCTTAATACTAGCTGACATCTACCTGTTCCGTTAGTGCTGCGGAGGTCAAACCAAGATTGGAGATTCTAGAGTATGGTGATCAGCGAATGTATGAATTCCTGCCTAGCGTCTATGGACGTGTACTACTAGACGGCAGATACATGACGTTCTTTCTGGTTGAGATTCCACATGGAAGGAAAGTGCCGATTCACCGTCATCCTCACGAACAGATGGGCATATGTCTAGCGGGTGAAGCTGAATTCGTTTCCAAGAATCAGAAAAGAATGGTGAAGAAGGGAATGGTGTACAGATTTGAACCCAATGAAGAACATGAAGTCAATGTCATAGGAGCCGAGAATGGACTCTTCTTAGATGTGTTCAGTCCACCTAGATCTGAATATGTTACCATGCAGAGGTCCATGGAGGAGCATTATCGGAACAAAGAACATTGAGACAATGGAACATTCTAGATTTGGCATAATTGGGTATTTGCCTTTGAACTCTGTGCTCGAAAAATGGAACCTTATCACAAATGACGTGCGGGATCGTCTCGGTTTGGTGCGGCGTCCTTCTAAGATCGGTTTGAGATGACCGAGTGAATCGAAAACTCTAGCTTTTCATCACAAAGAGACTCCAAGAACGAAGTTGCCATTTGCAGAACGCGAGGCCGGCATTCCTGAAGAAAGAGATATCTTGACGAAGTATAGACTTGTTTGCGATTACCTTCAAAGTATCTGAAAGTGGTCACTCCATGAAGAATGTCAGCTCGAAGAGGCTTGCACCTATCAAAGAATCAGCGATAAGAAGAATCATCGATCTTGCCGCAAAAAGGAAAGATGTGATTCATCTTGAACAGGGAGAGCCGAGCTTCTCCACACCTGGACACATCACAGAAGCTGCGATATCAGCTATGCGTGATGGATTTACTCATTATGGACCTACAAAAGGTATTCCGGAACTAAGAGAAGCAGTGGCTCGGAAACTGGCGAACGAAAACAAGTTGCCAGTTGACGGCCCTGAGGATGTTCTCGTGGTTTCAGGAACTCAAGAAGCCATGTTCCTTGCTGCTTTGACTTTCCTAGATCGCGGAGATGAGGCTCTAGTTTTCGAGCCTTTCTATCCTGCCTATCCTGAAGAAACTCTGATAGCGGGAGCCAAGCCTGTGATCGTTCCTCTGAGCGAAGAAGACAACTATCAGATAAGAGTCGATCAGCTTCAGAAACATGTTACAAGCATGACAAAGATGATTTGGCTTAACAGCCCCGCCAACCCCACGGGGCACGTGTTCTCAGAACGGGACTTGAAAGCGGTGGCACGTGTGGTACTGGAGAACGACTTGATCGTATTTGCCGACGAGATCTATGAGAAACTCATCTACGATGGAACTGAACATGTGAGCATCGGTTCGCTTCCCGGTATGCGCGACAAAGTCATAACGGTGAATGGTTTCTCAAAGAGCTACGCCATGGCTGGTTGGCGTGTGGGATATGTCAGCGCACAGAGAGAACTGCTAGACCAGATGAACAAACTCCACTACTACGCTGTGCTGTGCCCAAGCAGTATCGCCCAGAAAGCAGCTCTAGCAGCATTAAACGGCCCCCAAAATTGCGTTGACGAAATGGTTCGAGAATATGACCAAAGAAGAAGAGTAATCATGGATGGACTCAAGAGAATTGGACTTCCGTATCTGGTCCCAAAGGGTGCGTTCTACATATTTCCTGATGTCACAAAGTTCGGCAATGACGACGAGGCCATAGCAGAAGTACTGCTCAAGGAAGATGGAGTTGCGGTTGTTCCCGGCTCAGGATTCGGGGAGACTTGCAGAGGACATCTGAGGATATCTTTTTCGACGCCGGTTGAAGAACTTCAAGAAGGCATACGTAGACTTCAAGATGGATTCGAGAACCTTGCTTCCAAGAAAGAGACCTCTTCCCGAACCGGGGAGAAGATGCGGTCTTCAAAGTGAAAAGGAACAAGCAACTCATACCTAAAGCCGTTGCGTGTGCTTTGGTCCCGGTACACTGTTATTCTTCTTTTTGACTGGATGCAAAGACATATCTACTCTTTCAGTTTCGAAGCGTCTGATGTGCTATCTGACAAGGTCAGCGGTCAACGTGATCTTCGGGAGACCTCTAGAATGATCGACAAGGAAACGGATCTCGCGGGACCTGGAATCGGGAGCTATCAGGAACTTCAGAAGATCCTTCCAGAGGGTTATAGCTCTTTGTTGACTCCAAAGGAAACGCAGAAAGCGATTCTTGCCGTCAAAGGCTATGTTGAGGAGAATCTGTGCAAGGGGCTCAATCTAATGATGGTGCAGGTTCCCTTGATCGTCGATGTTGACAGTGGCCTTAACGATCTTCTGGACAGAGATGGTTCGAGAACACCAGTTCAATTCCACATCTTGAATGACGGTGTAAACTGTTTCGATGCACAGGTGGTTCAGGCTGCGACCAAGTGGAAACGATTCGCGTTGAAACAATTCGAGATGGCTGTTGGTGAAGGCTTATGCACAGACATGCGTGCCGTGCGTAAGGACTATTTTCTCGATCATGATCACAGCGTCTACGTTGACCAATGGGACTGGGAGAAAGCCATCACATCAGAACAACGGAATTTGACTTACCTGAAGGAAACCGTGAGAAAGATCTGGAAAGTGATCAAAGGCGCCGAAACCTACGTTCAGCAGCTTTTCCCACGACTGAGAATCGATGACTATCCCAATCTGCCTGATGAGCTTGAGTTCATTCATGCAGAAGACTTGCTTGATAGGTATCCTAATCTCCCACGAAAGAAGCGTGAGACCGCAATCCTTCAGGAGTATCCTGCGGTTTTCATAGCTGGAATTGGATGGCCGCTGAAGAATGGCGATCCACATGAAATGAGAGCATCCGACTATGACGATTGGGCGACCGAGACAAGATCAAGTGGTGGCAGAGCAATGCATGGTCTGAACGGTGATATTCTCGTATGGAACCCTGTTACGAAACGTCGTCATGAGCTTACCTCCATGGGAATACGCGTCAACGCTGAAACCCTAAGAAAGCAATTGGAGATCTCTGGACAGTTGCATCTCCTCAAACTGCCATACCATCGCTCGATAGTGGACGGCAGACTCCCTCTAAGTATTGGCGGCGGAATCGGACAGTCACGAACGTATATGCTCCTGCTTAGAAAAGCACACATTGGAGAGGTAAGCGTCACGGTGTGGCCCAAGATACTCAAAGATATGTGTGAAAAAAAGAACATCCATGTCTTGGATTGAAAGCTGAATGCTTACCGGCGCGGTAACTCCTTGAAACCGGGATTGTTGATTATAGACGATTCTGGCAATTCATGCTTCTTCGTGACTGGGGAATAGGATGACTTCGTGGGATGCTATGAGATCCAAATGGTATGAAAATTGTATCTACAGCAGAGGTAAGTAAGTTAACGTAGGCTTCGTCATCATATTTAGTCTTGTCTTCACATAACTCTAAAGCCAATACCCGTCTGCTTGGAAGCTTACTCCTATTATTCGTGATAATGTAGTTGACAGATTCTCCTGCGTTTGGTGGAGCACCTTCTTTCGCTAGTTGATTTGCGGCTATGGTGTGGAGAGCCATATGCCGATACTCATCTGGATTTTGAGAGAGCCGTTTTCGAATAGTTAACTCTTCGATGGGGGCATTTCCAGACCTCAAAAGGCGTATGTATCTCCCAAAGACCTCGTAAGCTGGCGGTAGTTTTGCATAGAATTCTTCAGTGTTTTCAGCTTTGGCCAGTACGTAAAGCATTTCTCTTATGCACTTGTCGATGATCTTAGGTGTATCACACCTTCTGGTGGCGATGCCTCGATCCTTGATCTTTCCATTTCTGAAAACGCCATAGTATCTGTTAAGAACTGAAACGTTTCGATAAGTCTTCGATGGCAAAAAGACTATCCAGCGATAAATTCCCTCGAAGGATATGGGAAGTTGTATTGTCTCCTCGATCTCAGTTTTAAGCTCTAGATAGTCGTCTTCTGTTGCGCGGTCCTTCTTTAGCCATAATGAATCCACAATTCCATGTATCAACTTGAACCCTCTCGTTTCTGCCAAGCGAACAGTGTCCTTCAATATCTGTCTGGCAAAGGCACACGTAGCTATGTGCGCATCGATTCTACCAAAGCGAGCATTCTTGAATCCCAAGTAACCAAATGCAGTTACTAGAATCCATTTCAACGCGACTTGCCGCATCTCATAGATGCTACGAAGACGGTTATCAAGCGTTGTTTGCTTTAGCTCCTTGTAACGTCGCCGTTTCTCTATGAGAAGTTGAAGGCTTCTTGGAACAATTCCCATATTTTTCTCGCAGAGATTATAGTCTAATTCAGGTACGCGATTTTTCGAGTCTGGGCAGCATTTGCACCGAACTGTTTCTCCACTCAAGTTCTTGGTAAGCATGATCATCGGGTAGAGTGAGGTAAAGTCAAGTTCGCCGATCCCTTCATGTAAGCCAACGATGGGTGTGTAATAGAATCCTCCACGATCAGCAACGAAGAGTTCGCTGGCTGTCTTCAATTCTTCCGCAGCTGTTTTCTGCCACGGAATCAAGATATCTTTTCGGTTGGCTTCGTAGAACTGTGCAGAAGTCATACTAGTTCCGATGGTTGTGTTGCTTGCTCGTTGTGCTGGTATTCTGCATATTCGGGCGATCTCGATTATGCCTGGTAAGCCACAATCTCTGTACAGAATCGAGTTTTCACGGTCTATGTGAAGTCTACCTAGAAGCCGCGTTGGCATGGGTCTATAACATACTCGTCCATAGCTGACATAGCTTTGTCCCTTTTCAAGTGAAATTTGAAGTGGCGATTGATCGCGACCCAGAATGAACTGTTCTGCGATCCCGTTTACCCTTGCTCTATACGCTAGATATGGAAAGAGAAAGTCATCGCCGTTATTTGTATAGATCACGTCTGGATCGTGCATTCTAACGGTTTCAAAGAGTTGTATAAGGTTCTGATGTTCATCACATTCATCGATGTCGTAAGTTTCATTCTGCGATGTCAGTTTGATCGTTTCGATAGGGTCAGTCTTGGTAGGTAGCCGTTTTTTCTTTTGGATGCTAGCCGAGAGTGTGATTTCTCGGAGTGGGGGAATCTCATAGTTCACAGATTCTAGGCTGTCATGTATTTTCCAAATTATCCCTCTAGGATTGGTGGTCGCTTTAACGTATGCAAATGGATAGATACATTTCTCATACATGTAGAACTGGCTTGGTTTCACGTCTACATTGTATAGCTCATAGCGCTTGTATCTGCCATGAATGAGTACATTCTCAGCTAGCTCTTCGGCAGCAATGGAATTTGGGACTGGGACTTTCAAGACTTTGGAGGGCGCTTCATCTCCTGGCTTAATGAATCGCTCCTCAAGAGTCATCCCTTCAATTCGTAGCTCGTCTGCGAGACTAGTAAGATCTTTGTATTCGCCTGCGACATAGAAGTACTGCTGCCAAGAATCGACTAGTCGAATCACTTGATCGTTTCGCGTCTTCAGCCAAACTATCATACCACCGTCATTTGGGTAAATATCAAGTATCCAACCTTCAATACGACCGGTTGGATTCTTCGAGAAAACGATTGATTCGTTCAATCTTGTCACGTAATTCTTTCAGGCTCTTGTGATGCGAGAATAGAAGCGAGAGAAACATGCCTTCAGTCTTAGCAGGTAGCACTGCTGCGCCAGCTGCAGACGCATATCGTCTACATTCATCCATCAGATCGTCGAATATGGGACGTTCATCTATGCGAAGAGCGTCTCGAAACCTCTTCCATCGCGTCAATTCCTCTTCAAGGAGCATCCGCCATGAAGGAATAGTCCTACCCATCCTCACTTGCCTCCAAGAATTCTTCTATGACTCTTGGTGTTGGATGTTTGACGATGAGGCTTCCCACAGAACGAGTTGGATGCTTTTCAAGAGTAAACTTTGTAAAATCGCGTTGTTCCTCCAATCTTAAGACGACATCTACACGTTGCCTAATTGCACACAGAAATGGCGCTGGCATCACTTCGTCAAGACTCGTTGTCAAGGCTATGGCTCGTTCGGTTCTGGCGATAGTGACTAGCGAGTTGAGAGCGGTTTTGAATAGATCAATGATTCGCTTGTAGCGTAGATCTGGGTCATGATACAGTTCAATGATATCAGAAACGACGACAAACTTGATTTCTCTTCCATGAACAGCTCTCGGTAGCGTCTGAGTCATTAATGATGTTAGTTGGTAGCATGTGAATGCACGAGATATTAGTGTTAGATCTAAAGCCCTGTCTCGGTCTATCTGATTCTCTTCCGCATATTGCACCAAGAGGTAAGGGTCAAACGTGTTTCCTCCATCGATAAAAATTACGTTTGAATTGAGTCCGCCATGGCACTGGTCAAGCTGAGATCTAACGCATAGAAGTTCAGAAAGCGCCAGACATTCCTTTGAACCATAGAGAAAAGCAACCTGCCCAAGTTGTAGACCGCCAACTAGTCTGTCAAGACTCTTATCATGAAAGAATAAACGCGGTTCAGACTGGAGTTCATTTGCCTTACGAAAAACCAACGGAAACGTTGAGCCGCACGTCTCGGAGAAAGAATGAATCATTATGTTGATCGCGCCTCGGTAGACTATGCTACTGTTCCTTTAGTGCTAGTCCTAATCGATTCGACATATAGACAAGAGAGACAACGAAAACTAAGCGGAAACATCAATTCACCAATGTGGTCCACAATTGCGACAATGTGAGTTTGTCGAACACCTGAGGGTGTTAAGGGCTACAGCCAGAGCTGGGCATGGAATAGAGTATTCTTGTCAGAGGCTGGGAGCAGCTCAGACGCTGATGTACCAGCTCAGCTGCTCAATCGATCTCTTCAGCCTACTAGTTGGATCCCCATCTATCTTGCGTATGTGTCGAAAAGCAGGATGACGATCTAATGGACGAACTCATTCAAAGCTCCTTGAAAGTCTATGCGTCTAGCGTAGTTGTAGAACACCAACACATCTTGGCTATCCGCACGGTGTCCGGGTCTTCTTCTGTCGTTGGAGCCGAATCGTGCTCTCTAAGAACAAACAAAAAACCTGACGCTCTCTCCACCCAATCATTGAAATCGTCTTGAGTTTCAACAATCTCGGTTTTGACCAATCATTGCACATGTTCAAGTCTGAATCCGCAATAGCAGCAGTAACTGACGTCTTGTCTCACCTCTATTGCTCCGCCACATGATGGACACGATACCAACTTGGATTCGTTCGCCTGTTTGATATCCGGCTCATATCTCGCAGAGGATCTTTTCCAATCAACATGATTCGCAATATATTGACAGACTCGTTTCATTATAGTGGCGTGGCGTTGGGTGTGCCACCTCTCACTAGGTCTTTTTTGTTTCATTTGGATGGCATGAGCAACTTCGTGGGCAAGCATTCCGATGCTGCTTTCATGAGCAACCCTTATTCGCCGATGCGTGCAACGCCCGTATCCCTTTCTACCACCAATAGTCAATTCATGACGGATTTTGTAGTGATCTTTCAGAAGCTCAAAGACTTGTTTGATCTCATCATCATTCAGCTTGATCGAGTACTCTCCGGAAAATCGCTGTCGTTCTTTCTCGTAGTACTTGATCCAAGGCATCTAGAGTCAACCGCATTGGGACAGTGCATATCATGACGGTGGAAGGCGTCGGCGATTATCCTCACCTGCACGCGAAATTGTTTTAAACGCTTTTTCGCGGAGGAAGGGAAACTTGATTTTGATATTCCAAAAGGCAGAAAATGAGCTTTACGATGGCTGACGTGAATGATGCGATGGCACGAATCTATTCAGATGTGGAAATCTCACTGGAACCGATCGATCAAATGAACATAGAAAGACTTAAGGCCCAAATCCCCGCAGTGCGGGTGAGCTTTCACCATATTGTCACCTCCAATTTGAGAATGCGAATGATTCACAATGATTGAAAGAAATCTCAGACTAGAAAGAATCGGCTACATAGCGTCACCGCTAATCGTGATCATGATCTGGAAGATTGTGACCTATCTACGGATATTCGACCCGGTCATTTTGCCGTCACCAGAATCTGTTGGCCAAGCTTTCCTTAGCGAGATGGTCTCTGGAGAATTGCTGAAACATATCCAAATATCGTTATATCGGGTGTTCTTGGGATTCGGAATCGGCTCGGCTATGGCGGTGTCTTTGGGATTGCTTATTGGATGGTCAGAGAAAGCTAAGTCGTTCGTTGACCCTATAGTTGAGATCGTAAGACCAATCCCACCCATGGCATGGATACCATTGTCGATCTTATGGTTTGGAATCGGTGAGTTGCCAAAGATCTTCATCATCATTTTGGGAGTTTTCTTCCCAGTTCTAACCAATACGGTCGTGGGTGTAAAATCGATAGAGAAAGGCTTGCTGAAGTTGGCAAGAAGCATGGGTTTGAAAGGCTTTAGATTGTTCAAGGAAGTGATCGTATTTGGCGCTTCACCTTTCATCATCACGGGATTGAGAATTGGATTGGGGTTCGGCTGGATGTGCTTGGTGACCGCGGAGCTAATAGCTGCCCAAGCAGGACTTGGCTACATGATTGAAGAGGCAAAGATGTTGCTCTTGACGAACAAAGTGATTCTTGGAATGCTGACGATAGGTTTCCTAGGCATTCTAATTGATAGACTAATCGTAAGATTAGAGAAGATTGTACTCCCCTGGTGGTGAATGCTATGAAGAACTTTATCACAACGAAGAAAGCCAAAATACTTGGAATAATTGCAGTAGCCATTGTGCTTCTGGCCGCGGGGACTGCCCTTTACAGCAACAAAATGAAAGAAGAGAAGGCCGTTCGGATCGGATATCAACCATTTTGGTCTGCCGAATCAAACATTGTGCTAACGATGAAGAATAAGAACCTACTCGAAAAAATGGGTTACCAGCCCGAATATGTCGCCTTTCTATCTGGACCTCCAATCAATGAAGCTCTGATTAGCGGTGCTCTTGACATGGGATTTGGAGGAGATATGCCAACCATCTCACTTATGGCTACCGACTTTCCAGCCAAGATCATTGCCTCACCAGTGAAGTCACTGAGGCAGGCAATAGTAGTCGACATAGAGAAGGCCGGCGCCATAAGAGATGTTAAAGATCTTGTTGGCAAGAAAGTCGCCGTCGTGCAAGGATCTTGTTCTCACTATTTTCTCTACAAGGTTCTCCGATCGAACGGGGTGGATCCAAAGAGTGTCGATATCATCAATATGGATGTAAAGGCACAGCCACCAGCCCTGATGACCCATCGTGTAGATGCCGTTGTCAGCTGGGAACCTTGGCCAACCAAATTGGAGCTAAGTGGGGTCGGCAAGATATTGGCTGAAGGAAGTTTCAGTGGCTTTCTCAGTGTGAGAGAGGATTTTGCGAATAAGAATGCGCAGGCTGTGCAAGCAGTCGTAGATTCACTACAAGAAGCCCTTGAATACTCTCAGAAGAACTTCAACCAGACGTGCCAATGGGTGGCCGAAGAAACCAAAGATAACATTACGGCGATCTACAAAGCTGCCAAAACGGATCGAATATTCAACCTTGGCGAAACTATCAAACCAGACCCAGATTCATTCGAAGACATGCAAGACAAAGCGACGTTCATGTTCGAGCAGGGTCTCATTCAAAAGATTCCGAACATGCATGAAAAGATTGACATGACATATGCTGAAAGGGCTGCATGATAAGCGAAATGATTCAGATCGAACATATTTGCAAGAAATTCCGCAAGAAAAGCCAGGACATCGTCGTCCTCGAAGATATCAGCTTCGAAATAAGAGAGCGAGAGTTCGTTTCCATAGTTGGACCTAGTGGATGCGGAAAAACAACTCTACTGAACATAGTCGCAGGACTTGAGAAACCCACGAGTGGCAGAGTTCTGATAAATGGACAAGAGTCTTCAACATCCCCAAACATAGGAGTTTGCTTTCAAGACGCCCCTCTCTTCCCTTGGAAGACAGTGTTGGATAACGTCGAACTGGCGTTAAAGGTTAGAAAGAGGAGTGATACAAAATCAGGTGCCAAGACATATCTTAAGGCTGTGGGGCTTTTGGATTTCGCCGATTTCTATCCCAAGGAACTATCTGGGGGCATGAAACAAAAGGTGGCAATAGCGAGAGCCTTAGCTCTTGAATCAGAAATACTGTTGCTGGATGAACCTTTCGGAGATCTAGACGCCCAGACTAGAGCTCTAATGCAGGAAGACATGCTGAGAATCAGACAAGACTATGGGAAAACAGCTTTACTCGTGACTCATAGCATTGACGAAGCCGTGTTCCTCTCGGATAGAGTGATAATCTTCTCTTCTTTACCAGGAAAGATTGTGAAAATCGTGGACGTGGATTTGCCCGAAAGATCACCAGAAATTAGATCTCAAGCAAAATTCAGCGAAATAAGATACAAAATATGGGAAATTGTCCGAAGCGAAATTGTATCACCCACACAGAAACCAATCGGTCAATTCATCGATTGACGATCATGGTGATGATGAACAAATGGCGAAAAACATAGTCGAAATAAAGACAGCCCTACTTTGCCACGGGCTGAGAGTAGACAAGAACGAGCCGTATTGCAGAGATGTAGTTCCTTCAACCTACCCAAAAGGAGGAAAATCGAGAGCAGGGGTTGCAGGAAGCGGGAAAACCTTTCTTCTTGAGAATGGTGAAGCGTGCAATATCGGTGTTCTGCAACCGTTCCTTGAGAAGACACCGTTCGAGTTCAGAATAATCGATGGCCAAGGCTGGATATTGAGAAACGGTGAAAAGACCATAAGAGCTACGATTAGGAAGCCAAAATGGCATTCGACAGAGCTCTTTGATGTGATACAGCTGCACGGAAAAGACTCTTTGGCCACTGCCATATCAAATGATTGTACTTACTGGAAAGCGGGAGAAGGATGCAAGTTTTGCATAATTGGTGTTGGCGAAAAGATGGTAGAGCACGAACCTGAGGAGATCGCGAAGAGCATCCGCAGGATAGAAAATGAGACAGAGCTAAGGGCAACTTGTGATATTGAGGACGAATACAACCCAAGTCTTTCCAGATCAGACCTTGAGAAGAGAAAGAAGTACATCGCGCCTGTGGACGTAAACATAAACTCTGGAACCTTGAGGAACGGGCCGAAAGCGTATGAGAGAACCATTTCGGCCATAGCAAGAGTGAGTAACCTACCCATTGGAATTCAAATCTGCCCGATTAAGAAACAAGAAATAGAAGCACTGTACTCTGCTGGCGCGACTGAAGTTAGTTTCAACCTAGAGGTCTATGATGAGAAGACAAGAAAAGAGGCTATCCCTGGAAAAGCCAAGGATAATTCATTGAATGATTACTTGAGAGCTATGAGAGAAGCCGTAAAAGTTTTTGGAGACAATCAAGTTGAATCGTGGATATTGATAGGACTTGAGCCAAAGACTAAGACCATAGAAGGAATTCGAGCAATAGCAGAAACTGGAGCTATTCCTCTACCAAAGATTTTCCGTCCCCTGTATGGATCGCCATATCAGATGAAAGCGCCCCCTGCCGTGGAAGAAGCGATTGAGGTCTACAAAGCTTGGTCTGACATAGTAAGAGAATGCGGGTTAGATCCCCTGGAAACGAAAGCGGGTTGTGGAAGATGTAACGGCTGCTTTCCACTAAGAGAGCTAATCAAGGATAGTTAATTCGGCTCATGCATGGACTTATTGTGTTCAAATACGGATTCAGTATGGCACTTAGAACTGAAGATTCAAACTACATTCGGCCGCTTACACGAGCGCTCAAAGAACAGATGAAAAGCTCAACAAAACGGCATGAATTCTCGCATATGTATTGGTAGCCCGGGGGTTACCGTTCCCAAGTTGTGATTTCTACTATTTTTTTGTACAACAGCTTTAGAATTATGGTAGCAGGCAACGATCTGTAGTGCTAGTTCCTAGATGCTAGTTCCTGAAGCATTCCTAGCTGATCAACCATGAGTTTATCCTCTCATCGACCTTTCTCTGGATTCACTTATGCTGAGACATGTCAATGTTACGCTCGCTGCCTATGGAGTTCAAAACATACTCAACATACTGCAAATCTTCACAGAACTGTGGTGTCCCAATTTTATTTCGCTTCCCGGATTGTTTGGATAATTTCTTTTCTGTCTTGGGGTAGTTTCCTCTGGAATGCTTGAATGGGTGTTTCCAAGTTTTCCCAGTTGAGGCTCATGTGTGGTTTGATTTCGTTGTGCCAGTGGATGTATTCGGGGATTGTGGCTATTTGGGCTCGATGGATCATCTTGTCTTCTAGGACTCCGTAGAACCGTTCCAGTTTGCCATTCGTCTGGGGATGGTTGACGCGGCAGAGGATATGTTTGATTCCTTGGTCGGCTAGGTAGGCTTCGAATTGGCTTACCCCCTTCTCTTTTCTTTCGCCTTCGTTGGCGTAGAATTGGCTTCCACGGTCTGTTAGAATTTCGTCAGGTTTGCCGTAGTGTTGGATGGCTTCCTTTAGGACTTGTAACGTGTTCAGGGCTGTGGCTTCTTTGAATACTCCGTAGCCTACTATGTAGCGGCTGGCGTCATCTAGGATGGCCAGTATCCATTCTCCTGTGCTGAGTTGTTTCCAATCCATGTGCCAGAGGCTCATACTGTGCCCCCGTTCATATCGGACCCAGGTTCGCCTTTGCTGTTTGCTCGGTTGCGGGGTGGCTTTACCATTCATGCGGAGAGCCTCGTGGATGCGGTTGTGTGGTATGTGTACTCCTAGCTTGACGTTGATTATTCTTTCCAAGTTGACTGCTCCTAGCCTGTGTTGATTGTAGGCTTCAAGGATTAGGGTGGCTTCTTTGAGGTCTCTGATGCTTCTTGGGCGGCCTGGCTTCTTGAGGGTTGGCATTGTCCGGGTCTTCCTGTAGGTTTGCCAGAGTTGTTCTACGCGTCTGCGGGTAACCTTCTGTA
>Ga0209253_10000905_pt1 | contig 25853 bp, 19 predicted proteins | sample FrelakmetBRP12BR_FD_187145 | JGI IMG/M metagenome (GOLD analysis project Ga0209253, IMG submission 187145) | Freshwater lake sediment microbial communities from the University of Notre Dame, USA, for methane emissions studies - BRP12 BR (SPAdes)... | ecosystem: Environmental > Aquatic >...
GGCCTGCAGCAGGTCGCCCTGCTCGGTCTTGGTCGGGATGCCGGTGGACGGACCCACCCGCTGCACGTTGAGGACGACGAGCGGGACCTCGGCGATCGAGGCGAGCCCGATGGCCTCGAGCTTGAGCGAGATGCCGGGGCCCGACGAGGCGGTCAGCGCCTTGACGCCGGCGTAGGAGGCGCCGATGGACATCGATATGGAGGCTATCTCATCCTCGCCCTGCACCATCGTGCCGCCGAACTTGAGCAGCTCGCGGCTCAGGTACTCCATCACCTCGGTCTGCGGCGTGATGGGGTAGCTGGCGATGAAGCGGCAGCCACCCACCAGCGCGCCGAAACCCGTCGCATCGTTGCCTGTGATGACCGCCAGCGGTTCGGCCGTCGTAGCGGTGAGGCTCACGCCCTCGCGCCGGTATTGCGAGGCGATGGCTGCGCCGGCGTCGAACGCGGCGACGTTGGAGTCGATGACCTTCTGGCCCTTCTTCGCGAAGCGCCGCGCAATCGCGTGCGCGAAGCCTTCGGGAGGCAGGCCGAGCGCGCCCGCCAGCACGCCCACCGCCACGATGTTCTTGGCCAGTGCGGTGCCGGCCTTCTCGACCGCGATCTGCTCGAACGGCACGTGGTGTACGGCGGCCTTGAGCGCCTGCGGGAGCGGGATCTCCGCGTCGGGCGTTTTGTCCTGCTGGTCGACAAAGATGAGTGTCTTCTCGTTCGGAACCAGCTCGGTGCGGAATCGTCCGTAGTCGGCCCAGTTGAAGGCGATGAGCACGTCCAGCACGTCGCCCTGGGAGAGGACGGGATCGGCCGACAGTCGCAGGCGGACCGAGGACTCGCCGCCGCGGATCTGGGGGCCGAATGACTTCACGAGCATCCCGAACAGGCCCTGCTGGGCTGCGATATTGAGGACGAGTTCGCCGGCGGAGACGACCCCGTCACCACCCGCGCCGGCGATCCCGACAACCAAGTCCTTGCGAGGCATCACTTTCCTCCGCTAACCGGGGCGGCGACCAGCACCGCTGCAATCTCTAAAATCTAAGTCGGTTTGACGAGCGCCACAAAGCCGCTATTCTAGTCGGCTTATGGGCAACCGCCGTGCCACGTCATCTGTCAGCGCCCCGACCTTTCCGCGGGACGAGTGGGCGATCGCGGTCCTCGAGCGTGCGGCCCTTCTGCCGCCCGGGGTCAAGGACACCATCCGTCGCGAGCTGCCGGAATGGGTCGCGAGCACCGTCATCCAGCGGGGCGCGGACGGGACCGCCGTCGCGGCCGCCCTCGCGAAGGCGGCGCACGTCCCGCTCGCCAGCCTCGACCAGGTAGACTCGGGGGCCGCGCACTTCGTGCCCGAGAACCTTGCGCGCCAGTACGCGGCGGTGCCGGTCTCGGCGACGAACCGCGGCATCCGCATCGCGACCGCGAACCCGATGGACCTCGACGCCGAGCAGGCGCTGGGCTTCGTGGCCGGCCGGCAGGTCGAGTTCGTCTACGCCCTTCCCGACCCGCTGATGCGGCGGCTCGAGGAGATCTACCGCCCGGAGCGCTCCATCGAGCGGCTCGTGAGCGGCCTCGGCACGACGGGAATCGTCGAGACGGCGGCGGAGGAGATCAAGGTCTACGACACCGGCACCGCAGTCGAGGCGCCGGTCGCGAAGCTCGTGGACGCGACGATCTCCGATGCGGTGCGCGAGCGCGCCAGCGACGTGCACTTCGAGCCGTTCGACCAGGGGCTGCTGATCCGGTACCGGGTGGATGGCGTCCTGCGCGAGGTGATGCGGGTACCGCGCTCGGCGGCTGGGGCGGTCATCCGGCGGATGAAGGTCGTCGCGAAGCTCGACGTGTCCGATCCGCTCCATCCGCACGATGGCCGCACGTCGGCCCGCGTGGACGGCAAGATGTGGGATCTGCGCGTTTCGAGCATCCCGATCGCGCGGTACGGCGAGAAGGTCGTCGTCCGTCTCCTCGACCCGTCCACGGGCATCGCCCCGCTGAACGGGCTCGGTCTTTGGCCCGACGAGCTGGCGGCGTTCGAGAAGCTCCTCAAGAACCGCGAAGGCGTGGTGCTGGTGACCGGTCCCACGGGGAGCGGGAAGACCACGACCCTGTATTCGGCGCTGGACCGGATCCGCTCGACGGGCATCAACGTCGTCACCGTCGAGGACCCGGTCGAGTACCACATTGCCGGCGTGAACCAGATCCAGGTGAACGAGAAGCAGGGCTTCACGTTCGCGACGGCGTTGCGATCGGTACTGCGCCAGGATCCGGACGTCGTGCTGCTGGGCGAGATCCGCGACGAGGAGACGGCCCGCACGGCGTGGCAGGCCGGCCTGTCGGGTCACTTCGTCCTCTCCACGCTGCACACGAACGATGCGGTGGGCTGCATCGCGCGCCTCGTGGACATCGGCATCGAGCCGTACAAGATGGCGTCGGCGCTCAAGGGCGTTCTCGGGCAGCGACTGCTGCGGCGGCTCTGCCCCTCCTGCGCGACTCCCGTCGCAGCGGACACGCTGCCGGAGAGCGCGCGGCCGCCCGTCGGCTTCGAGCGCCCTGTCAAGCTGTTGACTGCCCGCGGCTGCAGCCAGTGCGCGTTCACCGGGTACCGCGGCAGGATGGCCATCGAGGAGATCCTGACGGTGGACGGCGACGTGGCGGAGCTGATCGCGCGGGGAACCCTTGGCGAGCCGCTCGCCGTGGCCGCGCGAAACGCCGGGATGCGTCCGCTGTTCGAAGCGGGGCTGCGCCGCGTCTGGGTGGGCGAGACGAGCTACGACGAGCTCTTCCGGGTCGTCGGCGAGACCTCGGTCCGCCCCTCAGGGGAAGGCGCGGCTCCGGCGGTCGCCGTCCCCGCGGCCGCACCGCCCGCCGCGGCCGCCGCCGCTCCCGCCGAGGCCGAGCCCGTGGCGGCCCCCCTCGAGGCCGCCTCGCATCCGCTGGTGCTCGTGGCCGACGACGACCCGGCGATGCGGGCCCTCGTCACGTCCATCCTCACCGCGCAGGGCTGGCGCGTCGCCGAGGCGCCCGATGGCATCGTCGCTCTGGACGAAGCCCAGCGCCTGCGGCCCGACCTGATCCTGCTCGACATGGACATGCCGAGGCTGGACGGTCTCGGAGTGCTCGAGACGCTGCGCCGCCGCCTGATCGGCCGGGCCGTCCCAGTGATCGTGGTGACGGCACACGACGACCCCGCCATCGAGACCCGTTGCATCGAAATGGGCGCCGAGGACTACATCACCAAACCCATCCAGCCGGCGTCGCTGGTGGCGCGCACCCGCGCCGTCCTGCGCCGCGTGGGGACCCCGTGACCATGGCCAAGATCCTGATCGTCGAGGACAACGCCGACAACATGAAGCTCTTCAAGACGGTGCTGGCCATCCGCGGCCACACCTCGGTCGGGCTTCCCGGCGGCGAGGGGCTGGTAGACACGATGCGCAGCGAAGCGCCGGACCTCGTCCTCCTCGACATCCAGTTGCCGGGAGCGGACGGGTTCCAGCTGCTCGGCGTGCTGAAGGCGGCGTTCCCGGCGGCCCTCCCGCCCGTCGTGGCGCTCACCGCGCACGCGATGAGCGGCGACCGCGAAAAGGCGATGGCGGCCGGCTTCGACGGCTATCTGACCAAGCCGATCGACGTCGGGACCTTCGCGCAGTCGGTGGAGGGGTTTCTGCGCTAGTGCGGGTGGCGGTGGCGGAGGATGTGCGGCTTCTCCAGTCCGTGCTCCAGCATCCGCACCTCGTCCGACAGCACCTCCGCAGGCGGACCCTCCGCCACGATGGCGCCGCCGTCCAGCACGATGACCCTCTGGCAGGTCTCGACGACCAGCTCCAGATCGTGCGTGGCGATGATCTGCGCCACCGGCAGGCTGTGCAGCAGGGCCTTCAGCTCCCGCCTCCCGCGCGGGTCCAGGTCGCTGGTCGGCTCGTCGAGCGCCAGCAGGCGTGCGTCGCACGCCAGCACTCCCGCCAGACACACGCGCCGCTTCTCACCCCGGCTCAGGTGCTGCGGCAGGCGGTCCTCGAAACCGCCGAGACCGACCTGCGCCAGCGCCCGCGACACCCGCTCGGAGAGGCCCGGTTCGCGGAACCCGAGCTGCTGGGGGCCGAACGCGACGTCCTCCCAGACGGTGGGGCAGAAGAGCTGGTCGTCCGGATCCTGGAAGAGCAGCCCGACCTGGGCGCGGATCGCCGGCAGGTGCGGCTCCGCGACCGGGGTCCCGAACACGTGCACGGCGGGCGCGCCGGACGGGTGTTCGGGGAGCAGGCCGTTCAGGTGCAGCAGCAGGGTCGACTTCCCCGCCCCGTTGGGGCCCACCAGCGCGACCCGCTCCCCCTCCGCCACGCAGAGACTGACGCCCTGCAGCGCCGCCGTGCCATCGGGGTAGCGATAGCGCAGCGCGCGCACTTCGAGGGCGTTCACGTCCTCCACCCCCGGGCGCACATCGCCGCATAGACCCGTTCCGCCCGCTCCGAGGAGCGCACGAAGAGGTGCGCCGCGACCGTTGCCGAGGAACGCCAGGCGAGCACGCGGCCCGGCGAGAAGGTGCGGCTCCTCCGGGCGCGGTGCATCCGCGCCGCTTCGTCCACGAGCAGCGACAGGTAGCGGTACATCAGCGCGAGCGACGTCACCAGGAGGGGCGGCACGCCCAGGCGCCAGAGCACGCGCAGCACGTCGGAGAAGCGCGTGGTGCTGGAGAGCAGCACGATCGAGCAGAGACACAGCGTGCTCTTGGCGAGCATCGAGAGGAACACCAGGGTCCCGCCCGGCTGCAGGAGCGACAGCGCCGCGACCCCGAGGACGAAGGGCTCAAGGAGCAGAAGCTTCTTCGCCAGCCGGCGGGCGGGGATCCGGGAGAGGGCGGCGATCAGCACGAGCGCCGCGCCGCACGCGCCGTACGCGGCCCAGGCCGTGCGGGGCAGCAGCACCACGGTGAACACCAGCGTCACCGCGCCCGCCACCTTGCCGATCGCCGGGAACCGGTGGACCGGACTCGACCGATGGTGGTACGGGCTAAGCAGCAGCTGATGCACGTGGAGCGCCGCCGTGCGGGGGCCCGCGCCTCCCGGCAGCGCCGGGCGGGGTGAGGAGACGGGCCAGCAGGTAGGCCAGGCCGAAGGCGAGCAGCGTGCCCACGGATCCGGCGATGACGGTCGAGGACACGCCGGACCCGAGCCCGGGGACGACGTACTCCGGCAGCGGCGCGGCGAGCAGCGGAGCCCGGGCGGCCGTGGCCTCGAACCCCAGCGCCGCGGCCACCTGCTCCAGGCCGTCCGGCCGGCCGGAGGCGAACGGCGCGACGAAGACCGCCAGTCCCAGGGCGACCAGCAGCCCGTACGCCGCTAGCTCCGCATACCGCAGCCGGCCCTCGGGAGGGGCCGACTCGCGCAGCAGTTCCGGACGAAGACCAGCGACGGCGGCGATGACGAGGGTCGTGATCACGGCTTCGCCGATGCCGATCAGCATGTGCACGCCCGCCATCGCCGGAAGCGCGACGCCCCAGGCGACCGTCCCCGAGACCGCGAGCTGTCCCGCACAGGCGATGGCGGCTGCGACGGTGGAACACCACGAGGCGAAGGCGGTGGCCAGGAGCAGGCTCCGCCGGCTTCCCCCCGCGATCCGTCGCACCACCGCGAAGACGGCGTAGCCCACGCCGGGCGCGACCAGCGCCATGTTGAAGATGTTGGCGCCGAGCGCTGTCACCCCGCCGTCGGCGAACATGAAGCATTGGAGGATGAGGACCGTGCCCATCACGAGGACTGCGGCGCTCGGCCCGAGGAGGACCGCGGCCAGGACGGCCCCGATGAGATGCCCCGACGTCCCGCCGGCGACAGGGAAGTTGAGCATCTGTGCCGCGAACACGAAGGCCGCCGCGAGGCCGATCAGCGGCACGCGGCGCGGCGGGAACGACCGGCGGACGTTGCGCAGCGCGACGCCCAGCCCGGCCGCCGCGAGGGCGCCGGCCGCCAGGGCCGTCTTGCCGTCTACGAAACCGTCCGGGATGTGCATCTCACGTCCAGGCCCCGGGGCGGGAGCCAGGTGACACTCGAGTGCGCGGCGACGACGTTGGGTGGTCCTACGATGCCCGGGGCGGGACTCGAACCCGCACGGGGTCGCCCCCTGGGGATTTTAAGTCCCCTGCGTCTGCCAGTTACGCCACCCGGGCCAGCAGAGCGGGAAACGGGACTCGAACCCGCGACCCCAACCTTGGCAAGGTTGTGCTCTACCAACTGAGCTATTCCCGCCGGTCGCGCGGAAGCTAGGAGGGGCCGGAGCGCACCGTCAAGCCCGCGGCGCGCATTGACAACGGGCCCGGCGAGCGCTAGTCTGCCCCGGATTCTCATCCGCAACACCGCACCCGACATACGACTGCTGGAGGAGACGTTATGCGGCGAAAGGCCGTCAACATCGCGGCTGGTGCGCTGGCCGCCATCGGACTGTGCGCCACCAGTGCGCGGGCCCAAGGCTTCTCCGTCTACGAGCACGACGCGTGCGCCATGGGCCGTGCCGGTGTGGGCGTCGCGTCGCCGTGCAGCGGCGGGAGCGCCATCTTCTTCAATCCCGCCGGGATCGTGACCGGCCAAGCCGGTAGGTGGAACGTCTCGTCCGGCGTCACGATGATCCCGCCGCGCGGCAGCTTCATCCCGGACGGCGGCGGCACAGCGACCGACCTCGTCGAGAACAACATCCCGGTCCCGAACATCTACGTGACGCGGCAGATCGGATCCCGGTTCGCGGTCGGTGTGGGGATGTTCGCGCCCTACGGCCTCACGACCGAGTGGCCAACCACTTCGCCGGGGCGCTTCCTCTCGTACAAGGCCTCGATCAAGGGCATCTACATCCAGCCGACCATCGCCTTCCGGGTGAACCCGCGCATCCAGGTGGGTGCCGGGATCGACATCGTGCGCAGCGCGGTGGACCTCAAACAGCGCGTCGACCTGTCGAGCCAGTTGATCACGGGGACGACCACACCCTTCTCGGCGATCGGCATCCCCGTCGGCACCGACTTCGCCGACGCGCGGCTCCACGGCGCCGCCACGGCGTACGGCGCGCACTTCGGCATCATCTTCCGGCCGACCGACGCGCTGAGCCTCGGCGCGCGGTACCTGACCGGCGTGACGATCGAGGGGGCGGGCTACGCCGGCTTCACTCAGGTCGCGACGGGTCTCCGTCTCCTGGGCCCGCTTAGCGCGACGCTGCCGACGGGCACGCCTATTGACGCCATCGTCGCCGGCCAGTTCACGACCGGCGGGCGCCTCGTCACCCAGACGGTGAAGGCCTCCATCCCGATGCCGTCGCAGCTGGTCTTCGGCTTCGACTATCGGGTCAGCCAGGGCCTGCACGTGATGGCCGACGCGCAGCTGACCAACTGGAGCGCGTTCGAGCAGCTGCCGCTCACGCTCGGCGTCATCGGGCCGGACACGCTGTACGAGAACTACGGCAACACCGTCGGGTTCCGCGCCGCCATCGAGTACGCCGTGAGCCCGAAGTTCAACGTCCGCGGGGGCTTCCTCACGCACGCCGCGGCTGCGCCGGATCACTCCGTGACGCCGTTGCTGCCCGAAGCCAAGCGGGTCGAGGGCACTATCGGCGCCGGCTACCAGCTGACGAGCGGCATCCGGATCGACGCGGCGTACCAGGTCATCAAGCAGTCGGACCGGCGCGGCCGGGTCGTCGACTGGGCGCCGGGCGATGGCGACGTCAACACCGGCCTCTACAAGTTCAGCGCAAGTCTCATCGGCGTCGGCTTCGCCTTCTCGTTCTAGAACGGCCGAGCACGACGGGCAAGACAGGATTGGTGGGAAGAACGGGCGGCCGAAGTCGGCCGCCCGTTCGGCGTTGGAGGAACCGCCACGAAGCTGGTGCGCCGATGTGCGCGGCGCCGGACCCAGCCCGCTATCCCCCGAGGCCCGCTCCCGGGCGGACCACGCGCACCGCGGGCAGAGCGAGCGCCGCGTCGGCGCGGAGCCGTTCGGCGACGCCCTCGCCCGCGCTCGGCGTCACCACGACCAGCACCGCCCCGCCCCACCCCGCACCCACGAGCCGCGCGCCGAGGACGTCGGGCAAGCACCGGGCGGCCTCGACGATGGCGTCCAAGCGGGCCGTGGAACACTCGTACAGGTCGCGGAGCGAGTCGTGCGAGGCGTCCACCAGCCGGCCGAAGGTCGCCAGGTCGCCGGCCTCGAGCGAGCGCGCCGCCAGGGCGGTGCGCTGGTTCTCGTTCACCACGTGCCGGACCCGGCGATCGAGCGGCGGCGGGAGAAGCGGCAGGAGACGCGGCAGCATCGCGGCAGGGATGTCCACCAGCATCTCGAGCGCCGGCACCGCCGCCCGCAGGCGCGCCAGCGCGTCGTCGCCCTCGCGGCGCCGCACGGCGTACTGCCCGCCGCGCAGCTCGTGCGACTCCCCCGACTCCGCGAGCACGAGGTCGAGCCCGACCGGCACCGCCGTCGTCGTGAGCGACCGGCAATCCAGCAGCAGCGCCGACCCCGCCGGCGTGAGCGCCGAGGCCATCTGGTCCATCACGCCGCACGGCACCCCGACGAAACCGGTCTCGGCGCGGTGGGCGAGCGCGGCGAGGTCGCGCGGCTCGGTGCTCCGGCGGAACAGCGCCGCGAGAGCACCGGCGGCGGCGACCTCTAGGGCGGCCGAGGAACTCACCCCCGCGCCGAGGGGCACGTCGCTGGCGACGGCGATACGAAGGCCGCTCGCCGGCACCGGACCCGCGGCGAGGAACTCCACCGCGACCCCCGCCACGTAGTCGCTCCAACCGCCGCTCCGGAGAGGGGGCCAGGCACCGCGCGCCGGCTCACCGTGCTCGGAGACCGCGGCGAAGCCGTCGGGCGCCAGTCCCACCGCAACGGCCGTCCGCCAGGCGGTCGCCACCGGCAGCACCAGGCCGCCGTGGTAGTCCACGTGCTCGCCGATGAGGTTCACGCGCCCCGGTGCCGAGGCGGCCGCCCCGGGCCGGGCGTCGAAGGTGCGATGGAAGAGCGCACTCGCGCGTTGGGTGGGGGTCATCTGCACATCCGGCTGCTGGTCCGTGGGGCCGCGGGGGCCGGGGCCCCGCCGGCTGCGCGTCACCCGGGCTGTTCGAGCGCCGCGCGGATCTCGCGGGCGAGCGTGTCGAGGTCCACGGGCTTCTGCAGAAAGCGCACCACTCCCGCGGCCGCGCGCTCGCGGATCATCTCGTCCTCCGTGTAACCCGACATGAAGACGACCTTGAGGTCCGGCTGGCGGGCCTTCTGGCGCGCGGCCAGCTCGGATCCCGACACGCCCGGCAGCATCATATCGGTCAGCAGCAGCTGGAAGGTGGAATCGGCCGGAAGCTGTTCGACGACCTCGGCGCTCTCGACGGCCGTCACGTGGTAGCCGAGGCCGGTGAGCAGGCGCTGGAAGGTCTTGCGCACGGCGTCGTGGTCTTCGACGAGGAGCAGGCGCTCGCCACGGCCACGGGGGATGGCCTCCGGGTGCCGTGCCGGCTCCGGCGTGAACGCGCCGGCTCCCCGCACGGGCAGGAGGACGCGGAACACGGTGCCACTGCCGACCTCGCTCGACACCTCGATCTGCCCACCGTGACCCGTCACGATCCCGTGCACCACCGCGAGCCCGAGACCCGTCCCGCTGTACGCGCCCTTCGTGGTGAAGAACGGCTCGAAGATGTGCTCACGCACGTCGTCGGGGATGCCGTGGCCCGTGTCCTCGACCGAGAACCAGACGTGCGCATCGTCCCCTCGGCCCGAGCACACCGTCAGGACCCCGCCATCGGGCATCGCATCGGCGGCGTTCACGGCCAGGTTCATCCAGACCTGTCCCAGCTGCGCCCGGTCAGCCACGATGAAGAGGGCGTCCGCGGGAAGCGCGAGCCGGAGCTCCACGTTCTCGCGCAACAGCCGGCGCAGTAGCTTCGCCGTGTCCTCGATCACCTTGTTGAGGTCGAACCGCTCGACGCGCGCCTCCTCGCGGCGCGAGAAGAGCAGGAGCTGGCGCGTGAGCTGCGCCCCGCGGTGCAACAGCTCCTCAAGCTCGGCGATCAGTTCCTGCGGGTCGCCCGCCGCGGCATCCCGAACGCGCACCAACTCCGCCAGGCCCAGCATCGCCTGCAGGAGGTTGTTGAAGTCGTGCGCCACGCCACCGGCCAGGCGTCCCACCGCCTCGAGGCGCTGGGCATCGCGGAGCCGCGTCTCCATCTGCCGCCGGTCGCTCACGTCCTCCTTGATGGCCACGAAGTGCGCGATCGCGCCGTCCGGGCCGCGCACCGGCGTGATGGTCATCTGCTCGTGGTAGTGGCTCCCGTCCTTGCGCCGGTTGACCAGCTCCCCGCGCCAGACCTGCCCTGCCAGCACGGTGCGCCACAGGTCCGCGTACGCCGCCGGGCCCTGTGCGCCGGACTTCAGCAGGCGCGCGCCCTGGCCCACAGCCTCGGACTCGGCATAGCCGGTGAGCCGAGTGAAGGCGGGGTTGACCCACTGGATGACGCCCGCGGTGTCGGTGACGACGATGGCGTTGGCCGCCGCCTCCATGATCGTGCTCTGCAGCGCCAACCGCTGCTCCGCGCGCCGGCGCTCCAGCTCGCTGGCGGCCCGGACCGAGAAGATGGTGAGCAGCGACTCGGCCAGCGGTATCCGCTCCATCGGCCGGTCGTGCATCACGACCAGGTTCCCCAGCACGCTGCCCGTGGAGTCGCGGAGGGGCACGCCCATATAGGACTCCACCGCCATGTCGGCGAGGAGCGAGTCCTCGGGGAAGTGCCGCTGCGCGTCCCGCGGGAAGCTCGTCAGGCCCTTGGTGACCACGTGCTCGCACGGGGTGCCCGCGAGCGCGTACGCGAAGTTGTCGGCGAAGCCGTTCCCGGCCCAGACGGCGAGGGTGCGTACATGGTCCCGCTCCTGGGCCACCAGCTCGCCGGCGAAGGCGTAGCGCACGCCGAGGGACCCGGCGAGGTGCTGGACGAGCGTGCGGAAGAACGCCTCGCCCGTGGCGGCCCCCGTGCCGGCGAGAACGGAGCGCAGGGCGCTCTCGGCCTCGTGGCGCTGAGTGTCGTCGCGGAAGCTCCAGACGCGGCCGGTGATCTCGCCGCCGATGCGCTGCGGCCGCGAGTAGCGCTCGAAGACGCGCCCGTCCTTGAACTCGAGCACGTCGAAGCTCTCCGCCTCCGGCGTGGCGTAGAGCTCGCGGACCTTCGCCAGGAACAGCTCGGGCTGCTTCAGCTGCTCCAGCACCGCCGCCAGTGCGCGGTCGTCGTCGCCGGTGGCGAGGACCTCCACGGCCAGGCGCCACATCTCCGCGAACTGGCGGTTGAAGCTCACGATCCGCCCGTCGCGGTCCACCACCAGGATCCCGTCGGCAGTGGACTCGAGAATCGCGCGGTACATCGAGAGCGAGGCCGACAGGGCCTCTTCGGCCCGCTTGCGCTCGGTGATGTCGACGAGAACGCCGAGCGTCAGGATCCGGCCGGAGGCCAAGTCGGTCGAAGTGTAGCACGTGTCGAGGACCGTGCGGACGCTGCCGTCTGGCCGCCGGACATCGATCTCGAAGTCGCGGACGGCCCCTTCGCGCCGCAGGATCTCCATCTGCCTGGCCCGCAGGCCGGGATCGAGCCAGAGATCCGGCGCCCGGTGGCCGCGCAGTTCGTCCAGGGAGCCGAGGCCGAAGATCTGCAGAAGCGCCGGATTTGCGTCCAGGATCTCGCCGTCGGCGGTCGTGACGTAGATGCCTTCCTCGAGATGGCTGACGAACTGCCGCAGCGTCTCGAGGGCCTGCAGGCTTCCCGTACCGGCGTGGCGCATGGTAGAAGAGTCGCACGCGTGGGCGCCTCTCGCCAGCCTGGGCGCCTGCGCGTTCGGCGGATCAGCGGGGGGGGCGTTCCCGGGGTCGCCGCGCTTCATTGACCCTCCCCGGCGCGATGGCTAGCTTCCCGCCTCCGATGCCCCGCGCCACTTCCGCTCTGCTGGTCCTCGCCGCCGCGGCGTGCGCCGTGCCCGGCGCGCTTCGGGCGCAGGGAGACGAGGCGCCGCCACCCGCCCGGGGCGTTCTGCGCGTGCTGCTGCCGCCGGTGTGGTGGCGCTGGGACCAGCGGTTCGGCGAGGGGACGCCCGGCTATGTCACCGGGGCGCTCGAGCCGGCCGGCGTCGACTTCGGCGCGGAGTCGCTCGGGGTCGTCCAGCTCCCCTTCCTCGGACCCTCGCAATCGGTGCTGCGAACGGTCACCCGCATCCCCGCATTCACGTTCAGTCTTGGGCAGGCGGACCTCAGGCTCAACGCGAATGTGCGCGCCATGCCGCTCGGCGTGGCCATCGGAGTCTCGCGGCGTCTTTCGGTCAGCGTGCTCGTACCCCTCGTTCGGAGCCGCGTCGAGGCGTTCTTCCAGATGGACACCACTGCGGCACGGCGCGGGACGGTGGGCTGGAACCCGGCGTACGCCACGCCCGGCTCCCTCGATGCCTTCCGCGGGCAGGTGGACGCCGCGCTCGGCGCACTCCGCACGCAGGCCACCGCGGGGCCCGCCGCCCTCCGGCAGCAGGCGCAGGCCGCGCTCGACCAGCTCAGTCCGCTGTGGTGCGGCCTTTACACCGTCGCCGGCGGCAGCGCATCCGACCCCGCGTCCGTCTGCTACTCCGCGACCCAGGTGTCCGCCTCCCCCTTCCTGCCGCTCGGGGCCAGCGAGGCGGGCGACAGCATCACCTCGCGCCTGGCGGGCGCCCAAACCAGCTGGTCGCAGCTCGTCTCGGCGTACGCCGGCGCGGGGGTCACGCTGCCCGGCTTCACTGCGGCGTTCGCGCTCCCCTCAGCCGCCGTGACGCGCGACGACGTGCAGCGCTTCCTCCAGGACACCGTCCTCGGCGCGGGCGGTGACTCGCTGGCGATGGTGCTGCACACCCGCCTGGGCGACATCGAGGCGGCAGCCACCTACGTGTTCGCCGACCGGCCCCGCTACCGGGGCCGCGTGACGGCGACCGTGCGCCTCCCAACCGGGATGGTGGATTCCGACCGGGACTTCATCGACGTCGGCACCGGAGACCACCAACTCGACGTCGAACTGGCCGTGCGCAACGACCTCACGGTGGGCACGAGCTTCCGCGTCGTCGCGGCCGGGCGCATCGGCATCCAGTTCGCGGACCAGCTCGAGCGGCGAGTGAGCCCGCCCTCCCTGCCGATCGCCCCGCTCGCGCAACTCGCGCTGGTGCGGCGCGATCTCGGCGATTATGTCGCACTCGACATCACGCCCACGTGGCGGCTCGATGACGCCCTTTCGCTCGGCGTGCGCTACGCCTATTTCCGCCAGGGCGCCACGCGCTTCAGCTACCGGGACCTGGCGGACTCGGCGCGGACCGGCCTCCCCGCCAGCGTGCTCGACCAGGAGACCGCGGTGCGGTGGATGCGGATCGGCGTCGGGGTGACATTCTCCACGCTGAGCCGGTCCGCCGCGGGCCGCGCCGGCCTGCCCTACACGCTCACCATCGGCTACCAGAACACGCTGTGGGGCCGCGGCGGCCGGACTCCGCAGGCGAGTCTGGTCTATGTCAACCTGGCGAGCTACTTCCGCCTGTGGGGAAGCGGGGGGGAGATGGCGAGGGACAGGTGATATGTGATGAGTGATGGGTGATCACCCATCACGTCTCTTGCTCTTCCGCAGCAGTTCCTCCGCGTGGTGCCGTGCCGCGGCAGGCGCCCTCTCGCCGCCGAGCATCCGCGTGACCTCCTCGACGCGTTCCGCGCCCGACACCGCCCGCACATCTGCCTGTACCGTGCCGCCCGAGGCGGCCTTGGCGACGACGAGGTGTCGGGATGCCGCGGCCGCCACCTGCGGCAGGTGCGTGATGACGAGCACCTGATGGTCTGCGGCGACCTGCTCCAGCGCCGCGGCGACCCGCCCCGCGACGTGGCCGCCCACGCCCTGGTCCACCTCGTCGAAGACGAGCGTCGGGATCGCGTCGTGGCGCGCCAGCTCGGCCTTGAGGGCGAGCATGATCCGCGACAGTTCACCGCCGGATGCGGCGCGTGCGAGCGGGCGCTCGTCCATCCCGGGATTGATGCGCACCAGGAACTCCACCCGCTCGGCCCCGTTCGCGCCCGGCGCCTCGAGCGGCTCCAAGCCGACGCGGAACACGCCGTCGGGCATCCCGAGCGCGGCGAGGTGCTTCGTGACGGCAGGACCGAGCTTGCGGCCGCCCGCCGCACGTTTCGCCGATAGCGCCCGGCAGCGCGCGCGGAACCCCGCTTCGGCCTCCGCGATACGCTTGCCCAGCGCCGCGAGGTCCGTGTCCGCCGTGTCCAGCAGCTCCAGTTCGCGGCGGGCGTCCTCGCCGGTGCGGAGGATGCGATCGGTACCCGGCCCGTACTTCTGGTCGAGGCGGTAGAGCACGTCCCGGCGGCGCTCCGCGCCCGCGAGCCGCGCAGGGTCCACGTCCACGGCTTCGGCGTACTCGTGCACGGCCCGTCCCAGCTCCTCGACGTTCAGCACCGCCGCTTCCAGCATCTCGCGCCAGCCGCGGGCGCCGTCCGGGTCGATGCGTTCGAGCGAGGCGAGCAGGCGACCGGTGTGCACGAGATGCGCACCGGCGCCGCCCTCGTCGCCTTCCAGGAGCCCGACCAGCTCCTCCGCCGTCCGGCCGAGCTCCTCGGCGTGACCGAGACGGCGGACCTCGGACTCCACCGTCTCCAGCTCCCCCGGTCTCGGCGCGACGCGCGCGATCTCGTCCGCGACGTGCCGGAGGTAGTCCGCCCGCCGGCGCGCCTCGGCCTGGCGCGTCTCGAGTCCGCGCCGTTCCGCCTCGAGGCCCGACAGCGTCGCGCACGCCTCGCGCGCCGCAGCGGCCGAGTCCCCGGCCGCACCGAAGGCGTCGAGGATCGCGCGCTGCGCATCGGGCTTCAGCAGCGACTGCGTTTCGTGCTGGCCGTGGAGGTCCACCAGGCGCGCACCGAGGACGTCGAGGACCCCGACCGTCACGGGGCTGCCGTTCACCCAGGCGCGGCTCCGGCCGCTGCCCAGCACCTCGCGCTTGACCACGAGGCGGCCGTCCTCGGCCTCGAGCCCGAGCGCGTCGAGGGCGGCGAGGAAGTCCGCGCCGCCGCCGGTCTCGAACACGCCCTCCACGACGGCGCGGCCGGCGCCCGGCCGCACGAGGTCGGCCGCGGCCCGCTCGCCGAGGAGTAGCGCGAGGGCGTCCACGAGCATCGACTTGCCGGCGCCGGTCTCGCCGGTCAGGACGTTGAGCCCGGGACCGAGTTCGAGGCGCGCGTCGCGGATCACCGCGAGATCGCGCACCCGGAGCTCCGCCAGCATCAGCCTTTGCGGTCGGAGAGGTCGCCCCACTGCAGCTTGAGGCTGAGGCGGCCGAAGTAGGACTCCTCACCGAGGCGGGCGAGGAGTACGGGGTTGGGCGCGCGCGCCACCTGCAGCTCCTGCCGGGGAGCGATGTGCGCGGCGACCTGCCCGTCGATGGACACCACGAGCTCCGTGTCCGGACCCGGCAGCGGTTCGAGTGGGCAGATGGTGACATGGGCCGTGGATGGAACGACCAGCGGCCGCACGGCAAGGGTGTGCGGACAGATGGCCGTGATGACGAGGGCGTCCACGCTGGGCACTACGATGGGCCCACCGGCCGACATCGAGTAGGCGGTCGAGCCCGTCGGCGTCGAGACGATGATGCCGTCCGCGGAGTACGGACCGACCGCCTCGCCGTCCACCATCACCGAGAGGCGGATGACGCGCGCGATGCCGCCCTTGTGGACCACGACGTCGTTCACCGCGACGAACGGCTCCGCGTCGCCGAGGCGGGCCTCGAGGGCCAGGCGGGGCTCGATGGTGTACTCGCCGCGGGCGAGACGCGCCAGGGCATCGGTGCCGGAGTGCGGCCCCGCCGAGGCGAGGAACCCGACGCGCCCCATGTTGAGGCCGAGGATCGGCAACCCGCGCTGGCAAGCGAGGCGGGCGCCGCGCAGCAGCGTGCCGTCGCCGCCGAGACTCAGCAGCGCGTCGAGCGGTTCCACGGCCAGGTCGGCGGCGGCGGCGCCGGGCGCGAGCGCCGCCAGTTCGGTCTCCACGCACAGGCGCACGGCGAGCGCCGGCGCCTCCTCGACCATCCGCCCGAGGATCGCGCGCAAGTCCGCGTAGCGCCGGTTCCCGACGATCCCGACGTTCACGAGGTGGATGGGGCGACGGGGGCGAGCAGGGCGCGCACGCGGCCCGCGATGGCGTCGGCCGTGAGACCGGCCTCGGCGAGCTGGGACTGCCGGGGCGCGTGCTCCCACGTGCGGTCCGGGGCGCCAATCGGAACCACACGCACGTCGGGGAAGGCGGACTCGGCGATCCCGGCGAGGTAGGCGCCGAACCCGTTCGTCACCACGCCGTCCTCGACCGTCACGAAGAGGCGGTGCTCGCGGGCCAGCGCGTCCAGCGTTTCGCGGTCGATCGGCTTGAGGAACCGGCAGTTCACGACCGTCGCCTCGAGGCCGTCGGCGGCCAGGGCAGCGGCGGCGGCCATCGCCTGGGAGCACATCACGCCCACGGCAAGGATCGCGCAGTGGCGGCCCTTCCGCAGGACCTCCCAGGTGCCGTAGGGCACCGCGGCGACGTCGGCCGCGTCCGGCGGTTCGGCGGGGACCCTGTCCCGCGGGTAGCGCAGCGAGAACGGCCCCTTGTCGTGCTGCAGCGCGCACCGCAGCAGGCCGATGAGCTCGGCGCCGTCGCGTGGCGCGGTCACCGTCATGTTCGGAACGGAGAGCATGTAGGGGATGTCGTACAGCCCCATGTGCGTCTGTCCGTCGTCTCCTACCATCCCCGCGCGGTCCATGCAGAAGATGACCGGCAGCGACTGGATCGCCACGTCGTGGACGACGCAGTCGTAGGCACGCTGGAGGAACGTCGAGTAGATGGCCACAACCGGCCGCAGTCCCTGCGTGGCGAGCCCCGCCGCGAAGATCGTCGCGTGCCCTTCGGCGATCCCCACGTCGAAGAAGCGGTCGGGCCACATCTTCTGGAAGATGTTGGTGCCGGTGCCCGTCGGCATCGCGGCGGTGACCGCGACCAGCTCGCGGTGCTCGGCCGCCAGCTCGGTGAGCGCCTGGCCGAAGACCTTGGTCCACTGCGGCAGGCCGCCGCCCGCGTCCCGCAGTTCGCCGGTGACCGGGTCGTAGGGCGCGCGGGCGTGGAACTTCTCCAGGTCCGGCTCCTCGAGCGGGAAGCCCTTCCCTTTCTGCGTGAGGACGTGGATCAGCCGCGGCCCGTGCAGCGTCTTCACCAGATCGAAGGTCTGCAGCATGAGCGGGATGTTGTGTCCGTCGATGGGCCCGAAGTACCGGAATCCCAGCTCCTCGAAGAGCATACCCGGCGACCACATGTTCTTGATGCTCTCCTCGACCTTCCGCCCGAAGTCCACCACCCCGGGCCCGAGGACCTTCGCCGACGCCTCGACCATGTGCTTGACGCGCTCGCGCATGCGGTTGGTGACCGGCGAGGCGATGATGGAGCCGAGGTACTTGCTGATCGCGCCGACGTTCGGCGCGATGGACATCCCGTTGTCGTTGAGGATGACGATGATGTCGCGTTCCGAGTGGCCCGCGTTGTTCATCCCCTCGTAGATGAGGCCGCAGGTGAAGGACCCGTCGCCGACCACGGCGACGACGTGGTAATGCTCCTGCTGGAGGTCGCGCGCGGCCGCGATGCCGAACGCGGCGGAGACCGCCGTGCCGGCGTGCCCGGCACCGATGATGTCGTGGGGGCTCTCGCTGCGGCGCAGGAACCCGTTCAGGCCGCCCTTCTGGCGGAGCGTCGGGAAGCGATCGTTGCGGCCGGTGAGGATCTTCCAGCTGTAAGCCTGGTGGCCGACGTCCCAGACGATCTTGTCGCGCGGGCTGTCGAATGCGTACAGGAGGGCCGTGGTCAGCTCTACCGTGCCGAGGCTGGCACCGATGTGGCCACCAGTCATGGAGACCACGTCGATGAGGCGCTGGCGCACTTCGTCCGCCAGCTCCTGCAGGCGCTCCTTGGGGAGGCGCTTGAGGTCCGCGGGTCCGTGGATCGTCTCGAGCAGTGCCATCGCCTGCCGTCCCCGTCGCTCGGTCATAGGCGGCGCGCAACCACGAAGCGCGCGAGCGCCGCCAGAAGGGGGGAAGATATCGCCGCGCCGTCCAGATGGGCCACCGCGCGCTCCGCGAGGTGTTCCGCTTCGCGCCGCGCCGGCTCGACACCGAAGACGATGGGGAAGGTGGGCTTGCCCAGCTTCGCGTCCTTGCCCGGCGTCTTGCCCAGCTGGTCGGACGTCGCCGTCAGGTCGAGCACGTCGTCGGCGATCTGGAAGGCCTCTCCGACGTCCTCGCCGTAGGCGCGGTAGACGGCGCAGCCTTCGGGCGCCGCACCGGCCGCGACCGCGCCGATCTCCACGGACGCGGCGATGAGGGCGCCGGTCTTCAGGGCATTGATCTCGAGCAGCGCTTCGGGCGCCAGGCGCCGGCCGCCCGCCGCGAGGTCGAGCACCTGGCCGCCGATCATCCCGCCCGCGCCCGCAGCGCGGAAGAGCAGCTCGAGCACTCGCCGCGTCACAGGCGCCGGGAGGCCGAGCAGGGCGGCGCCGCGCACCGCGGCCGCGGCCGCGACCGGAACCATCGCGAAGCCGGCGACGGTGGCGAAGCGCACGTCGAACGCGCGGTGCACCGTGGGGCGGCCGCGGCGCAGGTCGTCGTTGTCCATGCACGGGAGGTCGTCGTGCACGAGCGAGTAGGCGTGCACGATCTCGACGGCGGCGGCGAGGTCGGCGATGTGCGGGGAGCGGCCGCCCGCGGTCTCGTACGCCGCGAGCACCAGCGCGGGGCGGAACCGCTTCCCCGAACCGAGCACCGCGTAGCGCACCGCCTCGCCGAGGCGCCGCGCTCCCCGAGGCAGGACCTCGTCCAGCGCCCGGGCGATGGCGCCGTCGGTCGCCTCCCGCGCTGCGGCGAGGAAGGCGTCGATCCGGACCGGGGCCTCAGCCCCGGAAGTCGTCAACCTGCACGCTCCCGTCGGCGGCCTCGCGCAGCTGCCTGAGGCGCAACTCCGCAGCCCCCAGCCGTTCCCGCGCCGTGCGGAGCCGCTCGACCCCCTCTTCGAAGAGCGCGAGCGCCCCGTCGAGGTCGAGGTCGTTGGCCTCCAGGGCGCGGACGATGGTCTCGAGCCGCGCGAGGTCTTCCTGCAGCGACGGTCCGCTCACGAGGATCCCTCCGTGCGCGCACGCACCTCGCCGTCCACGACCCGAAGGCGGAAGGCGAGACCCGGCGCGAAGTCTGTCGTCCGGCGCAGCACGCGGCCCGCGACGTCCCGGGCCACGGCGTACCCGCGCTCCAGCACCTTGAGGGGCGAGAGCGCGTCCAGCTTGCCGGCGAGCCGCCCGGCCTCGGCCTGGCGCGCGGCCAGCAACCGCTCGCATGCGCCGGCCATGCGCATCCGGGCGTCGCGGAGGCGCTCGCTGCCCCGTTCGACGAGGCGCTCGCACGAGCGCGCCATCCGCGTGGCGGCGTGGCGCAGCTGTTCGCCGACGAGCGCCAGGCGCCGGGAGGCCGCGGCCCCCAGCGTCCCCTGCAGCGCGTCGAGGCGCCGCAGCAGCTCCCCGCGGTCCGGCACCGCCTTCTCCGCCGCCGCCGAGGGTGTGGCCGCACGAAGGTCGGCGACGAGGTCGGTGAGCGACACGTCGGTCTCATGGCCCACCGCCGAGATCACGGGGATCCGCGAGGCCGCGACGGCGCGCGCCACCCGTTCGTCGTTGAAGGCCCAGAGGTCCTCTTTCGAGCCGCCCCCGCGCCCGACGATCAGCACGTCGAGCGTCTCGAGGCGGTCGGCGAGGGCTAGCGCGCGGCACAGGTCGGCGGGCGCGTCCTCCCCCTGGACCCGCGCACCGACCAGCACCAGCTCGGCCAGCGGCCAGCGCCGCCCAACCACGGCGACGATGTCCCGCCAGGCGGCGCCCTCGGGGCTCGTCACGACGCCTATGGCCTGGGGGAACGGCGGCAGCGGGCGCTTGCGGGCGGGGGCGAGGAGGCCGTCCTTCTCGAGGTTCGCGCGCGCCCTCTCGAACAGCGCCGCGTAGAAACCCCCTTCGGCCGTCGGCAGCAGCTCGCGGACGACGAACTGCATCTCACCGCGCTTGGTGTTCACGGTGAGGGCGCCGCGCGTGAAGACCTGCAGGCCGTCCTCCGGCGCGCCCTGGACGCGGGCCGCGTCGCCCCGCCACATCACGCAGCGCAGCTGCGCTTCCGCGTCCTTGAGCGTGAAGTACCAGTGGCCCGACGGGTACTTCTTGAAGCCGGACACCTCGCCCACGACCCACACGGGGGGCACGGCGGTCTCGAGTACCTCGCGCGCCGTCGCCGTGATCTCGGCGACGGTGAGCGGCCGCTCACCCGGCCCGCTGGCGAGCGGCAGCGAGAGGGTCACGCGCTCTGCTGGCGGGCCGCCTGCACGGTGTTCTTCATCAGCAGCGCGATGGTCATCGGGCCGACGCCGCCCGGCACGGGCGTGATCATGCTCGCGACCTCGACGGCCTCGCTGAACTTCACGTCACCGACCAGCTTGTAGCCCTTCTCCGTGCCCGGGGCTTCCACCCGGTTCACCCCCACGTCGACGACGACCGCGCCGGGCTTGATCATGTCGCCGGTGACCACCTCCGGCCGGCCCGCCGCCGCCACGAGGATGTCGCCCTGGAGCGTGATGGACTTGAGGTCCTTCGTCTTCGTGTGGCAGACCGTGACCGTGGCGTTGGCGCCGGGGGCGTCCTGCAGGAAGATGTTCGCCACCGGCCGCCCGACGATGAGCGAGCGCCCCACCACGACGAGGTGCTGGCCGCGCGGGTCCACTCCGCTGCGGACGAGCAGCTCCTGCACGCCCGCCGGCGTGCAGGGGCGGAACCCCGTGCGGTCGCCGATGACGAGCCGGCCCACGCTGACGGGGTGGAACCCGTCCACGTCCTTCTCCGGGCTCATCCGGAGGAGGACCTTCTGGCTGTTCATGTGCTTCGGCAGCGGCAGCTGCACGAGGATGCCGTGCACGGCCGTGTCGGCGTTCAGCCGGTCGATGACGGAGAGCAGGTCGGCCTCCGCCGTGTCGGCGGGCAGGCGGATCGTCTCGGACTTCATCCCGAGCTCGTCCGCGGCCTTCCCCTTCATCCGGACGTAGACCTGGCTCGCGGCGTCCTCGCCCACGAGGACCACGGTGAGTCCCGGCACGACGCCGCGGGACCTCATGTCGGCGACCTCGGCGCGCAGCTCCTCGCGCAGCGCTTTGCCGATCGCATTCCCGTCAATGATCTTGGCGCTCATGGGATCCCTCTTGGCTCGATCCGACGCCGGCCGCTGCCGGCGCGACTACCGGGCGAAGTCGACGGCGCGCGTCTCGCGCACCACCACGACCTTGATCTGGCCCGGGTACTGCAGCTCATTCTCGATCTTCCGCGCGATCTCGTCGCTCAGCTGGGCGGCGCGGACGTCGTCCACGTGCTCCGGCGTCACGACGACACGGATCTCGCGCCCCGCCTGGATGGCGAAGGTCTTCTCCACGCCCTTGAAGCCGTTGGCGATCTCCTCGAGCTTCGTCAGGCGCTTCACGTAGCTCTCGAACGCCTCGCGGCGCGCGCCGGGCCGCGAGCCCGACACCGCGTCCGCCGCCTGCACGATCACCGAGATCGGCGACTCGTGCGGCACGTCGTCGTGGTGGGCCTCGATGCAGTTCACCACCACCGACGCCTCGCCGTACTTCCGCGCCATCTCGACGCCGAGCTGGACGTGCGTCCCTTCGCTCTCGTGCGTGAGCACCTTGCCGATGTCGTGCAGCAGGGCGCCGCGCTTGGCGAGGGCGACGTCGAGGCGCAGCTCCGCCGCCATGATGCCGGCGAGCCAGCAGACCTCCTTGGTGTGCTTGAGGAGGTTCTGGCCGTAGGAGGTCCGGAACTTCATCCGCCCGACGAGCTTCACCAGTTCCGCATGGAGGCCGTGGACGCCGACCTCGTAGACCGCCTGCTCGCCCGCTTCCTGGATCTGCTGGTCGACGTCCGCCTGCGCCTTCTTCACCACCTCTTCGATGCGGCCGGGGTGGATGCGCCCGTCGCTGATCAGCCGCTCGAGGGCCAGGCGCGAGACCTCGCGCCGCACCGGGTCGAAGCAGGAGATGACGACGGTGTCCGGGGTGTCGTCGATGATGACGTCCACGCCGGTGGCGGTCTCGAAGGCGCGGATGTTCCGGCCCTCGCGGCCGATGATCCGTCCCTTCATCTCGTCGTTGGGGAGCGTGACCGACGCGGTGGTGGTCTCGGCGGTGTGGTCGGCGGCGACGCGCTGGATGGCGAGCGCGATGATCTTGCGCGCCTCGCGGTCGGCCTCGCGGCGGGCCTGGTCCTTCGCGGTCCGCACCAGCGCTGCGGCCTCCGCCTTCGCCTCGTCCTCGATGGCTCGGACGAGTTCCTTCTTGGCGTCCGCGGCCGTCATCCCCGCCAGCGCCTCGATCCGCCGGCGCTGCTCGGCCACCAGACCCTTCAGCTCCGTCTCGAAGCCCGTCACCCGCTGCTCGCGGGCGGCGATCTCCGTGAGCCGGGCGTCCAGCTCCTTGTCGCGCCGCTCCAGCAGCTCCAGCTTTCGTCCGAGCGTGCCCTCGCGCTCCTCGAGCCGCCGCTCGACGCGCGTGACCTCGTCGCGGCGCCGGGCGACCTCCGCCTCCCACCCCGCGCGGGCCTTCTCGAGTTCCTCTTTGCCGGTGAGGACGAGCGCGTTGCGGAACGCCTCGGCATCACGCCGGGCGTCCGCCAGGATGCGTTCCGCGATCGATTCGGCCGTCGCGCGCGCGCGCGCCGCCGCCCGCCGCTCCGCCGACCGACCCACGTTGTAGAGAACAGCGCCAACCACGGCCGCGAGGGCGAGGCCGGCGCCAATCAGCTCGAATGTCATATGCCCACTCCGGCGGCGGACCGCCTCGAGTGATGCCTGGTTAGCCTGCGAGGCTCTGCCGCTTCTGCGGCGGCAGGAGCCGGGCCAAGTCGCCCGCCATCTGTTTCAGTCGCGCCGCCAGCTCCTGCTGCTGGCGCTTCGCCTGGAACAGTTCGTCGGTGATCGCGAGCGCCGCAAGGATCGCCGCCTTGTGGCTCTCGACGATCTGCCCCGACGCGAGCACCCGCCGGATGGCGGCATCCACGTGCGCCGCCACCTGCCGGGTGTAGACCGGGTCGAGTTCCGACCGGACGGTCAGCTCTTCATCGACGATGGTGACCCTGACGGCGTGCTTCATCTGCGGTCCCCTCCGCCGTTGCCCTGCTGCTGCTCCAGGAACTGCAGCCGGCCCAGTATCTCGTGCACCCGGATCCGGGCCGTCACGAGGCGGCCCTCCATCTCGCGGTGCTCATCCTCGAGTTCCTTGATGCGGCCCAGCCCGCCGTCGCCATCCTCCGCGACCAGCGCGGCATCCGCCGCCTGCGATTCCGCCGAGAGGGCGCGCCGCCGCCACCCCGCCAGCTCCTCGGTGAGATGGCGGAGCACGTCCTCGAGCTCGCGCAACGCCTCGAGGTCAGGCCTCTCGCCGACGGACGCCACAGCGCGTCTCGACCTCCTTCAGCACCAGTGCCACCGCCGCGTCCACCTCGTTCTCGCGAAGGGTGCGATCCCGCGCGCGGAAGACCAGCCGCCACGCGACGCTCCGCTGGCCCGCCGCGAGGGGCGCGCCGCGGTACTCGTCGAAGACCCAGCACCGCTCCAGCAGCGGCCCGCCCGCGGCACGCAGCGCCGCCTCGACCTCCGCCGCCGGGAGCCCCTCGGGCAGCACCAGCGCCACATCCCGGTCCGCGGCGGGCTCCCGGGGCCGCGGCACCACCTGCACCGCCGGCGCGGGCCCGGCGAGGAGGACGATCTCGAAACCGAAGAGCCGGCCCGCCCACGCGGGACGATCCGCCGCGAGTTCCCCCGCCCACCCGGCCACCGCCCCGTCCGCGAGGCGCGCCTCCAGGCGCTCGACTCCGGGGACGACGACCGCTCCGCGGCACGCCACCGCCGCCGCCGCCTCGAGCAGCCCCTTGGCGTCGAAGACGTCCACGTCGGGCGGCGCCGGATCGCTCCAGTGCCGCGGGCGCCGCGCGCCGGTCACCACCCCGGCCACGTGGATCTCCTCGACCGGGAGCGAATCCGTCCCCGGTGCGAATGTACGGCCGATCTCGAACAGCCGCACCTCCCGCTCGCTGAGCCGCCAGTTGTGCTCCACCCGGCGCACCAGGCCGGGGAGCAGCGTGGCCCGGAGGAACGCCTCCTCCTGGCTCAGGGGGTTCAGCACGGGCACCGAGCGCTCATCCTGCCGCGGACCCAGCGGCAGCGTGATGGCCTCGTGCAACCCGAAGCCCGTCAGCACGCCTCGCACCCGGGCAGCGATCAGGTCCGCGGGCGCGTCCGGCACCACGCTCGGCCTGAAGGGGCGCATCTCCTCGGGGAAGCGGTCGTAGCCGATGATGCGCGCGACCTCCTCGATGAGGTCGATCTCGCGCTCCAGGTCCGGCCGGAAGCTCGGCACCTGCACCGCGAGACGCCCCTCGCGCGGCAGCACCACGCATCCCAGCGCGGTGAGCGCGCGCTCGGCGTCCGCGCGCGGCACGTCGATCCCGAGGACGCGGGCGAGCCGCTCGTCGCGCAGCACGACGGTACGGGCGGGAAGAGAGGCCGGGAAGACGTCCACCGGCGTCCCGTCCACGCGCCCACCGGCCACCAGGCAGAGCAACTCGAGCGCGCGCTCCAGGTTCGCCGGCAGCGCCTGCGGATCGATGCCCCGCTCGAAGCGGTAGCTGGCCTCGGTGTTCATCCCGAGAGAGCGCCGCGTGGCCCGCAGGCGCCGCGGCTCGAAGTACGCGCACTCCAGGAGGATGTCCGTCGTGGTCTCGGAGACCTCGCTCGTGCTGCCGCCCATCACCCCCGCGACGGCCTGCGCCGAGCGCGCGTCGGCGATAACGGTCATCGACGCGTCGAGCTGGCGCGTCGCGCCGTCCAGCGTGACGAGCCTCTCACCCCCGTGCGCCCGGCGGACCACGACGGCCGGTCCGGCCAGCTTGGCGAGGTCGAAGGCGTGCAGCGGCTGGTTCAGCTCGTGGAGGATGTAGTTGGTCGCGTCCACCACGTTGTTGATGGAGCGCGCGCCGACGGCTGCCAGGCGGTCCTTCAGCCACGAGGGCGAGGGCCCGACCTTCACGCCCCGGACGACGGCAGCCGCGTAGCGCGGGCAGCCCTCGACGTCCTCGATCACGACTGGGACACCGGCGGTCTCGCCACTGGCTCCCTCGGGCTGCGACGCGCGCGGCGCCACGGGCCCACCCGCGCCGGGGAACGGTGGCAGCCGCACCGGACGGCCGAGCACGGCGCCCAGCTCGCGCGCGAGTCCCGCGTGGCAGAGGAGGTCGGGCCGGTTGGGCGTCACGTCGATCGCGAAGCGCACGTCGGCGATGGGGAGCACGTCGAGCAACGGCGTCCCGGCCGGCACGGCGGTGTCGAGCTCGAGGATGCCCTCGGCGTCCTCGCCGAGGCCCAGCTCGCGCGCCGAGCAGAGCATCCCCTCGGAGTACTCGCCGCGGATCTTGCGGCGCTCCAGCGTCACGCCGTTGGGCAGCGTGACCCCGACGGGAGCGAAGGGATAGCGCTTGCCGGCCACGACGTTCGAGGCGCCGCACACGACCGAGAGCACCGGCCCGCCCGCCGTCACCCTGCACAGCGAGAGGCGGTCCGCGTTGGGATGCCGGGCGACCTCGAGCACCTCGCCGACCACCACGCGCGCGAGTCCCGCGTGGAGCGGCTCCACCGCGTCCACCGTGGCGCCCAGCATGTCCAGCCGGTCGCGCACTTCGGCGGCGTCGAGGCGCGTGCCGAGCAGGTCCGAGAGCCAGCGCAGTG
>Ga0209253_10000906_pt1 | contig 25852 bp, 23 predicted proteins | sample FrelakmetBRP12BR_FD_187145 | JGI IMG/M metagenome (GOLD analysis project Ga0209253, IMG submission 187145) | Freshwater lake sediment microbial communities from the University of Notre Dame, USA, for methane emissions studies - BRP12 BR (SPAdes)... | ecosystem: Environmental > Aquatic >...
CGCCACCAGGGTTGCCCCCGTGCTGCCGTTCGACTTGCATGTGTAAAGCATGCCGCCAGCGTTCAATCTGAGCCAGGATCAAACTCTTCAGTTCAATACTGGTAAAACTCTCGCTTGACGTTTTGTTACAATTCCAACTCCCACCTTAATTTCTCAAGATAGAAAACCGAAACCTTACTTATTACATCGTGCGAGCACTTCAACTCTTAAGCCGTTCGTATACCCTGCCTCGAAAGACAAAATACCGAACGCCCCGGTCAAGCGCCCACACCTATCGGCTGTAAATTTTTAAAGAGCAATGCCGCCCATGAACTTCATGGCCGGACAGCGAAAGGCGGGATTATACAGTTAACGAACAGAGGGTCAAGCGATTTCTGAAATTTCTGAAATTTACTTAGCTATTCCGACTGTCCGGAAACGCTTATCCTGACAAATTTTCGCTTACCTACCTGTACCACTGCGGTCTCGCCGCGAGCTAATTTGATACTCTTGTCGCTGACTTTCTCGCCATTCAATTTCACACCACCTTGCTCGATCATGCGCAGTGCTTCTGTCGTACTGGCAGTAAGTCCGGCTTGCTTGAGCACTTGCGCTATAGGCAATCCGTCAACTTCAGCATACAGAATTTTTTCCGGAATGTCATCCGGCAACGCGCCGCGCCTGAAGCGTGCCTCGAAATCAACCAGCGCCGCTTCCGCATCCTGTTTACTGTGAAAACGGTTAACGATTTCCTGAGCGAACATCACCTTGATGTCACGCGGGTTGCGCCCCTGCTCCACTTCCTGTTTCCACTGCCGGATGGCATCCAGCGATTCGAGCGACAGCAATTCGATATAACGCCACATCAGTTCATCGGAAACAGACATCAGCTTGCCGAATATCTCAGTTGGACTCTCGGCTATGCCAATATAGTTGCCCGAGGACTTGGACATTTTATTGACGCCATCCAGCCCTTCCAGCAGCGGCATGGTGAGAACGCACTGCGGCGACTGGCCAAAGTGCCTTTGCAATTCCCGTCCCATCAACAAATTGAATTTCTGATCGGTGCCGCCCAGCTCGATATCCGCCTTGAGCGCAACCGAATCATAACCCTGGATCAGCGGATACAGGAATTCGTGAATGGCGATGGGCTGGTTGCCCTGATAACGCTTACCGAAATCGTCCCGCTCCAGCATGCGCGCAACCGTATGGGTGGCCGCCAGCTTGATCAGGCCGGCGGCATCCAGCTTGTCCATCCAGGTGGAATTGAACACCACCTCGGTCTGATCGGGCCGGAGTATTTTGAATACCTGATCGGTGTAGGATTTGGCGTTCTCCGCCACCTGCTCGCGGGTAAGTGGCGGGCGGGTGACATTCTTGCCGCTGGGGTCGCCTATCATGCCGGTGAAGTCACCGATCAGGAACAGGGCATGGTGTCCCATGTCCTGCAGTTGGCGCATCTTGTTGAGCAACACGGTGTGACCCAAGTGCAAATCCGGCGCAGTGGGGTCAAATCCAGCCTTGATCCGCAGCGGGCGACCCGCAGCAAGCTTCTGTCCGAGCTCCCCCTCTACCAGGAGCTCGTGGCAACCGCGCTTGATGACTTCCAGTTGTTCCTGGGCTTGTTTGCTCACAATGCTGCCAAGGTAATGCGGCTAACCAAGATTATTTGCTGCAAAACCCCAGTTGAGCAGCTTGTCGAGCACCGCGTTGACGTAATCCGCGCGCCGGTTCTGGTAATCGAGATAGTAGGCATGCTCCCACACGTCGATGACCAGCAGCGGCTTCATTCCTTCGGTCAAAGGCACATTGGCGTTGGCGGTCTTGACCACTTTGAGCTTATCGCCATCCAGTGCCAGCCATGCCCAGCCGCTGCCGAATTGAGTGGTAGCCGCAGTCGCCAGTTCCTGCTTGCAGGCATCCAGAGTGCCGAAAGAAGCTTCGATTTTTTGCTTCAGCACGGCAGGAGGCTCGCCGCCACCTTTCGGGGCCAGACTGTTCCAGTAGAAAGTATGATTCCATATCTGCGCCGCATTGTTGAAAACCCCGGCCTTGTCAGCTTGACCGGCTGTTGCGGCGATCACCTGCTCCAGCGACAAATCCGCGAGTTCGGTCCCGGCCACCAGTTTGTTCAGGTTATCGACATAAGCCTTGTGATGCTTGCCGTAGTGGAAACTCAGCGTATTGGCCGAAATTACGGGGTCCAGCGCATTATCTGCAAAGGGTAGCGGCGGCAAAACATGTGCATTACTCATTTTCTCGACTCCTATTGGGTGACTTAAAAATCCAGCTTGCTTCTCACGCCCAAGTATATATGAATTCCTTGCACCTCATGAATTGGTAGAGGCATTCAAGATAATTCTGAATAGCCGTTTGGCCTATAATCTGGAACACTAAACTCGAATCCATGCTGACCTGAAGGTCTGATCCATTGGATGCTTCATTGGCGTTTTCCAGGAACAAGACATGTCCGAACCCACCATCACCTGCCCGAACTGTAAAACTGAAATCCGGCTCACCGAGTCGCTTGCCGCACCGCTGATCGCCGCCACGCGCAGGCAGTTCGAGCAACAGCTCGCACAAAAAGATGACGAAATTGCCAAACGCGAGCAAGGCATCCGCGAAAAGGAAAAGCAACTGACCGATGCCAAAAACAGGCTTGATGAGCAAGTGGCTGGTCAGGTTGAAGAGCAACTGAAAAAAGATCGCAGCAGAATCACGGCTGAGGAAGCCAGGAAAGCCAAACAGGCCGCCGCAACCGACCTCGAACAGAAAGCCCGTGAAGTGGCCGACTTGCAGGAAGTGCTGAAAAGCCAGGAAGTAAAGCTGGCTGAAGCGCAGAAGACGCAGGCCGAACTGATGAGAAAACAGCGCGAACTGGATGATGCCAGGCGTGAACTGGAGCTCACCGTGGAAAAGCGGGTGCAGGAAGGCCTGACTGTCACGCGACAACAGGCCAGAAAAGAAGCCGAGGATGAACAGAGACTCAAGGTGATGGAAAAAGAGCAGACCATTGCCGCCATGCAGAAACAGATCGAAGACCTCAAACGCCGGGCCGAACAGGGCTCGCAACAATTGCAGGGTGAGGTGCAGGAACTGGAGTTGGAGAATCTGTTACGCAGCAAATTTCCTTTTGATGCGATCGAGCCGGTACCCAAGGGCGAGTTTGGCGGGGATGTCTTGCACCGGGTGCTCGGCGCAGGCGGCCAGTCCGGCGGCACCATTCTGTGGGAGTTCAAGCGTACCAAGAACTGGAGCGATGCCTGGCTGGTAAAACTGCGCGACGATCAGCGCACTGCCAAGGCAGAAATCGCCGTGATCGTGAGCCAGATATTGCCCAAAGGTGTTGAAACTTTCGAGATGGTGGATGGCGTCTGGGTCACGCACCCGCGCGCGGCGTTGCCGGTGGCCATGATCCTGCGCCAGTCATTGCTGGAGCTTGCCCTTGCGCGGCAGTCCAGCGAAGGCCAGCAGACCAAAACCGAAATGATCTACCAGTATCTCACCGGCCCGCGCTTCCGCCAGCGGGTGGAAGCCATCGTCGAAGCCTTCTCCACCATGCAGGAAGACCTCGACAAGGAAAAAAGAGCGATCACGAAACAATGGGCTAAGCGCGAGGAGCAGATCGAGCGCGTAATGGGTGCAACGGTCGGCATGTACGGCGATCTGCAGGGAATTGCGGGTAAGTCGTTGCAGGAGATTGAGGGGCTAAGCTTTTCTATGCTTGAAGACCATTCCTCTTTATAGAAGCACTTTAAGCTCTACACACCGACTTATTGCTGTTAGCGATGCGTCCATATGCCCAAGAAACAAAAAATTGAGCTTACACAATCAGCAAAGATGTGCGGCCCAAGCTGGGGCCGAGCATCCTGCTTGAAAACTTGTCGAAGAGTTGCTGCCGGATCGCGGAGAAAATAACAACGCTTCCTCCGGATTGCTTGACCCGAATCTGCGCTGTTTAGACCACAGCCAGGCAGACTACACTTCCTGTAGTTCCACCAGCGGCTTGTCAGGGTAGCGTTCCATCTGGTATGCCATCCACAGCCTGCTTGCGATGCGATAGGCCAGCGCATTCGCGTGCAGTTGCAAGATCGGGTTGCCCATTTCCTGGGTGGTTTGCTTGAAAAGTTGTAGCCAACGCTCGAACAGTCCGGCAGACAGCTCCGGCAAGGCCAGATGCTTGGGCATGGGTGCGCCCCGGAAACGGCTGGTTCCTCGCAACTGCATCGACCAGAAGTTGATCATCTGCACAAAATGCGCATCCCAGTCGGTGACATGCGCTTCAAAGATCGGGCCCAGTCCGGGGTCTTTTCTGGCTGTTGCATAAAAGGCATGAACCAGTTGCGAAATTTCCTCTTCGCTGAATAGGGTGGGGTCGGGTATTGCAAGTTCGGGTTGTGACATAGTTTATGAGTGATTCAGAAGTGATAATTCAGTCCGGTCACGCAACTTCAGTGCAGCCGCCAGTGTAATGTCCGCCGCTCAGGCTGTCCAACCAAAGATAATCGGGGCAACTCATTTGGACATTGCTGGCAGGTATTGCAGCGGATCTACCGGCTTTCCATGCTTGCGGATTTCAAAATGGAGCTTTATCTGGCTGGCATCGGTATTTCCCATCTCGGCAATTTTCTGCCCTCGGGTCACTGTTTGCCCTTCCTTCATTAGCAGCTTGCTGTTGTGGGCATAGGCACTAAGATAGGTATCGTTATGCTTGATGATAATAAGATTGCCGTAGCCGCGTAAGCCGCTGCCGCTGTAAACCACCTTGCCTGGGGCGGAAGCCAGTACCGCTTGCCCCGGCTTGCCCGCAATATTCACCCCTTTGCTATTTTCCGAAAAGCCTTCCAGCACTTTGCCTTGGGTGGGCCAAATCCAGTCGACCCGTTCATCCGGATTGGTTTCGGCGGTCTGTGACTGGGGGTCGATATCAACCTTGGCAATCCTTTCATCCGCCGTATCAGCCCTGGCGGTTAAAACCGGGGGCGTATCTGCCGATCCCTTCAATTGCGCCAGCGTTTGCTCCGAATACGGCAGCTTGAATGCCTTGGGCTCGGTTTTCAGCTTGTCGGCATTGGCATCAAACTTCCCCCTGGACTCCGTGGCAACCCTGGGTACGGGCGTTTCAGCGACTGGCGGTGGCGCCGGTTCGGATAATGAAAATAGCGAGGGTCGCGCCGCTTGAGCGGGCGGGGACAAACTGAGCTGCTGACCGATATCGATGGCGTTGGGATTGTCGATGTTATTCCACTCCGCCAGATCCTTGTAAGCAAGACCGTGATTGAGTGCAATGCCGTAAAGCGTGTCGCCTTTCTGCACCGTGTAGAGCTTGACAGTTTCCGCAGCCGCTGCAACAGACTTTGATGCACCCGGGGCACGGTCGACTACCGGGACGGGAGGCTGGGTAACGCTGCAACTGGCGATCAGCAGACAAAAGATGGTGGCCAGGAAAGTCGGCGATCTGTCTGGGCAAAACGTTGGCAGGAGACGCATAAAAACCGCAGATGGGTTTCCACCGTTATCCAAACTCTGCTGTTTGATTCCTTTACCTTTCATTCCTCATCTCTTGCTTCGCATCGCTTAGCCTCCCACGACACCAGACAATATTGGTACAAACCTCGCTTCATCCAGGATGGTTTCGGTGTAACCCTGCGCATTGCGCTCAATTACGCACAAGTACTGCTCCTGGCTTCCTTTGGGGAAAACCATTCTACCACCTACCGCCAACTGCTCCAGCAGTGAGGGAGGAACATGCGTAGTCGCGGCAGTCATGATGATGCCGTCGAATGGCGCGACTTCAGACAAACCCAGCATGCCGTCAGCGTGCTTCAGACGCACATTGCTGAAACGAAATTCGCGCAGGCGGGTGCGCGTGCGGGTGAGCAGCGGCCCGATGCGTTCGATCGAATAAACCTCGTGCGCAAGCTGTGCCAGCACAGCAGTCTGATAGCCGCAGCCAGTACCAATCTCCAGCACCTTGCCGAGATTTGAACCTGCACGCAGCAGTTCACTCATGCGCCCCACAACAAACGGGTTTGAGATGGTCTGACCGAAATTAATCGGTAGGGCAACATTGTCGTAGGCGCGACTCGCCAGCGCCTCCTCGACAAAGACGTGACGGGGAACAGCGTTCATCGCCGCCAGCACCACTTCGTCGATGATACCTTGTGCACGCAGGCGCTCGATCATGCGCACCCGTGTGCGCGGAGAAGTCATGCCGATACCGGAATGATCAGTGCTCAAACTCGCTATCCCTGGAAATGTTGATTTATTAGCATGCAATATCTCGTCAATGCTTCAGCGCTATTTCAGCCACTGTTTTACCGCATCCAGTTGCCCATAACGGGTCAGGTCGATTTGTAACGGCGTCAGCGATACCCGGTTGTGCTGGATGGCAAAAAAATCCGTGCCTTCGCCAGCATCCTGGGCAAGACCTGCTGCACCCACCCAGTATACCGTTTCACCGCGCGGGCTTTGCGATTTGACCACCGCTTCGGCCTTGTGGCGACGGCCAAGCCGTGTTACCTCAATGCCCTGCAGTTGCTCATAAGCAACATCGGGCACATTGATGTTGAGCAATATCGGCTCATTGAATTTATTGTCTTTGAAACGTTGCACCGTGTCTGCAGCAACGCGCGCTGCCGTGGAGAAATTTCCACTGAAAACGCTAGTTAGCGACACGGCAAGAGAAGGTATGCCAAGCAGAAAACCTTCGGTGGCAGCAGCTACCGTCCCGGAATAAATAGTGTCATCACCCATATTAGCGCCGGCGTTGATCCCGGATACCACCATGTCGGGCAACGTATCCAGCATTCCGGTTACCGCCAGATGCACACAATCGGTAGGAGTACCGTTGACATAGTAGAAACCATTGTGGGCTTTGTGCAGATTGAGCGGACGATCGAGCGTAAGCGAATTGCTGGCGCCGCTTCGGTCGCGCTCCGGTGCAACCACAATGATGTCCGCAATGGCGGAGAGTACTTCTGCAAGACAGGCGAGACCTGGCGCAAAGTACCCATCGTCGTTGCTGAGCAATATGCGCATTCGTGGAGTATCCAGATGATTTCCAGGTTAGCGGGGAAATGATGCCAGCCATTCGGCTCGCATCCAGCCTGAACGACATGCGCAGTGCCTGGTCAACTTATTGATTAAATTGGTCGGGGCGAGAGGATTTGAACCTCCGACCACTTGCACCCCATGCAAGTACGCTACCAGGCTGCGCTACGCCCCGAAGCTGCGGATTATAGCAAACAAGCCCTGGTGTTAGAAATTGCTTTTGGCGTTTCGTGACTTGAGGAATGCAGGGAATGGAGGAATGGAGAAACGGATGAACAGGTCATGATTGCAGCAGTGACACGACACTCTTGATCTCACTCCGCAGCAATGCCAAATCGACTGGTGAGCGAATTGAAGCAACCGGGGCAGTGACAGCAGGCGTTGGTTCGACCGCGCTTTGTCCCAAGCGGCCGCGGGCGCCATTGATGGTGAAACCCTGCTCGTAGAGCAACTCGCGAATACGGCGGATCAGCAGCACTTCATGGTGCTGATAGTAGCGGCGATTACCACGGCGCTTGACTGGGCGCAATTGGGTAAATTCCTGCTCCCAGTAGCGCAGCACATGGGGCTTGACGCCGCATAACTCGCTGACTTCGCCTATGGTGAAATAGCGTTTTGCCGGAATGGGCGGCAAGGCGCTGCTAGGCATCGCGCTTTCCCTGATGGTTTTTTTCCACCATTGCCTTTAGTTTCTGGCTGGCGCGGAAAGTCACCACGCGCCGGGCGGTAATCGGAATCTCTTCGCCAGTCTTGGGGTTGCGGCCAGGGCGCTGCGGCTTGTCGCGCAACTGAAAATTGCCGAAACCTGAAAGCTTGACACCATCGCCGCTCTGTAACGCAACACGAACTTCCTCGTAAAAAGCATCTACCATGTCTTTGGCTTCGCGCTTGTTCAAGCCAACTTTCTCGAACAACAAATCTGCCAATTCGGCCTTTGTTAAAGTCATACTTTTCCTCACCTGTTTATTAATTCTTTGGACATGTACTCAACTACCTGCTCATTTGCATGCCGTTATGTACTCAGTTACGCAGTCTAGCGCCAAACTGACTTTGCAGAATATCCAGCAACTTTGTGATGGCCAAGTCTGCTTCTGCATCGGTTAATGTTTTTTCAGTATCTTGCAATAACACACGGAATGCAAGACTTTTTTTGCCATTTTCCATCCCCTTGCCGCGATAAACATCAAACAGGGAAATCTCTGAAACAATGGAGGGTTTCTCGGCCTGCATGCCCTCTAACAGCGCTTGGACACTGACGCTATCCGCCAGTACCACGGCGATGTCGCGTCTCACTGGCGGGTATTTTGAAATTCTCCCCGCAACTGACAGCGTGCGCGCCGTCAAGAGGTCCAGATCCAGTTCGAACAGCACTGCGGATTTCGGTAAGTCGGCCTTTTGCTGCCAGCGAGGATGGAGTTCTCCCAGCCAGCCGACGATTTTTCCGCCCAGACAGATTTGTGCTGACTTTCCGGGATGAAAAGCGGGATGAGACGCCGCCTGGAAATTCGCCACTTCTGGCCAGAACAACGCTTCGATGTCCGCCTTGGCGTCATAAAAATCCACCGTACGGGCAGGCGCACCCCACTGCTCGGCCACAGCATCACCATAGCAAAGCCCGGCCAGTCTTTCCGGTTGCACATAGGCCTCGCCCTCTTTGACGAAACAACGACCGATTTCGAACAATCGCACCCTGGTCTGCTTGCGGTTTAGATTGAATTGCAAGTTTGCCATGAGTCCACCGATCAGGCTGCTGCGCATCACACCCATCTGACTGGCGATGGGATTCTTCAATGCGATTGGCGTCTTGTTATTCGTAAAATCCGCTTCCCATGCAGCGTCTACAAAAGGATAATTAATCACTTCTTGATAATCCCGCGCTGCCAGAATATGCCGAAGCTGTAGCGGGGTATGCAGCAACTCGGATTCGGGCAGCATGCTCAGAACCGCATGCGGCAAGCTGGCGGGAATGTGCTCGTAGCCGTAAATACGCGCCAGCTCTTCGATCAAATCTTCTTCGATGGCAAGATCGAAGCGGTAGCTCGGCGGCGTCACCTGGAACACATCGCCGTCGACGGTAAAATTGAACTGCAGACGCTGCAATAGTTCAGTTGCCTTGGACGTATCCAGATCTATGCCCAGCACCCGTCGTGCACGCTCCACGCGCAGGCGAATCGGATTGCGCTGCGGCAGCTTGCCCTTCACTTCAGTAATCGGTCCCGCCTTGCCGCCACAAATATCCAGTATCAATCTTGTGGCACGCTCCATTGCATTGCGTGTGGCAGCGAAATCCACGCCGCGTTCAAAACGATGTGCCGAATCGGAACTGAATCCCAGACGAAAAGATTTTCCGGCTATCGCCTCCGGGCTGAAGAATGCACTTTCCAGAAACAGGTCAGTGGTGTCCTGCTGCACCCCGCTGTCACTCCCGCCCATGATGCCCGCCAGCGCCAGCGGCTTGTCCTCATCGGCGATCAACAGCATGTCGGACTGCAGGACAAGGTTCTCGCCATTCAACAGTTGCAGTCTTTCGTCGGACTTGGCATAGCGCACGTGCATCGCGCCCGCAAGCATGCCTGTAATCTTCGCCAGATCAAAAACGTGCAGCGGCTGACCGATCTCCAGCATTACATAGTTGGTTACGTCTACCACTGCGTTGATTGTCCGTATGCCGCTACGTTCCAAACGGCGGGTCATCCATGGCGGCGTGGGCGCATCAAGGCATATGCCACGTATCACCCGGCCGCAATAGAGCGGGCAGGCATCCGCCACCTCCACCCGCACAGTCAGGGTATCGTTGATCTCGCTGCGGACCGGCTCAATTTCCAGCGGATCAAGTTTTGCGGAAGTAATCGCCGCCACTTCCCGCGCCACCCCGGCCAATCCCAGGCAATCGGCACGGTTGGGCGTTAGCTTGAGCGTAAAAAGTTTGTCATCCAGCGCGTAATAGTCGCGGAAATCTGCGCCCGTTGGTGCATCGCCGGGGAGCAGCAGCAAGCCTTCTGCGGTATCGCTCAAACCCAATTCCTTGGCTGAACACAACATGCCGGAGGATTCCACTCCGCGCACTTTAGCCTGTTTGATGGCAACGCCAGGCAGTTGTGCCCCAACCAGCGCGCAGGGCACCTTCACACCGGCACGGACATTGGCCGCACCACAGACGATTTGCAGCGAATCGCTGCCCACCGCTGCACCCACACTCACTTGGCATACATTCAGGCGATCTGCATCCGGATGCTTTTGCACCGACAACACTTCGGCTACCACCACTTTATCAAAGGCCGGTGCAGCAGACTCGATCGCTTCCACCTCCAGCCCTGCCATGGTCAGGACGTGGGCCAGTTCGTCGCTGGAAAGCGGTGGGTTGACCAGGATGCGGAGCCAGTTTTCAGAGAATTTCATGGGAGCCTGTTTTTACGTCAGGAGATGCGATGGGCGCTGTTCAATTAAACTGTTTCAGGAACCGCAAATCATTCTCGAAAAACAACCGCAAATCATTCACGCCATAGCGCAGCATCGCCAGCCGCTCCACTCCCATACCGAAAGCAAAACCGGTATATTTTTCGCTGTCTATGTTGACATGCTGCAGCACGTTGGGGTGCACCATGCCGCAGCCCAGCACTTCCAGCCAGCCGGTGTGGCTGCACACCCGGCAGCCGCTGCCATGGCACATCACACAGCCAATATCCATTTCGGCGGAAGGTTCAGTAAAGGGGAAGAAAGAAGGGCGGAAGCGCACCGGCAAATTGTCGCGCTCAAAAAAATGCTGCATGAAATCCGCCAGCACCCCCTTCAATCCAGCGAAATTCGCATTCTCATCCACCCACAAACCTTCTACCTGATGGAACATGGGCGTGTGGGTCACATCAGAATCGCAGCGGTATACCCGCCCCGGTGCAATTACCTTTAATGGTGGCTGATTACTCTGCATGTAACGGATCTGCACCGGTGATGTATGGGTGCGCAGCAAATGCTTGTCATCAACATAGAAAGTGTCATGCATCGCCCGTGCCGGATGATTTTCCGGGATGTTGAGCGCAGTGAAGTTGTAGAAATCGGTTTCGATTTCGGGGCCGGAAGCAACGGCAAAACCAATCGAGCGGAATAGCAATTCGATGCGTTCCAGCGTACGCGTTACCGGATGCAATCCACCCGTTCCCAGACCGCGCCCCGGCAACGTCACGTCCAGCGCCTCTCCGGCTAGCTGCGTTCCCAGTTTTTTTCCCCGGATCGCATCACGGCGGTGATTAAGCGCCGCCTCCAGCGTCTCCTTCGCCTGGTTGATACGGCTGCCCATGGCGGGCCGTTCTTCCGGTGAGAGCTTGCCCAGTCCCTTGAGCAACTCGGTCAGCGCGCCACTTTTGCCGAGATAGCGCGCCTTGGCTTGCTCCAGTTCGGCAGCATTGTCTATGCCATCAAACAGGTTGATGGCCTCACTGAGAAGGTTGTCCAGGTTATGCATGGGTACGCAAAGTAGTTGGGCTGTGTCCGCGAAATCACACAAGAAAAAAGGAGGCTGAGGCTTTTCGCCTCTAGGCCTCCTTGCCTCTTTTTTGCTGCTGCCTGCTATACGACGAGACTGGCCTTGGCCTGCTCAACAATTTTTGCGAAAGCTGGCTTGTCAAACACGGCGATATCAGCCAGCACCTTGCGGTCCACTTCTATCTCGGCTTTCTTCAAACCGTTCATGAATACGCTATAGGGCAAACCACATTCGCGTGCAGCAGCATTGATACGGGCGATCCACAAGGCACGGAACTGGCGCTTCTTCTGCCGACGATCACGATAAGCATATTGCCCTGCCTTCATCACCGCTTCTTTGGCGATGCGATAGACATTCTTGCGACGACCACGATATCCCTTGGCCAGATCCAGGATCTTCTTATGACGGGCGTGAGCCGTCACACCACGTTTTACTCTTGGCATGGCAGTCTCTCCTTAGGCGTAGGGCATCATGGCGCGTACCGACGCCACGTTGGTAGAATGGACGCCGGCGGTTCCCCGCAGCTGGCGCTTGTTTTTGGTGGTTTTCTTGGTGAGAATGTGGCGCTTGAAAGCCTGCGAACGCTTGACGCTGCCACCGGGCCGCACCTTGAAGCGCTTGGCAGCGCCGCTCTTGGTCTTCATCTTGGGCATGATATTGCTCCTGTTCTAACATGACATCGGGTGTTTCCTGAGCGGAACACTTTTAAGACCCGGGAGTCACTTGGTTTTACGCTGACATGAATATTCTTCGCGTCAGCTTTGCTGCTATCCGCGTATGCAGGGCATACGCCGGTTGTCACATGATCACTTCTCAGCCTCTGCGGCCATCACCTCTGTGCTGGCTGCAGAGTCTACCTCAGTCTTCATTGCATTTGGGGCTACGTCACTGGCTATCTTTTCCGCCCTCGGCTTGGCTGCCTTCGGCTTGGCCACTTTCACTTCCTTCTTCTTGGGTGACAGCACCATCACCATTTGCCGTCCCTCCATTCTGGGGAACTGCTCTACCACAGCATGCTGTAACAGATCGTCTCGCACCCGCTCCAGCAGGCGTATACCGAATTCCTGATGCGCCATCTCACGCCCACGAAAACGCAATGTGACCTTGGCCTTGTCACCTTCTTCCAGAAAGCCGATCAAGTTTCGCAACTTGATGTTGTAATCGCCTTCGTCGGTGTTAGGACGAAATTTGACTTCCTTGATCTGGATTTGCTTTTGCTTGAGCTTGGCTTCGTGTTTTTTCTTACTTTCTTGATAACGAAACTTGCCATAATCCATCAGGCGGCATACGGGAGGTTGGGCGGTAGGCGCAATTTCGACCAAATCTATTCCAGCCTCCTCCGCCAAGGCATTGGCGACCGCTAGCGTAACGATGCCTATCTGCTCTCCCTCTACACCAATCAAGCGCACTTCCGGGACATTAATCTCTTGATTTGTGCGCGCTGCTTTTTCTTGAACTATAGCAATTCCCCAAGTTTGTTTAATGAATCAAACCGTGCCAGCCCTTATGGATATTTCTGCTTCAAGGCGTTCAATCAACGCTTGCAGAGACATCTGGCCAAGATCCAAACCTGACCGGGTACGCACGGCAACCATTTGTGCCGCCACTTCCTTATCGCCCACTATGATCTGATAAGGCAGTTTCTGTAAACTATGTTCGCGGATTTTATAGGTTATTTTCTCATTTCTCAAGTCCGCGTGTGCACGGATGCCATTGCGCTTGAGTTTGTCAGCCACTTCACGGGCATAACCCGCCTGCCCTTCGGAGATGTTCAACACCACCGCCTGCTCCGGCGAAAGCCATAAGGGTAGCGCTCCCGCATGGTTTTCGATGAGGATGCCAATGAAGCGTTCCAGCGACCCCAGTATCGCCCGGTGCAGCATCACCGGTATCTGCCGCGTGTTATCCTCGGCTACGTATTCCGCTCCCAATCGCGCCGGCATGGAAAAATCCAGTTGCAAGGTGCCGCATTGCCAGACGCGGCCGATGCTGTCCTTAAGCGAAAATTCGATTTTCGGGCCGTAGAATGCACCTTCGCCGAACTGCAATTCCCAGATCAGTTTCTTGTGATTCAATGCCGATTCCAGCGCGGCTTCCGCCTTGTCCCACTGTTCTTCCGAACCGACGCGCTTCTGCGGGCGAGTGGAGAGCTTTACCAGAACCTCATTAAAACCGAAATCGGTATAAACCGTCTGCAACAGGTCGATGAATTGCATCACCTCGCCCTGTATCTGTGCCTCAGTGCAGAAAATATGTGCATCGTCCTGGGTGAAAGCGCGCACCCGCATGATGCCATGCAGCGCACCGGATGGTTCGTTGCGATGACATGATCCGAACTCCGCCAGTCGCAGTGGCAAATCACGGTAGCTTTTCAATCCCTGGTTAAATACTTGAACATGGCCAGGGCAATTCATCGGCTTGACCGCGAAATCGCGCTGCTCTGAATGTGTGGTGAACATGTTCTCGCGGAAATTTTCCCAATGCCCGGAACGCTCCCACAATCCCTTGTCGAGAACCTGCGGTGTGCGGATTTCCAGATAGCCGTTATCGCGGAATACCTTCCGCATGTACTGCTCTACTTGTTGCCAGATGATCCAGCCCTTGGGATGCCAGAACACCATGCCCGGCGCCTCTTCCTGAATATGGAACAAATCCAGCTGCTTGCCGAGCTTGCGGTGGTCACGCTTTTCAGCCTCTTCAAGTCGATGCAGGTAAGCGTCCTGATCCTCCTTTCTGGTCCAGGCTGTGCCATAAATCCGCTGCAGCATTTCATTGCGCGAATCGCCGCGCCAGTACGCACCTGCCACCTTCATCAGCTTGAACACCTTGAGCTTGGAAGTGGCCGGCACATGCGGGCCGCGACACAAATCGGTAAAGTTTCCCTGGGAATAAAGTGACACGTCCTCGTCACCAGGAATGGCCTCGATGATCTGCACCTTGTAATGCTCGCCCTGGTTTTTGAAGAAATTGATCGCTTCCGAGCGCTCCCACACTTTGCGCTCCACTTTCAAATCGCGTTTGCTGATTTCCGCCATACGCTTTTCGATCGCCGCCAAGTCCTCTGTCGTAAACGGGCGCTTGTAAGAGAAATCGTAATAAAAACCGTCCTCGATCACCGGACCGATTGTGACCTGTGCTTCGGGAAACAGTTCCTTCACCGCATGCGCCAGCAAGTGCGCACTGGAATGACGTATGACTTCCAGCCCCTCTGTATCCTTGTCGGTGATGATTGCCAGATCACAGTCAGTCTCAATGCGGCAAGACGTATCCATGAGCTTTCCATTGACCTTGCCGGCCAACGCCGCACGCATCAATCCCGCACCAATCGATGCTGCGACCTCCAGCACCGTCACCGGCTGCTCAAATTTACGCTCCGAACCATCCGGCAAACGAACGACTGTCACAGCTTCTTCCTTTGATAAAAAATGGGGGTTAACTGCAGAGGGCTTATAAAATTTCAGATGAATCCTGGCACAAATTGCATTCTCCCATAGCTCCCGTTGAGGGGCAACCCGATGCGCCGTACCTGAATAACAGAAGCATCCAGCTTGGGTGTGACAATTACAATTTGTCGTAGCAAAAACTTGAGAACAGCGATTGTTCTCCTTATCCCCGGAATGAAGCGGGATGGAAACAGCATGGTGCAACATGACACATTTCTGCGGCCTTTGAAACCACAATAACTCTTGATAGTCTTTTAACTGTCTGCAGCGATCCGCACGGCCTCAGCCACCTGTTCTGCCCAGCGCTTGACCTTCTGTTCCGACTCACCTTCCACCATCACTCGCACCAGCGGCTCAGTGCCCGATGCACGCAGCAGTATGCGCCCCCTGTCGCCAAGATCATGCTCAGCGGCGGTTTGAGCGGATTTGATCTGCGTGCTAGCGCGAAAATCAAACCCCTTGGCAACCTTTACGTTAACCAGTCGTTGCGGATAAAGCGTAATGCCGCGCGTAAGGCCAGCCAGGGTCTTGCCGCAGTCTCGCATTGCATGCAGTACTTGCAGTGCAGAAATGATCCCGTCGCCAGTAGTATGCTTGTCGATACAAATAATATGGCCGGAGCCTTCTCCACCCAGTTGCCAGCCTCTCTGTTGCAGTAGCTCCAGCACATAGCGGTCGCCGACATTGGCACGGGCAAAGGGGATATTCAGTTTCCTGAAACCGTTCTCCACTGCAAGGTTGGTCATTAATGTACCCGCCACTCCCCCTTTGAGCAGCCCCCCCTGTTGGCGATGCTTTGCAATGATGTAGACCAGTTGATCCCCGTCATAGAGCGTGCCCTTACTATCCACCATGACGACGCGGTCGCCGTCGCCATCCAACGCAATGCCAAGATCGGCGTGATGCTGCCTGACGGCTTCCTGCAAGGTGGAACTATGGGTCGCACCACATTCGTGATTGATGTTGAGACCATCCGGTTGCACCCCGATGGCAACTACATCTGCCCCCAGCTCGTGCAGTACATGACCGGCGATGTGATAGGTTGCGCCATGGGCGCAATCAACCACGACACGCAAACCGCGTAGATCGAGATGGTAAGGAAAAGTGCTTTTGCAGAACTCGATGTAACGCCCTGGCGCGTCGCTGATACGCCGCGCCTTGCCGAGCTGCGCTGAAGGCATGGACTTGATGGGTGCATTTAGTCCCACTTCTATCTCGTGCTCAATCGCATCGGGCAGCTTGCTGCCTGCGGCAGAAAAGAACTTAATGCCGTTGTCTTCAAACGGATTGTGCGAAGCTGAAATTACAATGCCCGCCTGCAACCGAAGTGCGCGAGTGAGATAAGCTACCGCCGGGGTCGGCATGGGTCCGGATAGAAACACGTCCACTCCGGCGGCAGATAGTCCTGCCTGCAAGGCTGATTCCAGCATGTAGCCGGATATGCGCGTATCCTTGCCAATCAGCACCGCCGGGCGTTCACCCTTGGACAGATGCCAATCGGCGGAGGCCAGCACCTTGCCGGCAGAATAGCCAAGATGCATGATGAAATCCGGGGTGATGGGTATCTCCCCCACCCGCCCGCGTATGCCGTCAGTGCCAAAATATTTCTTGCTCAATTGAAAATCCACGAAGGGTGAAAAGTAAACTACATGACGTGCAGAGATGCGCTGCCGTCCTTCATCACTTGCGGGTCACTGTTCAAGCGCATTATAAACCGCCAGCGCATCTCTGGTCGCCTTTACATCGTGAACTCGCAGAATGCTGGCACCCCTGGCTGCTGCCAGCAAAGCTGCAGCCACGCTGGCATGAACCCGCTCACCCACCTCGTTGCCGGTGAGCTTCCCCAACATGGATTTGCGCGACAGCCCCGCCAGTACCGGTACGCCCATGTCCGCAAAGCGGTCAAGGTGGCGCAGCAGTTCGAGATTGTGTTCCAGTGTTTTCCCGAAACCAAAACCCGGATCTATTACCAGCCGCCCGAGCGAGATTCCTGCTGCTTGCGCCGCATTCAGGCGGCGCTGTAAAAAGTCCTTCACTTCCGCCACCACATCACCGTATTGAGGATTGATCTGCATGCTACGCGGCTCACCCTGCATGTGCATGAGGCATACTGCCGCACTTCCTGCTGCAACCGCCTCCAGTGCGCCCGGCGCCTGCAGTGCATTGACATCATTGATCATGACCGCACCCGCCTCTATCGCCGCACACATCACTTCCGGTTTTGAAGTATCCACCGAAACAGGTATATCCCTGCTGGCTAGAGCTTGCACCACCGGGACGACACGGCGCAGCTCCTCTGCCGCGTTTACCGGAGTGCCGCCGGGGCGAGTGGATTCGCCGCCGATGTCTAGCATGTCGGCTCCCTCTTCCCGCAGGCGTACAGCGTGGCAGATGGCGCTTTCGCTAGAGGCATACAAGCCACCATCAAAAAAAGAATCGGGCGTGACATTGACGACCCCCATGATGAGAGGACGATGAAGAGGAAGATTGAATTTGCCGCACTGAAGGAACAAAGGGTTTAAGCGTTACGAGTCTGAAACCGGGGACTAATAAAAATAAGGCGAGTCTGACTCGCCTTATTCATTTCTGCTCACTACCATCTACCGATAATCTGTGGCCCCTCACACTTCCTGCGCTGGTGTCGCGGTCGCCGCCGGCGCTGCCGGAGGCGTATCATCCTTCGACGACGGCACAGATTTGGAAGGTTTGGGCGGTCGCGGAGCGCGGCCTTCCATGATGTCACCAATCTGGTCGGAGTCTATGGTTTCCCACTCCAGCAGGGCTTGGGTCATGGCCTCGATCTTGTCACGGTTTTCCTCGATCAATTTACGCGCCAAGGCGTACTGTTCGTCTATAATGCGACGAATTTCCATATCCACTTTTTGCATGGTGGCTTCACTCACGTTCTTGTGGGTAGTGACAGATCGACCGAGAAAGACTTCTCCCTCATTCTCACCATATACCATCGGCCCAAGAGAATCTGACATGCCCCACTGGGTAACCATGCGTCGAGCCATTTGGGTAGCGCGTTCAAAGTCATTGGATGCGCCGGTTGTCATCTGCCCCATGAATATTTCTTCGGCAATACGCCCACCAAACAGTACCGCGATGGTCTGCAGAAGCTCTTCCCGATCCATGCTGAAACGATCCTCGGTCGGAAGCTGCATCGTCACACCCAGTGCACGTCCGCGTGGAATGATCGTAACTTTATGCACCGGGTCGGTTTTAGGCAGGAGTTGCGCTACCACGGCGTGACCGGATTCATGATATGCGGTATTACGGCGCTCGCGCTCAGGCATCACCATGGAACGCCGTTCGGCACCCATGAAAATCTTGTCCTTGGCGCGTTCAAAATCCTCCATATCCACCAGCCGCTTGTTGCTGCGCGCTGCAAACAGTGCCGCCTCATTCACCAAATTGGCGAGATCGGCACCCGACATCCCCGGCGTACCGCGCGCAATGATGTCGGCGCGCACATCGGGTGCAATTGGTACCTTGCGCATATGCACGTTGAGTATTTGCTCACGTCCACGTATATCGGGCAGCGGGACCGTCACCTGCCGGTCGAAACGACCAGGACGTAATAGTGCCGGGTCAAGCACATCGGGACGGTTGGTGGCGGCGACCACAATCACACCGACGGACGCCTCAAACCCATCCATTTCCACCAGCAACTGGTTTAATGTTTGTTCGCGTTCATCGTTGCCACCGCCCAGCCCTGCCCCACGTTGACGCCCAACCGCATCAATCTCGTCGATAAAGATAATACAGGGCGACTGTTTCTTGGCTTGCTCGAACATGTCCCGTACGCGCGCGGCACCCACACCAACAAACATCTCCACGAAATCAGATCCGGAAATACTGAAAAACGGAACCTTGGCTTCGCCCGCGATGGCACGGGCCAGCAGGGTTTTACCGGTACCGGGATTACCCACCATAAGTACACCGCGCGGAATGCGCCCCCCAAGCTTCTGAAACTTGGTGGGATCACGCAGGAAATCGACCAGTTCCGACACCTCTTCTTTGGCTTCCTCGCAGCCGGCAACATCGGCAAAAGTCACGGTGTTGGTCGTCTCATCCAGCATGCGTGCCTTGCTCTTGCCAAACGAGAACGCACCACCGCTTCGCCCGCCGCCCTGCATCTGGCGCATAAAGAAAATCCAAACGCCAATCAGTAACAGCATCGGGAACCACGAAACGAAAATGTTCATCAGCAACGATGGCTCTTCTTCTGGCTTGGCCTCGACAATGACGCCGGACTTGAGTAAATCGCTCACCATCCAGGGGTCGGAGGGGGTATAGGTGGTGAAGCGCCTGCCATCGGCTTTGGTGCCTTTCAGCGTACGCCCCTCAATGGTGACCTTGGCGATTCTGCCCTGATTCACTTCATCAATGAACTGAGAATATTCCATCGTCGCCTGCGCTGTTGTCTGGCGCGTACTGAACTGATTGAACACGGTCATCAGCACCAGCGCGATCACTAGCCAGATGGCCATGTTTTTAATAAGATTGTTCAAGATAGCTCCTTGGCTTGCGCCGTCAAAATCTTACAATAATTTGCATTCTAAACCCATTTGAGGATTTATAACAGAATGGATTATGCCCGATACCCGTCTTGTTTCGATCGCCACACGGCCCACTCTGTACACTATTCGCCCAAAGTGGGAAGAGCCCTTTCCCGTTTTCCCAGCCCCAGCAAATAGATTTCGCTGCTTCGGCCCCGGGAAGCTTCCGGTTTGCGCGTTAACACTTGTTTGAATGTGGCGCGCATGGCAAGCAAAAACTGCTCAAAACCGGAGCCTTGAAATACTTTGACGAGAAAGTTGCCGCCAGAGTTCAATCGCCCCATGGAGAATTCCAGTGCCAGTTCAGCCAGATACATACTACGCGCCTGATCGCTCATGCTTATGCCGCTTATATTGGGGGACATATCCGAAATTACAAGATCAACCGGACAGTCGCCCAAACAATTCTCCAGTTCGGCCAATACCGTCGCTTCCCTGAAATCTCCTTGGATGAAAATCACGCCTGGCAGTGCCGCCATTTCCAGCAGATCGAGAGCAATTATCCTGCCCTTCCTGCCCACCTTGTCTGCTGCCACCTGCGACCAGCCACCTGGTGCCGCACCCAGATCCACCACCGTCATGCCCGATCTGAGCAAATGGTCACGCTCAGCGATTTCCATCAACTTGTAGGCGGAACGTGAGCGATAGCCTTCTTTTTTCGCTTGCTTGACGAAAAAGTCATTCACGTGTTCTCTCATCCAGGCTTTGCTGGTTTTGGCACGTTTCATCGCGTAGAATGAAGAATTCCGGAAAATTGCATGTTAGTTCTTACTCTCACTCATCGTCACGCCCTAAGGGCGCTTGCCCATGCCATCAGCCCGGTTGTCATGATAGGCGAAGCGGGCTTGTCGGAAAATGTTATCCGTGAATTGGATCGGGGGCTCAGAAGCCACGAGCTAATCAAAGTCAAGGTACTCAGCGGCGAGCGGAAAATAAGGGAAATGCTGCTTGAGGAAATCTGCCAGCGCCTTGAAGCCGCCCCAGTGCAACACATCGGCAAGATACTGGTAATCTACCGTCCCAAACCGGAAGAAGCAGTAAAACCTACCACTGCCAAATTCCGCAAAAAACGCGAACCACGTCGTGCCAAACGCAGCTTTCAGGCCTGACGCCGTAGTTATCGTATTGAATTAGATATATTTCACATCAAGAATCTCGTACTCCCGCACTCCACCCGGTGCCAGCACCTCCGCCACGTCACCGGGATGCTTGCCGATCAGGGCACGAGAAATTGGCGAACTGATGGAGATCTTCCCCTGTTTGATGTCGGCTTCGTCGTCACCAACAATCTGGTAGGTCACCACTGTGCCACTGGCCATATCCTCCAGATCGATGGTGGCACCAAACACACAGGCGCCATCAGCGTCGAGCAACGCCGGGTTGATGATCTGGGCATTAGAAAGCTTGCTTTCCAGTTCAGCAATACGGCCCTCGACAAAACTCTGTCGTTCTTTAGCGGCATCGTATTCGGCGTTCTCGGAAAGGTCGCCGTGGGAGCGGGCTTCTGCGATGGCAGCAATTACAGCAGGGCGCTGCACGCTCTTCATTTCGTGCAATTCGGCACGCAGCTTTTCTGCGCCTATCACTGTCAGTGGAATCGTACCCATGGTCTACCCTCTCATATTCAATTTCGTCTCGCGATTACCAGCACCGGGACAACAAAGCCTGCTCCGGCAAAATTAAAACCGGGAAGTGCCCAGTCTTACAGAGTTGTACCGAACGACAAGTGTCCTTCATTACTCTTACACCCGACCGCATCCAGTCGTGCATGCAACCCTTGCAAGTTGTAGGCCTGCAATTCCTGCATGTTTGCCATGCCGATACAGGCGGCACGTGCACCCGCCAGCGTGGTGTAATACGTTACCCTTGCCTGCAGCACGGCATTGCGAATCGAGTATGAATCCTGGATCGCACTACGCTTGTCTTCCACGGTGTTGACGATGAAATTTATTTCGCCGTTCTTGATCATGTCGACAATGTGCGGGCGCCCCTCTTTTACCTTGTTTACCGGAGTTACCATCAGCCCTGCCGCGGTCAGTACGGTCGCGGTACCGCGGGTAGCATAAAGGGCGAATCCCAATTTCGCAAGATTGTGGGCGATTTCCACCACACGCGGTTTATCCGACTGGCGTACGCTGATGAACACCTTGCCTGCGGTGGGTAACTTTACTCCTGCAGCCAGTTGCGATTTGACGAATGCCTCGGCGAAAGTTTTGCCCACGCCCATCACCTCGCCGGTAGATTTCATCTCGGGCCCGAGTATGGTGTCCACGCCGGGAAATTTGATGAAAGGAAACACGGCCTCCTTCACCGAATAGTAAGGAGGAATCACTTCTCTGGTTACACCTTGACGAGCGAGCGTCACGCCAGCCATGCAGCGCGCGGAAATTTTCGCCAACTGCAGTCCGGTGGCTTTGGATACGAAAGGTACGGTACGCGATGCTCTGGGATTTACCTCCAGCACATACACGGTATCGCCCTGAATAGCGAACTGCACGTTCATCAATCCCACCACTTTGAGTGCATGCGCCATCGCTTCGGTTTGCCGCCGCAGTTCATCCTGCAAGGCGGGCGCCAGGCTGAAAGGCGGCAGCGAACAGGCCGAGTCGCCCGAATGGACGCCAGCCTGCTCGATATGCTCCATGATGCCGCCAATCAGTACAGCCTCACCATCGCAGATTGCATCCACATCGACTTCAATGGCATCGTTGAGAAAACGATCCAGCAGCACTGGCGAGTCGTTTGACACTTTTACCGCTTCGCGCATGTAACGCTCCAGATCGCGTTGCTCATGCACAATCTCCATGGCGCGCCCGCCCAGGACATAGCTGGGACGCACTACCAGCGGGTAACCGATTTCATTGGCAGCGGCAAAAGCAGCCTCAGGATTGCGCGCGGTGCGGTTGGATGGCTGTCTCAATCCAAGTTGCTGCAACATTTTCTGAAAGCGCTCGCGATCTTCGGCGCAATCGATCATGTCCGGACTGGTCCCGATGATGGGCACCCCGTTGGCGGCGAGATCACGTGCCAGCTTCAATGGCGTCTGCCCGCCATATTGCACGATCACGCCGAAAGGCTTCTCCACTGCGATGATTTCGAGTACATCCTCCAGTGTCAGCGGCTCAAAATACAGCCGATCAGAAGTGTCATAGTCGGTCGACACTGTCTCCGGATTGCAGTTGACCATGATGGTCTCGAAACCATCCTCGCGCAATGCCAGCGCAGCATGCACGCAGCAGTAATCAAACTCGATGCCTTGACCGATACGGTTGGGTCCGCCGCCCAGCACCATTATTTTTTTTCTGGTGGTAGGCAATGCCTCGCACTCTTCCTCGTAAGTGGAATACATGTAAGCAGTGCGGGTAGCAAACTCGGCAGCGCAGGTATCCACACGCTTGTATACCGGATGCAGGTTGAGTTGATGGCGCTTGGCACGCACCGCAGTCTGCTTTGTGTTTAGTAGTTTCGCCAGACGCAGATCGGAAAAACCACTGCGTTTCAGTTTGCGCAGTGCGTCCAGATCAAGCATGTCCAGGGTTTTGTCAGCGAGTGCCTGTTCCTGCTTCACCAAATCTTCAATCTGCGACAGAAACCACGGATCAATATGGGTGAGATTATGAATTTCAGCGAATGCCATGCCGCAGCGAAATGCATCAGCCACATACCAGATGCGCTCCGGGCCAGGATCGCCCAGTTCGGTTTCAATGGCGCCGACATCGGCAGTCTTTTCGTCCAGACCATCGACACCGGTTTCCAGCCCGCGCAGGGCTTTTTGCAGCGATTCCTGAAAAGTGCGGCCGATGGCCATGACTTCGCCTACCGATTTCATTTGCGTGGTAAGGCGATCATCGGCCTGGGGAAATTTCTCGAAGGCAAAACGCGGCACCTTGGTAACAACATAGTCTATGGTCGGCTCGAATGAAGCCGGCGTCATGCCGCCGGTAATGTCGTTCCTGAGCTCATCCAGCGTATAACCCACTGCCAGCTTGGTCGCAACCTTGGCGATAGGGAACCCGGTTGCTTTCGACGCCAGGGCGGAGGAACGCGATACCCGTGGATTCATTTCGATCACCAGCATGCGGCCGTCTTGCGGATTGATGGCAAACTGCACATTGGAGCCACCAGTTTCCACGCCAATTTCACGCAACACCGCGATCGATGCATTGCGCATGATCTGGTATTCCTTGTCGGTCAGCGTTTGCGCCGGAGCAACGGTGATGGAATCACCGGTATGCACCCCCATCGGATCGAGATTCTCGATGGTGCAGATGATGATGCAGTTGTCCTGTTTGTCGCGCACCACCTCCATTTCGAATTCTTTCCAGCCAATAACGGATTCTTCGATCAGCAACTCCTTGGTGGGTGAGGCTTCCAGTCCGCGCTCGCAAATATCGAGGAATTCCCTGCGGTTGTAGGCGATGCCACCGCCGCTGCCACCCATGGTAAACGACGGACGGATGATGGCAGGATAACCTACCATTGCCTGTACCTGCAGCGCCTCCTCCAGGCTGTGAGCAATGGCGGAGCGCGCCGAATTGAGTCCGATTCGGGTCATGGCCTGCTTGAATTTTTCCCGGTCTTCAGCCTTGTCTATGGCCTCCCGCGATGCGCCGATCAGTTCCACGTCGTATTTCTTCAGCACGCCATGCTTGGCCAGGTCGAGGGCGCAGTTCAACGCCGTCTGCCCGCCCATGGTCGGCAACAGCGCATCGGGGCGTTCGATGGCAATGATTTTCTCTAACATCGGCCAGGTGATCGGCTCGATATAAGTGGCGTCAGCCATTTCCGGATCGGTCATGATGGTGGCAGGATTGGAATTCACCAGAATGACGCGATAGCCCTCCTCGCGCAGTGCCTTGCAGGCCTGTGCACCGGAATAATCGAATTCACACGCCTGCCCAATGATGATGGGTCCTGCGCCGATGATCAGAACGGACTTTATATCGGTACGTTTAGGCATATTTTTCTAACTGCGCTGACCGTGAAGAAACCGGAAAACTCTCTGGATTCTTTCTGCAATCAAAGCTGGTTCTAATGGCCCTCCATCATATGGATGAAGCGGTCGAACAGATAATCCATGTCATGCGGTCCCGGACTTGCTTCGGGGTGTCCCTGAAAACAGAACGCCTGCCGGTCGGTCAACTCGAATCCTTGCAGGCTGCCGTCAAACAGCGACAGGTGCGTAACGCGCGCATTCTTCGGCAGCGTGTCGATATCCACGGCGAAACTGTGATTCTGACTGGAGATCATCACCCGCTTGGTGTCCAGATCCTGCACCGGGTGGTTAGCGCCATGATGACCAAACTTCATCTTGACGGTCCGGGCACCACTCGCCAGTCCCAGCAGTTGATGCCCCAGGCAAATGCCAAAAATCGGCATCCCTTTCTCGAGCAGTTTTCTGGTTGCGGCAATGGCGTAATCGCAAGGCTCGGGATCACCCGGTCCATTGGAGAGAAATACGCCATCGGGCCGCAATGCCAGAACCTCGTCGGCGGATGTCTGGGCGGGAAGCACCGTCACTTTGCAGCCGCGCTGCGCAAGCTTGCGCAGAATATTGCGCTTGACACCAAAATCGAATGCGGCAACGTGAAATCGCGGGTGCTCCTGCACCTGATAGCCACGCCCGCGTGCCCACTCACCTTCACTCCATGGATAAGACTGGCTGCAACTTACCACTGCGGCCAGATCCATCCCGGCAAGGCCAGGGAATTCCCGGGCGCGTCTCAGCGCTGCTGCTTCATCAATGCGCCCCGCCATGAGACAACCAGCCTGTGCGCCTTTCTCCCGCAGCAGACGTGTGAGCTTGCGTGTGTCGATGTCCGCAATCGCCACCACACCTTGTTCCTGGAGATATTCCGGTAGGGTCTGGGTCTGCCGCCAATTGCTGGAGGCCAGGGGCAGATCCCGAATCACCAGCCCAGCGGCATATACTTTGTTGACCTTGCCGGATTCGACATCATCCTGATTGACGCCGGTGTTGCCAATGTGCGGGTAAGTAAGTGTGACGATCTGCCGGCAGTAGGAAGGATCTGTGAGAATTTCCTGGTAGCCGGTCATGGCGGTGTTAAACACCACCTCACCTGTGCTATCTCCCTCCGCCCCGATGGAAATGCCGCGAAAAATGGTGCCGTCAGCGAGAGCGAGGACAGCGTGCGGGCGTTGTGACACGGGGGGCTCCTTGAGTACTGGCCAGACACGGAAAGCGGGACAGGCTAGTGCCTGTCCCGCTTCGCTGGAGTTGTGGAATCATACGCGAAAAAGGCGCGGGCTTCAATGCAACCACGGTTGTGCGCTTGTTCGGGATTGTGACAAAGCAGTCGGGGAACGCACTA
>Ga0209253_10000907_pt1 | contig 25826 bp, 18 predicted proteins | sample FrelakmetBRP12BR_FD_187145 | JGI IMG/M metagenome (GOLD analysis project Ga0209253, IMG submission 187145) | Freshwater lake sediment microbial communities from the University of Notre Dame, USA, for methane emissions studies - BRP12 BR (SPAdes)... | ecosystem: Environmental > Aquatic >...
CGGATGATTTTCGTTCTGTTCTTGCGCTCCAAGCCGACACATTTTTGGAATATCTCCTGGCTATTTTGAAGATTCTGCGGTCCGCGCTCTTGATGTCAGGGCATTGGCATATTTTTTGCAAAAACTAAAATGTCTATTTCGAGGTCACAAATCAATTCAGGCAGGTTTTTCGGAGGAGGTAACAATGGCTTCGCCTATAAACAATTTCGCCCTTCCCAATAAAAATCTTCTGGCCGGTTTTCAAAGCGAGGCGCTGGACGTTCTCCTGGACAAGAAGATATTTCACCTCTTCATGGAATACTATTCTTTGAAGGGAGACATCCACTTCAAGGAGTTCTTTGATAAGATCGAGCACTCCATACTCTTGGCCTCGTTATCGATGTTCGGGGGCAATCAGAAGGATACGGCCCGGTTCCTGGGGCTCAAATACACCACCCTGAATGAAAAGATCAAAAAACACCATCTCTCTTTTCGCAAGGAATTGCTGGACGGTCTTTCCCCGGCGGCCCAGCCCGACTGAAACGGCCGGTCCTCAGCGCTTGATCTTACTGGAATTTATTCAAATTTTTGATACCGGAGAGATCTATTTGCAGTTGACTATCGTCCCCATTCCTTGATAATCTTTAGTCACACCTAATAAAAGGGACCACAAGTGGCCGTCAAGTGCCCCAAATGTCAGTTTGAGAATCCAGCCGATACCCGCTTTTGCGGCAATTGTGCGGCTCCGCTTGCAAGCGTCCAGGAAATCGCTTTTTCCAAGACGATGACCATCCAACAGCCCCAGAAGTTCATGTCAAGAGGGAGCACACTTGCAGGGAAATATAGAATTGTTGAACCTATTGGTAAGGGGGGGATGGGCGTTGTCTACAAGGCTGAAGATACGAAGCTCAAACGAACCGTGGCCCTCAAGTTTTTGCCCCCGGATCTGGCAGAAAGCCCTGAGGCTGGTGCGCGCTTTATCCGGGAAGCTCAGGCAGCAGCAGCCCTCTCCCATCCCCACATATGTACCATTCATGAAATCAGCGAAGAAGAGGATCAGTCGTTTATCGTCATGGAGTACATCGAAGGTCAGAGTCTCAGACAAAAAATTCTTAAAGGACCTTTAGATCAGGCTGAAGCACTTGATATTGCGATTCAGGTAGCGGAGGGATTAAAAGAGGCTCACAAAAAGGGGATCGTGCATAGGGATATCAAGCCCGGCAACATTATGGTGACAGATGAGGGCGCTGCCAAGGTCATGGATTTTGGCCTGGCCAAAGCATTAGGAAGCTCTCTCATAACTAAAGAAGCGAAGACAATGGGGACGGTCGCCTACATGTCTCCGGAGCAGGCCCAAGGCCAAAGCGTTGACCACCGGACAGACATCTGGTCATTGGGAGTTGTGCTTTATGAGATGATCACGGGGCAGGTTCCGTTCAAGGGTGAATATGAGCAATCCATTATTCATTCGATATTGACTCATGAGCCAGAGCCGATCACTAAAATCCGGAAAGATCTGCCTTCAGGTCTAGAGCAGGTTATCTATAAAACCCTGGAGAAGAACCCCAATAACCGCTACCAGAGGATGGAAGACTTCTTGGACGACTTGAAGGCAATCGCTGAAGGCGTTAAGCCGCTCAGAGCGAAAGCAGGGTTATTCCGGGGCAGAATTCTTGGCCTTAAGAAAATCTATGTTTATGCCGGTCTCGCTTGTATCGTCATTCTTGCTGTCCTGGCTATTCTGTTCTTGCCGGCCAAGCGCGGCCAAACGCTCGATTCCATCGCCGTGATGCCCTTGGAGAACCTCTCGGGCGATCCCGAGCAAGATAGTCTCGCCGAATCAATCCACGACGATTTGATCACTAATCTCGCCGGGCTCAGCGGCCTGAAGACCGTGATCGCCCGGAGAACGGTGATGCGCTTCAAGGGAAAGGATACGCCCCCGCAGCAGATCGCAAGGGACTTGCATGTCAAGGCGCTGATGACGGGAGCGCTGAGACGCACGGGAGACAGCGTGCGTCTCACGGCCCAGCTGATCGATCCCACGACCGGATCGCAGGTGTGGGCCAGTAGCTACGAGCGCAACATGAGCGAGGTCAACTCGCTGGAAAACGAAATCGTGGCGGCCATCGCTCGTGAGGTGAATCTGCAGCTGACTCCCGAGGAGAAGTCACGCCTGGCGACTGCGCGCACGGTTAATCCAGAGGCCTACGTGGCCTATACCAAGGGCAAGTTCTACTTAAACCAACTCACGCCGGAAGGGTTACAAAAAGGTCTGGAATACATGCAACAGGCTATCGACAAAGATCCTGCGAATCCTTTGCCGTATGCAGCACTCGCGCTCGGTTATTGCCGGATCGGTCACGGCATCGCCCCGCCGCCGGACGCTTTCGCCCGGGCCAAGGAGGCCGCACTCAAGGCAGAGGGACTGGGCGGGACGTTGGCCGAAACTGAGGCGGCTTTGGCCCAGATCAAGCTCTTCAAGGAATGGGACTGGGATGGTGGAGCAAAGGCCCTTCAGCACGCCCTGGCCCTCAACCCGAGCCTGTCCGATGCTCAACGCATGTATTCCTGGTATCTCCTGCTGATTGGCCGCATGGATGAAGCCATTGCGGCAATGAAACGAGCCATCGAGGTGGATCCTCTCTACCCGCTCTGGAGTTCGGACCTGGCATGGCAGTTCCGGAGTGCAGGGCGATATCAAGAAGCGATGGACGCCACACAGAAGGCGCTCGAACTGGATCCCAATTATGATCAAGCTCTATGTTGGTTGGGATTTTTATATGCGGAAAAGGGGATGTATGAGGAGGCCATTGCGACCCAGCAGAAGCTGAGTGACCTCACTGGTTGGAAATGGCCTCTGGTGCGAACTTATGTGCTGGCCGGCCGCACGGATGAGGCGCGGAAAATGCTGGCTGAGCTCTTAGCAGGGGGACCCAAGCCAACAGGCGCTGTGGATGGCTGGGATTTGGCCGAAGTTTATGCGGCTTTGGGTGAAAAGGACGAAGCCTTCCGCTGGATGGAAGCGGCTGTCGAACAACGTAATTCCTTTATCCCGTGGATGAGGCAGAATCCCGCTTACGCACCCTTGCGCTCGGACCCCCGGTTCCAGGAGCTGGCGCGCTACATGAAACTGCCGGAAGCAAAATGATCAGCAGATCCAACAGAATTGTTGGAGGGAATTCCGTCGAGCGTTACTCAAAACTCCTATCCCTATGGAAAACACCAACCTGTATCTCCGAGCTTGACGATGCCAGGAAGAGGTCGGCTGGGCTGAAAGGCTAAGCAACAGACTGAAGAAGATAGATCTGGCGAGCGATGCTGTTGTGCCTGAGAAAAGTTTGAAGATCGTATATTAGCCCACCCTCCCCTTTTCTCACCATTTTCCCCTGATTTTAAAACTCTCCGCTATTTTGAGACCATTCGTGTTGTCCGTCGAAGTTCGATCGATTCGAGGATTTGCCTGAACCGGGGGAGGGTCCGGATTTTTACGAGCAGAGGATCCCGGCGGAACCACTCGTCGCGCTCGTCGCCGTTGCGGACGGCCCGCTCGAGCCAGTCCAGAGCTTTCTCCGGCTCCCCGACGGCGGCATAGAATTCCGCGACCACCGAAGTCGACCAGAAGGCCAAAGCGCCATATTTTAGGCAATCGCCGTCCATTTTTTTCAAGGCATCTTGTGTCTTCCCCTCCAAGGCCAGCAATAAAGCCCAAGTCAGCCTGATCTCGTAGCTCTGCTGATCCCCGGAAGAAAGACGCTCAAGGGTCCGGCGCGCCCCGGCAAAATCATCCCCATCGATCAAGGCCCGGGCCAGCTTCTGGGACGCGTAGAGGTTCCGGGGATCCTGCTCCAATATCTTCTGCTGCTCGCGGATCGCTCCGGCGACATCGCCTTCAACCCGTAGGATCTCTCCCAGGGTCATGCGGGCCGGGAAAAATAGCGGTTCTCGCTGGAGCAACGGGTGAAGCAGGTTCTTAGCCGAGGCGTAATCGGCATTCGACACATAATAATTGGACATCCAATTTATCGCGTCCACTTCGTTCGGATCGATTTCCAGAGCTCTTTTGGCCTCCTCAAAGGCCAGATCTTTCCGTCCCTGATAAAAATAGGAGGCTGAAAGACCAGAATGCGCCCGGGCAGAGTTGGGGTCGTCCCGCAAGGCCTGACGCAGCTCTTGCTCCGCTTTATAGAGCCAGCTCGTGTCATTGGAATATCCGCTGTCGATTTCAAGGACAAAGGTAAACCCATACCAGGCTCGGGCTTCCGCAAGCTTGGGGTCGAACTCCAGTGCCTTTTCCAGCATCGTCCTGGCTCTTGGCAGGTCAAACTGGGCCATGAGAAAAAGCATTCCCTTTTCGAAATATTCGTTGGCATCGGGATTCGGGGAGGCCCTGGCTCCCGTGCTGAGGGACGCCTGGCTTGTTTCAATCCCCTGCTTCAGGCCCTTTTTTGACGACAGGATCATGATCAATATCCCGACGACGCAGAGGCCCGCCGCGACCAATGCCCAGCTGCGCCATTTGGACCATGGCCTGGAGGTCCCCGCGGACAGCCCGGGGCCAATTATTTCGGCAGAAGTCTCAAGCACCTTTCGTACCTCGCTCACTCTTTGAAACCGTTTTCCGGGGTCTTTCTCCAGGCATTTCTGAATGACGGCGCGCAGACCGGGTGGCGCCCCGAGGGGAAGCGGGGCCGGAGTGTCCCTCAGAATGGATGATGTCAGCGCGAATCCAGTTTTCCCTTCGAACGGAAGCCTTCCCGAAGCCATCAGATAAAGGATGACGCCGAGCGCCCAGATATCGCTCCGGGCATCTGCGGAATTCCCGTGCAGCAATTCGGGGGCAAGATAAGGCAATGTCCCTGCGATGAAACCCTCCCCCGTCAAAGACACTTGAGACATCGTCATCTGCTTCAGTTCTGAGCCGGCTAGGCGCTTGGCCAAGCCAAAGTCCAAAATCTTGACCCGTCCTTCGGGCGTGATCACAACATTAGAGGCTTTGAGGTCCCTGTGGATAATGTCCCGTTCATGAGCGTGCTGAATCCCTTCGATGATCTGGGTTGCGTAGCGCGAGAGCTCATCGGCCGGCAACCCCTCCGGCGGGATTAAACGGTCGAGCGGACGGCCCTCGATGTATTCCATCGCGATATAAAGATCCGCTCCGGCTTCTCCGACTTCATAGATCGTGCAGATGTTGGGATGATTCAGAGCGGAGGCGGTTTGAGCCTCTCGAGAAAAGAGCTTCCTGTGCCCCTCATCGCCGGCCAGGTCAGGCGATAAAAACTTCAAGGCAACGGCCCGTTTGAGCTGGATGTCCTCGGCTTCATAAACAATCCCCATCCCCCCTCGGCCGACCTCGCCCCGGATCGAATATTTTCCCGCAATGGTCATCCCAGAGGAAAGGGTCTGCGTGACGGGTGTTCGATAGGTTTTGGTCAAAGTCACGAGATACTTATCTCCTGTTCAGATTTAAAAGAAATTCCTTTATGTGCCGATTTTGCCTTGTTTTATCGTCCGGAATGGTAAATCGCAGCGTGATCGGATGTCAAGTTGATCCCAGAATCACCGAAGGCAGGCCGGAGGAGGCTAAGCAAGAGACCTAAGAAATTGAATCTGACATGAAAAGCTGCTGTGCTTCAGAAAAGTTCGAAAATTGGACATTAGCCAACCCGCCTCAACCTTTTCCATATAGCCTTTTGAAATCAATATATTAACCGGACGCGATATTAGCTCTGTTTTGGCTATTTCGACAGCCGAGCATTCATGATCATTGAGACAAGCTGAATGGTCGCTTCCCCGGGGTCTTGGTACTCGCCATCCGTATCATAGCGATAGATATAAACCATTTTATGCTCGGGCAAGACGGATAGGGTGTGGATGCCAACGCCGGTATGGTAGAATCCGCCCTTGCCGTCAAACAAAATGTTCGAAAAGCCTGCTCCCGGCTTGACAACATTCCACATATAGCCGTAGCCCAATCCCATTTCCTCGTTGACAATTGAGTAAGCCGTTGTGCTTTTCTCGATCCACTCTTGCGGAATAATTTGCCTGCCCTTCCAGTTGCCCTTTCTCAGGCACAGCAACCCGAAGCGGGCCATGTCTCTCGCGCTCATCCTGAAGTTATAGGCGGGATGAATTGATTTTTTCTCTTCATAAGAGTACTGGCAATCCTCCAGGCTGAAGTCCTCCATTCCTATAGGGTTAGCGATTTCTTTTTTAAACGCCTCGAATATTTTGGCCCCGGTCACCTTTTCGAAGATGGTACCCAAAGCGTTAAAATCCCAGTTGTTGTAATAGAAGAAGGTATCGGGAGGATGGCTTCCTCGCGGTGGACGCGCCGCAGCCATGTCCTCTGATTCAGCTGCTGCTTCGTGGTAAACACCTGAGCGGGACTTGAGAAGGTCACTTACGGTGGCCATTTTCTCTTCCTCTGTGAGCGAGGGAGGGATGTCATCGATGTTGAGTTCTTTCAGTGTTGCATTGAGGCTAATCTTCCCACGGCCCCAGTAGATTCCATACAGGGCGCTCAAAAGGGGCTTTCGGATGGAATGGATTTTGTATTTTTTCTCCACATTTCCCCAGGAAATAAAGACCTTTCCGTCGCAGAGCACCATAACGGCGGCCGAATTGATTTTTTCGGCGAAGGCTTTGGCCTCCTCAAGTTTTTGGGACGACCAGCCCACGTCTTCCGGTGCGACATACTCCAGGCCAGCCTTGACGTCTTTAGGCGCGGGAACTTCAGCTCTGATTAATAAAAAAGCAAGACAAAGTGAACCAATAAGAATGACGCCGCTTTTAAACATAAGAGCCCTTTTTTGTTTAGGCAGTAGCATGCGACCTCCTCCTCTTTATTTAATACGATGAGTTAATAAAATTGTTTGTAAAGACTTTCTCGGGTAACACCCAATCCGCTTAGCTATCGAAGCACAGTTATGTTCCGAAATCTCGGCTCGCAGCCATTTACTTCGCACTTGGAGACTATGACAAGGGTTTTGCCTGGCTGGAACGGGCGCTGGAGGAAAGGGATTTTTTGCTATATTCGATTAAATGGGCTCGCTATTACGATACAGTTCGCTCGGACCCGCGGTTCAAAGCATTGCTCAAGAAAATGAATCTTGGGTAGCCGGTCAACCTGGGCCCGAAGAGAAACTTTCCCAAGCTATTATCTAGTTCGCAATTTATGTTAAGCGATCCAAACAAAATTATTGAACCGTTCCTGTCGATGATTTTTTCCTAGAGAGCGAAACCCCGACGTTCGATCGAACGAGCGATACCGAATTGACTTTGGGTATTTGAAATGATATGGTGAAAAAAAAATTAGGGAAATGGGCCGAGGAACGGGTAGTCGAGGTAAAAGGAAAAGTTGCTCTCAGACGGCATTTCTTCATCTGAGACTTTTAAAGCCTCGGTCGAGGCCTCTTTTTTTGTTCTTAGCCCTGGCCCTCACGACATCCTCCTTCGCCGGCTGGATGGGCCTCACTATCCGCGACGCTCCGGCCCTCCAAGGTCAGGGCAAAGGAGTGGAGGTCATCTCTCTATTTCCTGGGGGGCCAGCGGATCAAGCTCAGGTCAAAACTGGAGACATCATCCTTGCCATTGATGATAAAAAAACTGAGAGCAGCGCTGCCTTCAGCAAAATTATCGAAGAGAAACAAGACGGAACGTCGGTCAGGATGAGGGTTTGGCGCCGGGGCGACATTATTAATCTGACTGTAATCCTGGCTGAAGCCCCGCCGGAAATCAGATTCCTACGCCAGGGAAGAGATCACATTGCGAAAGGCGAATACGACCTTGCTATCGGAGATTATACAAACGCCATAAGGATCCGTCCGGACGCCCTGAGCTATTCCGCACGGGGCGATGCTTTCGCCAGAAGAGGCCGCCACAATGAGGCCATCGCCGATTTTACCAGGGCCATCGATCTCCAGCCTGACGGCTTCTCAGCCTTCTACCAGCGCGGCCTGGTCCATTTTGCCCAAGGCGACCTCAACCTGGCCATGAACGATTACACCAAGGCAGTCCAGCTAAACCCTAAGTTCGCACCGGCATATGTGCATCGAGGCCAAGCGGCCCAGGACAAAGGGTTAAATGACCAGGCCATCGCCGATTGTACGCGGGCGATCGAACTTGATCCGGCGGACGCCTTTGCCTACAACATCCGGGGGGTGGCCTATCTGCAAAAACAGGTTTATGAAGCCGCAATTAAGGATTTCGGCAAGGCCCTCGAGATCGACTCCAAATACGCGGCTCCATACAATAATCGGGCTTCTGCTTATTATGCCAAGGGAGACTTCCGCCGGGCTATCGCCGATTACACGAAAGCAATAGAAGTATCCGAGGTTGATTTCCTATACTACGCCAATCGGGCGCGCGCCTACAAACAAGTCGGAGACGCAGCCAAAGCCCGGGCCGACAGCGAAACCGCGGCCAAAGGCTACATGGATGAAGGTCTGGCCCTGGCAAAAGCCGAGCGGTTCGACGAGGCCATCGCCCGCTATACGCAAGCCGTTCGACTGGAGACCAGATACTCCGCCCCGATTCTTTATAACCGCGGCCTGGCCTACGAGAAAAAAGGACTGGATAACCAGGCTGTCGCTGACTATACAGAGGCGATTTCCCTCAACCCACAGTTTGCCGAGGCCTATCTCCGGCGGGGATATGTATATGCGGGCAAAATGGCCCAGTACGATCAGGCAAGAAAAGACTGGACAAAGGCCGCAGAGCTCGACCCGGCCGGCAAGACCGGCGAGTCAGCCCGCCGCAACCTGGAAAAACTTAAGGAGCGCCAGAAAAAATAGAAACATTTTCAATGGAGAGGACGATGAAGAAGATGAGCACGGGACTTAACTTTCACAGACTCAGAGCCATCGGTATTCTGATATTACTCGCTCATGTAGCAGCTGGAAACCCGCTTGTTCCCGCCTCAGGATTTTTCCCGGCCTCTGGGAGTATGCTTCAAGAGCAAGAAAATACCTCCATAAAAAAAATGAAGCCACTCTGGCAAGGCGTCCTTGATTTCCGACAGATGGCGCTGAGGGATTACCAGAAAGCCCTAGCGGCCTACGCAGCCAAGCCGGTCCAGGGCAAATTCCAGGTCCTTGACAAATATGTCTGGTCGGGCATAGACCCGCGGAAAGGCTGGTCGTTTTTCATAAACGTCTCGGTCTTCGATATCGTCGCAACAGAGAGTCCTCTTCCTCTGGTGGCCTTTTATAATGGCTTTAGCGACGTTTATCTGGTGACAGCGTGGCGAATCGATCAGGATCCTCCCCAGATGGTTGACGCCGAAGTCTTTCCGGGAGATTGGATTCGCCAGCGCGGAAAGCCGCCCTTCGACATCAATCCATTCTGGCTTCGACAGAAGACTTTTCTTCCCGCAGCCCTGGGCAAGGCGGTCGCGGAATCCGTCAAGGCGCTGGAAAATACCTTCACTAGTTGGACCGGGTCGGATTGGCGCGGACAAATAGGAGGAGAGCAGGACGAGAAAGCCCTTCTAGAAGGGGTCTATCCCGCGGCTTCCACCATGTTAATGAGGGCTCTCAGAAATATCGACGAGTTCGCCGCCCCTGGCTCCGAGGAGCCGGAGATGCTCAGTTCCCTTCGACTGGAATTGGCCCTGGTCATGAAACAGATCCTGGAGGGCGGAATCGAGAAGGTTTTAACAGCCGCGGACGAAACGGCGCCCGGAATCAAGCCGGCCCTCCGCCTAATTCCTGTTAACACGTTTAAGACAATGGCCATCGTGAATGCCACTGTTGCCAAAGACGATGCCATTGCTTTTATGGCTCCGGCCTTCAACGCTGATTATTGTCTCAGCTTCTATTTTGCCGGTAACGCTGCTGAGCTAAGGCTCCGGCGAATCGATATTGTTTACTACTCCGGCTGGTATCAAGAGCTCTCCAAAAACCAGCCCGGAAAAGGGAAATAGAAGGGAGCTAGGCCGTGAAAAGACTGCATAAAACGCTAAGGGCTATCGGATTAGTCTTGCTCCTTTTGGGGGTTGTGTCTGTACCCATTCAGCCAGACGACGAGACAAAGAAACCGGTCTCGCCGGACTCAAACGTGATACCGGCTTGGATGGACAGACTTACCAAGATCGGTGAAGGCATCGGCAAAGGACTCAAGGACATGCCGACCGGACTGAATAGACACCAGGCCAGGGAATACCTTCGTAAAGCCTTTGAAGGAACCGAGGGGATCTCCAAAACATGGAAAACAGCTGGCAAGATGGCCGAAGGCGCAAGGGTCTTGCAGATTTTGGACACGGCGTCTGATGTTAAAGAAGTAGGATATGCGGCCAAAGAAGGAGGCGCTGGTGCTGCTGGCCTGAGGGCGCTCGAGGTCACGGGTAAAAATGTCTTCGTTTCGTTCGTCGCAGAATACGGCGCTGCCGCAGGGGCAGCCGCCGGGACAGCTCTCTTAGGCCCGGGACCTGGCACTATTATCGGCGGCGCAATAGGCGGAAGCCTTTCGGCCTATGCCGCCTCTTGGGGATACGAACAGACTGTAAAAACCGTATTTGATGACCAGATCAAGAAAATTATCGAGCAGGAAAAGGCCAAGGAAAATCCTCAGGTTCCAAAGCCGCCCACGTGGCGGGAGACTCAGCCTGGACAGGAACCTCCTCCTTCAATCGGCCCTCCGACTCCTCCGCATAAACCGCCGGTAAGCGCAACAATTAAATGCACAAAGTTGATTATCGCCCCGCCTGGTGAGATCGAAGCCGGAGCTTTAGCGCATTTTTATGCCTTTGCGGACCTCGAGCTCGAGACTACGGACATTGACCTTCCCCCCACTAACGAAACAGGCGTAAACGTGACCAGCGCGGCGGCGTGGACCTTCAGCAGCGGCCAAAAGACCGCTCAAGGTGGGGTCCAAACAGATTGCAACATGGGAGGCCAGGCAGTAACGGCGACAGCGACTTTTATGAATCAAACCGCGGCCGTGACCGCCCAGGTGAAAAACGTCCCCCTGACATCTCTGAAGATCAGCGCGGCTCCGGAGTCTGCCCAGCCGGGCAGGACAGTTTCTTTAAGCGCCGAGGCGACATATAAAAACTCCTTTTGTGAATTCACCCGGACGAATCCACCAGGACTCCAGTACAGCGTCAGCGATGGAGCCTCTCTCTCCGGCAATGCCCTTACTATTAATCTCGACAAGGAAAGCGGCTACGTGACGGCCTCAGCAATATTAAGTCCGGAAAATGTCCCCAGCAACACCGCCGTAATCACGGTCCTTCCACCGCTTCTCGAGCGTGTGGTTCTGAGCGCCCCGGCAGCAGTGAATCCCTGTCAGACGGTAACCTTTGAACTCCTCGGTTATTACTCCCACAAACCCGAAGAAGCCGTACCGTTATCAACCGATTCAGTACTGTGGACCATCGCGGGAAGATGCGCTCCTCTTGGACCAAACGTGGTCCAGGCCACCTGGCCGGGGGAAACGATCCTCGTTTCAGCCACGACACTGGATGGACAGACGGCTGAAGCGCAAGTTAGAGTCAATCCCTTGCCCAATTCATCCCCCTGGTTTCCCCTGCAAGATGTTACAATCTCATCCGGGCTTAAGGTTGGTGAAAGCATAACCAACTCGGCCATAGAGTTCGCCTGCCAGGGCAGCCAGCAGTCGGCCGTTCCTGCGAAAAACGTCGAGTGGCAGTCCGATGCCCCCGACATCCTGAGCTGCTCGCCGAACGGGGTTTGCACGGGAATCTCACCCGGAAAGGCAAATGTCCGGCTTATTTATAATGGCGGAGAGGTAACGAGCCGGGTTGTGACCGTATATGAAAGTGAAGCCGAGTTCGAGGGAGGAGAAGAAATCTCAGGAGAAGATGCAGAGGAAGCCGCTAAGTCGCCTGAGAGGAAAGAGCAAGACGCCTCGAAGGATCTCCAGGATGCGGCGAAAAAAGAAAAATATCGGCAGACTGGCGAGAATCTCGGAAAGGGATTGGGGAAAATCCTTCTCGAAGCCCTGGCGGCAAAATTCGATAAATCAGGCGAACAAGAGGGGGCTCCTCCCCCAACTGTGCCTCCCCCTTCCCCACCGAAAGGAGGAAGCCAGCCCGGCACGGGTGCGACATCGACACAGAATGATCCCTTTGTGGGGAATTGGCGCATCACTTCCTGGCGGCTTGTCCAGCACTCCGAACAGGGAGCCATGGAGGAGGCAGACGAAATCAACCGCGAAGCGGCGCAATATTACATGTCCTTTGCCATCCGCCAGTCCGGAGACACCTATGCCATTTCAGGCCTGAGAATCCTCATCAAAGAGGTCACTCACAGCGGCAACACGATAACGATCGTCGGGCAAGACCGGTCTCAGAATTCGGTCTCGGATGAGACCATCAGACTGATTCTGAATGGGAACCAACTGCGAGGAACGTGGCGCACGGTTTTCGAGCCTGACTATTTCGGGCGACGCCAGTGGCAGGTCGCCGAGGTAACCGCTGTAAAACTATAAAGGCAATCATTTCTTTTCTTCGCTGAACCTTTATTTCATCCCGCCGTATGCATCTTAGAAAGGAGGAAAAATCCATGAAACACTCACTCGCTTGGAGAATGCTCGACGCACTCCTAATTATTGCTTCAGTTTCACTTTTTGTCCCCGGAACTCTGGCCCAGCCTCAGGGAACAGATGTCGTTCTGGCGAAATCGCTTCCGCTCACTTCGAAGATTCTTAACAGAGAACTCACCATTCTGGTCTCTGTGCCGGATGGCTATAATGCCAGCTCGGCCAATTACCCGGTTCTTTATGATCTCAACTCCTTTTTCTGCTTCACTTATGACTGCGGGACCGCGGAGCTCTATGCCCGCATCCAGGAAAGTCCGGCCATGATCGTCGTGGGAGTGCCGGGCCTGGAGAACGGATATGTTCCCACCCCCTTTGAGGAGCGCGAAGAGAATCCCGAGGCAGCAGACCTTTCCATCAAGTTCTTCAGGGACGAGCTGATTCCGTTCGTGGAAAAAAATTATCGGACAAATGCCTTCAGGATTCTATACGGCCACTCCGTGGGCGGGCTGTTCACAATGTACACTTTATTCAATGCCCCCGACCTGTTCACGGCATACATAGCCGGCAGCCCATGGTTCCAGGTCAATGACCAGTATTGGCTAAAAAATATCGACAAAATGGCAAAAGTGAGGACTCTGGATGATAAATTCCTCTCCATGACGGTCGGAAAGGGAGAGGCCCAGCTTACACTTGACACGTACAAGGAGCTCGAGAAATGGATGAACAGCGCGCCCATAACCGGCCTGACCTGGAAGAGCGCCTGGGTGGAGGGCGATCACGGCTCGATGGTCGGCAGGAATATTTATGACGCCATTCCGTTTATCTTCAGCGGCTGGAAGATTCCCAACACAGTGCTGAGAACGGCCGATGTTGAAAAGATCGATGAATACCTCAAGACAACTACGGCCAAGTGGCAGAAGTTCGGCCTGAATGCATCCGACATCCTTCCGGAGCAACGGCTGAATGCCCTGGGCTACGATTTGCTCAACCGGAAAGAACATGACCGGGCCGTCAAGATATTTTCCTACAATATCCAGCGCTTTCCGAAATCCTTCAATGCTCATGACAGCCTTGCCGAAGCTTACCTGACCATGGGGGACAAGGAAAATGCGGTCAAGTACTACAAGCTGGCGATAGAACTGAATCCCGGCGACAGCGATTATGCTAAACGAGTCCTGCAGAATTCCAAGGACAAGTTGCGCGAACTGGGAGTAGAAAAGTAGCTCAGTAACTGTTATTATTCCTACCACTTCATTATCTCGCTATGACTAGGATACTACGTCCCACTGCCGGCCGGAACCGCAGGAAAATAAGCTTTTTGCCCTCGGCCCTTATTCTCAGTTTTTCCCTTCTGGCTATGTTTATGCTCGCCGGCTGCAGCCGAAAAAAATTCGGCCAGCCGGAAGTGTATAGACTAGTTGACCACCTCGACCAGGTCGAGTTTCTGGCCAGCCCATTTCCCGAATTAATCCCGGGAGAAAAACCCCTGGCGTCCAAGGACAAGACCGATAAGATTCTGGATGGGCGAAAACGACTCATCGAAAGCCTGATCGAACCTGTCTATTGGGTGGCGATAACGTCCCATCCTCTTCTCCTAAAATTTACCAAGACCCCCGTTTTGCCGCAGGAAGTCGGTCAGCGCACAAGGAACGTCCTTGTAGCACCCCCCAAAACGGTTTTCCGCACACAGCAGAAGATTGCCGCCGGCAGCGTGCTTGAATTCGGGTTGGGAGTCCTCAACGCCCGCTTCGAGGACCTAAAGGGGGGAATTCAGTTCAGGATTCTGGCCTCGGGCCCCTCCGCAGATACTCCCCGGGTGCTGTATTCGAGAACTCTTCAGCCAGGCCTCCAGCCGCGAGACCAGCGCTGGATCGATTCACGTGTGGATCTCAAGGATTTTGCGGGCCAGAAGATCTGGCTGACCTTCGAGACAGCGGAGAGCGGCGTTGAGGAATCGCCGTCTCCTTTTGTAAGCGCATGGGTCAATCCCGTCATCCTAAAAAAGCCCGCTGCGCCAAGGCTCTCGGTTATCCTTATTTCCCTCGACACACTGCGGCCCGACCATTTGTCCTGTTATGGCTATGGGAGACCCACGAGCCCCCACCTCGATAGTCTCGCCAGAGAGGGAGTGCTTTTCAAGAATGCCATCTCCCAAGCGCCCTATACCCTGCCCTCTCATATGTCGATGCTGACCTCGCTTTATCCGTCCTTTCACGGTGTCAATTTCGTAGAAAACGGAGTGGCCTTGGAGGAAGGGGTGCCAACGCTTGCTGACTTTTTCTATCGCCAAGGCTATCGTACCTGGGCGATCACGAGTGGCGGGCAGATGAACCATTCCTATGGGTTCTTCAACGGGTTCGAGACCTACATCGAGTATTGGATCAGCACGGACGATTTGGAGCGAAAAGTCGGAGAGACTATCGCCTTTCTGGACGACCATAGGGACGGCGGCGTCTTCGTCTTCTTCCATGCCTATGGGACCCACACGCCCTATCGTCCTCGACCTCCCTATAACATATTCGTCGACCCGGATTATAAGGGCCCGGCCGATGGAGAGTTGACGGCGATCGTGAACCTCAACAAAAGCACCGCTCCCATAGATAGGGAAGATGTCGAGCATGTGATCGCCCTTTATGACGGGACGATCAGACAGGTGGATGAGGCCATCGGCCGGCTGCTCGATTACCTCAAAGAGTCAGGCCAGAACCAGAGGACCCTAGTCGTCATCACATCCGACCACGGCGAGGAATTCTTGGAGCATCATAAAATAGGCGCGCACAGTCACACTCTTTTTGACGAGCTCCTGAGAGTGCCCCTTATTTTCTGCGGACCCGGTATCCCGGCCAGGGATTCGGCCGTAGAGGAGCAGGTGCAGTCCATTGATATTGCACCCACACTTCTGGAGCTGGCGCGCATCGATCCCGGCCGCGCAAAATTCCAGGGCCGGTCGCTCCTTTCGCTTATCCAAGGAAGGAGGAAGGGCCAGATCGAAACCTACGCTTTTAGCGAGAGGCTGCCAGCGGATGACACTCATTGGAGGTCTGTTCGAACCCCCGGTTATAAATTCATCCTTCTTCAGGATGTCCAAGATGGGACGAGCAAGAATTATTTCTTTTTCGATCTCCTCAAAGACCCAGGCGAACAAAAGAGCCTGGTTCTCTCTCCAGGCCGGAGGAAGGACTGGGAGGACAGGATTCAATTCCTGATTGAGGCAAACCGTCGCAGCTTGCTCCGGGCTCCCGGAAAAAAAAGAGCGCTCGACAGCAAAACACTCGAAATTCTCCGGGCCCTCGGATACATCCGATAGACTGCGAACTCTAATTCCAGCGAGACAAACCCCCCAGGTGCCGGAACTCAGGGGAGAATCTGACAGGAATTTCACCCCCTGCTTCATCTTCTGGGGCGATTGCCTCCTTTCCGGGGAAGTGTCATCATTCCAAGAAAATTGAATGGCAGTATTTTCTTAGGGCAGGGCCATGCTAAGTGAGAAACGAGATATAGCGGATCAGCGGAGCACTCCGACAAAACCAGTGAGCCTGCATTCTTTAAAGGGGCGCCGGAAAAAAATGCGCCGAGCGGGAGAAGAGCGCGGCTATTATGTCGATCGCTATGAGCCGCGCTATTTCGTGCTGGTCAGCCTAATCCTGATCTTGTGCGTTCTGGATGCCTATTTTACGCTAAAAATCCTCGAACTCGGCGGGAGTGAGATGAATCGCTTCATGTTTGTTCTTCTGTATAAACAGCCGGCTCTGGCAATGATTATCAAGTACCTTGTCACGGCTTCCAGTATCATCTTCATCTTGGTCCACAAGAATTTCGTCGTTTTCGGCCGGTTGAAAGTCAACGGCCTCATCTATGCCGTTTTTTCTGTTTATTTGGTTCTGGTTATGTATGAGGCCGCTATGCTCTTTAAGCCCATCAGGGCCTTGATTTTATAGCCGTTATCATCCTGTTCCCCGGCAATTTGTCGCGGAACAGTTTTCGTTTCCGCGATCAGGGCGATAATCATGGGAGGGTGGCACGGCTGGGGGGCTCCCCGACGACCGGAGCGTTTGATGCTTCCGGAATTCCTGATTGCGTAATCAACTGAGTGGTCCGCAAGGATGTCGGAGCGTAAGCCGTGACAGGCCCCTATTCCAAACAAGGGGTTACGGAAAAAGAGGCGCAACCTTTTGCCGTATAATTATTGTGAGAAAGGGAGCGCATACTATATAATGATACTGGGTTTAGGCCAATGCCATTGACGGGTAAAAAAGAAATGATCAGGGCGGCGGAGAATAATAGTCCCCAGGAGTATGCATCATGATCCTCAAGGTGGGTGACATCCTGGCCAACTACCATCTCAATGAGAAACTCGGCGAGGGCGGCATGGGAATCGTGTGGAAAGCGCACGACCTGAAGCTCGACCGGGACGTCGCCATCAAGTTCCTGCCGGAAAGGTTCGCCGGCGACCCCGAGCGGCAGGCGTTCTTCGAGAGAGAAGCCAAGGCTATTGCCGCGCTCCATCACCCCAACATTATTACGATCTACACGGTCGCAGAAGCGGAGGGGACGCACTTCTTTACCATGGAGCTCGCGGCCGGGGAACCTCTCTCGAACCAGATCAAACGCGGCGGCGTTTCTCTCGACCGCTTCCTCAAGATCGCCGGACAGCTTGTCGATGCCGTTGCTGCCGCTCACGACCGCGGAATCATCCACCGGGACTTGAAACCCGGAAATGTTATGGTGGACTCCGCGGGGAACGTCAAAGTCCTCGACTTCGGCATTGCCCGTATTCTCGACCCGGCACTGTCCGTTTCCCCGAGGACGGACGCTGAGACGCTGACGCTCGAACAAGGTTTTTACGGCACGATCTCATACATGTCTCCGGAGCAGCTCAGGGGAGAAGTACTCGACCACCGCACCGACCTGTTCTCGCTCGGAGTCATTCTTTTTGAGTTTGCCACGGGCGAACACCCCTTTGGCGGAAATACGGCCGCAGAAACGATTGCCGCAATCCTCAAAAACGAGCCGCCGTCCGCGGCCGCGTTGAACCCGCGCCTGCCTAGGCTGCTCGACCGTATTTTGCAGCACTGCCTCGAAAAGGATCGCCGGTACCGTGTGGCACTGGCCGTCGACCTCCGCGACGAACTGGAAAATCTGCGGCGGGAGGGAGCCGCTGCTTTCGAGGAGAAAACTCCCTCCATTGCCGTGCTCCCATTCGCCGACATGAGCCGCGATAAGGACCAGGCCTACTTTTGCGAGGGTATCGCGGAGGAGATTATCAATGCTCTGGCCCGCATTCAGGGGCTGCGGGTGGCGTCGCGAACGGCATCCTTCCAGTTCAAGGACGCGACGAGTGAGCCCAAGGAAATCGGCCATCGCCTCAACGTTGAAACCCTGCTCGAAGGGAGCGTGCGCAAGTCCGGGAACAGGCTCCGGATCACGGTCCAACTGATAGACGCTTCCCGAGGCTTCCATCTCTGGTCTGAGTCCTTCGACCGGGAGCTGAAGGATATTTTCGAGATTCAGGAGGAGATCGCCAGCAACATCGTTCGCGCCCTCCAGGTCAGGCTCAGTCCGCAGGAGAAAGGAGCGCTGCGCCAGGCACCGACCCGCTATGTTCAGGCCTATGATTACTATCTGCGGGGCCGGAGCTTCTATTATCAGTACGGAAAGCATGACATCGAGTTCGCGCTTCAGCTCTTCTCCCGCGCGACCGAGTTAGACCCGGAATATGCCTTGGCTTATGCCGGACTGGCCGACTGCTGGTCATACATCTACCTTTATTCCGAACGCAAGGATTCCGTACGCCGGCAAGCCCGGGCTACAAGCAACCGAGCCATCGAGCTGGCACCCGATTCCGCTCAGGCGCAGGCATCTCATGCGCTCGCCATGTCGATTTGGGGTGAACGTGAGGAGGCAGACCGCGGGTTTGAGGCCGCCATCCGGCTCGACCCGACTCTCTTTGAGGCCTGGTATTTCTACGCCCGCCATACTTTTGTCAACGGCGACCTTGAAAAATCGGCCCAACTCTTCGAAGAGGCGAGCAGGGGCCGGCCGGAGGATTACCAGTCTTCGCTGCTCGTCGCCCAGGTTTACGAATCTCTAGGACGTGCTGAGGACGCCCGCATCGCCCGTCAACGAGGAGTTGCCCTGGTCGCGGAGAGGATCGAGCTTCATCCGGACGACGTGCGCGCCCTCTACATGGGGGCTAACGGGCTTGTGGCGCTCGGTGAACGGGAGATGGGCCTTGACTGGGCCCGCCGCGCCAGGGATATCGCCCCTGATGACCCGATGCTGCTCTATAACCTGGGGTGCATTTATTCCTTGGCCGGAGAGATCGAAGAGGCGATCGATTGCCTGGAGCGGGCCGCATCATTTGGGCTCATCCAAAAAGGATGGTACGAGCACGACAGCAACCTTGATCCGCTGCGGAAACACCCCCGGTGGACGGCGCTGATGGAAAAGCTGAGTTAGATTCCGTTACCAGAAAAGGTCGGATTCCTCGAGGCTGCCTTCGTCGTTTTTGAAGATAAACTTCACGCCCTCTTTCGAACCCTCGCTGCCTTTTTGATAGATCACCATCAGCCCCAGTTCGTTTTGTTTATCAAAATACTCTTTGGCCTTTGCCGTCGCCTCTTCAAGCGAGCCAAACCCCTCGCCGCCTTCGACAACAAGAGTATTCTCGTCTTCCCAGTTCTCTTTAGATTTATGGCCCTCGATATAAAATTTCCCGCTCATGGAAACCTTCCTTTCTCGATCACATAAGCAATCGTCACACATGATTTTATATTTTAGCGAAAATAACCTTGAAAGTATACCCGTAATGCATGCGCGGAAGCACCTCCATATCTGTGATCTTCATGATGTGCGCAGGAAGCCGCCCTGAAGCCCCCGTAGCGGAAGGGGGACCCGTCGCGTTTTTTCCGACGGGGGGAACCGACGGGACTGGTTCCCTGGGGGCCGGGGGCCGAGGGTGACTTCCTGCGCACATCGAATCACACAAAAGGAGATGCCCACTGCATCGGCCTAAAGCCGGTCCTCCTCAGGTCAGCTTCTCGATCCTTTTTCTGACGTCGGCCGCGAACCGGTCGATATAGCGATTGACGAATTCCTTGATATCCAGAGTCTTGTCTTCGACAAGAGGCGTCAGGTCCATGGCGAAGATCATCGAGCTCGAGACATCCACCTCATGGGTGGCATGGTAGGTGGCGTGAGCGCGGCGCCGGCCGATCGTGGCCAGGTCATAGCCTTTTCCACCCGAGACCTGGGAATCATAGACGCTGACGAGCGACGTGGCCAGGTTCTGATGCTCCGAGACATCCAGCCCGACTTTGTCCTCGTCACCTAGCCAATCGAGGTCCCGCCAGACCTCGCAGCCATAAAGGCGCTCGGGCCGGAGTTCCGGGGGAAGCTCTCTTATTGCCTGAATTGTCCTCAAGCCAACAGCGACGTGCGTATCATGCTTGTCTCCCGGATTATGGGTATAAACAAAACGCGGCTTGGCTAAGGACAAGATGTCCCTGATGTCGTCCCGCGGGTCGAGGTTCTTGGGGTTCTTGACCTCCGCGCTCGTATAATTCAAGAAAGCCACGCCGCCGTACTCGCCGACCATGGCGGCCTTTTTCTGTTCCTTCTTGCGCACGACTTTCATTTCGCCGTCGGTATAATCCTTATAGAACCCGTTCCGAGGGCTCCCGGCTCCATCCGTGGCAATGATCCCAAAAAACCAGTCCGTCGTGCTCCCGAAGCACTTCAAAATCCCGTGAAAAGCCATGATCTCGAGGTCATCGGGATGGGCCGCTACTCCCATATAGGTTGTCCTCGAAATCGCCTCCATGACCGGAAGTCCATCAGGAACAAAAATCTCGTTGTTGGCCTTCCTCAGCGTGAGTTCCATTTTTCATTTCTCCTCTTTCTTGATGACCGGCAGGCTGGCTGCCGCTACGGCCTGGCCGACACGACGGCTCTCCTCGTCCGGGAGATGAAGCGCCAGACGGCCGGCCAGATCGGAAAAATCGGCACGAAGGACTTCCCTCGCTTTTTCCACGATGATCGGTCCCGCCTCGCCTGAAGTCACGCGGCCGAGGATGAGAACATGAGCCATATCATAATAATCGGCGTAATGGGCGACGCCGTATCCCAGATAACAGCCGATCGCTTCAAAGAGAAGCCTGGCCCGCTCATCGCCCCTGGCCAGGAGTTCCTGAACCGCCTTCAACTTGTCCACGGCAAGCAGGGTTTCAGCGAGGCTGATCCCGGCGGCTTGCGCAAGCCTGAAAACAGCCTGCTGGGAGAAATACTGGACGCCGCAGCCGATGTCCCCGGACCATTCGTCAGCAGGAGCCTGCTCATGATAATCAATGGGAGCGAAGGCCAGCTCGTTCAGCCAGCCGGTAATGTTTCCGCGGTCGTTGACGTAGCCGCCGGCCTGGCTCGAACCCATAGCGAGGCCGAGGATGCGGTTCGAGTTCAAGGACATTGATCCCGCCAGGGCCGTGACTTCGCCGTCGTTGACGACTTCCAGGGGGATCTTCCACTCTTTGCGCATCCTGAGGAACATCTTCCTGATTGTCCTCTTAAAAAGCTCCTTGGGGATGCCCCGGAAGAGCGAGGCGACCATGGCCTGGTTGTCGATATAGATGCCGGCGGCGCTCCCGCCGATGGCATCAACGCGGGGCAAATAGGACGCGGCCTGGTGCAACCCAGACATGATCTGATGGTAATGATAGGCCGGGTCGGTCTGGTTGCGGGGATCCCAAGGGACTTCCTCGGTGAACACCGACTCTCCTTCGACGACGGCGCAGACTTTCCGGTCGCTGGCTCCGAGGTCAAACCCGATGCGGCAGCCGTCGAGATGCCTTCCCAGAGGCCGCGTCTTTTCCTGCGCCGGCGGGACGGCGTCGGGAGCAGTGATTTCGACGGCGAACTTTTTATCATAAGCTGTGGACATCAGCCCCGCATCAAAGGCCCTTGAGCCCCTGCGCGAATAGGCCTTCTTGATATGCTCCCCGACTTTATCGGGACCGCCGACAATGATCTTGTATCCGCCCTTCATCCAGAGGAGCGACTTGACCAGGCGCTCGGCATAGTGGAGGCTGGCGTTAAAGAACGGGTGTTCCGATGGGAATATTGCAGTCGCATACCGGGAGAGGGAGCCGTCCTTCCGTTCCAGCCCGATGACCAGGGGGACGGCCCGAGAATCACGCGCCGCGGCCTCGCGGAAAGCCCGGTTCCAGAGCGCCGCGGAAAGGAAGTTCTGGTGAAGAGGAGAAACGATTTTTGGTATGGCCGCATCAGCGAATGGTTCGTTCATTGCAGTTTCCTCTCTCTTGTGTCTTTTGAGGTGAATTTGGTCCTGTTATGATCATTCCGGTGTCATTACGGCTAAGCCCGAATTATAAGTAAATGCTGCTCCCAACGCAACCCAATAGCTTGACGAGGAAGGATCTAAGGGGGACGTTCCCTAAGGGGACACATCCCGTGGAGACCCGTCCCTTTGGGGAGCGTCCCCAAGGCTGTTAAAAAAGAACTTCGAACGGAAGGCGGCGCTTCGCCGCTTCGTCGGCCAGCCTGCGGGCCTGTTCCTCGAAGAAGCGGTCGGACATGGCCCCGTCCAGGCCGAGCTTGTGGTAAAAACTTCTCATGGTATTCAGATAGTTCATCCGGTCGATGAGGATCCGGTCCACTTTTTCTTCCAGCGAAGCGATAAGCTGTTCGGGGTTTCCGGGAAGCAGCGGCCCGATAAAAGCAAAAGTCCGGATTCCCCGCGCCCGAATCTTCCCGAGCGCCCCGATCCTTTCGCCCACAGGAGAAGCGCCGGGCTCGAAAACCTTGGCCATCTGTTCGCTGCCCGTGGCGATGGTCATCCCGACCTCGACATCCCGAAATGTCTCCAGGACATCGAGGTCTCGGAGGAGGAGCGTTCGTTTGGATTGAACGTTGACCGGGAACTGTTTTTCGGCCAGCTCGATGAGGCACCGTCTGGTCAGTTTATAATCAGCCTCGAGGGGCTGATAAGGATCGCAGACTGAGGACAGCCAGACCGTCCCCCTCTTGGCCCGGACAAGCTGTTTTTTGAGGAGTTCGGGCGCGTTGACCTTGACGTCGACGAAAGCCCCCCAGGGCTCGCTGTGGCCGGAATATCGCCTCATAAAGAGACGGGCATAACAATAGCGGCAGTTGACCTGACATCCGGTATAGGCATTCACGCAGTAATCAAAAATCTTGGATTTATTGAGGATGCTCTTGGCCTGGACTTCAGCTACACGGATCATGAATGCCTCATAAGCTTCGCATCCTTTGGGTATTTTAGCATGGTTTTTTGCTCTCCACGCCTCAGGGGGGACAAATTCATCCTCAAAATCACCTCAAAGGGTGATTGACCCCCCATTTCCCGAGTGAAATAAATGGTGTGCTGTCACCGGGAAGCCTGCTTTTCTCGGAGGCTAAGCTGGAATGGAGAAATAAAGGTTCTGGGAGAACCGATGAAAAATAGGAAAATCCTGATCGTGGATTTCGACGAAGAATCGCTCGTCTCCCTCTCGAGCCTCGTGTCCGAGGAGGGATTCGAGGCTGTCACGGCTTCGGACGGTTTATCAGGATATGAAAAATTTCAAGCCGATGATTTTGACCTGGTCATCCTGGAACCCATGCTTCCAAAACTGCACGGGTTTGAACTCTGCAGAAAAATAACTCAGGATCCCCTCAAAAAGACGCCTGTTATCGTGGTTACCGGGATCTACCGCGAGCCATCCTGCAAATTTGAAGCCACCCAGATTTACGGCGCGTCAGCCTATTTCACCAAGCCCTGGAACAAGGATGATCTCCGGTCCAAGATGCTTCATCTCCTTGTCGAGGGGAAGGAAAGTCAACCCCGCAGGCAAGTCGAGACGGCCGCACCAAGATCCGCTTCGCCCGCGGCGAGGGAAGTCCCGACGCCTAAACCCGTGCCAAGAGAGCCAACAATGAGAAAAGACATGGACGAAATCGAAAGGGAACTCCAAGCGGCCGTATCGTCCTTTGCCGCTCCTATCCGTAAGAAGGAAGTCAGGGAGACAAAACCGGAGCCCAAGGTGAACGTGGATAAAGAGATCGAGGCCATGCTCAAGGGGGCCATCGGCGGGCTCGGACTGGAAGAGAAGAAGAAAAAGGTTGAGACCCCAAGACCGGAATTAAGAATAACTCCCGACTTGAAGCATATCTCCGAGCCAAAACCGGTCAAACCCGAGCCCTTCCTGAAACCTTCCCCGCCCCCCAAACCCGAACCCTGGCCAGAGAAAAAAGAGAAGATCCCGATCGCCAAAGAAATCAAGGAGAGAATGCCTCATCAAGAAAAAGCTGGGAACAATATCCCGTACTCAGCGTCAAAGCTTCACATGGACGTCAAAAAGGCCGCGTTCGGAATCGATAAGACCCTTATTGAGATAGACAAGATCCCCCTGAACCTGGACAAGGCTGCCGTTGAAATCGAGAAACTTCCCCTTGAAACAGAAGAAGTACCGGTTGTGAAAAAGGGCACCTTATTCCATGAGTATGCCCAGCCCAAAAAGAAGAACACGACTTTCCTGGTTATCGGAGGCTTGGTCGCCTTCATTTTCATAGCGAGCAGCGCCACTTTCTACATTCTCAAATCAAAAAAAGCGAGCCCGCCGCCACAGGAACAGGTTTCCTCCCTGGAACAGGCGCTGCCCTCCGAGTTCTCTGCCAGGCAAACTGAAATCACGCCCACCCAGGCGGAATCGAAGGAGCCCGCTTCGAAGCCAGAGCGTAAAAAGTCAGCCGCCAAGCCCGAGGTCCAGCAAACTTCCGATGCTGCTGAAGAGATTGCGCCCGCTCTGCCGATGGTCGCCACTCCCCAGTCGCTGAGTGTGCAGCCAGTTGAGTCCAATTCACAACCGGCTCAGGAGAATCCTGAGCAGCAGACTCCGCCGGCCGAGACAATTGAGCAGGAAGACGTCTCCCAGCAACCTGCAGAGCAGCCTCAGGCGAGCGAACCGTCGCTTCCCAAGGCTCAGGTTGGAGACCTGGTCGCGATGGACAACGTTGATGTCGGCCCTGTCATCGTAAAGAGGATCGAGCCGAAATTTCCTTCACTGGCCTTCAATATGGGCATCCAGGGGACCGTAACCGTCAACGCTTTGATCGATGAAAAAGGGAATATCCTCAGGACCGAGATTCTAAAGGGCATCAAAAACGGGACTAGCCTGGAAAAGGCGTCCGAAGATGCCCTCAAACAGTGGAAATTCACTCCCGCACAGAAAGACGGCGTCAATGTTAAAGTTTGGAAATCGTATGATTTCAATTTCAAGATAAATCCACCGGTAAAGGAGTAAAGAAATGCCTTTAAGCAAAGACCAAGAGGATCTCTACAAGAAGACGATGCAGGAAGCGAAGAGACAGCTCGAGGGAGTCGATGCTCTGATCGAGAAGGAACTCCAGAAGGTCCGGGAAAGATTGGCCGAACTTCAGGAATCCAAAAAGTCCTACAGGATGATCTATGAAGGCACAGCCAAGCTTCTTGGCGTGGAGAGCGAGCTCGAAGACGAAGATGAAAATTCCGACGTCGCTTCCGCAACCTCGACCAAAATGTAGCCTCTGCCTGCCTTTCCCGTCCTCTCCACAGGAGGCCGCGCACCGGCCTGCCCTGCCCTAATTCGCCCCTATTGTTTTTGTCCGCTCGTTTCTTCGGCGGGCTCTTTAGCGGGAAAAACACCTTTGCTGACATGCCGGACATCTTCCACGGAATAAAAGGCCCGGGGATGAAATGACCGGATGATTTTCACGACCTTGCGGAACTGGTTCCGCTTGATGATCATGAAAACAAGGTGCACCTTCCCCGTGACGCCTTGAGCGTCAACGCTCGTCACTCCGTAGCCTTGCTCTCTCAGGTATTCGGTCAGGCCGGAGGCGTCCTCTCCGGTAATGAGGCGGATGACCAAAGTGCCCAGAGCCAGCTTTTCTTCGAGATAAAGTCCCACAAAATTCCCCGTGGCAAATCCCCCGGCATAGGCCAAATAGCAGAAGACATTGGTCAGATTTTTCAGGATCTGGCCGATAGCCAAAAGCCAGATCAGCACCTCAAAAAAACCGAAAATCGCGGCCAGGACCTTTTCCCCCCTTGAAACGAAGACAATTCGGATCGTGCCGAGGGTGACATCGAAGATGCGGGCCGTGAAAATCAGGGCCGGCAGAATGACCCAGGTAAAAAGGTCAGACTCAAAAAGCGAGCTCAGGTCCATTTTCATTTCTCCATTGTTTTAGAAGCATCTTCTATGATGATGTGATGCAAGCAATATTTTAGCCCATCTTTCTTCTCTTTTTCCTTCTCATCGGTTTAGCAACCAATCTTCTATTCGTGC
>Ga0209253_10000908_pt1 | contig 25821 bp, 24 predicted proteins | sample FrelakmetBRP12BR_FD_187145 | JGI IMG/M metagenome (GOLD analysis project Ga0209253, IMG submission 187145) | Freshwater lake sediment microbial communities from the University of Notre Dame, USA, for methane emissions studies - BRP12 BR (SPAdes)... | ecosystem: Environmental > Aquatic >...
CCCTGCCGATCCGCAACGTGAACCGCACCGTGTGCACCATCCTCTCCTCCGAGGTGTCGCGGCTGCACGGCGAGCGGGGGCTGCCGCCGGAGACCATCCGGATCACGTTCACGGGGTCCGCGGGCCAGAGCTTCTGCGGGTGGCTGGCGCCCGGCATCGCGGTCGAGGTGGAGGGCGACGCCAACGACTACTTCGGCAAGGGGCTCTCGGGCGGGCGCGTCGTCATCTACCCGCCGAAGAACGCCTCCTTCGTCGCCGAGCAGAACATCATCGTCGGCAACGTGTCGCTGTACGGCGCCACCGGCGGCGAGGTGTTCCTGCGCGGGCTGGCGGGCGAGCGCTTCTGCGTGCGCAACAGCGGGGCCAGCGCGGTGGTCGAGGGCGTCGGCGACCACGGCTGCGAGTACATGACCGGCGGCCGCGTGGTCGTGCTGGGCCGGACCGGCCGCAACTTCGCCGCCGGCATGTCCGGCGGCGTCGCCTACGTGCTGGACGAGGACGGCACCTTCGCCACCCGCTGCAACACGGGGATGGTGGCGCTCGAGGCGCTGGAGCCCGCGGACGTGGCGACGGTACGCACGCTCGTCGAGCGGCACGTCGCCTACACGGGCTCGGCCGTCGGGCAGCGGCTGCTCGACGGCTGGGCGGCGGCGAGCGCGAAGCTCGTGAAGGTCATGCCGACCGACTACAAGGCGGTGCTGGCGCGGCAGCACCTCGATCCCGAGGCGGCGCGGCTCGCCGCCATCTGACCAGAACGGACGCCAGACCATGGGCAAGATCACCGGCTTTCTCGAGTACGAGCGCGAGGGCGTGCAGAAGGAGCCCGTCGCCGAGCGCCTGAAGCACTGGAAGGAGTTCGAGCGGGAGACGGCCGAGCCCGTGCTGCGCGCGCAGGGTGCACGCTGCATGGATTGCGGCATCCCGTTCTGTCACAAGGGCTGCCCGCTCGGGAACCTCATCCCCGACTGGAACGACCTCGTGTACCGGGGCCGGTGGAAGGAGGCGATCGACCGCCTGCACGCGACCAACAACTTCCCCGAGTTCACCGGCCGCGTGTGCCCGGCCCCGTGCGAGGAGGCCTGCGTCCTCGCCATCAACGACTCGCCGGTCACCATCAAGAACATCGAGAAGCACATCATCGACCACGCGTGGGGCGCCGGCTTCGTCGCGCCGCAGGTGCCCGAGCAGCGCACCGGCAAGCGGGTGGCGGTGATCGGGTCGGGGCCGGCGGGGCTGGCCTGCGCGCAGCAGCTCGCGCGCGCGGGGCACCAGGTCACCGTCTACGAGCGCGCCGACCGCATCGGCGGGCTGCTGCGCTACGGCATCCCCGACTTCAAGATGGAGAAGTGGCTGATCGACAGGCGCACGGAGCAGATGGGCGCCGAGGGCGTGACCTTCGTCACGAACGCGCACGTCGGCGTGGAGATCCCCGGCGACGAGCTGCGGCGCCAGTTCGACGCCATCGTGCTGGCAACGGGAGCGACCCGGCCCCGCGACCTGCCGGTGCCCGGGCGCGAGCTCGACGGCATCCACTTCGCGATGGACTTCCTGCCGCAGCAGAACAAGGCGAACGCCGGCGACCCCGTGGCGGGCCAGCTGACCGCGGCGGGCAAGCGCGTGGTCATCCTGGGCGGCGGCGACACCGGCTCGGACTGCCTGGGCACGTCGAACCGCCAGGGCGCGGCGTCGGTGCACCAGTTCGAGCTGCTACCGCAGCCGCCGAAGGACCGGCCGCAGCTCAGCTGGCCGAGCTGGCCGATGATCCTGCGCACGTCCACCTCGCACGAGGAGGGCGTGGTGCGCGACTGGTCGATCAACACCAAGCGCTTCAGTGGCGACGAGCACGGCCGCGTGAAGACGCTGCACGGCGTGCGGCTCCAGTGGGCCACCGACAACGGCCGGCCGGTGATGCAGGAGGTGCCGGGCTCGGAGTTCGAGCTCGACTGCGACCTCGTGCTGCTCGCGATGGGCTTCCTCGGCTGCGAGGCCGACACGGTGGTCGGGCAGCTCGGCTGCCAGCTCGACCCACGCGGGAACCTGGTGGCCGGGCCGGACTACCAGACCACCGTGCCGGGCGTCTTCACCTGCGGCGACTCGCGACGCGGACAGTCGCTCGTCGTGTGGGCGATCTGGGAGGGCCGCGAGGCGGCGCGCGGGGTCGACGCCTACCTGATGGGCGAGACGGCGCTGCCGACCAGTCCCGATCCGTGAGCGGCGGCTCGACCGCCGGCTCGTTTGACGCCGGCCACCGCAGCGCCTAGCAGCGCTGCATGACCGCCGCGCCCCGGCCTCAGGGGCAGGCCCACCGCCCGGCGCCGCCCGACGCCGCGTCCGCCTGCCTCGAGCGGCTGCTGGACCGCTACGATGCGAGCGTGCTGGACGGCGCCGAGCCGACGGCGCGGATCCGCCTGGTCGTCTCGGACGAGGACTCGTGGGACGCGGTGCTCGGGCCCCGCGGCGCGGCGCTCGAACGCGCGCGCCCGCGAGTCGCCGCCGACGCCACGCTGACGGCGGATCGCGCCACCTGGGAGCGCATCGCCGCCGACCTCCGCGGCGGGATGGATGCGTACCGTGCCGGCCGCCTGACCGTGCGCCGCAACCTCCATCTCGGCGTCTCGTTCCTCGCCGCCACGAGCGGCACGACCGGGCCGGAGCGCCTGCGCTTCGAACGCGTCGACACCGCCTCGGGCACGCTCTCGATCCTCGCCGCGGGTCGCGGCGACCCGGTCATCCTGATCCACGGGCTCGGCGCCACCAAGGTCTCGTTCCTCCCCACCGTGGCCGCGATCGCCCAGGACTTCCGCGCCATCTCGCTCGACCTGCCCGGCTTCGGGGACTCCGCCAAACCGCTGCTCGCGCCGTACCACCCGCCGTTCTTCGCGCGCGCGGTGCTCGATCTGCTGGACGCGCTCGGCATCGAGCGGGCGTACGTCATCGGCAACAGCATGGGCGGGCGCATCGCGCTCGAGCTCGGCCTGCGCCACCCGGAGCGCACGGCGCGCCTGGTGCTGGTCTCGCCGTCGCTGGCGTGGCGGCGCGAGCGCCCGTGGGCGCCGGTCGTGCGCCTGCTCCGCCCCGAGCTGGGCCTGGTGCAGCTGGCGCCGCGCCGGGCGATCGAGGCGATCGTGCAGCGGACGATCCCCGGCGCCTCGAGCGGCTGGGTGCAGGCCGGCGTGGACGAGTTCCTGCGCGGCTACGTCACGGCGCGTGGCCGCGTCGCGTTCTACGCGGCGGCACGGCAGATCTATCTGGAGGAGCCCCACGGCACCCGCGGCTTCTGGACGCGGCTCGGCGGCCTCGCCGTCCCGTCGCTGTTCGTGTGGGGGCGCCAGGATCGGCTGGTCCCCATCGCCTTCGCCCGGCACGTCGCCGACACCCTGCCCTCCGCGCGCCACCTGGAGCTCGACTGCGGCCACGTCCCCCAGCTCGAGCGGCCGGCCGAGACCCACGCCGCCATCCTGGCCTTCCTGCGGGAAGGCATGCCCGCTGCCCAGGCACGCCGCCCGGAGCACCAGGTCGGCGTCGTGTGTTCGGTATTCGACTGAAGGAGACACCGGCCATGGTAGACGTCACGGGCATCGTCACGCAGCTCCTCGGCACGCTCGGCAAGGGCGTGCGGGCTCTCGGGCTGACACTCGTCGGACTCGGCCTGCTGGCGATGCTGGCTCCGACGATCGGCGGAGCCGCTGGCATCCTCGTCGTGGGAGTCGTCCTCCTGCTCGCCGGTGTCGCGCTCACCGTCTTCGGGTACCAGGCGCATGCGGTCGGCAAGGGTCGGACCGGCCTGATCGTCGGTGGCGTCGCGAGCCTGTGCGGCCTCATCATGGTGTGCAATCCCGTCTCGACCCTGTCCACCGTGACCCTGCTGGTCGCGATCTATCTCGTCGCTCAAGGCATCGCGCAGGTCTTCCTGGGGCTGCGCCTCATGCCCGAGGACGGCTGGGCCTGGGTCGTGGTCGACGCCGGGGTGTCGATCCTGTTCGGACTCTCGGTCTGGGTGGGCTGGCCGCTCTCCGGCATGCGCGCCGTGGGGCTGGTCGTCGGCATGAAGCTCGTCTCCGCGGGTGCCGTCCTGGTGCGGATCGAGAAGACGATGGGCCGCCTGTCCGATCGTGCGACGGCGCTTCGCGCCCGACTGGGCGATCGACACTGATGACGGTGTCCATGTTCGCGTAGTCGCGCCACAGCGCGATGCGCCCGTCGCGCAGCACCTGGATGGACACGAACGGCAGCGACACCACGTGGTCGGGCGCGAAGCACCAGTCTTCGCTGTGCTCCGTGACCACCGTGTCGCCGTCGGCCACCATGCGGTGCAGGTGGTGGACGTGGGAGGGGACGCGCTCGAAGCCGATCCGGAGCTTGCGCTCGATCGCGGCCGGCCCCGTGTGACCAGCGCCGCCGGGAGCGGCACGTCGTCGTACACCGCGTCGTCCGTGAAGGAGGCGGCCAGGCGGTCGAAGCGGTGCGCGTACAGGTCGTCCCAGAAGCGCCGGACGAGGGCCAGGTGGTCTTCGCGGGTGGGCATGCGCGTCCTCATTGCCCCGGCGCCGCCGCGGCGCCGGGCTGCAGGCGGAAGATCTGGTACGGCGCGTGCTGATCGCGGTGGCCCGCCGAGACGAACAGCACGTGGTGGAGCGAGCTGCAGGTGACGTAGAGCCAGCCGCCGGGACCGAACGAGAAGCCGTCGGGCCAGCGCAGCCGATCGTCCTTCACCAGGGTGGCGAGCGTGCGGTCGGGGCCGATCACCAGGATGGCGGAGTGCTCGGGGTCGGAGAGATAGATGCGCCCGGCGTCGTCGGTGGTGATGCCGTCGGAGATCGGCTTCGGCGCCCAGTCCTCCACCCGCGTGGCGAGCGCATCGGGCGAGAGCGACGCGTCCAGCAGGTCGCGCGTGGCGATGCGGGAGAGCCGGTCGCCGGTGAGCGGTCCGAAGTACAGCCACTCGCCACGCCGGTCGAGGGCGATCGAGTCGACGCCGATGCGGAGCGGGACGAGCCCGTACACCCACATGTCGCGACCGGGCGCCTGCAGCACGAAGTCCATGGGCATCAAGGCCGGGTGGCGGTGGAGCAGGCGGCGGCTGGTCCGCGCCTCCACGTCGTAGACGACGATGGCCGGCGTGTTCCACACCGGGCTGGCCTCGGCGATGTAGATGTGACGACCGTCGGGCGACACCCCGAAGTCGTTCAGCATCGAGGGGAAGCCGGCCACGTCGGACGGGAAATCGTACGACTGCACGACCTGGTCGGTGGCGAGGTCGAAGGCGGTCAGCCGCGTCTGGCCCATGCCGTAGCGGGCGTAGTCGAGCGTCCAGAGCCGGTTCTGGCGGTCGACGCGGAGCGACAGCACCGTGTCGAACTCGACGCCACCGCGGGGCGGGTACGGCACCACCGTGCCGTCCACCAGCTCGACGACGTCGACGGGCGGATCGCCGTCGGGGTGGTAGGTGAAGAACACGCGGCCGGCGTCCGACACCGCGATGTTGCCCGGCGGGTGCGGCAGGTCGGCCACCACCTCGAGCGCAGAGGCCGGCAGGAGCGGCGCGGTGGTGCGGTCGTCCAGGCGCCGCGGCTGGCAGCCGGCGAGGAGCAGCACGGGCAGGACGAGCACGAGGTGCGGGGCGAGCGAGGCAGCCACGGCGCCCCATAGCGCCGGGGGTGCGTCGACCGCAACGCGGGCGGCCGACCCGCGGCCGGGCGGCACCTGGCCTGCGTCGCCGCAGCGTGGTCCGAGCGGGCCGTCGATGGGGACGGCGGCGGCCCGAGCGCGCCGGCGGACCCGGCGTCCGGTCCCGGGCGCCACGTTCGACGCCCGGGCGGGCATCGGCTAGAAGGGTCGTGCCGCCGCACCGTGGCGGGCAGAGGAGGTGGATGGTGACGAAGCGAAGCGTGGCGGCGGTGGCGATCCTGGGGTGCACCTTCGCGGCGGGCGGCTGCGCCCGGCGCGGCCCCGAGGCCGAGGCCGAGCGGCCGGCGGCGGTGAGCGCGGTGCCGAGCGGCTCGAAGCTCGCGCAGGTGAAGGCCGGGATGTCGCCCGAGGAGGTGCAGCGCATTCTCGGCGAGCCCACCTCCCGTAACGCCTACGTGACCGGCAAGGCCTTCATCCCGTTCTACTTCGGCCCCGACCAGACGCGCACCGGCTGGTTCTACAAGGGGCTCGGCCGCGTGGTGTTCTCGGGCAGCGGCGGCTTCGGGACGGCGAGCCGCGTCCAGCGCGTCGAGTACGACCCGAACGAGGACGGCCGGCCGTAGCGCGAACCCGGACGGTCGGTCCAGCAGCTGTGCTCGAGCCGGCGCTTCGTCCCATCCGTCCCCCATGGGGAGCGCCTCGACAGCGCGGAGTCCCCCAGGCTTCCCGCAGGATGTCCCGACCAGCACGGCGAGGCTCCGAGCAGGCCCGCACGACCGTTGGCGAAGCCGAGGGAGCGACGCACACCGCGACCGGGCTGGTCCTTCCGCCCTACTTCGCCAAGATCTGCACTTCCATCGGCCGCAGGTTCACACGGAGCATTCGCGCCGGGCCCGTCGTCACACCACCGTCGATTTCGTGGATCTCCAGACCGGAGTGCGTCTCCACCAACCCCGGAACCGTCGCACCCGACCCGTTGAGCACACGAAACTGGTCGCCGTCGTTGTTGATGAACGCGTCGATGACGACGAATCCAAGGAATCCGCCCTGGGTGTTGGCGTTCGCGACGACAACAACCTCTCGGTCATTGAGGATGCGCGAGAAGGCGAGCACCCCCGGGGCGAGCGTCGAGGCGCCGAAGTGGACGCCGTCGCCCGAGATCGGGCGGAAGTAGAGTCGGCCGTACCGCAGTGGCGGCTGGCGATCGCGGATCTCCGAGAGCTCTCGAATCGACTTGTAGAACGGGTGTTCCGTGTCGAACGCGTTCGGTTTTCCCCAGAGCGCCTCGCGCACCGACTGGTCGCCGCTCCCGTGTCCATGCAGCGCCTGCTCGGTGCCGTAGTAGAGACACGGGATGCCCTGGAGGCTGAACAAGACCGCAATGCCGAGGATGATCTGGGGGTCGAACTGGTCGGGCCCGTCGGTCCCCGCGCCACGGAACCGCTGATTCATGTCGTGGTTGTCCAGGAACGTGACGAAGAACCGGCTCGCCTCGCCGTGGCTGCTCAGGACGTCTCGCTGGACCGCCTTGCGATGGCGGTACACGTCGATGACGTCGGAGGGTGGGGCGAACCCCTTGGCGACCGACGGCAGCCGGAAGAAGAGCGGGAAATCCAGCGCGGCGTCGACTCCCACGGTGTCCCCCGCGTCACGGGTGTTGCGGCCGATGAACTCCGCAATCCTCTCCTCGCCGTCGAAGACCTCGCCGTACGTGAAGAAGTTCTTCTTCCCGATACTCAGGCCATATTCCCGCATCGCGTTGCCGAAGGTCTGGGCGAAGTCGCGCTCGATGAACTTCAGCGTGTCGATGCGGAAGCCGTCGACGTCATAGCGGGCGATGGCGTACTGGTAGGCGAGGATCAGCGCGTTGCGAAGGGGGAAGAGTCGACCCTCGCGAACGTCGGTCACGAACTCCTTGAGGGACTCGAAGTCGCCGCCGGACTCGCCACCCTTGCCCTGGCGACGGAAGAAGGCGTTTCGCTGCAGCTCAGCGGGCCAGATCAGCCCGTCAGGCTTCCGCTGCGCGTCGGGGATGTTCTCGATGTCCGTGAAGTCGGGCCGGGGCTGGCCATTCTCGTCGCGCCACTCGATCGCCCGGACCGATGCACTCCCAGGCGCCGAGGAGCCGAATCCCGTGTAGGCGAAGACGTCGCCGGCGTGATTCAGCACGATGTCGAATATGACATACAGGCCGAGGGCATGCGCCTCGTCCACGAGCGCACGCAGCTCATCCTCCTCCTTACCAGGCGCCGAGGCGAACCGCGGATCGGGTTGCAGGAAGTCCTGGATGCCATACCCGTGGAAGGTGCCGCTGTCCGACTGGCGGTTCTTCAGCACCGGCGAAAGCCAGATCGCACCAGCGCCCAGGTCCTTGATGTACTGCAGCCGTTCCCGCACACCGTTGAATGTCCCGCCCTGGAACCCCCCGAAGGGTCTATCGTAGGGTGAGCTCTGGGGGGCCGTGCCCCCTGACCGGTTGAACCGATCGACCATGAGGAAGTAGACCCAGACGTCGCGCCAGTCCTCCGGCGACGGGAACGGTGTCGTCAGCGTGCGGGTGACGCCGCCAACGTCCACCGCTCTCGTCGCTCGCTTCGCCGCCTGGTCGAAGGCGGAACGTACCTGGGTGTCGCTCAGTGACAGGATCATTGGTGGGAGACCTCGTGGTGCAGTGGTTCAGCGTGAAGCTGGGATGATGGTGACACACGACGCGGCGCGCCGAGCGATGGCTTCGATCTCGCGGGAGGCGACCCGCACACGGTACGCCGAGCGAGCCACGCCGCCCGGCCGCACGTGCCGTCCCACCAGGTGCTGGCAGTCGGGTGAGGCGATGGCGCGGGGCGTGACGGCGAGAACCGCCCCCAGGGAGCAGTCCGAACGCTTGCAGCGAGCCGGCGCGTCCATGGGACCTCCGGTCTGTCTGTTGGCGAGATTGCCTGTGATCCTCATGGCACATCTGGCCGTGAACTGTCTAGACCGTCGACGCGGGGCGGGACGCGGCGCGTCGCCCATCCGTTCCCCAAGGGCGGGCGTCGCATCCTCGGCCGGGGACACCACCGCGCCGCCTCGGGCATCGGCCATGCGCTCGGCCGCTGGGCGGGTGGCAACAGCGTCGACGACACCGTCCGCGCTCCGCCTGGCTCATGGTCTCGCCCGCGCCGCCATGGGCGGGCGCGCACCTCGAAGCTCCGCACAGGCCGTTCCAGGTCACGGCCTCTTCCCCCGTACGTGACCTCAGGCGCACCCGATCGCGCGGTCGATCAGGTCGAGCAGCTGCGCGTCGCGCGCCATGTCGATCTTGCGCGCGAAGTGCTTGCCGGACGCCCGCATCTCCTCGAAGTCGGCGACGGTCAGGATCTCCGGGTGCGCGTTCGCACCGACCCAGCGGATATGGCGGTAGTTGTCGGCGGAGATCCGCAGCGTCGTGGCGTTGCGGAGGATCGTGGCATAGAGCGACTCACCCGCCGCGAAGGTGTGCGCGTAATGGCGGACGACCTCCGGATGGTCGCGGACGAACTGCTGCAGATAGGCGACTGCGCGCCGGGAGAGGGTCCACCAGGCGGAGCCCTTGTAGAGCGGCAGCGTCGGGCCGAACGGCGGGCGCGCGCAGCGGAAGCCCACCTGGGTGTGGCCGCCCCAGCGCCGCACCTTCACCACCGGCTGGGCGCGGCTGATCGCGGTGCGCAGGCGCTCGCCCACGGCACGGAGCGCACGGGGGGCATATGCCGCCGCCGGAAAGCGCGGCAGGGCATGGTACCGGAAGGAGTAGCGTTCCACGAACTCCCGATCGCCTGGACTCGTCGGATCGACCAGCCGGCCGGCGACGAACCCGTCGTACGCCGTCGTGGCGAGGAACTGCTCGATCTCGGCGAGCGGACGGATCGGATAATCCTGGCCGGACAGATAGACGACCCAGTCGAAGTCGCGGCGGGCGACGATCCAGTCGAGCGCGGCGAGCACCACCCGCGTCATGGCGAAGTCGCCCCATTCCGGAGACCGTTGCGGCTCCACGAACTCGACGCCGTCGAGCCCACGGAACAGGTCGCGATCGAGATGCGAGACGCGATAGGCGTGGTTGATCACGACGCACGAGTCCGGTCCCCCGCTGCGCAGGGCACGCACGAGCCGGGCGATCTGCGGCGGGTTGACGTGGGAGGCGACGAAGTAGACGACTCGGGACATCTATTCGAGGAGGTAGTCTGCCCGAACCGCAGCAGCCTCACCACTGCGCACCACGGTGAGGCGGCCCTCGCGGAACCTGGCGCCGACGGCCCGTGTCTGGTGCCAGCCGGCAAAGGCAGGCGTGAGCCGCCCATCGTGCCGGCGGAGGTAGCCCTTCGTCGACCACGGCCCTGCTGCCCCCACCCGGCTGCAGACCTTCCGTGGGACGAATCTCAGATCGACGCGGCCGGTCAACAATTCTGGGGGCGCACCGCACGCAGGCGGAACGAACGAGAACTTGACCGACTCCCTCCCCGCCCGCCCGGAGCCGAGGCCTTTCTGGCGGTGCAGGAGGATGCCCGCGAGGTTCCTCAGCACCATGGCCACCTTCGCGGATTCCTCGCCGGACGGCAGGCTGCCGAGCCGATCGAGATAGTGGCGGCGCATCTCGGCGGGGATCGGTCCAGTCCACCCCAGGTCGCACAGCGCCTTGTAGCTCGACAATCCCTCGCTGTGTTCGATGCCCGCGCGCTCGGATTCGTACCAGTAGGCCTCGAGCGCCCGGGAGTTCTCCGCCATCTGCGCGTGCCAGCGGCGCAGCTCCGCCGCATCCGCGGCCTTCTCGCTGACCCTCGCGACGGAGAAGACATCCCCGCTCCCGAGCACATCGATGAGCCGCCGGAGCCCGTGGACGTAGCGTTCTCGCGCCTGCATCAGGTCGGGATCCGCCCCCTCCATGAACTCGAACTCGAGATCCTCCACGTCGAGCTGGAAGGCCATGCCCGGCTCGTAGAGGTCGCGCACGGCGGCATGGACCGAGTACAGCGTGTCCAGCGCCGCAAACTCCGCCAGATCGACCGCGTTCTCCTCTCCCGTGACCCAATGCTTCTTGGGCGACCACAGCATGTGTGCTGCCACGGGGTCGTTCCGCCGGATGCAGCCCGCGATCCGGCTCTCGAGCACGGCACGGTTCGCATCCGAGCTGCCGGTGACCGGCCGGGCACCTGCTGCGTCGAGCATGGTCCGGGCGACGAGGCGGGCGAGCCGCTCGCTCTCGCCCGCGTCGATCCGGTGTCCCCCTCGCACGGGATCGCGCGCCGGACGGTCGCGGTGCATCAGGCTGCGGAAATGACGGTCCAGACACTCGCGGACGGTATCCGGGAGGATGGACGGCTGCTCGTCGTCGCAGCTGTGGATGGTGGCGTGGCTCATTTTCGGCATGTTGCCCGCGGGATCAGGGGAGTGCCCGCAGGATGTCGTGGTAGAGACGAAGACGCTGGCGCACCAGATCGACCTCGGTCTGGATGCGCGATCGCTGCGGAACCCGCACGAGTTCGGCGAATCGGTGCACCAGCTGCTGCATCGGGTCGGGGACCTGCACGCGGCGGCCCCGCCCGTCGAACGAGAACGAATGGTCGTCTGCGACGCAGCGGTCCATCCGGATACCGTCGATCTCGATCCATGCCGGCCGTGGCGGAGCCGGGCAGAGATGGAGGTGGAGCGCAGCCTCGATCCCGCCGCGCGGTCCGCCGAGCGCGAATCGCAGGGTACTCGCTCTCCCGTCGAGCTCCGGGTGGTCCAGTCCGACCCGGCAGACGGTGGTGTCCGCATCGACCGGCACGAGCGCCTGCAGCACGCTCAGGAGATGCGACAGCATGCTCTGCACCATCTCCCTGCCGGGTCGGGCCGGCGCCAGGCCGAGCGCGATCCGGCAGGGGAGCTGCCCCGGCGGATTCCCCCAGAGGGTCCGGAGGACCGGCAGCACGAACGGCCACTGGCAGTTCTCCATCAGCGGGAGGTCGGCGGCGGCGAACGCCTCGACCACCGCGGCGCCGGCCTCGCCCTGGGTCTCGTGGACGAGCGGCTTCTCGCAGAGCACGGGCACCCTGGCGGTGACGGCTGCTTCGAGCGCCTCGAGATGGTGGACCGTCGGCGAAGCGATCACCAGGCCGTCGATGCCGCTGCCGCAGAGGCTGTCGAGACCGCGGCAGGCGGCAACGGGATGCCCCAGGCGGGTCGCGAGCTCCGCGGCGTCGTCGGCGGTCCGCTCCGGCGAGCGGCCCGCAACGGCCGTGACCCGGAATCCCGCCCGTTCGGCACACGTGGCCAGGAACGGACCCGGACCGTTGCGCGTGCGCCCCGCTCCGACGATGCCGACCGACAGGAGGGTCACGGCTCGTGACGAACGTGGAAAGGGAGTGTCATGCCGCGGGCGGGACCACCGCAGGTCGCCACGACTTCAGATACGAAACAACGGTCGTCGCAGTCAACGAAATAAACCCGCAATCGCTGCGAATCGACACAGCGCTCGCGCTCTGCCCGGGCGGATTCCTGCTTGCTGCAACAGAATTCCCCTGCGCGTCTCGTCGATAGCCCAGCTCTGGCGACTCCAGCGTAGGCGGTGATTCACGAAATGCAGTGAGGGCACCCATGGCATGCGCCCATGGCCCGGACGCCCCATTGTGGCCATGGTCGGAGAAGGCTGGGGCGCGAGGACGTCGTCTTCCAGAGGCCCGACACGAACGGGGGACCTGCAGGGTCGAAGCCTGATCGAAACGAGACGCCGAGGTTTCGCTGCATCCAGGACATCGCTGCCTGGCGCGTCTGCCTGAGCTGAGGATACGCTGGGGACCGATGTGGGGTGGAGAGGCTTCAACCGCCGACGACCGGCGCCGGGGCCGCCTACACGCGGGGGCCACGGCCACGCACCGCACCCCACACCGCTACGACCATGCAGACGCCCGCCTCCGCATCGTAGAGGTAGTACACGTGATAGCGTGTCCGCGGCAGCAGCAGGCGCCGAAGTCCCGGCACGCCGCGACGCCGATACCGCGGTCCGGCCTCGGGCGCAGCGCTGAGCAGCGTCAAGGCGCCCGCCAGCTCGTCGCCGAACAGCGCAGGGGCTCCCGGCCGGTTCCCTCGCCACCAGGCTGCCGCGGACTCGGCTTGGGCTTCCGCTTCCGGGGTGATCCGGATGCGAACGCTCATGCCCCGCCGCGCAGCTTCCGCAGCAAGTCGTCCGGCGGTCGGAGGTCGCCCCTCTGCGCGCTCGCCCAACCTCGATCGAGCGCCGCATGCAATGCCGCGCGCTCGTCGTCGTCGAGCTCGTCTTCGTCGTCGGCGATCACAAGGTCGATCTCGGTCCCCTCCGGGAGGTGCGTAGGCTCGTCGAGAACAAGGCGACCATTGTGAACCCGGGCCTTCAGCGCGTGCATGGCGCGAGCGTAGCTGCGGTGGAACAGGCCGGCAACCGCCGGCGCGCAGCCGGGATCGTCGGACCGGTCGCGTACGAGGCGAGGGACCCTTCGGGTCGCCCGCTGGCGCGGTGTGCGGCCGGGATGGCAGCGCGCCCGCCCCGACTCGAACGGGGGACCTGCAGGGTCGAAGCCTGACACTCCATGAGAGGTGCCGATGATCTGCATTCCCCGCCGCCAGCACGGGCCGGCCCGTCGCGCGAGGCGGGGTCACGGGCGCGTCGCCTGCGCGATCAGCAGGTCGGCGAACGCCGTGGCCGCACGCTCGAGCGGACCCTCGTTGTCGATGGTCGTCAGCGCCGGGTGGACCGGCTGGATCGCGTCGCCGCGCCGCAGCCGCGCGACGATGGCGGCCTCGGACTCGCGGGCACGCGCGCGCAGCCGGCGGGCGCGCTCCGCGACCGATGCCGTGATCAGGACCGGCAGCACGGCCGCGTCCTCGTGCGCGACCCGCACGAAGTGCTCGCGCGACCCGCTGACGACCACCGTGAGCCCGCACGCCACCCACGTCCGCACCTCGGCGCCGACGCCGTAGCGGACGCTCCAGGCGTCCCACGCGAAGCAGAAGAGCCCCCTGGCGAGCCGCAGCGCGAACTCGCCGGGTCCCAGCGCCACCTCGTTGGGGTGGCCGGAACCCGACGGGCGCGTAGCGTAGCGATGCGCGAAGACGACGTCCCAGCGGCCGTCGAGCCGCTCGCGGACGAGCTGCATCACGCTGTCCTTCCCCGCGCCCGACGGCCCCATGACGTAGACCAGACGGGCCGCCATGCGGCCGTCTCACGCTGCCGCACGCCAGCTGTCAAGGCGCGTAAGGCCCCCGGGCCGGGACCCGGGGGCTTGCCGGCGGCCACGGGGTGGTGTGGTTAGGCCGGGTGATGGACGCATCCCCGATTGCCGGCCCCGACCTCGGCCCGGCCGAGAACTGGTTCGGCGTCTTCCGCGCCGGGCAGGTCTTCGAGCACCTGTCACGCGGGTTCACGGTGGAGGCGAGCCGGCAGTATCTCGCCCACTGCGACCCGAAGAACGTGCTGGCCGGGAACCCCGACCTCGCGCGCCGGCTCGGGCTCCTCGGCCCCGGCGCGCACCGCACCCACGACGGCGTGGCGGTGGGGCTGGTGGCGCCCGAGAAGGTCTTCCAGGACGCGGTCGCGCAGTCGGTCGGCCCCGTGACCTTCCGGGTGCAGCAGAACCAGGGCTACGACGACTGCTGGTTCCTGGCGCCCGTGCTCGAGGGCACCGACCTCGAGATGGAGACGCGGGTGCTCGCCGCCTATGTCCGCGACAAGAGCCCCGACGCCGGCACCGTGCCGATCGAGACGCGCGCCTACCTCCGCCGCCCCGACGGCACGCGCGTGCTCGCCCACTACCACTGGCGCACGCCCGACGTCCGCCGCCACCCCGCCGCCCCCGTGCTCGAGCCGACGCCGATCCCCGAGGTCGCGCCCGAAGCCCTCTCGTGGACCGACTGCCTGATCCCCGTCCACCGCGACCTCCCGCGCGACTACCTCGGCCCCCACGGCCGCGTCGCCGAGGACCTCGAGGTCGGGCTCGTGCTGGACGGGTTCGAGCCCCGGGGCGTCACCAGCGCCGAGGGCTGGTTTCTGGTCACCTCGACCGGAAACATCGCCGAGATGCACTACGACGTGAGCAAGGGTCCGCTCATCGTGGGCGGGGCGACCATCGCGCGCGCCCTCTCGCAGCTGCGGCCGCACTGCCCGCTCGCCTGGCCGGTCGCGATCCCGCACGTCTACCACACCGCTCCGGTCTACCCCTCGGACCGCCTGCCCGACGCGGACGGCATCGCACGCTTCGCCCCGGGGCCAGTCCCCCGGAACTTCGAGCTCCGCACGAGCATGCAGGTGGCGGAGATCCTCGACATCGGGCGCGAGGACGGCAAGCTCGTGCGCTTCCTGGGCACCACCTACATGCAGGTGACGGCCGAGGGGCGGACGTTCCTCGCGCAGCAGAAGAAGGACTTCGTCCTCGGCCTGACCAGGCCGCAGCACGCGCTGCACCGCGCGCACGCCGAGCGCTTCCACCGCCCGCGGGTCCTCGAGCAGGACGGCGCGACCCTGCTGGCGGTCCTCGAGACGGAGCTGCTCTGGTTCGTGCCGTCGGCGCGTGCGATGGCGGCCTGACGGCGGACGCCGCACCCCGCCGCGGAGGAGACGGTGATGCATGACCTGGCGATCGGTCCGCGCGTGGCGCAGTTCGTGGCCGGCGACTCGCGCGCGCACCTCGAGAAGACCCTGGATCCCGGCGCGCGCTGCGACATGTGGATCGTCAACTGGGAGGCGGCCATCACCGACAAGGCGCTGGCGCGCACCACCAGCCGCGCCTTCCTCGAGCGCTCGGCGGGCGCGATGCGGGGCGAGCGCGTGGTGCGCGTGAACGCGCGCGGCACTCCCGAGGGCGAGCGCGACCTCGACGAGCTGGCCTCGTGGCCCGGGGGGTGGATCGACGGCGTCATGCTGCCGCTGGTCGAGTCGCCCGCGGACGTCGTCGCGGCCGCCGCGCGCCTCTCCGGCGGGGAGGCCCCGCCGCGCCTGCACGTGCTGATCGAGACCCCACGGGCGGTGCTGGACGCGCCCGCGATCGCGGCCGCGGCGCGGGCCACGGGCCGCGCCGGCGGCCTCTTCGCCGGCCTCGCCGACTTCACCGCCGCGATGGGCGTGTGGGAGACCGCCGAGGAGCCGGAGCGGAACTTCGCCTGGTTCCTCGGCGCGGTGGTCGTCGCCGCCAAGGCGCACGGGCTCTACGCGGTGGGCCCCGTGCCGCCGGGGATCGACCAGGACGTGGCGCAGTGGGCCGCAACGTGGCGCCGCATGGGCTACTGCGGCGTCATGACCGTGCACCCGAAGCAGAGCGCGCAGGCCCTCGAGGCCTTCGTCCCGAGCCGCGAGCGGTTGGACGACGCGCTGGCGCGGCTGGAGGCACTCGAGGCGAGCGGCGGCGCCGCCGTGAAGCTGGCGAACCGCGTGGTCGAGGTGCCGATGTGCGTCCCGGACCTGGTCGTGGTCCGCTACGCCGTGCTCGCCGGCATGGCGGCGCCGGAGCGCTACGAGCGCTTCCGCAGGCTCTTCCAGTGAACGCATGACCCATGGACCGCCGGGGCGCAGGCGCCCGCCGGCGGAGCGAAGCGAGGGAACCAACGATGGCCGGGACCGTGACTGGACAGGATGACGCCCCGCTCGCCGGGACGAGGATCGCGGGGATCGTGACGCACGGCGTGGGCCCGTCGGCGCTCAGGCGCTGCGCGCTCCTCGGGGCGGACGCCTTCAAGATCGAGCACGACCGGGGGCTCGACGGCGGGCGCGAGATGCCGCCCATGCGCGTGGAGGGCATGTCGCCCTTCCACGAGGCCAACAACACGTCGGTCCAGTCGCTCTGCCTCGACTACACGACCGACCCGGGCCGCCGCGCGCTGGTGCGCGTGCTCCGCCGCTGCGACGGCTTCGTCACCAACATGAAGGAGCAGATCAGCGAGCGCTACGGCCTCACCTGGGAGAGCCTCAAGGCGGCGGAGGCACGCTTCTTCCCGGACGAGGAACCGCAGCTCGGGCGGCTCGTCTGCATCCGCGTGACCGGCTACGGCGTGCGCGGGCCGATGCGGATGCGCAGCGGCTACGCCACCAACGTCGACGCCTGGACCGGAACGATGGACCTGAACCTGGGACCCGACGGCGTGCCGCAGCGGCCGACCACGCCCGACCCCGACTGGATGGCGGCGCGCGACGTGGTCACGAGCTTCCTCGCCGGCCTGATCCGCCGCACGCGCACCGGCAGCGGTGGCCAGTTCAACATCTCGCTGGCTTGCGAACGGATCGAGGCGCTCAACTACCAGGTCGTGTTCGCGTTGAACCAGTACCTCCAGATCCAGCACCAGCCCGACTCCGAGCACCCCTCCGTCCCCACCGCCCGGGTCATCCAGACGGCCGACGAGCCGCTGCTGGTCATGGTCATGACCGACGCGCAGTGGCGGAAGATGTGCGGCGTGATGGACCGCGAGGACCTGGTGAAAGACGCGCGCTTCGCGACCCAGGACGCGCGGCAGAACAACCGGCGCGCGCTGCGCAAGATCCTGCGTGCCGCCTTCGCGAAGCGCCCCGCTGCCGAGTGGATGGAGCTGCTCGAGCGCGCCGACCTGCCCGTGGACCAGATCCGCTCGATCTACGACCTGCGCGACGACCCGCAGGTGTGGGCCAACGACATGCTCGTGCGCATCGAGGGCTCGCCGCTCGGCAAGGAGGTGATCGTCCCCGGCATGGCCATCGAGGTCGAGGGCTTCACGCCGCAGTACCGCCGCGCGCCCTGGGTCGGCGAGCACACGCGCGAGATCCTGGCGGCGGCGGACTTCAGCGACGCCGAGATCGCCGAGCTGAAGGCCCAGCGGATCGTCAGCTGGCGGGAGCCGGCGTAGGACCCCTCAGCAGCCGTTGCTGCACTGGCCCTTCGACTCGTCCACCGGGTTGCAGCCGTTGCACTCGCCGGGGCCGGCGTCGTACCAGCACGTCTCGGAGCCATAGGGACCGCTCTGGAAGGTGAGCGAGCAGGTGGCCGGGTTCCCGTCGAGCACGTCACAGTCGCCGAAGGTACGGCCGCCGAGACGGCAGCGTGGGAGATCGGCCGGCGCGATGCAGGTGTTGCTGCACTGGCCCTTCGACGTTGCCTCGGGGTCACCTTCGTCGCACTTGGCGGTAAGCGCGGACGTATCCCAGTAGCACGAGGTCCCGCGCAAGACGTCCGTCGGCGTGGCTTACGAGGACGACAGGGTCCACGCCTGCGTGCACGCGGGCTGGCTCGTCAGCTCCGAGCAGCCACCCACCTGGGTCGTGCGCGTCGGGTCCGCCGGGCACGCCAGCGGCGGCTGGCAGACGTTCCGGCACACGCCGCGGGCCTCGAGGAGCGTGTCGCACCCCAGGCACTTCCCCCGCACGGGCACGCATGCGCCCGCGCCGTACCTCGCCACCTCGAACGCCTCTGGCCGCACGCGGTCGGGTCGTCGTCCAGCGTCCGACACAGCGAGAACTGGGTGTACCCCAGGAGGACGAGGAAACCGCCGATGTCCCGGGTGGCAGTGAGCAGGCGGCGCTGCGGATCGCCGGGACACTCGAGGCCGACCACCGTCCGGAGCTCGCCGACCTGCGTCCCGACCCCGGCGATCTGCCCGCTCAGCTCGCCCACCGAGCCGGTGGCGAACACCGTCTGCTCCTTCGCCTTGCAGACGTCGGCGCGAAGGCGGACCGCCTGCTTCTTCGGGTGCTGGCAGATGACCGCGGCGCCCGCGTGGCGCGGCGAGCCGGCGGACCACGCCAGCGCAGGGATCGAGGCGAGGACGACCAGCCGCGAGGCGGTCCGGAGACGGGGACAGGACATTGACATCGTATGGCTCCTCTTGGCTTCGCCGTGGGTGAAGGCTCGGCGCTGCAGCCGAAATCGGCCGGACTCGTCAGCCCTCAGCACCGGCCATGCCAGCCGGGCTGCCTCGGGTGCCGCCGACCCGCGGCGCTTCCCTCCGGTCACGCGCCTCGCGTTTCTCCCGCACGGCTGCCGGCAGAGCGCGCCATTCGCGCTTCTGCGATTGGCCGGGCACGCGCGGCGGGATACGTCCTGGCAGGATTCTTGCCATCGCTGCGACCGTGATGAACCGCAGGCTCCTGGCGGTGGGCCTCGCGGCGCTCGGCATCGCCGGCGCAGTCGCCACCATCCACCTCGGGCGCCGGGCAGGCAGCCGTGCCGAGACCACGCTGCTGGTCTCCGGCAACATCGAGGCCCACGAGAGCATCCTCGCGTTCAAGCGCGTCCAGTCCCGGATCGTCGAGCTGCCGTTCGACGAGGGCCAGTGGGTGGAAGCCGGAACGGTGCTCGCCCGGCTCGACGACGCCGACGTCCGCCAGCAGGCAGCGATCGACGCCTCGCTGGTGCGCATGCGGCGCGCGCAGCTCGCCTCGGCCGAGCAGGCACACGAGGCCGCCCGCCGGACCGTCCAGGCCGACACCGCCGAGCAGGCGCAGCGCCGGCTGGACCACGAGCGGCTGGGCACCCTGTGGCGCCGCGGCATCGTCTCCCGCAACGAGTTCGACCGCGTGGAGACGGCGCTCGAGCTGGCCGACGCCGGCCTCGCGCGAGACCGGGCGCTCGAGGCCGCGCGGCAGCGCGACGTCGAGGTGGCCCGGGCCGCCGTGCGCAACGCCGGGGAGCAACTGCGCCTCACCCGGATCCTGGTCGGCTACAGCGTGCTCCGCGCGCCCTTCGCGGGCGTGATCCTGGTCCGCCAGGCGGAGCTCGGAGAGGTCATGCAGCCCGGCACGCCGGTGGTGACGCTCGCCGACCTCGCGCATGTCTGGCTGCGCGCCTACGTGCAGGAGCCGCATCTCGGTCGCATCCGCTGGGGGCAGGCGGTCACGGTGCGCACCGACGATGGGCGGTCGTTCCCGGGCCGGATCTCGTTCATCGCCTCGAAGGCCGAGTTCACCCCGAAGAGCGTCGAGACGCACGCCGAGCGCGTGACCCTGGTGTACCGCATCCGCATCGACGTCGAGAACCCCGAGCACGCGCTCAAGCCCGGCATGCCCGCAGACGCCGAGCTCGCGCTCGCGCCGCCCGAGCAGGGGAGCTGAGGTGGACGCCGCGATCGCCGTCGACGAGCTGACGAAGCGCTTCGCCGGCGGCACGACGGCGGTCGACGGTCTCTCGTTCGCGGTCGCTCCGGGAGAGCTCTTCGGCCTGGTCGGGCCCGACGGCGCCGGCAAGACCACGACCATGCGGCTGCTCGCCGGCGTCATGACGCCGGACACGGGCTCGGCGCGGATCGCCGGCCACGACGTGGTGCGCGATCCCGAAGGCGTGAAGCGCGCGATCAGCTACATGCCGCAGCGCTTCGGGCTCTACGAGGACCTCACGGTGGACGAGAACATCCGCTTCTACGCCGATCTGTTCGGCGTCCCGCGCCGCGAGCGCGAGGCGCAGGCGGAGCGGCTGCTGGCCGCCTCGGGCATGGCCGGCTTCCGCGACCGGCTCGCCGGCCAGCTCTCCGGCGGCATGAAGCAGAAGCTCGGGCTCACCTGCGCGCTCGTCCACCGGCCGCGGGTGCTGCTCCTCGACGAGCCGACCACCGGGGTCGATCCCGTCTCCCGCCGCGAGCTCTGGCGCATCCTCTACGAGCTGGTCGCGCAGGGCGTCACCGTGCTCGCCTCGACCGCCTACCTCGACGAGGCCGAGCGCTGCCACCGCCTCGCCCTGCTGCATCGGGGCCGCCTTCTCCTCTGCGATACCCCCGGCCGCCTGAAGGCGGAGATGCCGGGCGCGGTCGTCGCGGTGACGGCACCGGCGCCGGGCACGGTTCGCGACGCGCTCGCCGGGCTGCCCGGCATCACGAGCCTGCTCCTGGTCGGGGACGGGGTGCACGTGGTCGTGGATGACGGGGACCGCCGGGCGGCGGAGATACGCGAGCGGCTGCGGACAGCCGGGGTGGAGTTCGCGGCGGCCGTGCCCGTCGCACCCACCATCGAGGACCTGTTCGTGGCGTCCGTGGGCGCGCCGGCCGAGGGGGCATCGTGAGCGCGGCCGGCAACGCGGTCCTGGTGGAAGACCTGGTCAAGCGCTTCGGCAGCTTCACGGCCGTCGACCACGTCAGCTTCGCGGCCCGGCGCGGCGAGGTGCTGGGCTTCCTCGGCCCGAACGGCGCGGGCAAGTCCACCATCATCCGCATCCTCTGCGCGCTGCTGCGGCCGAGCGCGGGGCGCGTGCTGGTGGCGGGGCTCGACGTAGCACGCGACGCCGAGGCGGTGCGCGCGCACATCGGCTACATGTCGCAGCGGTTCTCCCTCTACGACGACCTGACGGCGGTCGAGAACCTGCGCTTCTTCGGCGGGATGTACCGCGTCCGCGCCGCCGAGCTGCGCCAGCGGATCGCCTGGGCGGTCGAGATGGCGGGCCTCCGCGGCCGCGAGACGGAGCTGGTCGGGACGCTGGCCGGCGGCTGGAAGCAACGCCTGGCACTCGGCTGCGCCGTGCTCCACCGCCCGCCGATCGTGTTCCTCGACGAGCCCACGTCGGGCGTCGATCCGGTGTCGCGCCGCGATTTCTGGCAGCTCATCCACCAGATGGCCGCGGGCGGCGTCACGGTGTTCGTCTCGACGCACTACATGGACGAGGCCGGGTACTGCCATCGCCTCGCGCTGCTCGACCGGGGGCGGCTGGTCGCCCTCGGCACCCCGGCCGAGCTCAAGCAGACGGCGATGCGGGGCGCCCTGCTGCACGTCGAGTGCCCGCCGTCGCCGCAGGCGCTGACGGCGCTGGAGGGGGCGCCCGGCGTCCTCGAGGCCGCGATCTTCGGCGACGGCTTCCACGTGGTCGTGGCCGAGGCCGAGCCCGCGCTGCGCGCCCTGCCGCCGTACCTGGCCGCCCGCGGGGTGCCGTGCCGGGCGATCGCCCGCATCCCGCCCTCGCTGGAGGATGTCTTCGTGCAGCGCGTGGGGCGCGCGCCGGCGGAGGCCCGCGCGTGAGCCGGCGGCGCCTGCTCGCGATCGCGCGCAAGGAGCTCATCCAGGTACGGCGCGATCCTCGCAGCCTGCTGATCGCGCTGCTCATGCCGGTCCTGCTCATGGGCCTGCTCGGCTACGGGGCCCGGCTGGACGCTCGGCACCTGCCCGTCTGGACCTTCGACCGCGACGGCAGCCAGGAGAGCCAGGCGCTCCTGCACCGCGTCCGGGCGTCGCCCTACTTCGACCTCGTGGGGACCGTGGACCGCTACGACGCACTCGCCGCCGCCATCGACGACAACCGCTGCAAGCTCGGGCTGGTGCTGCCCCCCGACTTCTCCCGGCGGCTGCGCAGCGGCGAGGCGGTCACGGTGCAGGCGCTCGTCGACGCGACCGACGACAACACCGCCAACCTCGCGATTGGCTACGCCGAGACGGTCGTCGACGGCTTCTCGGCCGACGTCAGGCTCGACTGGGTGCGACGGCAGGGCCTGCCCGATCTCGCCGCCGCGCCGCCGCTCTCGATCGAGGCGCGCACCTGGTACAACGAAGACCTCGACAGCCGCAACTTCATCATCCCGGGCGTGGTGGCGCTGGCGATGGCGCTGGTCGGCGCGCTGCTCTCGTCCCTGACGGTCGCGCGGGAGTGGGAGCGCGGAACCATGGAGCAGCTGGCCTCCACCCCGGTGACGGCGCCGGAGATCATGCTCGGCAAGCTGCTCCCCTACTTCCTCATCGGGATGGCCGACGCGGCGCTGTGCATCGTCATCGGCGTCGGCTGGTTCCAGGTCCCGTTCCGCGGGACCGTGGGCACGTTGCTCGTCGCGACGGCGCTGTTCCTGATCGTCACGCTCACCGTCGCCTTCACGATCTCGGTGGCGATCCGCAGCCAGCTCGGCGCGAGCCAGATCGCCATCATCGTCACGTTGCTGCCGTTCAACATGCTCTCGGGCTTCGCCTTCCCGATCGACCAGATGCCGGCGCCCATCCGCGCCGTCACCTATCTGGTCTGGGGCCGCTACTACCTGACGGTGCTGAAGGCCGTGCTGCTGAAGGGCAGCGCGCTCGCCGACGTGGCCGCGCCGATGCTGGCCATGGCGGCCTACGCGGTGGTCGTCGGCGTGCTCGCCACGCGCGTCTTCCGCAAGAGCCTCGACTGATGGGCACGCGCATCCTGCACATGCTGGTGAAGGAGTTCCTCCAGCTGCGGCGGGACCGCTACGTGCGGATCCGCCTCCTGGTCCCGCCGCTCGTCCAGCTGGTGATGTTCGGCTACGCCGCGACCTTCGAGGTGCACCGGGTGCAGACCGTGCTGCTCGACCGCGACGCGAGCCTCGAGAGCCGCGAGCTGATCGCGCGCCTCGCCGCGAGCGGCCGCTTCGAGGTGACCGCGATCGCGCGGGACGAAGCCGAGCTGGTGCGGCTGGTCGACCGCGGGCGGGCGACGCTGGGGGTGCAGATCCACCCCGGGTTCGCAGCCGGGCTGCGTACGGGCCGCACCGCGCAGGCGCAGGTGGTCCTCGACAGCACGAACTCGAACACCGCGCTCATCGCGCTGCGCTACGTGAGCCAGATCGGGAGAGCGTTCGCACAGGACTACGCGCGCGAGCGGCTGGCGCGCACCGCGCCCGCCCGCCTGCGCGCCGTCCCGAGCGTCGTGCTCGCCGAGCGCCCCTGGTACAACCCGGGCTTCGACAGCCGGTGGTTCTTCGTGCCGGGCGTGATCGGAAGCCTGATGTTCGTGCTCACCGTGAACCTGACCGCGTTCGCGGTGGTGCGGGAGCGGGAGATGGGGACGCTCGAGCAGGTCATGGTGACCCCGATCGGCTCCACCGAGTTCATCCTCGGCAAGACCGTGCCGTCCTTCCTGATCGGCCTCGCCATGGCAGGAGTGATCACGCTGGTGGGGACGCTCTGGTTCCGCGTGCCGTTCCGCGGCAACGTCCTCGTCCTGTTCCTCGGCACGTCGCTCTTCCTGACGAGCACGCTCGGCCTGGGCCTCCTCATCTCGACCCTGTGCCGCACCCAGCAGCAGGCCTTCGCCTCGAGCTTCTTCGTCGTGACCCCGGCGTTCATCCTCTCGGGGTTCACCTTCCCGATCGCCAGCATGCCGCGTCCCCTGCAGTGGCTCACCCTGCTGGACCCGCTGCGCTACTTCCTCGTGGTGCTGCGCAGCACGTTCTTGAAGGGCGTCGGGCTCGACGTCCTGTGGCCGCAGATGCTCGCCATGGCGGTGATCGGGGGCGTGCTCACCACCGTGAGCGTGCTCCGCTTCCGCAATTCGCTGGAGTAGGAGGTCGCGTCCGGCTGGACGATCCGGCAGGGCGCTTGCATGTGCCAGGGGGCGTGATCCCCCTCACGCCGATCGCCCGCCGGGTCCTCGAGGCCCGGTACCTCCGCCGGGACGCCAGCGGGCGCGTGGTCGAGTCGCCCGACGAGCTGATCGAGCGCGTGGCGCGGGCGACGGCGCAGGCCGAGCTGCTGCTGGGCACGGCGCGGCAGGCGGACGCCTGGCAGGCACGCTTCCAGGCCATGCTGGCCGCGCTCGACTTCCTGCCCAACTCGCCCGCGCTCATGAACGCCGGCACGCCGCTCGGGCAGCTCTGCGCCTGCTTCGTCCTGCCGGTCGAGGACTCGCTCGAGGCCATCTTCGACGCCCTGCGGGCCATGGCCCTGGTGCAGCGCTCGGGCGGCGGCACGGGGTTCTCCTTCTCGCGGCTGCGGCCGCGCGACGACCCCCTCGGCTCCACCGGCGGGCAGGCCTCCGGGCCCGTGTCCTTCATGCGGGTGTTCGACGCCGCGACCGAGAACATCAAGCTGGGCGGCCGCCGCCGCGGGGCCAACATGGCCGTGCTGCGCATCGATCACCCCGACGTGTGCGAGTTCGTGGAGGCGAAGCTCGACGGCCGCAGCCTCGGGAACTTCAACCTGTCGGTCGCCGTGACCGACGCGTTCATGGACGCCGTGGCGACCGACGGCACCCACGACCTCGTGCACCCCGCGACGCGGCGGCCCGTCTCCCGCCTGCAGGCACGGGAGCTCTTCGACCGGCTCGTGCAGGCGGCCTGGCAGTGCGGCGACCCGGGTCTCCTCTTCCTCGACGCGGTCGCGCGGGCCGACCCCCTGCCGTCGCTCGGGCCCATCGAAGCCACCAACCCGTGCGGCGAGGTCCCGCTGCGGCCCTTCGGGAGCTGCGTGCTCGGCTCGGTCAACCTGGCGCACATGGTCCGCGTCGACGGCGGCGCCGCCGAGGTGGACTGGGAGCGCCTGCGTGCGACCGTGCGCGCCGGGGTGCGCTTCCTGGACGACCTGATCGAGGTGACGCGCGAGCCGCTGCCCGAGATCGCCGCCACCACCCGCGCCACGCGCGCGATCGGCCTCGGCGTGATGGGGTTCGCCGAGCTGCTGCTGCGCCTCGGCGTCTCGTACGCCGACGAGGCCGCCGTGGCCTGGGCCGAGCGGCTGGCGGCCTTCGTGGCCGAGGAGGCGCGCCAGGGCTCCCGCCTGCTCGCCGCCGAGCGCGGCGTCTTCCCCGCCTGGGAGCAGAGCCTGCACGCCGCACGCGGCGACCGCCTGCGGAACGCAACCTGCTGCTCGATCGCGCCCACCGGCACGCTGAGCCTGATCGCCGGCACCACGGCCGCGATCGAGCCGCTCTTCGCCCTCGCCTACCGGCGGGAGCACACGCTCGGCGGCCCGCCCTTCGTCGAGGTGAACCCGGTCTTCCTGCGCGCCCTGGAGGAGATGGGCGCAGACGGCGAGCCGGTGCTCGCGCACGTGCGCGCCCGGGGCACGCTCGACGGCGCCCCGGTCGACCCCGCCCTGGCGCACCGCTTCGCCACCGCGCTTGCGCTCACCGGGATGCAGCATCTGCGCGTGCAGCAGGCGTTCCAGCGGCACGTCGACAACGCGGTGTCGAAGACGGTCAACCTGCCGGCGGACGCCACGCCGTCGGACGTGGCGGCGGTCTACCGCGAGGCGTGGCGTCTCGGGCTGAAGGGCGTGACCGTCTTCCGCTACGGCTCCGCGCCCGGGCAGGTGCTCACCCTGGGCGCCGGGGAGGAGCCGGCTGCGCGCGAGCTCTTCGCGCAGTGCGACCCGGCGGCATGCCGGTTGTGACGCCGCGGCCGGGCGTCAGTCCTCGTCCGGCCCCGGCCGTGCCGGCGGGATGAAGTCGACGCCCAGCTCCTCGCTCTCGACCACGTCCTCGGTCCCGATCGGCTCGAACCCCGGCCGCTCCGCAGGCCGCGCCGGCCGGCTGCGGTCGCCGCGCTCCCATGCCAGCTCGTCCACCC
>Ga0209253_10000909_pt1 | contig 25804 bp, 25 predicted proteins | sample FrelakmetBRP12BR_FD_187145 | JGI IMG/M metagenome (GOLD analysis project Ga0209253, IMG submission 187145) | Freshwater lake sediment microbial communities from the University of Notre Dame, USA, for methane emissions studies - BRP12 BR (SPAdes)... | ecosystem: Environmental > Aquatic >...
AGTGCCGTAGAACACGAGCGCAAACGCAATCAAAAAATTCCAACGTGGTCCCATTTCTCTCTCCCTGGTGAATTCCACGTCGACATCGCTCGTGCCACCCAACGTTGGAGTTCAGCCGCGGCGCGCAAGGAGCGAAGCGACGAGTGCGACGTCGGCTGGAACGACTGGTTAGGCGGCGCGCGCATCAGCGTGTCTCACTGATCTTGGAGAACGTTTCCGAGATGACCACCCACTGCCCACCCTTCTTAACCGCCACCCACGTGAATTTAGTAGCGCCCTCTGTGGAGATCACAAGCGCCGTGTCTCCATGAATGTTTACGACCTCATTCACCACCGTAAACGGATCAATCTGCATTTGCATGATCCATGCGATATAGGCCGACCGGTCGACGGTCTTACCGGAGGAGGCGAATGTAGCCAGGAAGCGTTCATCCAGAATCCGTTCCAATGCTGTCTTGTCGTGTGCCACTTCCGCTGTTATCCATGCGTCGCTAAGCGAGACTAGCTCAGACTGCTCCGGAGACCAGTCGGCGTTGGCGGCCGCCACCGACCCGAGAAACAGCATTCCGATCCAAGCAAGTCGTCGCAGCAACGTTTGTAGACTCATACGCACCTCACAGTGGGATTGCGACGCCTAACGTTTGAGGTAAGCCGCCCGCGGAGACCGCAGGCCGGAGCGGGTCGGCTTGACCGAAGGGTTAGACGGCATTGTGGATCTCTGGCGCTGCAGCCGCCGTGTGCTCGCCAATCTAGGTTTGCGGCGGAGCGCGTAGGCACCACCACGCCCAACCAAACATGGTGAATACCAGAAAAGGGTAGGCGAAAAATGGAAGAGGCTCGGATAGCGGTGTAAGGCTTTGACCTGCAAAGACCGGAAGCGCCGCGCCTGCGAAGAGCAATGCGGCGACGAACCCGAGCGCGCGCACGGGCAAGGGCATGACGTTGGGTGTGCTGATGAGTACCAATGCCGCGGACCACAGCGCCGCACCGGCGGCAAATGATGGGCCGCTGGCCTCAAGGGACATAGCTGAACCGGAGACAACCAACGCCTCACCAGCGATGAACACTAGAAAGCCTGCGGCGAGCAGATCCTGCTTGTGCCGAATAAAGTGGACTGCAAGCACGGCCGCCCCGACTATGAGAGCAGTGCCATCGACTCCCCACGCCAGCCCCCGCAGCGAGGCTGAAGGGGCGAAACTGCCCGCCAAACCAAGGAGTGCGCCAATGATGAGACACAAGGGGGCAACAAGGGATGGGCGTTCGTTGAGCATGATCTCCCCCGGCGGTGGCGCGGATCGTGTTTGTGGTGCCGTCTAACGTTCGAGCTAAGCGGGCGACGAGGGCAGGACGCCAGGCCCGGGCTGGTGAAAATGTACCGCGTACCACCAGCCCGGGACTGGTGGCCTGCCGTTGGCGCTCCGCTTGTGCGAGGGGTTGGGCATCACCATTGCCACTGTAGAACACGCACCAACTAATGGCGCGACTGTCGAACCTGGCGTGCAATCTCGTCGAGGTGCGTTTCCCATGTTCCGCAGCATCCGCCCCACACGTCCAGATGAGGATACCGGCGTGCCAGCTCACCCATCTCGTGACCAAGCTCGTGCGCGTCGCCGGCCTCAAGATGCCCCAGCTTACAGAGCGATATCTTGTCCATCTTCGCCGCGTTTGGTCTCAAGCTGCGCACCCGAAGGAACCAGTCTCCAGGCTCCAGAGCCGGCGTGAACTCGACGGGATGCGAGCAGTTGATCCCGTAGAAATCTGGCCGAGCGTCCTGCGTTCGAGCATCTACCTCTTCGATGGCTTCGCGGACAGTAGCGCCTGACTGCAGCCGACTCGAACTGTCAAGTGTGAATGACAGTGAGACTGGGAGTTCAGCCTTGTGTGCTGCATGCGCGATTCCCACTGCTTCCTCTATGTTGTTGAGCGTCAGGGCACTGACCAGGTCAACTCCGGCCCTTCGAAGTGCTGCGATCTGCACGCTGTGGTAGTCCTCAGACTCTTCCGCTGAAATCGCACGATTGAGCGAATAAGCATCACCGCGGGGGCCAACAATGCCCGTGTAGAGAACGCCAGGAAGTTCGGAAGCGTACGGGTTCGCGACGTCACGAAGGAACTCGATTGCCTGCAACTGCACATCTGCGAGCGCCGCATTTGAGTAGCCGAGCTTGCTGGCCCAGTCGGGACTTGCTCGATAGTCCAAGCCTCCCATCAACGCTATGAACTGATGACGCGCAGCCGCCTCAAGGTAGCGCTGATACATGCCCCGGACCTCTTTCATCGCCGATGGTTTGTTCAAGAGGGTGAACATGGCGAAGTCTGGCAGGTCATGGCCAAACTTGTACATGATCTCGGTCTCTTGTCCGCCCTCGGTCAGGTACAAAACGCCTTGCTTCTGAGCAGGGAAGCGCATCGCTGTCTCCAATACTTGTCAAGCAAATTTCGCGGGGTGCCTTGTGATGCCTAACGCCGTGCTAAGCCGACCGCGGCCGGCTGTGGTCGGTTCAGAGACAGCGCGTCCCCGCGGGTCGGCTTGAGCACATAGTTAGGTGGCAGTGCCTCAGTCGACAACGGATGAGCCTGGCGGATAGTACGTTACCTCGAACCGGATGCCATCGGGATCCTTCATGAACAGCGCAACTGCGCCGTCGAGGAGCTGAACCTCTGGAACTTCGAAGCCGCCGGCCGCCATGGCTAGACGGACGCTATGTACCTGCTCCGGCGAGGCAGCACCGAACCCAAGGTGGTTCATTCCTGCTCCGTAGCGCTCGTACGGAAACGTACCTTCCTTGGCTTGCCGAAATTGAAACGTGAACCCTGCATCACTTGACCAGACGTGGTCTCGGACCTTTGCGAAGCCAACGAGGGGCAGCAGCTGCTCGTAGTACGGCATGCTCCGCTCGAGCGACGTTACCAGCAGGGTGATGTGGTCGAGATTCATAGCGTTGCGAGTTGCGCGCGCTGCCACCTAACACCGGGATAACCTGCGAGCGCCGCGCGATCCGGTTGACGATCTCGGACCTCGTCGGGTTCACCCCGCTGTTGGGCGGCGCCGGTGCTCTACATGCTCGCATAAATGCCAAAGATGATCATGCAGTCAGCGCCTGCGTGAAATAAGGCCGAGCCCCACAAGCTGTCGGTCTTCTGCATCAGGTAGCCCCAGAGCAGGGCCAGCGGGAAGAGAATCACCAGGAACTGGAGCACATCGGCCACGTAGGTCACCGGCAGATGAGCCAGCGTGAACACCGTCGCCGTCAGCAGGTTCGACAGGCCTTTCCCCAGGAACGGCTCGTACCTCTTGAGGAACAACCCTCTGAAGAGCAATTCCTCGGTGAATCCGTTGGCAAGGACGAAGATCAGGATCCATGGTGACAGCGACCACAACTTGCTCGCCATGTCCCCCTTGGTCGCCAGGGGAATGAAGGCAAGTCCAGCAAAGGCGACGAATCCTGCCAGGCCAACGGCAAGCCCCAGACCTAGCCTCCCTCTGGCCAGGTACATGGAGCGCCTCTCAGCGCCAATGATCGCCATCAGCGCCAGGATCGGCACTACCCGGCAGATGCTCTCCGAGAATTTGGCGACGGCAATCCACTGGGGACTGGACGGAGAAAGTCGAAACAGGTCAAGCAGGCCCCCGCTGAACAGAGTGCTTGACAGGATTGCCACGCCGGCCACGAAGAGAACATAAACCACCCGCCAGTACCCCTTGCCGGCTTGGCTCCTTCGCAAGTACAGAGCGGTCAGCAGCAGGATCGCCGTAAGTCCGGCGTGAACGGGAAGCAAGGCGTTGACCGGCAGGCGTGCAGACAACGGCAGTATGGCGAAGACCATCGCCGCCAGGACCAGGAACGTTAAGAACAGGCCGCTCCTCTTCAGCCCACCTGGTTGCGAAAAGCCTGCGATGGTCATACCCATCCCTCCATTTCCGTGCACTCACCGGTTCGCCGTCCAACGACGCCGATAAGCTGCGGGCGCCAAAGGCGGCCGCCAGCTTCATCGGCTTGTTAGGCGGCGCTTTTGCCGCGACGCTCAGCAATCAAGGACACTGCTACACCTGCAGCCAGGATCAGGAGCACTAATCCGAGCAGGTAGAAGTTGAAGCCGCTGCCGAGCATCTCCTTCAGCCACTTCGCCACGAGCATCTTCGCGCCAACCACCATCAACACCAACGCGAGTGCCACCTTGAGGTATCTGAACTTGTCGAGCATCCCCCCCAGCGCGAAATAGAGTGAGCGGAGGCCGAGGATCGCAAAAACGTTACTAGTGAACACTAGGAACGGATCGCCGGTAATGGCGAAGATCGCCGGGATCGAGTCCACTGCAAAAATCAGGTCCGTGAACTCGACCATGATCAGGGCTAGGGCCAGGGGTGTGAGCATCCACGTGCCGGGCCGAGCCTGGTTCACCGCTTCATCAGGGAGGGCGACCGTCCCAGGACACTCGCTCTCGTATGAAGCCGGCGCTCCAGCCCGAACGGCGAAGTGCTGTCCGTGGAAGCGCGCGGTGATCGGAAAGAATCGCCGGGTGAGCCGTACAATGATGTTCTGGTTGGGGTCCGTGTAATCCGTCTTCAGGACTAGCATCTTGATCCCGGTGATGATCAGGAAGACACCAAAGACGTAGAGGACCCAGTGGTACTCGGCAATCAAGGCGGCGCCCAGGGCAATCATCACGCCGCGCATCGCCAGGGCACCCAGGATGCCCCAAAATAGCACTCGATGCTGGTAGATCGGCGGAACCGCGAAGAAGCCGAAGATCATCGCGATGACGAAGATGTTGTCGACGCTCAGCGACTTCTCGACGACATACCCCGTCAGGTACTTGATCGTCGCCGTCGTGCCGTCGTTGATCACCCCGTCGACAGCATCGACCGCGGTTCCCAGTCCCAGCCAGTGGTTCTCGTACCCGTAGTACACAAGAACGGAGAATGACAGCCCCATCGTGATCCATACGGCGGACCACGTGAGCGCCTCCTTCAGCGTGACCACGTGGGCTTTCCGATGGAAGACCCCCAGGTCCAGCGCCAGCATCAGCAGCACGAGGGCGATGAATCCTACCCATATCCAGATCATGCCCTATCTCCTTGTCACGATGGCGACGGCACACGCCGCGCCTCGATCTCCCGGCGCAATCCGCGTACCTCGTCAAGGATCAACCGGGTGTGCGCTTCTCCCTCGTCCTTGAGGTCTTCTGTGACCTGCGACTGCATCGCGTTGACGACCACCGCAATGAACAGGTTCAGCACCATGAACGTCGCAATCAGCAGGTAGACGACGAAGAAGATCCAGGAATGCGGCGACTGCGTCATGACGCTGCGTGCAACGTCGGGCCAGCCTTCGACGGTCATGATTTGGAACAGCGTGAATAGCGACGCGCCGAGGTTTCCAAAGAACTCCGGCGCGATCGCACCGTACAGTTTCGTGGCCATTACCGCGAATACGTACAGCACGAGCCCCAGAAGGCCAACGATCGACGCCATGCCTGGCAGTGCTTTAAGCAGAGCGCCAATCACCCGGCGCATCGACGGCACCAGCGACACCAGCCGCAGCACACGCAGCACGCGCAGGGCGCGCAGGACGGCGAACGCACTGCCCGCAGGAACGACCGCTATCCCAACGACCACAAAGTCGAACACGCGCCAGGGGTCCCCGAAGAAGCGACCCCGGTGGACGAAGAAGCGCAACAGCAGCTCGACTACGTACACAGCCAGCACCAGTCGGTCGAACGCGTAAAGCGAATCGCCGAATCGCGCCGCGACCGCAGGCGAGGTTTCGATTCCGAGCGTGATGGCGTTCGCAACGATCAGCGCAGTAATGAATCTCTCGACCCGCGGACTTTCGACGAAACCACGGACGCGTTCGCGCTGGCTCGAGGTGGGTTCGGTGTTGCTCGTATTCACCGTGACTTCTCCCTGGATTCCGAGATAGTAGCTCCCATCACCAAACCCTCTCGTGTGGCTGCTCTCTCCCGCAGCAGGAAGCCATCCCGCCCCGACGCTATACAGGCATCGTCGCGACATTCTCGGGCGGCTCCACACGCCACGAGGTGAGCGGAACGTTCCACTTGTCCAGGCAACTCCTGGCCGATCTGTGTCGACCGCCTAACTAATGAAGCTGAACGGCGAGCGCGAAGCGATCGTCCGTTCTAGCGAGAGTTCGGCCGCAGGAGTACTTACGGCCTGGCGGGCCACCCTCGGACCATTGCTGCGGCGATCGGTCGCTGCGAGGGCATCCACTTCATCCTCGATATCGTTCAGCGAATCAAAATCGCTGTCGGCTTCAAGCAGGCTTGAACCGAAGCGTTTTTGGTTCGCTGAATAGCATGCGAGCCCCACGGCTGCGCAGCTGCGAATCTGCTGCAAATGTCCACTGTTGAGCCTTGACAGGGCGTCTCTCCTGCGCGCCGAACTTCAATTAGGCGACGCCATTAGGCCGCAGATTTGCGGCGCTCGCCGGTGGAGAATTGCCGCAATCCCGCAGCATTAGAGGGTTGCCTCCTGACTAAGTGCATGGCTGTACTAGAGCACCATCATATTTGTGCGTCAATTGGCGCCGGCAGGAATCTGGCATGGATGCCAAGCCCCGCCTTCTCGACCAGGTCCGCAGCCACCTGCGGACCCTCCATTACAGTTTCCGGACTGAGCAGCAATACCTGTTCTGGATCCGGCGCTTTATCGTATTCCACGGCAAGCGCCACCCGTCCGGCATGGCCGCACCCGAGGTCGAGGACTTCCTGACGCACCTTGCGGTCGATCGCAAGGTGTCGGCGTCTACGCAGAACCAGGCGCTGGCAGCCATCCTGTTTCTGTACCGGAAGGTCCTTCAGGTGGAGTTGCCGTGGCTCGACGGGATCGTCCGCGCGAAGCGCTCGACCTACCTGCCGGTGGTCCTTTCCGCCGCCGATGTACGCTCGATCCTCGCGCACCTGAAGGGCGAGTACTGGCTCATCGGTAACCTGCTCTACGGCGCCGGACTGCGCCTGACCGAGGCGCTGCAACTGCGGGTCAAGGACGTCCAATTCGAGTACCGGCAGGTGATCGTGCGCCGCGCCCGTCGCGCGATCCGCGCAGCGGCGCATGGCGCCGCCATCACGTGTATCCCGACAGCGTCCAGCGGCACGTAAAGGCTGCGGTCAAGGCTGCGGGCATCACGAAGCCCGCCTCGTGCCACACCTTCCGACACTGCTTTGCCACGCACCTGCTCGAGCGCGGCTACGACATCCGCACGGTCCAGGAACTCCTGGGCCACAGCGACGTGAAGACGACGCAGATCTACACGCACGTGATGCGCAAGGGCGCGAACGCCGTGCAGAGCCCGCTCGACTCGTAACGCCGGCGCGCGCCGCCCGCGAGGCGGGCGCATCGTCCGCACGCGATCGCCACCGCAAACGAAAAGGCCCGCTTGCGCGGGCCTTCAGGTGAGTGGCTGGGGGACTAGGATTCGAACCTAGGTTGACGGAGTCAGAGTCCGTAGTCCTACCGCTAGACGATCCCCCAAGCGTGTTAGCGCTTCGAGAACTGGGTGCCGCGGCGGGCCTTGCGGAAGCCGACCTTCTTGCGCTCGACCTCGCGCGCGTCGCGGGTGACGAAGCCCGCGGTGCGCAGCGCCTTGCGCAGCGACTCGTCGTAATCCATGAGCGCGCGCGTGATGCCGTGGCGGATCGCGCCGGCCTGGCCGGTCATGCCGCCGCCGGCGACGTTCACGTCGACGTCGAACCGGTCGGCCATCTGCACGGTCTCGAGCGGCTGGCGCACGATCATGCGCGAGGTCTGCCGGCCGAAGAACTCCTCGATGGAGCGACCATTGATGCGGATGGTGCCGGTGCCGGGGCGCAGGTGGACGCGAGCCGTGGAGGACTTGCGGCGGCCGGTGCCGTAATTGGTGCTAGCGGGCATCGTCGAAACCTTGCCTGATGTCAGAGGTCGAGCGGCTTGGGCTGCTGCGCGGTGTGCGGGTGCGCGGCACCCTGGAACACGTGCAGCTTCTTGAACATGGCGCGGCCGAGCGGGTTCTTGGGCAGCATGCCCTTCACCGCGAACTCGATGGCGCGCTCCGGGTGCTCGGCCAGCATCTTCTCGAGCGTCTTGCTCTTGATGCCGCCGATGGCGCCGGTGTGCCAGTAGTAGACCTTGTCGCGCAGCTTGTCGCCGGTGACGTGGATCTTCTCGGCATTGAGAACGATGATGTGGTCGCCGGTGTCCACGTGGGGCGTGTACTCGGGCTTGTGCTTTCCGCGCAGGCGCATGGCGAGCTGGGTGGCGAGGCGGCCGAGCGTCTTGCCGCTCGCGTCCACCACATACCAGTCACGCCGCACCGTCTCGGAGCGTGCGAAAAAAGTGCTCATAGGGAGGCCCCAGGGAACCTGTCTATCCTGCAAAGAGCCGCGAATCTTACTGTAGGCGGGACCTCTTTGCAAAGCCGGGAACGGGCCGCCGGGCCGGGCCCGGGCGGCCCTCGGCCATTCCGGTCCCTCAGGGCCCGCTCCAAGGGCGGCCGCAGGACCGTTCCACACGCCGCCATGCGCTGCCCCGACCATCCTCGACCCCTCCCCGGCCCCCGGATCCGGGATCTGCGCCCCGCACACCTATCTATAATGAGCCATGAGCACCAGACACCGGCCGCTTGGCCTGGTCGACGCCCTGATCCGGGAGTTCGACCGGGGCTTGCGCACCGTGGCCGCCGCCAACGTGGCCGCCCGCCCCAACCCCGCCGGGCCCGCCCCGGAGTCGGTGACCGAGACCGCTGCCCGGCGCCACGCCGCCGGCCTCATGCGGGTGAACCACGCCGGGGAAATTGCCGCCCAGGCCCTCTACCACGGCCAGGCGCTCACGGCCCGCGACCCCGGGATCCGCGCGACCCTGCTCGACGCGGCCCGCGACGAGACCGACCACCTTGCATGGTGCGAGGCGCGCGTGCGCGAACTCGACAGCCACACCAGCCTGCTCGCCCCCGTCTGGTACGCAGGCGCATTCGCGATCGGCGCGGTCACCGGGCTCGCCGGGGACCGCACCAGCCTCGGCTTCGTCGCCGAGACGGAGCGGCAGGTCGTCGAGCACCTGGAGTCGCACATGCACGAGCTGCCGGAGGGCGACGAGCGCTCGCGCCGGATCGTGGGCCAGATGCAGGACGACGAGGCTCGCCATGGCTCCGATGCGCGCAACGCCGGCGGCCGTGAACTGCCCCGCCCCATCCGCGAACTCATGCGCCGCGCCGCGCGCGTCATGACCCGCACCGCCTATCACCTCTGAAAACTTGCGGTGCGACGCGTACTTGCTATTAAATCCACGGATCGTTTGACATAAACCGCGGGGCAGTACGCATGGAGACCGGTGGAAGACCGCTCAGTGACATTCCGGCGATCAACCGGTTCCTGAGCTATTGCCGCATCCGCACGGTGCCTTCGAAGACCGTACTGATCCACGCGGGCGACGTGCCGGACGTCCTTTACTACGTCATCAAGGGCTCCGTCGAAGTCCTGATCGAGGACGAGGAAGGCAACGAGATGGTGCTGGCCTACCTCAACAAGGGCCAGTTCTTCGGCGAGATGGGGCTCTTCAACGAGCAGCCGCAGAGAAGCGCCTGGGTGCGCACTCGCAACCAGTGCGAGCTCGCGGAGATGACCTACCCGCGCTTCCGCCAGATCGCGGCCGAAAGCCCGACGCTGCTCTTCGAGCTCGCAACACAGCTCGCGAGCCGCCTCGACCGCACCAACAAGAAGCTCGGCGACCTCGCCTTCGTGGACGTCACCGGCCGCGTCGCGCACGCGATCATGGACCTCTGCAACGAGCCCGATGCGATGACGCACCCCGAGGGCACGCAGATCAAGGTGAGCCGGCAGGAACTCTCCCGGCTGGTCGGCTGCTCGCGGGAAATGGCGGGCCGCGTGCTCAAGGTGCTGGAAGAACAGGGCCTGCTCACGGCGCGCGGCAAGACCATGGTGGTTTTCGGCGTGCGGCCCAAGCTCAAGGGCAAGGCCGCGCAGATGTCGACCCAGCCGAGCCCGCCCTCGCCGTTGTCGCTGCGGACCTCGAAGGCCGCCACCGCCACCGCCGATGATGACGACGACGACGATGAGGACGGCGAGGACGAGGCGTAGTCTCTTCCCGGACTGCCGGCGCGGCCAGCAAGTAGCCCTCTCGCGGAAGACGAGGGTCCCGCCCTCCCCCGGCCGCGCCCGGCGGGCGCAGCGGTCCCCGATCAGCGTGCCCGGGCGATCTCGCTCCGCATGGCTGCGATCGTCGAGCGGTAGTCCTTCGCGCTGAAGATCGCGGATCCCGCGACGAAGGTGTCGGCACCCGCCGCGGCGACCGCGCCGATGTTGTCCACCTTCACGCCACCGTCCACCTCGAGCCGGACCTCGCGCCCGCTGCGGTCGATCATCTCGCGCACGCGCTTCAGCTTCGGCAGCGCCGACGGGATGAAGGACTGGCCGCCGAAGCCCGGGTTCACCGACATGAGCAGCACCATGTCGATCTTCTCGAGCACATGATCGAGCCAGCTGAGCGGCGAGGCGGGATTCAGCACCAGCCCTGGCCGGCAGCCGTGCTCCCGTATCAGCCCGATCGTGCGATCGACATGCTCGCTCGCCTCGGGGTGGAAGGTGATCCAGGTGGCGCCCGCCTTTGCGAAGTCCGGCACGATCCGGTCCACCGGCTTCACCATCAGGTGAACGTCGATCGGCGCGGTGATGCCGGACTTGCGCAGCGCCTCGCAGACCAGCGGGCCGATGGTCAGGTTCGGCACGTAATGGTTGTCCATCACGTCGAAGTGGATCAGGTCGGCGCCCGCGTCGAGCACCGCGCGCACTTCCTCGCCGAGACGCGAGAAGTCGGCGGACAGGATGGACGGGGCGATCCAGGGCTCTGGCATGTCGTGGCTCCTCCGGCGCTGCCGGGACTGTAGCAGGCCCGCGGCCTATTTCATCCCCCGGCTGTCGCGTATCGCTTCATAGGCCTCGAGGATGCTTCGCGTCCGCTCGTGCGCCGCCTCGATCATGGACTCGGGCAGTCCGTTCGCGACCAGCTTGTCCGGGTGGTTCTGGCTCACGAGACGACGATAGGCGAGCTTGACCTCGCGATCGCCCGCGTCCGGGCGCACGCCCAGCACCTGGTAGGCATCGGCAAGCCGCGACGGTGCGCCCCGGGACGGCTGCGGTCCTGCGGACCGCCCGTACGACTGCATGCGCAGCATGGCCTCGAGCGCGGCGAACTCCGCGGCCGAGATGCCGAGCGCGCTGCACATGCGCGCGAACACCGCCCGCGAAGCCGGGTTCAGCCCCCCGCCCAGCATCGAGGCCTCGAGCTGGATCTGCACGAACAGGCGCCGCAGGTCGCCGCGGCCCGCCGCGGAGGCGTTGAGTTCCGCGAGCACCGGCTCGAGCGGAAAATCGGCTCGCTTGCCGTCGGTGAAGTACTCGATGGCGCGACCGACGTCCGCCTCCCCGAGCGAGAAGCGGCGCATGACGGCCCGCGCGGCATCGATCTCCTGCGTCGTGACCCGTCCGTCCGCCTTCGCAACGTGGCCCATGACCTGGAAGGTCGCGCGGAAGAAGACGTGGCTCCGCGCCCCGGCGTCGCCTCCCCCGGCAGGCCGTCCGCCCTGCGCGCGGCGGTCGAACTGGTGCCCGATCAGGAAGCCCACGATCGCGCCGAAGAGCCCGCGCCCGATGATTGCGCCGAGCACCGCGCCGATGAGTTTTCCGTACCAGCCCATGGATTCCTTGACCGCCGGGGAACGCTGCTGCAACACTGGCCGCACGCGGCGGCGCAGTATGGTAACAGCGCCGCGCCCGCGCCCCGACACCGGAATCCCCGCAATGCCCGACAGCACTGCCGCCTCCCCCCCGATGCACGAGTCCAGCCTGCGCGGCCTCACGCGCATCCACCAGGGCAAGGTGCGCGACATCTACGCCGTGGACGAGCGGCACATGCTGATCGTCACGACCGACCGCCTGAGCGCGTTCGACGTGGTGCTGCCCGATCCCATCCCCGGGAAGGGCCGCGTGCTCACCAGCATCTCGAACTACTGGTTCGCCCGCACGCGCCACATCGTGCCGAACCACCTCGCGGACTACCCGCTCGAGCGCGCTGTGCCGGACGCGGCCGAGCGCGCGACCATTGCGGACCGCTGCATGGTCGTGCGGCGCCTGAAGGCGCTGCCGGTGGAGGCCGTGGTCCGCGGCTACCTGATCGGATCGGGCTGGAAGGACTACCAGAGCACGGGGGAAGTCTGCGGCATCCGGCTCCCGCCCGGGCTGCGCATGGCGGACCGCCTGCCGCAACCCATCTTCACGCCCTCGACCAAGGCCGACCGCGGCCAGCACGACGAGAACGTGGGCTTCGCCGAGATCGAAGCCGCAATCGGCACCACCCTCGCCGCCCGGGTCCGCGACACCGCGATCGCGCTCTACGAGTTCGCCGCCGCGCACGCGCTGGCCCGCGGCATCATCATCGCCGACACCAAGTTCGAGTTCGGCGTGGACGAGGCCGGCACACTCACCCTGATCGACGAGGCGCTCACCCCGGACTCATCGCGCTTCTGGCCGGTGGACACGTACGCGCCCGGCACGAGCCCGCCCTCGTTCGACAAGCAGTTCGTGCGCGACTATCTCGAGACGCTGGCCTGGAACAAGACGCCGCCCGGCCCGAAGCTGCCGCCGGAAGTGATCCGCGGCACCAGCGAGAAGTACCAGGAAGCGCTGCGCAGGCTCACCGCATAGCGCATGGCCGCGCAGTTCCCGTCCCTGCACCTGCGCATCGAGCACTGGCTGTTCGACCTGCCCGAGTCGCTCGGCAGCCGGGCGCTCGTCGCCCTCGCGACGCCGGTGCGCTACGTGTACGCGCTCCTGCGGGACATTGCGCGCGGCGAGCTTGGGCTCCGGGCCATGGGCCTCGTCTACACGACGCTCTTCGCGATCGTGCCGGTCGTGGCCGTCGCCTTTTCCGTGCTCAAGGCCTTCGGCTATCACCGCCAGCTCGAGCCCGTGCTCTACGAGTTCCTGCGTCCGCTCGGCGACCAGGGCTACCGGCTCACCGAGCGCATCATGGGCTTCGTCGAGAACGTGCAGGGCACGCTGCTCGGCACGGTCGGGTTCGTGTTCCTGCTCTACACCGCGATCGCGACGGTGCAGAAGATCGAGGAGGCCCTCAACTTCACGTGGCACGTGGACCGGCCGCGCAGCTTCGCGCGCCGCGCGACCGAGTACCTGGTCGTGCTGCTGGTCGTCCCTGCGCTCGCGGTCGTCGCCATGGTGATGCTCGGCTCGCTGGAGGCGAGCGCGGTCGTGGCGAAGCTCTCGGGCGCGGCCGCGGGCCACGCGGGCGGGGCGACCCGCACGCACCTCGCGCCGTATGCGCTGATCCTCGGGCTTTTTGCCTTCCTCTACGTCTACATGCCCAACACCCGCGTGCGGTTATGGCCCGCGGTGGTCGGCACACTCTTCGGCGGACTGCTCTGGGCATCGGTGGGCGCGCTGTTCGCGCGCATTGTGGTGTATTCCGCAAGTCTCTCGGCGGTCTACGCCGGCCTCGCGGTCGTGTTCCTGTTCCTGTTCTGGCTGTACCTGAGCTGGCTCATCCTGCTGCTCGGCGCGCAGCTTTCGTTCTACGTGCAGCACCCCGAGCACCTGCGCACCGGGCACGCGGACATACCGACCACGGGCGCGCTGCGCGAACGGCTGGCGATGTCGGCGATGTTCCTGCTGGCCGAGCGGTTCGTGCAGGGCGCGGAGCGCTTGACCACAAACGTGCTCGCCGAACAGCTCGACGTTCCCGCGACCGTGCTGGGCAGCGTCGTGTCCGCACTCGAGTCGCACGGGCTGGTGCTCACGGCCGAAGACGACACGCTGGTCCCGGCCCGGGACCTGAGCGCAATCACGCTCGCGGCAATCTTCGATGCGATCCGCCACGAGATGCCCGACCCGCGGCGGCCGGAGCCGCGGCCGGTGGCGGCGGCCGACGAGGTCGTGCGCCGCGCCGACGAGGCGCTGCGGGCGAGCGCCGGCAGCCGCACGCTCCTGGACCTGGTCCGCGGGAACGGCTGACCGCGACGGCGCTCAGTCGCCGGCGATGGTCATCTCGCCGAGCAGTATCGAACCCGTGCGAATGCCACCGCGGAGATCCACGTCGGAGCCGACCTCGACCAGGTTGCGGTACATGTCCTTGAGGTTGCCGGCCACCGTCACCTCGTGCACCGGGTACGCGATCCGGCCGCCCTCGACCCAGAATCCGGTGGCGCCACGCGAGTAATCGCCGGTCACGCCGTTCACGCCCTGCCCCATCAACTCCGTCACGAGCAGGCCGCGATCCATGAGGCGCAGCATGCCGTCGAAGTCGCGGCCGCGCCCCGGCACGATGAGGTTGTAGTTGCCACCCGCATTTCCGGTGGTGCGCAGGCCGAGCTTGCGCGCCGAGTAGCTGCTGAGAACGTAGCCGAGCAGCACACCGCCGGCGACGAGTTCGCGGTCGCGGGTGGCGACACCCTCGTGGTCGAATGGCGCGCTCGCGAGCGCCCGGGCGATGTGCGGTCGCTCCGAAAGGTTGAACCAGTCCGGAAAGACCTGCTGGCCCGCCGCGTCGAGCAGGAACGAGGCACGGCGGTACTGGCTGCCGCCTCGCACCGCACCGATGAAGTGACTGATGAGCCCGCGCGCGACGTCGGCACTGAAGAGCACCGGCGCCCTTGTCGTGCCGAGTTTTCTCGCACCCAGGCGACTCACCGCCCGTTCGCCGCTCATCCGGCCCACGCTCTCGGCGTCCTCGAGTTCGCGCCAGTCACGGACGGTCGAGTACCAGTAGTCGCGCTCCATCGCGTCGCCTTCGGTGCCCAGCACCGCGCAGCTCACGCTGTGGACCGTGCCGGGGTAGGCCCTGAGGAATCCGTGCGTGTTGCCGTAGGCGCGCAGGCCGCGGTGCGTGCTCACACCGGCGCCCTCGGAATTGGTGATGCGCGGGTCCACGGCCATCGCCGCCGCCTCGCACCGAAGCGCCAACTCGCAGGCGCCCTCCGGCGTCAGGTCCCAGGGATGAGAGAGATCGAGCTCCGGCACGTCGGTCGCAAGCGTGTCCGGGTCCGCCAGGCCGGCGCAGGGATCCTCCGCGGTGAACCGCGCGATGCTGCAGGCTTTCGCGACCGTCTCGCGCAGCGCCGCCGCGCTCAGGTCCGCCGTGCTGGCCGTGCCCTTGCGCGTGCCGAAGTACACCGTGACGCCCATGCCGCGGTCGCGCTGGTACTCGACATTCTCGACCTCGCCGAGGCGCACGGAGACCGAGAGGCCGACGTCCACGCTGACCGCCGCCTCGGCCTGCGAGGCGCCGAGCGCTTTCGCCTCCTGGAGGGAGATCTCGACGAGCGCAAGCAGGTCCGCGCCGTCCGCCGCTGGCGCCATGGTTCGATTGCTGGACATGATTCCGCCGGGTACCAGGATGCGCGCATTCTAGCAGCGGCGGGGGCTGCGACCCCCGCGTGCTAGCATCCTGCGCGGAGGACGGATGGGCGACACGCACCACGAAGACGACGAGCTGCCGAGCCGGAGCGAGAAGAAGCGGCAGAGCCGCGACCTCCAGGATCTCGGCTGGGAACTCGTGGAGCTGCCCGAGGCGGAACTCGCGGCAATGCCACTGCCGGACGACGTCCGCGAGGCGGTCCTCGTCGCCCGGCGCATCACGAGCAACGGCGCCCGCGCGAGGCAACGCCTCTACATCGGAAAGCTCCTGCGACGCATCGACACCGAGCCGATCCGGGTCGCCCTCGAGCGCCGCGGCGAGACCGACCGCCAGCGCCTCCAGCGCGAGAAGGCCGTCGAACGCTGGCGCGACCGCCTGCTCGCGGACGAAGCCGCGGCCTGGACCGAATTCGCCGGGATCGCCGACCCAGCGACCCTGCAGCAGCTGCGCGCGCTGGCCCGTCAGGCCCGGGCCGAGCAATCGGCGTCGCGCCCGCCGGCGGCCGCCCGGCAATTGTTCAGGCGGCTGCGCGAGGTCCTCCAGCCTCGGGACCGCTGAAGGCCCGCCCCCCTCGGGACTGCCCGCTACCCGCCCGCGCCCCGGGGCCGCAGCAGGGGATTTCGGCGCCGATGCTACAATGCCGCGGTGAAACCGCTCGTTGGCATCATCATGGGGTCGACCTCCGACTGGGAGACCCTGAAGTCCGCCGCCCAGATGCTCGACCGTCTGGGCGTCCCGTACGAGACGCGGGTCGTCTCGGCGCACCGCACCCCCGACCTGCTCTTCGAGTACGCGAGCACGGCCCGCGGCCGGGGTCTCGCGGTGCTGATCGCGGGCGCCGGCGGCGCCGCGCACCTGCCGGGCATGGCGGCGGCCAAGACCTCCCTGCCCGTGCTCGGCGTGCCGGTGCAGTCGAAGACCCTGAACGGCGTCGACTCGCTGCTCTCGATCGTGCAGATGCCGGCGGGCGTGCCGGTCGGAACGCTCTCGATCGGTGTCGCCGGGGCGACGAATGCCGCCCTGCTCGCCGCGTCCATCCTGAGCCTCTCGCACGCGGCCATACGGGAGTCGCTCGACGCCTTCCGCGCGGAGCAGACGAACAAGGTGCTCGCGCAGCCCGACCCGCGCGAGCCACCCGCCAGCGCATGAAGATCGGCATCATCGGCGCCGGCCAGCTCGGGCAGATGCTGGCGCTGGCCGGCTATCCACTCGCAATCGAATTCCTGTTCCTCGACTCCAGCGCGGACTCCCCGGGCGGCCGGGTGGGCCCCATCGTCACCGGCCCGTTCGACGACCCGGCGAGCCTGCGCAGGCTCGCGTCCGACACCGATCTCGTCACCTACGAGTTCGAAAACGTGCCGGTGGCCGCACTCGCCGCCGTCTCGAAGACGCGGCCCTGCCTGCCCCCGGTGGAGGCGCTGCGCGTGTCGCAGGACCGGTTGCTCGAGAAGGAGCTCTTCGGCCGGCTCGGCATCCCGACGCCGCCCTTCCGGGCCGTGGACAGTCTCGAGGCACTGCGCGCCGCGGTGGCTGCCGTCGGGCTGCCCTGCGTCCTCAAGACCCGACGGCTTGGCTACGATGGCCGCGGACAGCATTACCTGCGCCGGGCGCGCGACGTCGGGCAGGCGTGGGCCGCGCTCGGCGGCGTCCCGCTGATCCTCGAGGGCTTCGTGGACTTCGACCGCGAAGTCTCGATCATCGGCGCCCGCAGCACGCGCGGCGAGACGCGTTGCTATCCGCTTGCCGAGAACGAGCACCGCGGCGGCATCCTGCGCGTCACTCGAGCGCCGCACAGGAATGCGCGCCTGCAGCGGGCGGCCGAGCGCCACCTGCGCCGCGTCCTCGACCATTTCGACTACGCAGGAGCGCTCACCATCGAGTTCTTCGTGCAGGACGGGCGGCTGGTGGCGAACGAGATGGCGCCCCGCGTGCACAACTCCGGGCACTGGACCATCGAAGGCGCCGTCACCTCCCAGTTCGAGAATCACCTGCGCGCCATCCTCGGGCTGCCGCTCGGCGACACGGCGGCAGTGGGTCACTCGGCCATGGTCAATTACATCGGCACGATGCCGGACCGGGAGCGCGTGCTGGCGATCCCGGGCGCGCACCACCACGACTACGGCAAGACGCCGAGGCCCGGGCGCAAGCTGGGGCACGGCACGGTGGTCGCGGCCACGGCCGCGGCGCGTGATCGCCTGCAGAGGCGGCTGATGCGCCACGTACCTCGCTGAGGGTCCCGCCGGGGGGGCGGGCGCCAGGCGCTGCGCTCGGGGCTGCCGGGTCCTGAGGATTGTGACGGACCCATTTATTGCGGGTGGGGGCCGATCTTTTATAGTACCGGCCGGAGCCCTGCATGTACCTCGAACATTTCCAGCTTAGTGAGTTGCCGTTCCGGCTGAGCCCGGACCCGGCCTTCATGTACCTGAGCCACATCCACTCGCGCGCCAAGGCGTACATGGAGTCCACGATCTGGTTCACCGACGGCTTCGTGGTGATCACGGGCGAGATCGGCTCGGGCAAGACGACGCTGATCGAGACCTTTCTCAGGGAGATCCAGCAGGACGTCGTCGTCGCGCAGATCAACCAGACGCAGGTGACGCCGATCGAGTTCCTGCAGACGACCCTCGTGCAGTTCGGGTTCAGCCCCTTCCGCATGCGCAAGGCGGAACTGCTCGCGACCCTGAACAACTTCCTGATCGAGCAGTACGCGAACGGCCGCAAGGTGCTCCTGATCATCGACGAGGCGCAGAACCTGAGCAACAAGGTGCTCGAGGAAGTGCGGCTGCTCTCCGGCGTCGAGGCAACCAAGGAGAAGGTGCTGCGCATCATCCTCGCGGGCCAGCCCGAGCTGAGCGACAAGCTCGACTCGGCCGAACTCGTGCAGCTCAAGCAGCGCGTGCGGCTGCGCTTCCACCTGACCGCGCTCGGCGAACCCGACACCGTGGAGTACGTCCGGCACCGGCTGCGCGTCGCCGGCGCTGGAGATCGCGAGATCTTCGAGCCGGAGACCTTCCCCGTGATCTATCGCTACACGGGCGGCATCCCGCGGCTCGTGAATACGCTGTGCGACACGGCGCTCATCGCGGCTTTCGCGCTGGACCGGCACACGGTGTCGGCGGAGGACGTGAAATCGGCGGTGAACGAGCTGCAGTGGGTCGAGTACGCGGCGCGGACGTCCTCGCAGCTGCAGTACACGATGGATGACACGGCCTCAAACGCGCAGCCGCCGGCCGGCCGGCTGGTGCTGACGCTGAAGGGCTCGAAGGTGCAGGAAACCTACCTCGTGCCGGGACGCATCTTCATCGGGCGCACCGCGGACAACGACCTCCAGGTCGAGAGCAAGTACGTGAGCCGCCATCACGCGCAGGTCGTCACGAATGCCGAGGGCAGCTGGCTCGAGGACCTGAACAGCACGAACGGGGTGTTCGTGCACGGTCGGCGCGTGCGGCGCCATCGCCTGCAGGAAGGCGAAGTGCTGAAGCTCGGCATGCACGAGCTGGTCTACTACCGCGCCGAGCCGCCCGGCGCCGCGACGATGGTGCTGCCCGCGGACGACGAGGCAGATCAGAACGTGGAAGAAGGCGAGGACGAGGGCGAGGACGAAGGCGAGGAACTCGAGAACGGCCAGGAGGCCTGAGCTCGTCAGTCGTCGAGCATGCTCGAGTCGTAGTCCGCCTGGTTCTTGCGATATTCGCGACGCCTCATCCACAGCACCAGGCCCGCTGTCAGGCTGAGGCCGCCCAGCAGCATGAGCAGGCCGTGCGGGTCGCGACCACCGATGAATGCGACCGCGAGTGCCGCCACGCCCATCGCCATGTACACGTACGGCAGCGCCTCGTAGAGGCTGCGCGGAATCCACAACGGGGCGGCGAATCGCATGCGGCGGTTCAGGCCGTTCCGCCCACCGTGAGCCCGTCCACCCGCAGCGTCGGCTGGCCGACGCCGACCGGCACGTCCTGGCCGTCCTTGCCGCAGGTGCCGACACCGTCGTCGAGCTTCAGGTCGTTGCCGACCATGGCGATGCGGGTCATGGCGTCGGGGCCGTTGCCGATGAGCGTCGCGCCCTTCACGGGTGCGCCGAGCCGGCCGTTCTCGATCAGGTAGGCCTCGCTCGCTGAAAACACGAACTTGCCCGAGGTGATGTCCACCTGCCCGCCGCCGAAGTGCCGGCAATAGAGGCCCTTGCTCACGGAGGCGATGATCTCCTCCGGCGCGTGCGGCCCGGGCAGCATGTAGGTGTTGGTCATGCGCGGCAGCGTCAGGTGCGCGAACGACTCACGCCGGCCGTTGCCCGTGGGCGCCACACCCATCAGGCGCGCGTTCAGCTTGTCCTGCAGGTAGCCCCTGAGCACGCCGTCCTCGATGAGCGTGGTGCAGCCGGTCGGCGTGCCCTCGTCGTCCACGTTGAGCGAGCCGCGACGCGTGGCGAGCGTGCCGTCGTCCACCACCGTCACGCCGCGGGACGCGACCTGCTGCCCGATGCGCCCGCTGAAGGCCGAAGTACCCTTGCGGTTGAAGTCGCCCTCGAGCCCGTGACCGACGGCCTCGTGCAGGAGCACGCCCGGCCAGCCCGGGCCGAGCACCACGGTCATCGTGCCGGCCGGCGCCGGCACGGCCTCCAGGTTGACCTGAGCGGAGCGCACGGCCTCGCGCACGAGCTCGCGCCAGCGGTCACCGGCGACGAATTCCGTGTAGGCGAACCGGCCGCCGCCACCCGCGTAGCCCTGCTCGCGCCGGCCCTGGTGCTCGATGATCACCGAGACGTTGAGGCGCACGAGCGGGCGCACGTCCGCGGCCAAAGTGCCGTCGCTGGCGAGCACGAGGATCGTGTCGTGCGAGGCCGCGAGACTCGCCATGACCTGCACGATGCGTGAGTCGAGCGCGCGGGCCTCGCGGTCGACCGCCTCGAGCAGGCTCACCTTGGCACCGTCGTCCAGCGACTCCACCGGGTCGATCGGCAGGTAGAGTCCGCCCCCGCCCGACGCGCGCCAGGCCTGCACCGCGCCGGCGGCGCCCGAGCGCGCGATGGCGCGCGCAGCGTGGGCCGCCTCGAGCATCGCCGGCAGGACGACTTCGTCGGAATACGCGAACCCGGTCTTCTCGCCGGAGAGTGCGCGCACGCCTACGCCCTGGTCGATGCTGTGCGCGCCGTCCTTCACGATGCCGTCCTCGAGGGCCCAGGACTCCTCGCGGATGAGCTGGAAGTAAGCGTCGGCGTAGTCCACCGCATGGCCCATCACGTCGCCGAGCACCCGTGCGACCGCGTCTTCGTCGAGGCCAGCGGGTGCCAGCAGCGCGCTCCGCGCGAGCGCCATGCAGTCGCGCGGCGCGTCCCCGATGGTCGGCAGATGGCGGGGCGCGAAGAGCGCGGGCGGAATGCTGGGTCTCATTTGATTCAGGCCTGCAGTCGCCGGTGGGCGACGGATGGGAAATTCTGCCTGACCTCACGCTGTCGCACGAGGTCGATGTCGGCGACGACCACGCCCGTGCCGCGCGGCAGGCGCGCAAGCACCCGCCCCCAGCAATCCACGATCATGGAATCACCGTAGGTCTCGCGGCCGTTCTGGTGGAATCCGGACTGCGCCGGCGCGACCACGTGGCAGAGGTTCTCGATGGCCCGCGCGCGCAGCAGGATTTCCCAGTGCGCCCTGCCGGTCGGCGCAGTGAATGCCGACGGCAGGCAGAGCCACTCGGCCCCCATTTCCAGGAGCCGGCGGAACAGCTCCGGAAACCGCACGTCGTAGCAGACCGCGAGGCCCAGGCGCCCGGCCGGCGTGTCCACGCTGGCCGGCGTCTCGCCGGGGCGCACCGACGACGACTCCTGGTAGCGCTCGTCGCGGCCCGGGACCTCGACGTCGAAGAGATGGATCTTGTCGTAGCGCGCAGCTTGCCTGCCCTGCGCGTCGAAGACGAGCGACGCCGCGGCAAGGCGCGGCTGGCCCGGCACCCGCAGGGGAATCGTGCCAGCGACGATCCACAGGCCGAGTTCGCACGCAGTCGCCGCGACGAAGTCCTGGATGGTCCCGCCGCCCTCCGCCTCCGCGATCGCGAACTTGTCGGCCTCGCTCATGCCCATGAAGGCGAAGTTCTCCGGCAGCGCCGCGACCAGTGCGCCGCGCGACCGGGCCTCGGCCAGCAGCCGGCCCGCCTCCGCGAGGTTCCGCCCGACGTCGGCCGAGGACGTCATCTGTACGGCTGCAACGATGGTCATTGCTTCGCACCCTGTTGCCCGGTCGGGGCCGGCGTGGTGGACGCCTCACCCGCTTGCGTCGAGATGCGCTCCACGACCGGGTTCGCCCAGGGCCCGGTCACGCGATAGTAAACGCGCGCGAGCCCCTGCAGTTGCCCCTTGAAGATCTGCGAGAGCAGGAGTCCGCCTGCGGCGCCGATCGGCCCCGCCGCCAGCGCCCCCGCGACCGTGACCGCGCCCGTGGGGTTGCCGCTCACGACGATCGTCTGGTCGTAGTCCTGCGCGGCGAGCCCCGTGCGACCCACGAGCCCGATGTCCAGCGCAGGGCCCTTGAGCAGCATGTTCTGCGTGTAGGCATTGCCGTCACGGATCTCGAAGTCGCCGCGCACCTTGTCGAATGCGAGCCCGGCGTCCGTCACGTCGTGAAAGTCGAGCGCGAGCCGCCGCGGCAGCTCGGCCAGGCTGGTGAGCCCCAGCACGCGGCCGGCGCCGGGCTTCACGTTGCGGAGCTGGCCGTGTTCCAGCGCGAGTCCCAGCGTGCCGTCCAGGTGCGCGACGATGTCGCCCGTGGGTCCCCCGGGCCAGGAGACGTTGGCCGTTGCGCTCGCGTGCTTTGCCTCGAGGGCGCCGGGGATACCGAGCGCGCGCGACGTCGCACCAAGGTCACTGCTCTCGAGCTTGATCGCAAGCCGCGTCTGAGAACCCGCACCCTGGACCAGCCAGTCGCCGCGCGCGAGGATCGTGCAGTCGGGCGACGAGGCGGTCAGCTCGTCGAGGCGCAGGCCCAGGGGATCCTTTGCGACCTTGGCCTCGAACCGCCCGAACCGGCGGTCCTGCCATGCGAAGTCACCAATGTTGAACGTGAGCGCCGGAACCCTGCGCGGGTCCAGCGTCGTCGCCGACTCCCCAGCGGACTCGGGCACCGGATGCAGAATCAGGCGGTCCATGTTGAAGAGGATGGGCGAGCCTCCGTCGAGGTCGCTCGGAACGGTGACCTCGCCCTCGGCCATCGGGCCGCTCACCCGGATCTGCAGCGCCGCGGGTTGCGGCTTCAGCGACGCGTCCACCTGGGCGAAGTCGAATCCGAAGATGCGCGCCTTGTCGACGTGAACCTCGGTCGGGCCCAGCCAGTCCGACAGCGCGCCCGCCCCGCCGCCCGAACCGAGCGCGAGCCACTCACCGAGGTCGAATGCCGGCCAGTCGCCCGCGAAGCGCAGGCCGGCACGGTCGGGCAGGACGGCCGGCCGCCCGTCGAACCGCCCGATGCCTCGATCCAGCCGCAGGTGCCCGTCCTTTTCCGTGGTGAACAGCAGGCGCACGCGCGCCGGCCCGGACTCCACGGCCACCTCGCTCCGCCCGTCCTGCAGGAAGCCCAGGCCGACGCGCGTGGGCCGTTGATCGATCGTCGCCTTCGTGAAAGGCGCCGGCGCCGAGACTTCGAGGCCGACGAGATCGCTCGCGATGTCGTAGTGCGACGACCACTGCTGCGTGCCCCGGTGCCGCTCCATTCGGCCGTCGAGCTTCCAGTCCGCCGACCCCGACATGCGGATCCCGTCGGGCAGGCCGATGAACGCGGGAAGCCCGGCTCCCGCCGCGTGCCCGCGCCCGTGCAGCAGCACGGAGGCGTCGGTCTCGCGCGTCCGCGGTCCCGGCTCCACGTCGAGTTCGAAAGGACCGCCGAGCATCGTGCCGCGCAGCGAGTGAGCGCGTATCTCCAGGTTGTGGATTTCGAGGAGCCCGGTCACCCGCTCGACCGGCGCGCGCAGCGCCGGCACCGCGACGGTCGCCGAGCGCAGGTTCGCGCGAACCAGGAGGTCGTGCATCGCCAGCGCCTGCGTGGGCAGGTGAAGCCTGACCGAGTAGTCCGCAGGGCCTTCGCCTGCAAGGCCCATGAACTGGCTGCCGAGCACCGCGCCGACGGGGCTCTGCTGCACGAAGGGCAGCGCCTTGCCGAGGTCGCCGGTGACCGCAGCATCGACCTCGACGACCGTCTCCCGCATGTCGGCAATCCCGACATCGGCGTGATCGAGTCGCAACCCGGCGACCTCGCCGCCGTGCAGCCTCGCGACGAAACCCGAATTGTGGAATTCGACGACGCCCTGGCCATTTTTCAGCGGCGCGAACCCGTCGAAGTAGTCCACGCCGACGCCGCCGAACGAGGCAGTTGCGGTGAAATCACCCTCGCCGTGGCGGAACGGAAACGCGCGGATCGGACCGCGGTAGCTCACGTGACCCGCCTCGATGCGACCCGCGAGAAATGCGGGTGCAAGCCAGGAAACGGCGCCGGGCCCGAAGCTGCCGTAGGGCAGCACGCGACCTGCAAGGGCCACGTCCGCGCCCTCGACCTCGGCGTCCACGGTGAGCCACGGTGACACCCCCGGCCGTTCGTAGCGGTACTCGAATGTGCCGCGGGCGCGGGCGCCGGGGTGCTCGACCGTGACGGGTCCAGAGGCAAGCACCCACTGCCGGCCTTCACGTCGCCAGTCGATGTCGGCCGACACCGCTGCGCCCGCGATGGGCTCGCGAAACATGTGTGGCAGGTCGAAGGACAGCGACCTCGCGCGGAGCGCGATGCGCCCGCGCTGATCGGTGCCGGAGGCGACGCCGCTCAGGCCCGAAAGCCCGGGCCATGAGCCACTCGCCGCGAAACCGAGGTCCGCGACCTCGGCGCTCAAGGCGAACCGTGGCCAGGCTCCGGCCCTGTCGCGCTCGACCTCCGCGCGCAGCGTGCGCAGCTCCCCGGTCGGCGCGAGACCGGACCAGCGGTCGAACGCGGGCGGAGCGAACGCGAGCACGAGCGGCCACGCATCCGCAAGCCGCAGTCGATCCGCTGACACCGCCAGCGAGAACGTCGTCGTCGCATTGCCCTGCCAGCGCAGTGCGACCCCGGCCGGCGCGGTGCCTCGTCCACCCGCGCCACTGAACTGCAGCTTCTGGACGCGCAGGACCCACTCGCCCGCTTCGTGCCGCAGCCGGACGGTGCCGCGCAGTCCCGGATAGCGGACCGTCTTCGGGCCGGCGGCGGGCCGCTGCTCGATCGTCGAGGACACGAGCGGCAGGCTCATCGGCGGCGCGCCCGGCGGTCGCTGCGCTGGCGCCAGCCTCAAGGTCGGCACCGCAGGTGTTTCGCGCGGCGGCAGCACGAGGCCCACGTCGGCGAGGCCGAGGTCGAGGCGCGCGTGCGTGAGCACGCCGTCCGTGAACTTGACCGAGCCCTCGACCGTCCCGGAGCCGCTGATTGGCCGGCCCACCCCGGATGGCAGGAAAGGCGCGAGCCCGGGCAGAAGGAGACCATACACCCTGAGCTGGAGTTCGGCACCGAGCGATTCGAAGTGCTCGAGCGAGCCCCGAAGGTCGCCGCGGAAATTCATCGTTCGCCCGATCGATACGGGCAGCTGGGCCGAGCCCGTGACCGCCGTGCTTGCGTGCTGGCGGCGCAACTCGGCCTGTATCCGGCTGAAGGTCACGGGCGCCGCGCCGCTCGCAAGGTCCCGATACGTGACCGTCGCGTCCTCGACGTCGACGCGTCCGGCCGGAAGGCGGTCGAGATCGAAGGGCGGCCGGTCCATCGGCCGTTCGTCCTGTCCGAGCAGGCGGATGCGCCCGTCCGCGAGGCGGACCACCGTGAGCGTGGGTCCCGCGAACCGCACCCTCCCGGCAACGAGTTCGCCGCTCCGGAACAGGCTCCAGAGGTCCAGTCCGACGCTGCACTCCCGCGCCCGGATGAGGGCTTCGGAACCACGACTCTCGCGGACGCGCACCCCGCGCAGCACGACCTCCGGGCCGAACCAGCGCAGCCGCGCGTCGAGCGTGCGGTACTCGACGCGGAGATCGGTCTGCTGCTCCACCCACGCCTGCAGCCGCGCGGCGTTCTCGGGCACCCGCGCGATCAGGAGCCGGAGCGCGCCGAGCAGCAGCGCGCCCGCGATGAGCAGGCCCGCCAGCAGCACCGCGGCGGCACGCCAGATCCGGGCGGCACGCCCACGCCCGGCCGGCGCGTTCACATGAGCACCACGTCGTACTGCTCGAGCGTGTACAGCGATTCCGTCTGCAGGCGGATCGGCTTCCCGACCAGCACCTCGAGCTCGGCGAGCGCCGCGGACTCCTCGTCGAGCAGCCGCTCGATCACGTCCTGGTGCGCGAGCACCAGCAGCTGCTGCAGATCGAACTGCGCG
>Ga0209253_10000910_pt1 | contig 25779 bp, 22 predicted proteins | sample FrelakmetBRP12BR_FD_187145 | JGI IMG/M metagenome (GOLD analysis project Ga0209253, IMG submission 187145) | Freshwater lake sediment microbial communities from the University of Notre Dame, USA, for methane emissions studies - BRP12 BR (SPAdes)... | ecosystem: Environmental > Aquatic >...
GGGAGAACGCTCCGCGTTCCCCCTTCCAACGTTCGCTTCGCTCCCTGCCTCCCCTTCTCGAGCTTCGCTCTGCGACCAAAGGGGCCTTCCCCCTTGGAACCCCCCTGATTTGCTTACGCAAATCATGAATCTTGCTCGATTCGCTCGTCGCTCATACGGACTTCTCACCACATCATCGCTCGCCTCTTCCATAGGGCGTGGGTGGCGTGGCTGGGGGGCCCCCCGACCCCGGAGCGTTTGGGGCCAGAGGATTACGTTCTGAGTGACCAATATAATGGGCCGCGAGGATGGCGGGGGGATGCCGTGACAGGACCCACGGAGCCCTGTAACGATCATCTTGGGCCTTTTAGGATATCAAGTTGTATCGCCGTCGTTTTTTGCCTACAATGAAATTTCGCAGAGATAATGTGTGCCGATAAGCCAGTTCGGATTCCTATTGACGGCGTCTTGGACTTGCATGCCTTCCGGCCCGCAGAGGTCAAAGACTTGGTCGAGGAATACCTCGAAGAATGCCGCCGGAAGGGAATTTATCATGTCCGCATCATCCACGGCAAAGGGACTGGAACCCTCCGGCAGATAGTCCTCAGTCTACTCAAGAAAAATCCCTGTGTGCTGAGCTATCGGGCCGCGGACCTCAGCGGCGGAAGCTGGGGTGCAACCGAAGTCGTGCTCAAGCCCGATAAAAATTGACGCGAAAGGCAAATTTATTTATAGTGAAAGGGCCATGGACTGGGAAAGACTCGCTCCGGAGTTGGCCGTATCAACGCCGTCAAAAATTATTCTCTTAGTTCTAGATGGGCTGGGTGGTCTCCCTATTGAAGGAAAGACGGCGCTCGAGAAAGCGTCTTCTCCCCACCTTGATAACCTCGCTCGAAAAGGAGTCTGCGGGTTGACCGACCCCGTCTTCCCCGGCATTACGCCCGGAAGCGGCCCCTCTCACCTGGCTCTTTTTGGCTACGACCCGCTGCGCTACGAGCTCGGCCGGGGAATTCTCGAAGCCCTGGGCTCGGCGGTGGAAGTGGGCAAGGATGACCTCGTGGCGAGGGGCAATTATGCGACCATGAAGGACGGCCTCATCGTTGACCGCAGGGCAGGAAGAATTCCGACGGGTGAGAACGAGAAACTCTGCCAGCGCATCAACGCGTCGCTCCCGCGCCGCCGGGGAATCACAATCACTCTTTATCCCGGAAAGGAACACCGCTTCGTGGCCAAGTTCAGCGCCGAAGGCCTTCTTGACTCCCTTTCCGATGCCGACCCGCAAAAAGATAACAAGCCCCGCGCCTATGCTCTTCCTCTTGTTCCGGAAGCCAAGAAAACGGCGGAGATCGTCAACTCATTTCTGGATGACGTGACCAAGATCTTGGGCGGCCTCAAAGCGGCCAACACGGTTTTGCTCCGGGGATTTTCCAAGTTCCCCGCCCTCCCGAGCATGGCCGAGCTCTACAAGATCAGGCCGGCCGCCTGCGCCAATTATCCGATGTATAAAGGATTGGCCAAACTTCTCGGGATGGAGGTTCTGGACGTGGGTTCGGAAACCGGCGATCTTTTCGACGGGGTCGAAGCTCATTACGGCGCGGCCGACTTTTTTTACGTCCACTATAAAAAAACAGACTCGGCCGGCGAGGACGGAAACTACGAGGCCAAGGTCAAGGCCATCGAGGAGATCGACCGGTTCATCCCCCGGCTCGAAGCGCTCAAGCCCGACGTCCTGGTCGTCACTTCCGACCATTCAACGCCCTGCCTGCTCAAATCTCACTCCTGGCATCCCAATCCTTTCCTTTTGGTCTCGAGCTCGGCCTTCCCGGACGACGTCACCCAATTCTCTGAACGAGCCTGCAGCCATGGCTTCCTCGGCCGCTTTCGCTCTCTCTACGCCATGCCCTTAATGCTGGCTCACGCAGGAAAGCTGAAGAAATTTGGAGCTTGAAACAAGATCTAATCAAGAACTGATTGTGTTTCGGAAACGCCTCGTCTTGCTTCTCCTTCTTCTCATCCTCCCCGCTTTCCCTCTTTCCTCTCTGCAGGAAGCGACGGTGGAAGTCTACGACCTCCGGTCCTACACTCACCCGACCCACACTCGGATCGTCGTCGATATCGGACGGCTGCGGGAATATTCCGCCGCCGAGCTCAAAGAACCCGACCGGATTTACGTGGATATTTATCAGGCCCGCCTGAACCCCATTCTGCACGGCAAAGTGTTTTCGCCCAAGTGCGACTACCTCAAAGAGATCCGCATCGCCCAGAAAACCTCCACGACCGTCAGGGTTGTCGCCGAGCTCGACCCGGCCAAGATCGAACGCTACCAGGTTTTCCCCCTCTTCGACCCATTCCGCGTGGTCATCGATATTTATCCGAAGGAGGGGGCGGCCGAAACTCTGTTCGAGAAGACCCCGCAGCCGGCTGAGCCGACGCCTTCCGGTTACAGCCTCGTCCGACAGCTGGGCCTGGGCATCCAGACGGTCGTTATCGACCCCGGTCACGGAGGCCAGGACCCGGGTTGCATCAGCCGGGGCGGGCAGAAGGAAAAAGACATCGTCCTCGCCGTGGCCCTCGAGCTGCGGAACCTGCTCGTCGCCGGCAAAGGGCTGAACGTCATCATGACGAGGGAATCGGATATCTTCATCCCTCTTGAAAACCGTACCGTCATCGCCAACCAGCAGAAAGCCGACCTGTTTATTTCCATCCACGCCAACGCCCACCGGAACAGGAAGCGCCAGGGGGTCGAGACATTCTTCCTCAATTTCAGCCCCGACCCCCAGATCAACGAGACTGCGGCCCGGGAGAATGCCACCTCGACCAAGAATATCAGCGAAATGCAGGAGACGATCAAGAAGATCGTCCGGAACAGCAAGATCGTGGAATCCCGGGACATGGCCGAAAAAATCCAGCGAAATCTGGTACAATGTCTTTCTCGGAAGTATAGTTCCGTCCAGAACCTGGGCGCGAGAGGCGGGCCTTTCTGGGTCCTCATCGGCGGCGAAATGCCCTCGGTGCTGGTGGAAGTCTCTCATCTGAGCAACGCTCAGGAGGCGGAAAGGCTGAAAAGCCCCGCCTACAGGAAGCAGGCCGCCCAGGGCATCTATGAAGGCATACTTGAATACATGCGCTCGTTAGGAAAAGGATAGCCAAGCATGGACAGACGGGATTTCATAAAAGATCTGGCGCTTGCGAGCCTTGCAGCGCGTTTTGTTCCATCCTTGTTAGGCCAAGCGCAAAACGTTCCCGACTTGGCCGTGATCCAGGGTGAATCCCCGGCCTTGATCACCAGGGAGGCTATGGCCGCACTGGGAGGGATGAAAAGGTTCGTTGCCAAAGGCGACAAGGTCATGATCAAGCCGAATATCGGCTGGGACCGGACGCCGGAGCTGGCCGCCTGCACTAATCCGGAGGTCGTCAAAACTCTGGTGGAGCTGTGTTTTGAGGCTGGGGCCAAAGAAGTCTCCGTGATGGACAATTCGGTCAACCAGGCTCAGAGATGTTATGCCCGCTCGGGGATTGCCGATGCGGCCAAGGCCGCAGGGGCGAGGGTTCCATTTGTCAACCCCTACCGTTTGAAAAAAATGCCGCTTCGTGGCGAATGGCTCAGGGACTGGGATGTTTTCACTGAGTTTGTCGAAACGGACAAGCTGATCAACGTTCCCATCGCCAAGCACCACAACCTGTCGCGGCTGACCCTGGGCTTCAAGAACTGGCTGGGAGCCATCGGCGGCCCCCGCAATCAGCTTCATCAAAAGATCAACGAGGGCGTGGTCGACCTGGCGGCATTCTTCAAGCCGACACTCACCGTGCTCGATGCCTACCGCATCCTCGCGAGGAACGGCCCTCAGGGAGGAAGGACATCCGACGTCAAGCTCCAGAAGAGCGTTGTCGCGGGAGTGGATGCTGTAGCCGTTGACGCTGTCGGAGCGAGTTTCTTTGACCTCAAGCCGGACGATCTGCCCTATCTTGCGTTGGCCCAAAAGCGCGGGCTTGGCCAGATGAACCTGGAGAAGCTGACGATTGAAAAAAGAACGGTCTAAGAAATACCGGCTCCTTCAAATTCTCCGGATCTTGAGCCAGGCCGCATTCTTCGGCCTTTTTCTCTATCTTCTTTTTGACACGCATTTTACGGGACAGGATTACATCGGCCGGGTGGAGGTTTTTTTCCATTTCGACCCCCTGCTCGCCCTGGCGACATCCCTGGCCGCAAAGGCTGTTTTCGCCTCGTTTGTCCTGGCGGCGATCACCGTCGTCATCACGTTCATCGCGGGCCGCTTTGTCTGCGGCTGGGCCTGTCCCCTCGGAGCCGTCCAGCAGTTCTTTTCCTTTATCTTTAAACGGGCCAAGCTCCTCAACCCGAAAAGGGTCGAATGGCGCAGCCGCCTAGCCTGGAAATACTATATTCTCATTTTTGTGCTTATCGGGAGCGTTTTCTCCTTGGACCTGGTTGGATTCTTGGACCCGCTCTCGTTTCTCTACCGCTCCTTCATCACCGGGATCATACCCTGGTTCGCCCGCATTTCGGAGGCCTTCATCGGCCTGCTTTACAGCTTCAAGGTCTCGTCGGCCGGGGACGCCCTGGCCCAATTTTTCGGCGCTCTTTCACTCAATCAAACGTTCCGGCAGGGATTCCTGCTCGGGCTCCTGTTTCTCGGCGTCGCCCTGCTCAATATTTCCAAAGAAAGGTTCTGGTGCCGCTATCTCTGCCCTGCCGGGGCCCTGCTCGGCCTGTTCTCCCGCTGGAACATCGGGAAGGTCAGGATCGATGAGGGCAAGTGCATCAAGTGCAACCTCTGCACTCTGCATTGCCAAACCCAGGCCAATCCCTATCCCAATGAGGACTGGCGGAGCTCCGAGTGCGTCTACTGCTACACCTGCGCGGCGATTTGCCCAACCAGCGCGGTCTCTTTCCCGGTGAAGGCGAAGCCCGAGAAAATCGAATCGGTTGACCTGTCGCGGCGCAAACTGATCCTGACATCCCTGGTTTCGCTTGTTGCGGTCCCCTTCTTCAGGATAACGCCTGCCGGAAAGCGGGCCTCCGCCAAGCTCATCCGACCGCCCGGCGCTCTTCCGGAGCCTCAATTCCTCCAGAAATGCGTCAAGTGCGGGGAATGCATGAAGGCCTGCCCGACCAACGCCTTGCAGCCCGCCCTGGGCGAAGCCGGGCCGGAGGGAATCTGGACGCCGGTCCTCGTGCCGAGGGTCGGTTACTGCGAATACTACTGCTCCCTCTGCACTCAAGTCTGTCCAACAGGAGCCATCAAAGAGCTGACCGTCGAGGAAAAGACCAAAGTCAAGATCGGGACGGCCTGGGTCAACAAGAGCCGATGCATCCCGTATGTGCTCGGCTCACCCTGCATCGTCTGCGAGGAGCATTGCCCGACGTCGCCCAAGGCCATCAAGCTGGTCAAGACTTCGGTCTTGCTTCCAGATGGGACTGTCGAGACTCCGGTGGCGCCGGTCATCGACCTCGACCTATGCATCGGCTGCGGGATTTGCGAGACCAAATGCCCGGTCGTGGATGATCCGGCGATTTATTGCACGAGCGTGGGGGAAAGCCGGTCTGAGAAAAACCGCCTCCTCCTCGAAATCATCAAACCAACCCTCCCCCGGCAATAGCCCTGACGCTTAAGCCAGGACTTTTTTGAGCTCTTCCTTGAGGGGAGGGATGACTTGGAAAAGGTCGCCGACCACTCCAAAATCCGCGACTTTGAAAATAGGGGCATCGGGATCCTTGTTCACGGCGACGATGACCTTGGAGGAAGACATCCCGGCCAGATGCTGGATGGCGCCCGAAATGCCGAAAGCCAAATACAGATTCGGGGAAACAGTCTTCCCCGTCTGTCCGACCTGGTGCTGATGGCCGATCCAGCCGGAGTCGACGGCCGAGCGGGAGGCGCCCACGGCCGAATGGGGTATGAGCCCGGAAAGCTGCCTCAGAAGCTCAAAATTTTCCGGCGCTTTCATCCCCCTGCCGCCGGAGATGATGACATCGGCCTCGCTCACATCCAGCTCGCCGCCCCGCTCCTCGAGGATTTCAGCGACCCGCCCTCTGGGCAGGCCCTCAGGGAGAGAGACGGATTCCCTGATCACATCTCCTTGGACCGCCGTCGCTTCAGCCAAGGGAAAAACATTGGGCCGGAGCGTGGCAATCTTGGGCGAGGCCTTGAGAGTAAACGAAAGCAAGGCTTTTCCGGCGAAGATTGGTCGGGTGAACTCGACCCGCCCTTGCCGGACAAGGACCTTGGTGCAGTCTGAAGCCAGGCTCACTCCGAGCTTCGCCGCGAGCCTCGGCGCCAGGTCTCTGCCCAGAGCAGTCGCCGCGAAAAAGATGATCTCGGGATTGATCTTTTTCGCCAGCTCGGCCAGGCCGAACGCATAATCCTGGGTGGAGTACTGCTTAAAGGCGGGATTTTCCAGGAAATAAACCTGAGAAGCTCCGTAGGCAAAAATCTCCGGCGCCAGGCCTCCTTTCCCCACTCCCAAGATGACAGCAGCCAGTTGCTTGTTTAATTCCGCCGCTTTTCTCTTCCCCTCGGAAAGAGCTTCCAAGGAGGCCTTCTTGATCTTTCCGTCCCTGAGCTCGAGGTAAGTCAGTATCATCGTCGTTCTCCCTAAATCATCTTGGCTTCGTTGTGCAAAAAACCAGCCAGTTGCTTGGCCGTTTCTTCAGGAGGCCCGGTCACCACCCGGCCCGCCTGCCTGGCGGGCGGCATCTCCATCCCGGTGATCTCGATTTGAGGCGCCAGCTCTTCCGGGTTTAACCCGAGTTCTTCTATGGATATTGTAGGGATTTCTTTCTTCTTGGCCATCATGATCCCTTTGAGGGTCTCATACCGGGGTTCATTGAGCCCCTTCTGAGCGCTGATGACCGCGGGCAGTGGAAAGTCGACCTTTTCTTGGGCGCCTTCAATCTCGCGGTACGCCGCGCCTGCGGCCTCCTCGACCTCGAGCTTCACGACAACGTTGGCCTGGGGAAGGCCGAGGAATTCGGCGACCATGGACGGGACCTGGCCGTTGTCTGCGCCGACGGACTGTTTCCCGAAAAGCAACAGCCCATAGTCAGGGTTTCTTTTCTGGACAAACCGGGCGATGACCCGGGCCGTCCTGAGCCCGTCGTACGCCTCCGGCAAGTAATCCTTGATCAGGACGGCTTCATCCGCTCCCATGGCCAGGCATTTCCTCAAGATCACGAGGGACTCCTCCCGGCCCACGGTCACGGCCGTCACCTTGCCGCCTTTGGCTTCTCGAATCCGCAGGGCTTCCTCCATCGCATATTCATCATAGGGGCTCAAGACGAAATTCAACCCCTCCTCGACCACGGCGTTCGTCTCGGGGTTAATCCTTATCTTCGATTCCGTGTCAGGGACTCTCTTGACAAAGACGAGAATGTTCACTGTCTCCTCCTTGCGAATTTATTGAAAAGGCCGGGCAGGAAAGCTTAGGCTTCTATTCTTCATACCGTTTGAATACCAGAGAGCCGTTTGTCCCCCCAAAACCGAAGGAGTTGCTGAGAGCATAAACGATTTCTGCCGGCCGCGCCGCGTTGGGGACATAGTCCAGGTCGCATTCGGGATCGGGATGCTCGTAGTTGATTGTGGGCGTCATGACCCGATGCTTCAGGCAGAGGGCGGAGACGGCCGCTTCCACGCCTCCGGCGGCGCCCAGCAAATGCCCTGTCATTGACTTGGTCGAGCTCACGCCGATGCGGCGGGCATGATCGCCAAAAAGTTTATTGACAGCCAAGGTTTCGATTTTGTCGTTGTACGGAGTAGATGTCCCATGAGCGTTGATGTAGCCGATGTCCTTCGGGGCGATGCCCGCATCGTCCAGGGCCCTTTTCATCACGTTCCTGGCTCCCTCTCCGTCAACAGCCGGGGCCGTAACATGATAGGCATCGCCGTTCATCCCGTAGCCCACAATCTCGGCATAGATCTTCGCCCCCCGGTCCAGGGCGGCTCCGAGCTCTTCGAGCAGTAGAACTCCCGCTCCCTCGCTCATGACGAACCCGTCCCGCTCTGCATCGAACGGCCGCGAAGCCCTTTGGGGCTCGTCGTTTCTCGTCGACAGGGCCCGCATGGCGCAAAAACCGGCCACGGCCAGCGGCGAGACCGGCGCTTCAGCTCCTCCGGCCAGCATGCGGTCGGCATCACCTCGGGAGATCAGGCGAAACGAGTCGCCGATAGCATGCGTGCTTGTCGTACACGCCGTAGCCGTGGCAGAGTTGGGGCCCCTGCTTCTGAATTTGATTGAGATCTGTCCGGAAGCCTCGTTAATGATGCAGGAAACGAGGAAGAACGGGGAAACCCGGTCGGGTCCCTTTTCGAGTAAGACTTTGTGCGTTTCCTGGATCGCCCCGATCCCGCCGATGCCGGAGCCGACATAGACGCCCGTCCTCTCTCCCTCCAAAGCGCCAAGATCGATGCCGGCGTCTTCGACCGCCAGATGGGCCGCGGCCAGGGCAAACTGGATGAACGGGTCCATCTTGCGCACTTCCCGCTTCTCGATGAAGACGAGCGGATCGAAATCGGGGACCTCTCCGGCAATCCGCGTTGTATAGCCCGAGGCGTCGAACCGCGTGATCGCCCTGATCCCGCTCTGCCCCCGCAATAGAGCCTCCCAGTTCCTTTCCCTCCCGATCCCCAGGGGAGTGACCAGGCCGATACCCGTGATCACCACCCTTCGGCCGGCAGATGTCCTGGGAGCGGAGCAGAAGACGTCCACGAAAAATCTCTTTTACTTGGAGAGGCGGGTCTGAATATAATCGAGCGCTTTGCCGACAGTTGTCAACTTTTCGGCCTCTTCATCCGGGATGTCGAGACTGAATTCGTCCTCCAGCGCCATTACCAGTTCCACTGTATCCAGCGAATCCGCGCCCAGGTCCTCGATGAACGAAGCTCCCTCTGTGACCTGGTCTTCACTGATGCTCAGCTTATCAGCCACGATGGTCCTGACCTTTTTCAAGAGATCTTCTCTTTCCATTGTTACCTCCTGTTTATTCCAAGCCTACATATACATCCCGCCATTGACGTGGATGACTTGGCCTGTGATATACGATGCCTCATCGGAGAGAAGGAATCTGACCGCCTGGGCCACATCGGCCGGCGTGCCCATCCTCTTCATCGGAATCATCTCCAAGAATGCTTTCTTGACTTCCTCTTTTAGGCTTTCCGTCATGGCCGTAGCAATATAGCCGGGAGCGACGCAGTTCACGGTGATCCCCCGTCCGGCCGCTTCCCTGGCCAGAGATTTGGTCAGCCCGATCACGCCCGCTTTGGAGGCGGCATAATTGGCCTGCCCGAAATTTCCCATGGCGCCAACCACGGAAGAGATATTGACGATCCGCCCGAAACGCTTGTTGACCATCGGCCGGATGGCGGCCCTGCAAAAATTGAACACGCCTTTCAGGTTGACGGCCAGAACCGCATCCCATTCCTCCTCCCGCATCCGCATGACCAGATTGTCCCTGGTGATGCCGGCATTATTAATCAGGTAGTCAAGGCCCTCATGCTCCTTGATCACCGCCTCAACAACAGCTGCGGCCTGGTCGAACCTGGAAACATCGGCCTGGAACGAGAGGGCTGTCCCGCCGGCCTGGCGGATTCGCTCGGCGACCTCTTCGAGTTTCTCTTCCTGAATATCTACAAGGATGACGGCCAGCCCGTCTCCGGCCAGCCCCAGGGCAAGGGCCGCGCCGATACCTTGAGAAGCGCCCGTGATGAGGGCGTTCCTGCCTGAAAATGTCAGATTGGATTTTGACACCATGGTCTGCCTCAACAGACGTGACCGCGGTCCTTGTTCGGGCTGGGACCTCCCCCTCTCGCCCCCGCAGCGAATTTCATCGACTCCCCATTATTCGGTTTCTGCTTCTTCGATCACCTGCCGTCCGCGGTAGAATCCGCATTCGGGACAGGCCCGATGCGGCAGTTTGGGCGTTCCGCAGTTCGAGCAGACGGAAAAGGCCGGCAGAGCCAAGGCGTCATGGGCCCTTCTTTTTCCTTTTCGTGAATGCGAATGTCTTCTTTTTGGATTGGGCATTTATCTCTTGTCTCTCACCAGATTTTTTAATTTTTGCAATCGCGGGTCCTCCTCTTTCACCATGCAGGCGCATTGGCCGCCTCGTCTGATTTGGCCGCAAACAGCGCAGATCCCTTCGCAATCCTCCGAACAGAGAGGCTTGAGCGGAAAAGTCAGGTTGAGCTGTTCCAGGATCACTTCGTGGAGGTCAACCTGGTTGTCCCGGTAGAATCCTCTGTCGACACCTTCTTCCTCAAGCTCGTCCTTCATCATGTCGAGCTCTTCGGGAAGATAGACAAGGTCGAAAGATGCGTCCACAGGAAATTCAAAGGGGCTGAGGCAGCGGCTGCAGACAAAGCTCAGCCTGGCGGTCAGCACCCCCTTGATCCAGATTTCCTCGCCGACCCGGCGGACAACAACCTTGGCGTGCGTGGGAGCGAGAAAAACGGCATTCTCCTCCACCAGGTCGATATTGAGGAACTCAAAATCCCTCGAAACGTTGAGCCCCTCTTTCGGGATCTTATCGATATCAATAATCATCTTCGTTCTCGCTAAAGTTCTCCTATTATATCATCTGGTCTCCCTTTGTCAAACACTGCACACGCGACGTAAGCAGCTCTTTTTCTGTGATGTATGGATACGGGCTTTGAAAGGACTCGGCTCCCCCGGCCCAAGGATCCAGGTTTGACCTTTCTTATTTTGGAGACTTCATATTTTGCCTCCAAAATCGAGCTGGAAGCCCATCCTCGGAGCCTTGGTCCGAAGGAGGCCTGCGGCTGCCCGCGTAAGACGGGCTCTCAGGCTGATCTCCGCGTGACGGTCGCCCGAGCCCTTTTCAAAGCCCTGCTCTCCCATAAAAAGAGATGCTTCCTCACACGACGATGCTGTCTCATTTTCCGTGGTTAGAGTGATGATTCAGTGAGGGTGACACGGCTGGGGGGCCCCCCGACGACCGGAGCGTTTGATGCCTCCAGAATTTCTGTTTGCTTAATCAACGGAATGGTCCGCGAGGATGTCGGGGGGCAAGCCGTGTCAGGACCCTATTCCAAACCAAATTGATCACGGAAACAGAGATAGTTTTTAAGCCGTCTTTAAACTTACGAACGGGCCGTTCTTGGCGAGAACCGGCCCTCGAAGCCTCCAGAGAAAGCTTGATATCTGCCCGGCCGAGAGTATAATAGAAAACAAATGCCAGGCTTCAATAGCGAGGTCAAATACAAGGGTGTGATTTTCCATGTCCAGACCCAGGATTGCGGACCGGGGGTCCGGTGCATTGAATCGCTCATCTATAAATCAGGAAAGCTCATCTCCTCGCGCAAGACAGACTATACTTCCTTCCTGGCACTCCCGCGCCTCCAAGAAAAGATCCTGCAAATCTTGGAAGACCAGCACAGCGCTATTCTTAAGGAAATCGCCAACGGCAAATTCGAACATTGCCTTGCCCCGGAAGAAAAGTAGGGCGTTCCCGAACATGACCGAAATGCTCAGCGGATGACGAAGGCGCTTTCTCCAGATGAGTGAAAATAAACTCTTCCTGATCGACGGCAATGCTTTGCTCTATCGTTCCTACTATGCCATCCGCCACCTCTCCACGTCTCAGGGATTCCCGACCAACGCCATCTACGGGTTCATCAACATGCTGCACAAAATCGTGGACCAGGAGAAGCCAAGATACCTGGGAATTGTCTTCGACACCGGTAAGCCCACCATCCGGCACCAAGTTTTCAAGGAGTACAAAGCCCACCGGAAACCCATGCCTGAAGACCTTATCCCTCAGGTTCCTGTCCTGAAGAAGGTCATCCAGGCCATGAACATCCCGGTCTTCGAATACGAGAATTATGAGGCCGACGATGTCCTGGGCAGCCTGGCCCTCAAGGCTTCCGAGAAGAAAATCCCCACCGTGATCGTCACCACGGACAAAGATCTGCTGCAGCTTGTCGGCGACGGCACGTCGGTCTTCAACCCGGCCAAGGAAATCTACCTGGACGGGAATAAAGTCAAAGAAATTTTCGGGGTCGCGCCGGCCCAGGTGGTTGACGTGCTGTCCCTATGGGGGGACCCCACGGATAATGTTCCCGGGGTTCCGGGGATCGGAGAAAAAACGTCGAAGCTGCTCATCAGCCAGTTCGGGACGCTGGAAAACCTTCTCCGGCATATTTCTCAAATTAAAAACCAGCGCCTGCGGGAAAAAATCGAACACAACCTCGAGCAGCTCGAGCTCAGCCGGCAGCTGGTCACAATTGAAAAGAACCTGGACATTTCCTTCGACCTGGACGATTTCGCCATTTCCGAGCCCAATCTCCCCGAACTTCGAGCGCTCTTCCAGGACCTGGAATTCACTTCACTTCTCGCAGAACTCGTGAAGAAGCCGGCCGAGGCCAAGAAAAACTATAGGGCCATCCTCGACGAAACCGCGCTCAGGTCCCTCGTAGCCCAGGTCAAAAAGGCCGGGCTCGTCTCTGTGGATACCGAAACGGACAGCCGGTTTCCGACACAAGCTCGTCTTGTCGGCATGTCCTTCTCGACACGGCCTGACGAAGCGCTCTACCTCCCTCTTGGCCACAATTATCCCGGCGCTCCCCGCCAGATCCCCAAAGAAACCGCTTCCGCCATCCTGAAGGAAGTGCTTCAAGACCCCAAAATCAAGAAGATCGGCCAGAACATCAAGTACGATTGCATCGTCCTCAAGCGGGAAGGCCTGCAGCTTCAAGGCATCGACAAAGACACCATGGTTCTGTCTTATCTCTTGGAGCCGAACTGGGGCAAGCACAACCTGGAGAGGTTGGCTCTGACTTATCTCCAGACCAGCAAAATCCCCTACCAGGACATTGTCGGCAAAGGCAAGAACGAGCTGACGATGAACGCCATCGCCGTGGAGAAAGTCGTTCCCTACGCTTGTCAGGACGCCGACATGGCCTTGGAGCTGAACTCGATCCTCTGGCCCCGGATCGTCGAGAAAAAGCTGGACCGGCTTTACTGCGAGGTCGAGCTACCGCTGATCGAGCTTCTGGCCGAGATGGAAATCTGGGGAGTCAAGATCGACCGCGAAGCACTCGAAGAACTCGCCGCAGAGTTCGGCCAGGAGCTGCGTCGCCTGGAGAAAAAAATCTATGAAGCGGCGGGCACGGAATTCAACATCAACTCGCCTCAGCAACTGGCCCAGGTTCTTTTCCACAAGGCCAATCTGACGCCTTCGCGGAAAACCAGGGTCACCAAGAGATACTCAACCTCCCTGGATATCCTTCAGGAGCTGGCCCCTCTCCATCCGCTGGCCCAGTATGCCCTGGAATACAGGCAGATGGCCAAGCTGAAGTCCGGCTACGCCGATGCGCTGCCTCTTCTCATCAACCCGGAGACGGGAAGGATTCACACGTCCTATAATCAAACAGTCACCGCGACCGGCCGGCTTTCGAGCTCCGACCCGAACCTCCAGAACATCCCGACGCGCGGCCACTTGGGGCAGCGTTTCCGCCAGGCTTTTATCCCCGAGCCCGGCCATAAACTATTAGCGGCTGATTATTCCCAGATCGAACTCCGGGTTCTGGCCCACCTCTCCGGGGACCCGGCTCTCTGCGAAACCTTCGCCAAGGACCGGGACATCCACGAGGAGACGGCGCGAAGGGTTTTCGGCGAAGCCCTTCCGCAACTTAAGGAGGAACTCAGGAGGAAAGCCAAGATCATTAATTTCAGCATCATCTACGGGACATCCGCTTTTTCTTTGGCCAAGGAGCTCGGCACGTCAACGCACGAAGCGCAAGATTTCATCGACCGATACTATGAGCAGCACCCGCAAGTCAAAAATTTCCTGGACCGGACGGTCCGTGACGCCGAGGAAAAGGGGTTTACAGAAACCATCTTCGGAAGGATCAGGCAGGTGCCCGAGCTCAAGCAGAAGGACAAGGTCGTTCAGCAAGCCGGCCGGCGCATCGCCCTCAACGCCCCCATCCAAGGTTCGGCCGCTGACTTGATGAAAAAGGCCATGATCGATATCTGGGCAGAATTCAAAAAACACCGCCTCAAGACGAAGATCATCCTGCAGGTCCATGACGAGCTCGTCTTTGAAGCCCCGGCTGGAGAAAAACGGGCCGTCGAAGATATTGTCGGGGAAAAAATGGAGCATGTTTTCCCGCTCAGCGTGCCTTTAAGAGTGCACCTCGGCTGGGGGGACAATTGGGCCGAGGCCAAATAGAAGAGCTGACCGGGCGGGAAAGATTAGAGCGCCTTCCGAAAAACGCGGAAACGTTTGTAGATCTTGCCGCCCATCCTTTCCATCTCGCCCCGCACTTTAACGTTTGTTTCCATTTCGTGATGGCTGTCCATGAATTCCATCCCGGCTTCCTGGGCGGACATAATCATTTTTGAGCCCATCAGGACATCGAGTCCCATACCCCGGTACTTTTCTTTGACGGCGCCGAGGAGGAGGTCGAGCTGCTTTGTCTTGCGGGCCGCCCGCAAAATCTTCAAAAATCCAAACGGCAACAGCCGGCCCCTGGCGCGCTGAATTCCTTCGGTCATGTCCGGGATGGCCACAATAAAGGCCACAACCTGCCCGTCTTTGGCCACGGCCTTGCAAAACCTCGCGTCGAGAACAGGGAGATACCTTTTGGCCAGTCCGTCCATCTCCTTCTCGCTCAGCGGTGCGAAACCATAGATTTCCCCTCCGGTGTAGCATTCGTTCATCAGGTGGAGGACGGGCTTAATCCAGGGTTTGAATTCCTTGCGTTTTTTGAATTCGAGGACCGAAAACGTCCCTTTTTTCTCTGCCCGCTCGATGATTTTTTTATAGAAACCCGGAAGTTCTCTCGGGACATCGATCTTGTAGACATAATAGTCGATGTCTTTGACATAGCCCTCGTCCTCTACGAGCCGCGGCATCCATTCGAAATTATGATAGGTCACGATCGTGGCCCTATTTTCAAATCCTTCGATGAGGAAGCCTTCGGGGTCCTGGTCCGAAAAACCATAAGGCCCGACAATCCTGGTCATGCCCAAGCCACGGGCCCAGCCCTCGATCCTGCCAAGAAGGGCCTGCACAACCTCCTGGTCCTCCCAGGTCTCCAGGAAGCCGAACCGGGCGATCTGTTCCTTCCTGTATTCATTATAACGGGGGTTAATAATCCCCATGACCCGACCCACGACTGTTTTTCCCCTGATGGCCAGGAGCATAATTGTATGGCAGTAGCCAAACGCCTTGTTCTTCTTGGGATTAAAATAGACCCACTCATCATAATATATTGGGGGAACCCAGTTGGCGTGGCGCCGATGAATTTTTTCCGGAAGAAAGATAAACGCTCTGAGATCCCGGCGCGTTTTGACTTCTCTCAGTTCAACTGACATTTTTCCTTTACACCTCGATCAAACAGGTTGGGTGCTTCTATTTTAACCTAACTTGATGCTTAATAATCAAATTTTTTTTGGCCGCAGAAAGCATCTTTGCGCAGAGATCAAGATGCAATCTCGGGTCCATCCTGGGTTGACAGGGACAGCTGCCTGAGGATATATTTCTGGGCATGGCCAACGCAAGAAGTCCTGCGGGATTCGCCCTGGGATCAATCGGATGCAAGCACTGAGCCAGTTTTTTGCCGTCGCTATCTTCCTGCTGATGTTCATCGTCATCGTCATTAATAAATGGCCCCGCTACATCCCTGCTCTCGTCGGGGGTTCTCTCACTATCATCGTCGTCTTTCTCGCCATCATGAGGAGCCCGGCCACCGTGCTCAGGGCCTTGAATCTTGCTCAGCTTGCGCAGCCGGCTTTCTGGTTCCCGGGGCACAAGCCGCTGGAGTCCGTCGGCGTCAACTGGCAGACGATTATATTTATCGCGGGGATGATGATCATGGTGGAGGGCCTGGGCCACGCCGGCTTTTTCCGCTGGATCTGCCTTTATGTCGCCAAGCTGGTGAAATACAAGGCCGTCTCTATCCTGATCGCCTTCACCCTGCTCTCTGGTTTTTTGGCGATGTTCATCGACAGCATCACGGTCCTTTTATTCCTGGCGACGGTCACCATTGAGCTGGCCAGATTGCTCAAGTTTGACCCCGTGCCTGTCATCATCGCCGAAATCTTCGCTTCGAACGTCGGCGGCAGCGCCACCATGAGCGGCGACCCGCCAAATATCATCATCGGGACGGCCCTGGGCTATTCGTTCCTTGATTTTTTGAAAAATACGGGCCTCATTGCCTGGATCGGGATGATCGCGACTCTTCTATTTTTCTATCTCGCCTTCCGCAGGTCTCTCAAAAGACCTCAAGGCGGCACCCCTTCCGATACCAGCCAATATCCGGAGCCAAAAAAGGCCATTGCCGATCAAAGCTTGTTCCGAATCTATATAGCCGTGTTCATTCTTGTGATCGTCCTGCTGGTGACCCACGCTCAAACCGGAATATCGGTTGCGTCGATCGGGGGCATCGCCGCGGCATTGACTTTGCTCTTCGGATACAAACAAGCATCGGCCATTATCACGAAGATCGACTGGCGAACCCTGCTCTTTTTCTTCGGATTGTTCGTCTGCGTCGGCGGCCTGGAGCAAACGGGCGCACTGACGACCCTGGCGAATATCATCGGCCGGGTTTCCGGGGGCAGCTTTGTCATCGTCATGAGCATAATCCTTTGGATATCCGCTTTCTCCTCGGCCATCGTCGACAACATCCCGTTCGCCGCCACAATGGTCCCCGTGATCAGAGGACTGGCAGGAGCGGGCATGCCGCTCCCTCCGCTTGCCTGGGCTTTGGCGTTGGGCACGGACATCGGCGGCAACGGGACTCCCATCGGCGCCTCCGCCAACGTAGTGGGGACGGCCATCGCCGAGAAAGAAGGATTTCCGGTCTCCTGGGGCCGCTTCTGCAAATACGCGCTGCCAGCGATGATTCTGGTCGTCGGCCTCTGTTGGCTCTATCTCGTGCTGAGATATGCATAAATGGAGGTCAATATGTTGGATCGTATCCTCGTCCCGCTGGATGGCTCAGGGTTGGGTGAATTGGCGCTTGTTTATGCCCAGGAGCTTGCGTCCGCGTTCAATTCGGAAATTCACCTCGTCTCTGTTTCGGAGGGAAGGGCCGCCGAATACCGCCGCATGATCCAGGTTTACATCGAAAGAACGGCCGCTGAACTGCGCCGCGATCTAGGCAAGGACAAGGCGATCGTCAATACGGCGATCCTTGACGGTAACCCAGCAGATAGAATTCTCGACTACGCGCGGCAGCAGAAGGCGGACCTGATTATAACCGTTTCCCACGGGCACTCCGGTATCTTGCCCTGGACAATGGGAAGCACGGCCTACAGGATAGTCCATGGAGCCCTCGTTTCGGTCCTCCTCGTGAGAGCATCCAAGAATAAGAAAAAAGGAGGATCGACCGGAGTTTTTGGCAGAATTTTATTGCCCCTGGACGGCTCAGCGGCCAGTGAGCAAGCCCTGCCTTACGGCCTGGAAATGGCTAAAAAATTAAAATCGCAGCTGACCATCCTCAGCGTTGTCGAGCCCGGCCAACGAGTCCATACGATCGGGGGACAGGATTATATTCAGTTCTCCGACCAATTTGTCAGCGCCATGAAAGAAGAGCTGACCGCTTATCTTGACAGGACAGTCAAAAATTTTGAAAAGAATAATGTCAAGGCGTGCAGCGAGTTGAGAACCGGCAACGCCGCCGAGGAAATCATTAAATTATCCAAAGCAGGGAAGATGCAGCTGGTCGTCATGACCAGCCATGGCAAATCAGGCCTGCGGCAGTGGGTTTTCGGGAGCGTCGCCAACAAGGTCTTGCACACTGGCAAAACGCCCCTTCTCCTGATCCGGTAGCGGCGGCAGCCTCTCGTCGGGGGAAGGCTCGACCTAGCGGTGTTTTTTGTGCCCCGGTTAAATCTTCATCGGCATCAGGACATATGTATATTTGATGTCTTCTTCGAGCTCCGGCCTCATGACGGCCGCGCTGTTCTCGTCCTTGAGCTCCAGTCGGACCCTCTCGCAGCTGACCGACGAAAGAAAATCAACAAGGTACTGGGAATTAAACCCAACCTCCAGCTCGGTTCCCTTGTATTCGACGTCCAGATCGTCACGGGCTTCGCCGATCTCGGGATTGGAGGAGAACAATTTCAGGGTGTTTTTTCCAATAGAGAATTTCACGCCTTTTGACCTCTCGGAGGACAGCAGGGAAACCCTTCTTATGGCCTGGCTGAAACTTTCCTTGGGGATATGCAGGGCGTTGGGGTTGTCCTTGGGAATGACAGTTTCGAAATTTGGAAACTTGCTCTCGATGATCCGAGAAATGAGCGTCCGGTTGCCGACTTTGAAAAATAGGTTGTTCTCGTCGTAATCAAATTCGACCCTGCTGTCGGTCATCTTTCTCAGCTCTCCGAGCGTTTTTTTGGCCACAATCACCCGGATATCCTCCGGCGGGGTCAAATTTTCCACAAAGGCTGCGGTGTAGGACAGCCGGTGCCCGTCCGTGCTGACCAGCTCCATTGTGTTCTTCTTGAGAATCAAGAGGGCCCCGTTGAGATAATATCTTTGCTCTTGAGCGATGGCGTAATACACCCGGTCGATCATGTCCTTGAGCTTGTCCAGCGGCAGAACGATCTTTTTTTCGAATTTTGCTTCCGGAACTTGAGGATAGTCCTCTTTGGGTAAACAGAGGATCTTAAATTCGCTCTTCCCGCAGGAAACCTCCATCATCAGGTCCTCGTTCTCCGTGAACGTAATGATCCCTTCATCCGCCAGCGACTTAACGATCTCAAATATTTTCTTCCCTGACACCGTGATCGTTCCCGGCTCTTCCGTTTTCGCCTCGAAATGCGTCTTCAGCCCGACTTCGAGGTCCGTCCCCGTTAGCTCAACCCGCCCCTCCCCTGTGCTCATGAGGATATTTGCCAAGATGGGCATGGTGTTTCTTTTTTCAACGATGCCCTGAAGAAGTTGAAGTTCATCCAGAATTGTTTCTTTTATGACGGAAAATCTCATCGTTTCACCTTTTTTCTAGATATTTTTTTCTTATTCTTTATTTATATTTAAAGATAATGTAATTAAGAAAAAGAATAAAATCAATTGGAAATGTGCAAAACACCGGCAAGACCTTGATTTCATTATTGAACAAGGCCGACGAGACTGTTTATTTCTTTGTTGAATTCGGGATTCTTGCGCCGCAGTTTTTCAATTTTGCGAATACTATGGAGGACCGTGGTGTGGTGTTTTCCACCGAATTTTTTACCAATTTCAGGCAAAGAAACTTTTGCCAGCTCTTTGGAGAGATACATGGCCACCTGTCGGGGGAACGCGACCTTGGGAGAGTTGTTTTTTGATTTGAGCTGGGAGAGTTTGAGCTTGTACTGGTGGCAGACCAATTTCTGGATTTTTTCCACAGTGACAACGGAGGCCATAGATTCCAACAGGCTCTTCAAGGCTTCCTTAGCGATATCGAGGTCGACCTTTTCTCCTTTCAAAGACGCGTAAGCAATCACTCGTCGCAAATAGCCTTCGAGCTCTCGGATATTAGAATGGACTTTGTCGGCGATAAAAAGAGCGACGCTCTCGGGGAGATCAACTCCTTCAATGTCGGCCTTTTTTTTGAGGATGGCGATCCTGGTTTCGATATCGGGGGGCTTCAGATCGGCAATCAGGCCCCACTCGAACCGGGAACTGAAGCGCTCCTCGAGCTGTGGAATTTCCTTGGGGGGACAATCGCTCGAAATCACGATCTGTTTTTGGTTCTCATAGAGATGATTGAAGGTATGGAAAAACTCTTCCTTGGTCCGTTCCCTGCCGGAGAGATAATGGATATCATCCATCAAGAGGACGTCTACGGACCTGTATTTTTGGCGGAAATCAAGGATCTTGCCGTACTGCAGATGGTTGATCAGGTCGTTCATGAATTTTTCCGTGGTCACATAAAGGATTTTCGAACGGTGGTGCTTGTTCAGGGTGAAGTGGCCGATGGCGTTCATGAGGTGGGTTTTGCCCAGGCCCGCCCCCCCATAGATATAAAGCGGGTTATAGGACTTGGCGGGATTTTTGGCCACTGCCATGGCGGCTGCGTGAGCAAATTGATTGCATGAGCCGACGACGAAATTGTCAAAGATATAATTGGGGTTGAGGTTGGGGTTGAGAAGGGCCCCATGTTGAGCGCGCCTCTCTTCCGGAGAGCGCCGCATGAAGGGCGCCGGGGTCTCCTCGAAGATATACTTTATCTCAAACGGCCTTCCAAAAAGAGACTCGGCGCTCTCCCGGATAATGCCGGAATAGTGGAAGGAAAGCCAGTCCCTGAAGTACGAGTTGGGGACCTTAATATAGAGAATGTCTTTTTCTCGGCCGATATAGAGGGTCGGGTCAAACCAGGTTTCGTAGCTGTTCTGGTCCACCTTTTTCTTAATGTCCTGGAGGATCTGGAGCCAACAGTTAACGTTTTCTTTATCTTGCATGGCCGCTCATTTGATTTCCACAGAAATTTCCACAGTTGTGGAAAAACCTTCGTGTTTTGCTGGGGGACGTCCAAGAAGGCCTCGAAATCATAGCACGCCAAAAAGCTGATTGCAAGTGGTTTCGTGAAAAGAATGAAATTCGCTCGAGTGGATTGTCTTAGAAATGCAGCCCGGGTATAATGACGGCCGGATAAAGAACGGCCGGATAAAGAGAGGAGGAATCCATGGGACGCTGGATCGAGGGGAAACCGCTGGCGGAAAAAATCAAAGAAGAGGTCGCGGCGGAGGTGGCGCAGTGGCAGAAAGCAACGAAGGCAGTGCCAGGCCTGATTGGAATCCTGGTGGGAGAAAACAGGTCTTCCCAGATTTATTTAAGAAGCAAGGAAAAGACCAGCCGGGCCCTGGGTATTGCAGGGGAAATCCTCACCCTGCCGGCCTCTGTGGATGCCGGCGGGCTAAAAAAAAAGATCGCGGAGCTAAACACGCGCGACGACGTTGACGGCATTCTCGTGCAGCTTCCGCTCCCGCCTCATCTTGACGCCCATGAGATCATCTGCACGATATCGCCAGAGAAAGACGTGGACGGGTTTCACCCTTTCAGCCTGGGCAATCTGCTGAGCAACCAGGAGGGCCTGAAACCATGCACTCCCATGGGCATACTCGAATTGCTGAAGTTTTACCAGATCCCTGTCGAAGGCCAGGATGTTGTTGTTATCGGTCGCAGCCTCATTGTCGGCAAACCCCTGGCGGCCATGCTGACCAACGAGAACGCTACCGTCACCATCTGTCATTCTAAGACAAGAAACCTGGCCGGCATCGCTTCCCGGGCTGACATCCTGATCGCCGCGATGGGCAGGCCGGCCTTCGTCAGGCCCGATTTTGTTAAAGAGGGAGCGGCGGTCATTGATGTGGGGATCAATCAGCTGGCCGATAGAGCCCAAATCGAAGAGCTTTTCGGGAAAGATGAAAAGAGGCAGAAAGACTTTGCGGAAAAGGGCTATACGGTCGTTGGTGACGTGCATCCGTGCGTCTTTGAAAAAGCCGCCTGGATGACCCCCGTTCCCGGCGGTGTCGGGCTCCTGACCGTGGCCATGCTGATGAAAAACACGCTTGAGGCCTTCAAGCGGCGCCGCGGCCTGAAATAGGGATTGCGCGAAGCGTCCCCTTTGTGGTATAAACTTGCTTTTGAAAGAGAGTCAAGATGCCGAAAACTTGCGCCATCTGTCATAAAGGACCCGTCTTTGGCCACAGCGTCAGCCATTCTCATAAGGCTTCACCCAAAAAATGGAAGCCCAATCTTCAGCAGGTCAAGGCCAAGACCGCGTCAGGAGTGCGCAGAATCTGGGTCTGCACGCGCTGCCTGCGGTCGGGAAAAGTGGCCAAGGCCGCTTAGCCGGCCGTTTCAAACCCTGTCGACAGAATAAATCTCCTTGATCCCGGCGATTTTCTTCATGATGGCCTCGAGGTGTTTCATGTCCTGGATGGCCAGCCTGAGCTTGATTTGGGCCTTTTTTTCCGCGGTGGTTATGACTTCGGCCTTGGTGATATTGCCTCCGAGCTGAGTAATGGCGGTAGCGACCTTAGCCAGCACGCCCGGGTGATCGTTGGCTTTGATCAAGAGGCGGGTTTTATAAGAATCGGCCGTGGCGGCGGAATCCCAGGACACCTCGACCATCCGCTCGCTGTCCAGGATTTCCTTGGCCACAAGCGGACAACGCGTGGAGTGGATTGTTATGCCTTTTCCGGCGGTCATGTAGCCGATAATCGGTTCTCCTTTGATGGGAGAACAGCAGCGCGCCAGTTGGATAAATTCGGCAGAAGGAATGGTGACCCGGATTGCCGAGGGGGGCTTGCCGCTGACTTTTTCCACGAATTTTTGCAGCAAATCCTTTTTCTTTTCGGCCGGCTCTCCTGCCGGGTTGAGTTTGGCCATGAATTTTTTGTTGATGACAAATTTGCCCAGGCCGATATAAGTGTAAAAGTGATCCAGGCTCGTGATCTTGAGCGGCAGGATTTCGGCCAGGCGGAGGAGGAGGTTTTGTCCCTTCAAGAGCTCGGGAGGAAGATCATATTTCCTCGACTCCTTGGCCCAAATCTCTTTTCCCAGGGCCATGCTCTTGGCCTTTTCCTGCTGATTGAGCCAGTGTTTGATCTGGTGACGGGCACTCGAGGTAAAAACAATATTCAGCCAGTGCCGGCGGGGCGTTTTTTCCGCCGACGTGGAGATCTCGACGATATCCCCCGTTTTAAGGATGACCTTGAGAGGGGCAAGCTTTCCGTTGACCTTTGCGCCGGTGGCATGGAGCCCGATTTCCGTATGAATTCTGAAGGCGAAATCAAGGGCCGACCCTCCCAAGGGAAGGTTGATGACCTTGCCTTTGGGCGTGAACACGTAAACCTCTTCGGGAATGAGGTCGGTCTTGAGGTTTTTCAGGAATTCCCGTGGGCTCCTTTGTTCTTTGTAAAGATCGGCCATTTCCCGCAGCCATTCCAGGCGTCTGTCCTCCCGGACCAGCAGGGACGGGTCCTGCTCCTTGTACTTCCAGTGGGCGGCGATCCCGTTTTCTGCCAACTGGTGCATCTCTTGGGTCCGGATCTGGATCTCGACCGTCTGCTTGCCTGCAGTGATGATCGTCGTGTGCAAAGCCTGGTAAAGATTAGGCTTGGGCATGCCGATAAAGTCGCGGAAGCGATGAGGAATCGCCGACCATTTCTGGTGGATGATGCCCAGGGCGGCATAACAGTTTTTGACCGTGTCCGTGACGAGCCGGAGGGCCATGAAATCATAGACCTGGTCGAAATCGATTCCGCGCCTCTTCATTTTGTCATGAATGCTGTAGAGACGCTTGATCCGGTCTTGGATTTCAACGGGAATATTGTTCTCCTTCATCAGACCTTCGATCGTCGCCTTGAGCTTGCCGAGCTCTTTCTCCGCTCTCTGGCGCTGCGGTTCGACCAGCGCCACAATCCGGAAATAGGCGTCCGGATCGACGTAGCGAAAAGAGAGGTCCTCGAGCTCGGCCTTGATCCTGCCCATGCCGAGACGGTTGGCAATGGGCGCGTAGATTTCCAGCGTTTCTTTGGCGATCTGCTTTTGTTTGTCCTCGGGCAAGAACTTGAGTGTTTTGAGGTTGTGAATGCGGTCGGCCAGCTTGATGAATATGATCCTGAGGTCATCGGTCATGGCCAGGATGATCTTGCGGATCGTCTCCGCCTGCCGGACCTCGGGAGAGGCTTCCTGGATACGGCTGATCTTGGTCACTCCCTCGACGAGGTCGGCCACGTCCGGTTTGAAATTCTCGCGGAGATCGGCGGCGGTGATATCCGTGTCCTCAAGGACGTCGTGAAGGAGCCCGGCGATGAGAGTCGTGCTGTCCAGCCTCATGTCTGCGAGCATGTTGGCGACTTCCAACGGATGGCTCAGATAGGGCTCGCCGGAGCGGCGGGTCTGGCCTTTATGCGCACGGGCGGCAAAGACGTAAGCCTTCTTGAGCAGGTTGACGTCTTTTTCGCCGTAGGAAGCGGCGACTTTTTCGAGGATATCGTCAAAACGAATCATGATCAGGCCGTTGTCTTTTCCCTGTCGAGGATCCACTCCGCCGCTTGAAGGATGTCCCCGGCGACATGGGCAGGCTCGATGCCCATGTCCTTGAGCCGGGCAAGGGATTCCTGGCCGGAGCCGGTCAGGACGAGGACCGGAGTCGCCTGGATGTTCCGGCCGAAAAGGATATCCTCCACTTTGTCGCCGACCATGTAGGAATGCGGGAGGTCGAGGCCGAATTCGGCTGCGGCCCGGAGGGCTAAGCCGGGATTCGGCTTTCGGCAACTGCAGACGTTCCGGTAACGAGAAACGCTGGATAGCTCGTAGTGAGGACAATAATAGAAGGCGTCGAGGCGGGCCTTTTTCTCGGCGAAAGAAGCCAGCATTTTTTTGTGGATATCCTCGAGGGCTTCCTCGGTCAGGAGCCCCCGGCCGATTCCCGACTGATTAGTGATCACAATCGCCATCAGCCCGGCTTGATTGAAGCGGCTGACCGCCCGGAAGCTCTCCGGATAAATTTTGATCTGGCTATAGCGGCGGGGATAGCCCACGTCCTCGTTGATCGTCCCGTCGCGGTCGAGAAAGACAGCTCTTCTTTTCACCGCCACAACTCTTCGCCGGCCCTGAAGACATCCTCTGCCGAGATGTTCATCATGCAGCGGTGGTCATAGGGGCATTTTCTGTAGGCGCAGGGCCAGCAGGGCACCTCTTTTTTGACAAAGCGCGACGGCTGCTCGAACGGCCCCGTTACTTCCGGGTCTGTAGGGCCGAAGATGCCCACGACCGGAACGCGGAGGGCATTGGCCAGGTGCATCGGGCCGGAGTCATTGGATATAAAGAGCGCCGCCTGGCTGATCAACCCCAAGAGCTGCGAAAGGCTCGTCTGGCCGGTCAGAATAACAGGCTTCTTTTCCATCGAGCTGCCGATGGATTCGGCGACTTCCGTTTCATCCGCCGAACCGATGATCAGGATTTCGGCTCCTCTTTTCTTCTGAATCATGGTTGCCAGGTCAGCAAACCGGCAGGCCGGCCACCGTTTCGCCGGGCCATAGCTCGCCCCCGGGCTGAGGATGATCAACGGGAGATTGAGGTCGAGGCCCAAAGAGAGGAGCCGCTCGCGCCCAGCCTTATGTTCTTCGGGAGGCAGGGGGAGCCTGATTCCCGGGGAAAAGGCCTGAAGCCCCAGCCCGGACAGGAGACCTAAGTAGTAATAAACCTGGTGACGGGGGGAGCCTTCGTTTTTAAGGGGGGCAGATCTTGTGAGCAGTAGGCTGCGGCCATCCGTCGTATATCCCCATCTCTGCGGGATGTTGGCGAGATAAAACAGGAAAGCCGAAGCAAAGGAGTTGGTGAGCAGGACTCCGGTATCGAAGCCCTCCTTGCTGAGATTCCGGGCCGAAGCTCGAAGAATTTTCCATTTTTTGAGCTGAGGCAAAGGGATGACCCCATCGGCCAGGCTGTTTGAGGCGAACAGGTCTTTGACCCAGGCTTGAGCCGCGATCCACATTTGAGCTTCAGGAAAGCTGCGCTTGATGCTCTCGATCGTCGGCAAAGCCAGGATGCAGTCTCCGATCCAGTTGGGCACACGGACGACAATTTTCATCTTCACCATTGTAGCCCTGGGGGCGAAGAGTTGTCAAAACGGACTCTGCTCCAAGAACGAATTCCGCGATCATGCTGGTTTGGAATAGGGGCCTGCCACGGCTCACCCCCCGACGAGGCTCGGGATATGTGGCTCGAAGTCACGCTGCGATTTCCCACATCGGCTTCTTGGAGGGAGAACGCTCCGCGTTCCCCCTTCCAACGTTCGCTTCGCTCCCTGCCTCCCCTTCTCG
>Ga0209253_10000911_pt1 | contig 25778 bp, 26 predicted proteins | sample FrelakmetBRP12BR_FD_187145 | JGI IMG/M metagenome (GOLD analysis project Ga0209253, IMG submission 187145) | Freshwater lake sediment microbial communities from the University of Notre Dame, USA, for methane emissions studies - BRP12 BR (SPAdes)... | ecosystem: Environmental > Aquatic >...
TGAACGAACGGCCGAGAAAGACCCTCGGCTTCCAGACGCCGGCTGAGATGTTCAGCCAGACCGTTGCGTCGATCGGTTGAATTCGCCTCTGAAACCGGTCATTGGCGCAGCGATTTCATGATCGGTCGTAGGACTGCTCATGGCCGGTGGCGGGTGCCCAAGTAGGAGAAATCGACGCCACTTTGCTGACGTTCAAGATCAGATCTGAGTGGCCGGTTTGGGGCGAGCAATCCGGCGAGCCGGCCGTCTCAGGTCGGCCATAACCGGCCCCTCGTGGTCCGCTCAGAATTTCCCCCACTGGGCCGCCTTGGATGACTGGTTCACGGCGGCCAACTTGAACTTCGCTTTGGCTCGTCCCGGCCAATTGCCGACATCCGGCCCGCCCCGTGTCACCGGACATTGATTAGTCGCTCGGACCTACACCCCTGCCTCGCTGACGAACTTGGTGGTCAGGAAGCCCTCGACCCCCTCGCTTCCACCCTCCGAACCGTAGCCACTCTCCTTTACACCGCCGAAGGGCGTTTCCGCGGCGGCGATGTTGCAGCCGTTCAGCCCGAGCAGGCCCACTTCGAGGCGCTGCGTCATCTCCTGCAGCGTGCGGGTGGATCGCGAGAACACGTAGGCGGCGAGGCCGTAGGGCAGCGCGTTGGCCTTGCCGACCACCTCGTCCAAGGTGCGGAAGCTCTGCATCGCTGCGACGACGCCGAACGGCTCCTCCGACATGATGCGGGCGCTGTCGGGCACCTCGTCGAGCAGCGTCAACGCATGGAACTGGCCGCGTTCGCCCACGCGGTGGCCGCCCGCAATGACGCGGGCACCGCTTGCCGTGGCGTCGGCGACGAAGGCCTCGATCGTGTTCAGACGCCTGGCGTTCACCAGCGGGCCCATCTGCGTGCCCTGCGCCAGGGGGTCGCCCACGCGCACCGCCGCCATGGCCGCCGCCAGTGCTTCGCGAAAGCGCGGGTAGATGCCCTCTTGCACATAGAACCGGGTGGGTGAGTTGCAGGCTTGGCCTGACACCCGCGCCTTGCGCTCGGCCAGCAGTGGGGCGGCGGCGTCGACGTCGGCGTCATCGAAGACGATCGTCGGTGCGTGCCCGCCGAGTTCGAGCGTGCACTTCACGAGGTGCTCGGCGGCAAGACGCGCGAGTTCCTTCCCAACGGGCACCGAGCCCGTGAAGCTCAGCTTGCGGATCGTTCCAGAAGCGAGCGCGGTACGCGAAATCGCCGCCGGCCGCCCGAAGATCATGTTGACCACTCCCTGGGGCAGCCCCGCCTCATGCAGCACCTGCATCAGCAGTGCCGCGGTGGCCGGCGTCTCTTCGGCCGGCTTGATCACCACGGTGCAGCCGGCGGCCAGCGCCTCGGCGATCTTGCGCGCAGGAAAGATCAGCGGCATGTTCCACGGGCAGACCGCAAACACCGGGCCGATCGGCTCCTTCAGCACGAACTGTCGCGTGGCGGGAAAGCGCGACGGGATCACGCGGCCGTAGATGCGCCGCGCCTCCCCGGCGGACCAGTCCATCACGTCGGCCGCGACCATCGCCTCGAAGGTGGCGGCGGGCAGGATGTTGCCGAGTTCCGTGGCGATCAGCCGGCCGAAGTCGGACGCGTGGGCACGGATCCCCGCAGCCACCTTGTGCAGCAAGCCCGCCCGTTCGTGTGCCGCGACGGCGCGCCAGCGCGCGAAGGCGTCGTGCGCCGCGCCCAGTGCGTCGGCCACGTCCCGTTCGGTGGCCACCGTGAGCTGACCCAGCGACTCGTCGGTGGAAGGGTTCAGGCGCGGCAGGACTTCGCGTCCCGCCCCCTCGCGCCATTCGCCTGCAACGTACAGCGGGATGTTGCTCACTTGACCATCACTTCGCGCTCGTAGGCGCCACGCGGCTGCGCGTGCAGGTGCCAGTAGCTCTCGGCGATGCGGTCGGGGTCGAACGCGGTGCCCGGCTTGACCAGGCCGCAGATGGTGACCGTGGCGGCGTGGATGCCGCTGTCCTTCAGGTCGCCGAAGAGGCTGAACGCGAGGTTGCGAAGGCCGGCCTTGCCGACCCCCAGGCTGGCCATCGCGGGCATCGGCTCGAAGGCGAAGCCGCCCCCAGTGAACAGCAGCGTGCCGCTGCCACGCGCCTTCATGCCGGGGAGCACCGCCTGCGTGGCGGCCAGTGCGCCGCCGATGCTGACCTGCAGGTCAGCCAGCAGTTCGGCGGTGGCGAGTTCGGCCAGCGGCTTGTAACGCCCGCCGGCCGCGTTGTACACCAGCACATCCGGTGTGCCGTGCACAGCCGCCACGCGGCCGAGTGCGGCGGCCAGGGAGGGGGGGTCGGCCGCGTCAGCGACCTCGGCCTGGGCGGCAATGCCGGCGGCGGCCAGCGCGTCGATCTCCGTCTTCAGTGCGCCGGCGCGGCGCGCCATGGCAACGACCTTGAAGCCCTCCTTGCCGAAACGCCGCGCGACGGCGGCTGAGACACCCGGGCCCATGCCCACGATGACGATGGTTGACATCCAATACTCCTTGAGTTGAAGGGTGACTACTTGCGCAACAGGAACAGCGACAGATCGGGCAACGCGCAGACCACGATCAGCACCGCCAGCATGATCGCGATGAAGGGCAGCACCGCCTGCACGATGAGGCCGAAGGGCTCCTTGAACGCGGCCATCGCGACGACGAGGTTCAGCGCCACCGGCGGCGCCACGTAGCCGATCTGCAGGTTCACAGTGACGATGATCCCGAAGTGCACGGGGTTGAAGCCGTAGGCCAGCCCCATCGGGGCGAGCAGCGGGGCGAGGATCAGGATCGCCGAGCTCTCGTCCATCAGTGCGCCGGCGATCAGCAGCACGAGGTTGACGACCACCAGCAGCATCACCGGGCTGGTGACCATCGACTGCATCTGGTGCACCAGGGCCTGGGGCGCGCCCTGCAGGTCGAGGATGTTGTTCAGGCTCTGTGCGATCGCCAGCAGCGGCATCAGCATGCCCAGCATCTTGACCGTCTCGAGCGTGATCCTGGACAGGTCGCGCGGCTTCAGTTCTCGGTGGATGAAGAGTTCGACGAACAGCGCATACACGACCGCCACCGCAGCCGACTCCGTGACGGTGAACCAGCCCGTGTAGATGCCGCCGAGCAGGATCACCGGCATCGCGAGCGCCCAGATCCCTCTCGTCAATGCCTGGAGCACGTCACGGAGCACGAACGGCGTCGTCGGCCGGCGCCAGTTGACGAACACCGTGTACAGGCACAGTGCGCCCGACAGCAGCAGTCCCGGGCCCCAGCCCGCCTTGAACAGGTCGGTGATGGAGACCTCGGTGGAGATGCCGTACAGGATCAGCAGCAACGACGGCGGGATGATCACGCCCAGTGTGCCGCCTGCGCACAGCACGCCGAGCGCGTAGCGCTTGCTGTACCCGGCCTGCAGCAGCGCCGGGTACATGATGGTGCCGATCGCCAGCATCGTCACCGAGGAGGCGCCGCACACCGCCGAGAACACGGTGAGCGCCAGCACGGTGGCGATCCCCAGGCCGCCGGGCACGCGCGAGGTAAAGGCGCGCATGATCTCCACCAGGCGTGCCGCGATCGACCCGCGCGCCATGATCAGCCCGGCAAACACGAACAGCGGGATCGACAGCAGCACCTCGCGGTCGATCGCGTACCAGACGTCCTGGATCAGGAACTCGACATTGGGCTTGGAGGTCATGAAGGCGTGCACGTAGGCCACCGCCAGCGCAACGATCATCACGATGCTCTGGCGCAGCACCACCAGCAGCGCGATCAGTGCCAACAGGCCCAGCGTGACCATCGCGTCGCTCGCCCCTAGACCGCCTGGTGCAGCGAACGCAACGTCGGCCAGCGCGCATACACCAGGTGGCGAAGCGCGCTGCTGCAGAAGCACCAGATCAGGATCGACTGCACCGGCCAGAGCACGATCTCCAGCGCCTGGCCGCGGGACTGGTCGGCATACGACGCAGCGACGAAGCGCCATGACCAATAGGCCAGAAACAGGCATCCGGCGGCTGCGACCCCGTCCGCCAGGCGCTTCATCGCGGCATCCCACGACCGCGGCGTCAGCCTGTCGGCGACCTCGATGCCCAGGTGCGCGCGCCAGCCCACTGCGAGCGCGAAGCCGAGGAAGGCCAGCACCACCATGCAGTAGACGGCGAAGCGTTGGGCGACGAAGATGCCCTTGCCGAACGCTTCCCGGCCGACGAGGTCGAAGAAGAGCGCGCCGGTGATGCCGGCAAAGGCCATCAAGGCCACCGTGGACTCGATGCGGTAGAGCGTGTCGAGCGCCCCCTGGGCCCAGCGCGGCGGCGGCGTGTCCACGATGACGGCGCGCTTCACCGGTGGAGCATCAACGCTTGCCGGCGGCGAACTCGGCCTTGCCGCGCTGGATGGCGGCGAAGAGATCCTTCGCCCGGCCACCGTAGCTTTCGGCCAGCGCGGGCAGGCCGGGCTCGACCACCTTGGCCCATTCGGCGCGCTGCTCGTCGGTGAGTTCGTGGATGAATCCGCCCTTGGACTTGTGCGTCGCCTTCTTCGGCTCCTCGTCGGCGGATACGCGCCTTCGACTATCGGCCACGTTGGGCAGCGCGGCCACGATCGCCTGCTGCAGGTCGGCCGGCACCTTGTCCCAGGTGCTCTTGTGCGCGATGAAGTAGGCCGGCTGATGGTTGTGGCGCGTGAAGACGTAGTGCGGTGCGGCCTGCGCCGCGGGGCCGATGAGGTAGAAGCTGAACGTGAGGTCGCCCGCATCCACCACACCCTGCTGCAATGCGGGGTAGAAGTCGGCGAGCGACATGCCCACGCCGTTGACGCCCAGGCGCTCGCCGAACAGCTTGGCTCCCGCCGTGGGCGAGACGCGCATCTTCATGCCCTTCATCTTGTCGGGCGAAGTGCAGGCCGTCTTGCAGAACAGGCTCGTCCAGCCGGCCTCGCCGGCCTTCACGAGCACGATGCCCTTGGCGAGCATGATCTGCTCGAGCAGCGGCAGGATCACCTTGTCCGACACGTAGTCCCGCTCGGCTTCGCTGCGCCAGAGAAAGGGCATGTTGAGGACGCCCATTTCAGGCACCGCCACCGCCATGCCGGTGGCCGAGATGTAACCCATCTCCAGTCGACCACGCAGGATGTTCTGCGTCAGTTCCTGCTCGTTGGGGTTCTGGAAGCGCTCGGCACTGATCTTGCCGCCACTGGCCTTTCCGATGGAAGCGGCCCCTTCGTCGACGATGACGCCAAGCATCGACGGCGGCGCCACCACGGTGCCGATCTTCCAGGCTTCCTGGGCGACGGCCTGCGGCCCCAGACACGCAACGGCCAGGCCGAGGGCCAGCCGCAGCCAATGTGATGACTTCATGCGATCTCCTTCTCGCCGGGTGCGCTCCGGCCGCGGTTGCGGGATGGAAGTGTTTTTGTTATCGTTACCATCACAATTGAATACGACCCTCCCGCGGCTGTCAAGCGCGGGGGAACCCCGAACCGGGAGAGCGCGGTGCTGTATCTGCTGGACGTCGAGATCGACTACGCCCGCATGGGCGATCGCGTGGACGAGATCCGTGCCGCCGAGCACGCCCGTGTGAAGGAACTCGTCGCCGAGGGCGTGGTGCTCGTCGAGTGGCTGAAGGCCAGCGGCCGCGGCGTGTTCGCGGTCTGGGACTGTCCGTCGCACGAGGCACTGCGGCGCGTGATCGCGAGCGTGCCGATGGCACCCTACCTGACCAAGGTCGACCTGCACCCGCTGGCCGAGCACCCGCTGTTTCCGCGGGGGCGCGCGCTGTCGCCGGGTGCATCGTGAACGTGCTGGTCGTGCTGGCGCACCCCGAGCCGCGTTCGTTCAACGGGGCACTGCGTGACACCGCAGTGAGCGCGCTCGAGGCCGCCGGACATCGGGTCGAGCAGTCCGACCTCTATGCCATGCGCTGGCAGCCGGTGCTCGGTCCGGCCGAGTTCGGCGATGCCGCACCACCGGCAATCTTCAACGCCCAGCAAGCGCAGCGCCGCGCCGTCGCGGCCGGGACCCAGGCCGCGGACGTGCAGGCCGAACAGGCCAAGCTGCAGTGCGCGGACCTGCTGCTGCTGATCTTCCCGGTGTGGTGGTTCGGCATGCCTGCGATCCTGAAGGGCTGGATCGACCGCGTGTTCGCTCTCGACGTCGCCTACGGCGGCGGCCGCTGGTTCGACCAGGGCGTGTATCGGGGCAAGCGGGCGCTGATCTGCACCACCACCGGGGCGCGCGCCGACCGGTTCGGTCATGCCGGCCTCTTCGGTCCGCTCGATTGGGTGCTGCACCCACTGCGCGTGGGCACGCTGAACTTCTGCGGTTTCGACACCCTCGAGCCCTTCGTCGCCTGGGCGGCTGGTCACCGCGACGAGGCCGACCGCCGCGCGCTGCTGGTGCGGTGGGCCACGCGCCTGGCAGGCATCGAGCGCGAGGAGCCGCAGCCCTTCCGTCGCCTGTCAGACTTCCCGAGTCCTTCGATGAGAGACCACCGATGAAGCACCTCGTCGTCCTGGCCCACCCGCGTGCGGAAAGCTTCACGCGCCGGGTGTGCGACACCTACATCGAGGCGGTGCGGGCGCTGGGGCACGCGGTGACGCTGCGCGACCTCTACGCAATGGAGTTCGATCCGGTCGCCACCGCGGTGGAGGCCCACACCCGGCCGCCGGCCGAGCCGCCACCCGACGTGCGCGTCGAGATGGACCACCTGATCGCCGCCGACGTCGTGGCCTTCGTCTCGCCGGTGTGGTGGATCGCGCCACCGGCCATCATGAAAGGCTGGCTCGATCGCGTGCTGCGTGGCGGTGGGTTTGCCTACGGCCACGGTCCGAACGGTCCGCGCGGCGCGCTGATTGGTAAGCAAGGCCTCGTGTTCACCAGTTCCGGTTCCACCGAGCGCGAGTTCATCGACAGTCGCAAGCTCGACGCCATCCGCGTGATGTGGGGCGCCGGAACGGTCGAGTTCTGCGGCATCCGGCTGCTCGAGCACCTGCACTTCGGGCCGGTGGGCAGCCGCAGCACGCCCGCGATGATCGAGGGCTACCTGCAGGCCGTGAAAGACAACGTGCAGCGGCACTTCGCCGCCCCGTAGCGCGGGCTCGCCGCCCGGCCCCCTAGACTCGCCGTCATGTCCAAGTCCACCCGCCTGCTGACGGCGACCTACATCCTGTCCTACGTGGCCGCGAATGCGGAGGTTGTGACCACCGAGCGCATCGCGGAGCAGGTGGACGAGCATCCGACCCGCGTGCGACAGATCGTCGCGGCGCTGGTCAAGGCCGGGCTGCTCAGCGCGTCGCGCGGTGCCACCGGCGGCGTCTCGCTCAAACGGCCGGCGGCCGAGATCTCGCTGCGCGACGTGCAGGAGGCCGTGCAGGACAGCTCGCTGTTGGCCTTCCACCTGTTCGAGCCGAAGTCGGAGTGGGCCGGCAAGAGCCGCGTGCACCTGGTATTCGAGAACCTTCGCGCCGAGCTCGAGAGCCGCATCCAGGCTTACCTCGCCGAGCACACGCTCGACCAGACCTACGCGCCGATCATCGTGCCGTTCTCGCCCGGCGGCACCACCGACATGCTGGCGCGCGCGCTGGGCGAACACCTCGGCCCCGGGCTGGGCGCGCCGGTGCTGGTCGAGCACCTGCCCAAGCGGCAGCGCGGCGCACCTGCCGCGCTGCGCCCGCACGTCACGCAAGCGCACCTGGGTGGCACCACGCTGTCGATCATGACCAACTCGGGCGTGATCTCGGCGGCGCTGGCCGATCCGGCGCTGGACCCGCTGCGTAGCTTCGTGCCGGTGGCGCTGCTCGCCGAGTCGGAGATGATCCTCGCCGTGAGCGCGGGGTCGCGTTGGCGGACCGTGACGGCCTTGGCCAGGAGCGCGCGCGCGCGTCGCGCCCGGCTGAGATTCGCCTCCGTCGGTCGCGGATCGGTCTCGCACTTGGCCGGCGAGCTGTTCCAGCGCGCCGCCGGCATCGAACTCGAGCACGTGGCCTTTGAAGGCGCCCAACCGGCGGTGCAGGCGCTGATCGCCGGCGACGTGGATCTCTACTTCGGCACGCCGCCGACCTTCCTGCCTCACGTGCGCTCGGGCGTGGTGCGTGCGCTGGCGACGACGGCGCTGCACAAGGCGGAGGTCTTTCCCGACCTGCCGCGCATGGCAGACACCTATCCGGGATTCGAGATCGAGGGTTGGCAGGCGGTATTCGCGCCGCCCGGAACCTCAGCCTCCGTCGTGGCGCAGTTGCACGAGCGCGTGACTGCGGTGATGGCGCTGCCGGAAGTGCGGCGACGCCTGACGCGGCAGGGCTTCCGGCTCGCGAGCTCGACTCCGGAGCAATTGGCCCAGCGCGTCCGCGAGGAGGTGGCGCATTGGCGCAAGCTGGTCACGGGCCGGGGGATCAGCATCGGCGTCGACGGCGCGGACGGATAGGCCCGCAGCGTTCCGCGGATGCGCAGCCGCTCCGCCTGCGCCGGCAGCGACGGCGGCAGCGTACGCAGGCCTGCGACCGCCGCGACGAGCGCGCGTCGTCACAAGGGAAGCGCCTCAGTCATCCGCGCGCGCTCCCGTCCTGAGCAGCCCGGCGGCGATGCGGTTCTTCAGGATCTCGTTGGTACCGCCACCCAGCTGCAGTGCGCGCACGTCGCGCAGCATGCGTTCGAGCGGGAACTCCGACGAGTAGCCGTAGCCGCCGTGGATCTGCATGGCGTCGTTCACGATCTCGAACGCGGCCCGGCCGGCGTAGAGCTTGGCGATCGCCGCCTGCTGCGGCCCGTCGGCGTGGCCGGCAGCCAGCATGGCGGCGGCGCGGTAGACGAGTGCCCGCATGGCCTCCACCTTGGTGGCCATCTCGGCCAGCATCCACTGGATGCCCTGGAAGCGCGCGATCTCGCGCCCGAAGGCCCTGCGCTGCCCGGCATAGGCCGTCGCCAGGTCCAGCGCCTCGGCGGCGATGCCCAGGCACATGGTCGGATTCAGCACGCGGGCCTGATTCAAGCCACTCATGATGCGGCCGAACGAACCCGGCGCCACCACCAGGCGATCCTTCGGCACACGGCAATTCTCGTAGACGAGCTCGGCCGACGCGCCGCCACGCAGGCCCATGTGCTGGTCGAGGTGGCCGACACGAACCCCCGGGTCGCCGCGCTCGACGATGAAGGCGGCGATCGACCGCGAGCCCGGCTCGTGTCCCACGCGGGCGAAGGTGATGAAGAAGCCAGCGATCGCGGCACGCGTGATGAAGCACTTCGTGCCGGTGATGAGGAAGTGCTCGCCTTCGGGGACGGCGCGCGTGCTCATCTCCCCCGCGTCGGACCCGGCACCCGGCTCGGTCATCGCCCAGCAACCCAGCGTCCCGCCCGCGGCCAGGCGCGGCAGGTAGCGCTGCTTGTGCGCCGCGGTGCCGAACTGCTGGATCAGCTCCGCCGCCGTGCAGTTGGCCAGGATGAAGGCCGAGGTTACCGGGCACACGCGGGCGATCTGCTCCATCGCCACCACCGCGTGCAGGATGCTCGCACCGGCACCGCCCCAGGCCTCGTCGATCGTGATGCCGGCGAGGCCGGCTTCGGCCAGCAGCTTCAGGTTCTCCAGCGGCGGCTCGGCCACGCGGTCCCAGTGCGCCGCCTTGGCCGCAAAGCGCTCGCGCGCCAGGCGCAGCGCGCTGTCCTGCAGCAGGCGCAACTCCTCGTCGAGTTCGAACAGCATCAAGGAGCGACCAGCAGCACGAGCGCGTCCACCGCCACCGGCCGCGCCCCGGCTATGACGAGCGGATTGACGTCGATGGCCTCGATGTCGGGCCGCTCCAGCGCCAGGCGCGACAGTGCGACGAGGATGCGCGCCACGGCGTCGGTGTCCACCGCCGGCAGGCCGCGCAACGGGCCGAGCAGGCGGTGGGCGCGGATCTCGCCGAGCATCGCACGCGCATCGGCGAGCTCGAACGGCGCGATGCGCAGTGCCACGTCGTCCAGCGCCTCGGCGAAGATGCCGCCGAGTCCGAACGTGATCACGGGGCCGAATCGCGCATCGCGCGACATGCCGGCCAGGAATTCCCGTCGGCCGTTCACCATCTGCTGCACGAGCAGCCCGCCGGCGCCATTCATCGTCTCCAGCAGGCGGGCTGCCGCCTGGCGCACGGCAGCGGCGTCGCCAAGGTTCAAGGCGACGAGGCCGAGCTCGGTCTTGTGCGCGAACGAAGCCCCGCAGCCCTTCAGCACCACCGGGTAGCCCAGTCGCCCGGCCACGGCCAGGGCCTCCTCGGCGTCGCGCGCGCGTCCCTCGCCGACCACCGGCACGCCGTAGGCGGCCAGCAGCCGCTTGGACTCGAACTCATCGAGCGCGTGTCGCGGCCTCTCGGCACTCATGCCGCGCCCTCCTGCAATCCCAGCCGCTGCTGCAGCGCGCCGAAGTCCTCGAGCGCCCGCAGTGCGCGCACGGCGCCGCGCACCGACTCGAACACCGGCACGTGTGCCGCCCCGAGCATCGGCACGCCCAGCGCGGCCAGGCTCAACGGTCCGGCCCAGGTGACGAGCAGCGGCTTGCCGACCTCGGCTGCGAGGCGGCCGATCTCGCGCCCGTAGAAGCTGGCGCGCGGCTCGGCGGCCATCGTCACCAGCAGCAGACCGGCGTCGATGTTGTCATCAGCCAGCACGGCGCGCACCGTGTCCTGATAGCCGGTGGCCGACGAGCGGATCTGGCCGGTCACGTCCACCGGATTGCGGACCGAGGCGAACTCGGGCACGAAGCCGCGCAGGCGCTCCTGCAGCGCGGCCGGTAGTTCGGGCACCTGCAGGCCGACCAGGTCGCACTCGTCGGCCGCCACGCCGCAGATGCCACCGGAGGCCGAGACGATGCCGATGCGGCGGGCCCGCTGGTGCCGCAGATCCAGCCGCTCGCCGAGCCACGCGAAGGTGCGCGCCAGCGGCAGCAGGTCGGCCAGATCGTCCACCTGCACCAGACCATGCTGGCGGCACAGCGCGCTGAACATCCGGTGCGAACCCGCCAGGGCGCCGGTGTGCGAGGCACTGCTCGCCGCGCCGACCGCGGAGGCGCCGCTCTTGTAGACAATGACCGGCTTGCCGGCGCGCGCGGCACGCCGGCACGCGGCGATGAAACGCGGCGGGTCGGATACGCTCTCGAGAAAGAGCGCGAAGACGCGGGCCTGCGGGTCGTCGACCAGGTGGTCCAGGTAGTCGGCAGCCGACAGGTCGGCCTGGTTGCCCGTGGTCACCCAGTGCGAGAAGCCCACGGACTGCTCCATGCCGCGCCCGAGCATCGATCCGCCGAGCGCGCCGCTCTGCGTAATGAAGGCGACGCCGCCCGCGACGAAGGGCTTCATGTCGCCAACCATCGAGATGGTGGCCGCGAAGCGATGGTGGAAGTCGACGAAGCCGGCGGTGTTGGGGCCGACGAGACGGATGCCGGCGCTGCGGGCAAGCGTCAGCAACTCGTTCTGCAGATCGGCATGGCCCGCCTCGGCGAAGCCGGATGACATCACGATCGCTGCCTTCACGCCCTTGGCGGCGCAGTCGCGCAGCGCCTCCAGGCAGGCTGCGGCCGGCACGACGAGGAGGACCACGTCGACCTCGCCGTCGATCGCGCGCACGCTGGGCAGGCATGGACGCCCGAAGATCTCGCTCTCGCGCGGATTCACCGGGTACACGGCGCCCGCGAAACCGTGCCCGAGCAGATTCTGCATCGCCGCCGTGCCGAGCTTGGGCGCACCCGTGGCTGTGCTGCCGCGCGATGCGCCGACCACCGCCACGCTGCGCGGCTTGAACAGAGCGCCCAAGGCACCCGTGGCGATGGCACTCATGCTGCAGCGGGCCGACGGCTACTTCGCCTGGTCCCAGGAGTAGGGGAACGGCATCGTGCCGTGCTTGAGCACCAAGGGCACCGCATAGCGCTTGACCGTGTGGCTGGCCTCGACGTCGATCACGCACAACTCGCCGCTCGCGAGCGCCGCTTCCACCGCGGGCTTGAAGTCGGCCGCCGTCTCGACGCGGAACACCCTTGCGCGCATCGCCGCGGCGATCTGCCCGATGTCGGGGTTCCACAGCTCGCCGGTCTTCTCGATCTTGTAGAAGTCGCCGACGCCGCGACCGAACTTGGCCTTGGCGCCTTCGACCTCGGCCTGGATCGTCTTGTTGTTGAGCACGATGACGACACCGGGTATGCCGTATTCGGTGGCGGTGGCGAGCGACAGGCCGGTGTGGATGAACGACTGGTCGCCGACGAACACCACCACCGGATGCTTGCGGCGCTCCATGCCCGCGCCGACCACGCCCGGCGGCGCGAAACCCATCTGGCCGAACTGCTGGTTGTTGGTCGCGAACCAGGGACTTCTCAGGGTATAGAAAGCCGGCACGTAGTTCATGATGAAGCCGGTATCGCACACCAGCGAGGCCTCGGGGTCGAACGCGTTCACGGCGTCCGAGGTGTCCTTGACGATGCGCGCGTAATGCAGCGGGGCGATGTCTGAGCTGACGATCTCCTGCACCTCGGCCTGCCAGGCCTTGCGCCAGCCGGCGATCTGCCTGAGCCAGCCGCTGCGCCGGGGTTCGTGGCCGGCCGCCTGCCACATGGCGAGCAGCGCCTTGAGCCCGCGCTTGGCGTCGGCCACCATGCCGATGCGCGCCGGGTACACGCGGCTGATCTCGCCGGGGTCGATGTCCAGATGGATCAACGTCGTCTTCGACGGGATGTTGAAGATCGTCCAGCCGGCCGTATTGAGGTCGTTGAAGCGCACGCCGATGCCGAGCACCACGTCCGCCTCCTGTGCCGCCTTGACGGCATGGCCGGTGCCGCTGCGGTCGCACACGCCGAGCGACAGCGGGTGGTCCTCGGGGATTCCGCCCTTGCCGCCGAAGGTGGTGGCCACGGGGATCTGCGCTGCCTCGGCGAAGGCCCGCAGGTCGTCCCAGGCATGGGCGTTCAGCACACCCGAGGCGGTGTAGATCAGCGGCCGCTTCGCCTTGGCCAGCATCTTCACCGCGGCGGCCACGGCGTCAGGGTCGGGTGCCGGCGGATGCGGGTACAGCCACTCGGCGAGTTCCTTCGTGGACGGGATCTCGACCTCGGTCTCGGTGTTCTGCACGTCCAGCGGCATGTAGACGACGACCGGGCCCGGTCGGCCGGTGATGGCGGTCTTGTAGGCGCGCATCACGGTCTGCAGCGCGGTGTCGGGCCGATGGGTCGTGAACGCGCCCTTGGTGATGTTCTTGAAGATCTGGGTGAACTCGTCGTCGCCGTACCGGTAGATCTCCTGGATGCCGCCGCGGCCGTACCACTTGGTCGGGCCACCGGCCATCAGGCACAGCATCGGCGTCGAATCGTAGAAGGCCTCGGCGATGCCGGGGATCGTGTTGAAGTTGCCCGGACCGACGGTGGTGCAGGTCACCGGGATCGGCAACTCGCGCCGCATGCGCCATTCGACGTCGGCGGCGTGGATCGCATGGATCTCGTGCCGCATCCGGATGCCGGGGATCTTCGCCTCGTACTCCAGGGCGTCGAGCAGCCCCCAGTTCGCGTGGCCGTTGTAGAGGTAGTAGCGCCGGGTTCCCACGCGCTTGAGGAATTGCGCCACGGCCTGGGCGGCGGTCATGCGGGCCATAGGATGGGTCTCCTCGTTCGGGGATGCTGAACCTGCGCTCAGTCGAGCGCTTCCACGGCTGCCGGCGGCGTGCCGCCGTAGAGGACGCGCATCGTGCCGCTGCCGGTGTTGAAGACGCGGTGCTCGACCACGCCCGGCGGAAAGTAGACGGCGTCGCCGCAGGCCACCGGTGCACGGCGCTCGCGGCCGTCGTCGAAGCGCCATTGCATCTCGCCACGGCCCTCGACGACGAAGTAGAACTCCTCGAAGTCCTCGGCGTAGCTCAGCCGGCGCCGCGATCCGGGCGGCCCCACCACCTCGGTGCCGTGGCGGTGAAAGACATGCGGCGCCTCACCCGGGCCGAACTCCGCGAGGCCGATGAACAGGCGCCGGCTGCCGGTGAGATCGGGGTAGATCGCGCGCCGGATCGCACCCGTGCCGTGCAGCGCGTGGGCGACAAAGTCGGCGCCGCGCACGATGACGGGTTCGGTTTCGGTCGGGGCAGGCATGTTCGGTTTGTAATTGATATTGACACAATAACAAATGTGCCGCTATCCTGCAAGCACCTTCCGCCGGTCTGCGGCGCATCGCATGTTCAACCAGCTCTTCATCGACAACGAGTACTTGGCGCCGGCCTCCGGGCGCCGCTTCGAGACCGTCGATCCGGCCACCGAGCAGGTGATCACCACGCTGCCGCTGGCCGACGCGTCGGACGTCGAACGCGCGGTACGGTCGGCGCACGCGGCCTTCGGCGGTTGGCGTTCGACCACGCCCGCCGAGCGCACCAGGCTGCTGCTCAGGGCGGCGGCGCTGATCGACCTGCGCAAGGACGAGATCGCCAGACTCGAGACGCTCGACATGGGCAAGCCGCTGCGCGAGAGCCTCGCCAACGTCGCACGGTCGGTGCGCGCCTTCGAATACGCGGCCGGCGCCACCGACAAGCTCGAAGGCGTCTCGATCCCGGTCGACGCGCGCAGCTTCAACTTCACGCGGCTCGAGCCGGTGGGCGTCAGTGCGCACATCACGCCCTGGAACTATCCGTTTGCCAATGCCTGTCGTTCGCTGCCGGTTGCACTGGCAGCTGGCTGCACGGCGGTGGTCAAGCCGGCGTCCGACACCTGCCTGACCACGCTGCTGCTCGGCGACATCCTTCGCGAGGCGGGCTTCCCCCCGGGCGCGTTCAACGTCGTCACCGGCACGGGTTCGGAAGCCGGTGCGGCGCTGGCCCGCCACCCACTGGTGCGCGCCATCACCTTCACCGGTTCGGTCGGCACGGGGCAGAGGATCGCGCAGTACGCGGCCGAGCACGTGCGGCCGGTGGTGCTGGAACTCGGCGGCAAGAACCCGCAGGTCGTGTGCGCCGACGCCGACTTCGACATCGCGCTGAAGGAGACCGTGCGCGGGGCATTCACGAACGCCGGCCAGGTGTGCACCGGGGTCTCGCGCGTGATCGTCGAGCGCAGCCTGTACGGTCGCTACGTCGAGGCGCTGCGCGCCAGGGTCGATACGATGTCCGTCGCCCCCGGTCTCGAAAATGCCGATCTCGGCCCGCTGGTGAGCCGGGCACACCGGCAGACGGTGATCGACTATGTCCGGATCGCCAGCGCCGAGGGTGCGCGACTGGTCTGCGGTGGCCGCATTCCCGACGGCCGCGAGCGCGGCTTTTTCTACCGCCCGACGGTATTCGACGAGGTCGCACCCTCGATGCGGATCGCGCAGGAGGAAGTGTTCGGCCCCTTGCTGGTGGTCATTCCCTTCGACAGCGACGAAGAGGCGCTGGCGATCGCCAACGGCGTCGAGTTCGGTCTCGCCGCCGGAATCTTCACGCGCGACCTGGGCCGGGCCATGCGCTTCGTGCGCGACATCGAGGCCGGCATGGTCTGGGTCAACGAGTGGTTCCAGAGCCCGGTGCAGGTGCCGCACGGCGGCGTCAAGCATTCGGGCATCGGCCGCGAGCAGGGCATGACCTCGTTCGCCAACTACCTGCAGACCAAGGACGTGGCGATCCGGCTGCCGTGATCGCCGCCTCGCACGCGTCTTCCCCGCAGCCCGCCACAGGAGCCTTGTGATGACCGTTCTCGACAATCGGCACGTGCTGGTGATCGGCGGCAGCTCCGGCATGGGGCTGGCGATCGCGCGCGCCAGCGCCGACGCCGGCGCCGCCGTGACGATTGCCGGCCGCGACGAAGGCCGCCTGGCACGCGCCGCGGCGCTGATCGGCACGCGCGCCACGACCCGCCGGCTGGACATCGGCGACGAGGCGGCCTTGCAGGCCTTCTTCGACGCCAGCCCTCGCTTCGACCATCTCGTGGTCACGGCCCACGCCTCGTCGGTCGTCACCGGCGCGATCGCGTCGCTGGCCGACATGACGGTGGCCGCTGCGCGTGCCTTCATGGAGACCAAATTCTGGGGCCCCTTCATGGCTGCGAAATACGGTCGTCCGAAGCTGTCCCCCGACGGTTCGATGATCTTCTTCTCCGGTGCCGCCGGCACGCGCAAGCTGCTGCCCCACCACACCGCCATCGGCGCCACCAACGGCGCGGTGGAGGCGTTCGCGCGCCAGCTGTCGAAGGAAATTGCCCCCCAGCGCGTGAACGTGATCGCGGCCGGGCTGGTGCGCACACCCACCTACGACGGCATGCCCGAGGCCGCGCGCGAGGCGATGTACGCCGGCTACGCCGGGAACGCGCTCGTGGGCCGCGTCGGCGAGCCCGCAGACATTGCGCAGGCTGCGATCTACCTGATGACCAACACCTACGTCACCGGGCAGATCCACGAGATCGACGGAGGTCGCCCGTGAGCGATGCCGCCGCCGCCCCGCCCGCCGCGCCGGCGACGGTGCCGATCCGGCCCGACCTCTACGTCGCCGCCCAGCCGCCGCGCCTGGTCGGCTCGCGCGACCGCGTCACGGGCCAGGTCTTCTTTCCGGCCGAGGCGATGAACCCGGCGACGATGAGCGAAGGCACGCTCGAGCGCCACGAATTCGACGGCGGCGGGCGCCTGGTGGCCTGGACCGTGATCGGCCGCGGCCTGCCGGGCTTCGACTCGCCCTACGCGCTCGGCACGATCGCGCTCGATGCCGGCCCGGGCTTCATCGGCCAGTTGCACGACTGGCAGGACAAGACGCTGCGGCCGGGCATGCGGGTCAGGCTGGCCATCGGCCACATCAAGCGCGAGAAGGATGGCACCGAGGTGCTGGGCCCGAAGTTCGTGCCGGTGGAGGGCTGAGCGTGGAACGCATCTTTGTCATCGGTGCCGGCATGACCACCTTCGGGCCGCAGCCCGACGTGGAGGCTCACGAACTGGCGCGACGGGCGGTGTGGGAGGCGATCGCTTCGAGCGGCGTCGCGCCGCAGGCGTTCAAGGCCCGGCCGAGCGTGGCCGTCGCCGGCCATGCCTACCAGGGCCCCTGCTTCGCACAGAAGACGCTGATGAAGATCGGCCTGCAGGGCCTGCCGATGGTCAACGTCGAGAACGCCTGCGCCTCCGGCAGCACGGCGATCATCGCTGCGGCGGCGATGATCCGCAGCGGCGAGGCGGAGCTTGCCATCGCCTTCGGTGCCGAGAAGCTCACGCGGCCGGGGGGCGGCTTCCTGCCCATCGTCGCGGACGACCTCGAGAGTGCGATGGGTCGCGTGATGCCGGCGGCGTTCGCGATGCAGGCACAGCTGCACATGCGGCGCCACGGCACGACACGCGAGCAGATGGCGCTCGTCGCGGTGAAGAACCGGCGCTACGGGACGCTCAATCCGCGCTGCCACTTCAAGGACGAGGTGACGGTCGAGCAGGTGCTGGCGTCGCCGTCGATCGCCGAACCGCTGACCCGGCTGTCCTGCTGCCCGGTGTCCGATGGCGCGGCCGCGGTCATCCTGGCCGGCGAGTCGGCGCTGCGTGCGCTCGGCCTCGCGCCGCGCGTGGAACTCGTGGCCAGCGCCCTGGTGAGCGGCGAGCGCACGCCATTCGGCATCGTGGACGACAAGTCCGAGATGTCGCTGCGCGCCGCGCGGCTGGCCTACGAACGCGCGGGTCTCGGTCCGCAGGACGTGGACCTGTGCGAGATGCACGACCCGTTCACCATCGCCGAGATCATGCATTGCGAGGACCTCGGCTTCTGCGCACCCGGCGAGGGCGGCGCCTATGTCGAGAGCGGCCGCTCGGCCATCGGCGGCAGCGGCGTCGCGGTGTCGCCGTCGGGCGGGCTGATGTCCAAGGGCCACCCGCTGGGAGCCACCGGCGTCGCGCAGGCCACCGAGATGTTCTGGCAGCTGCGCGGCGAGGCCGGCGCGCGCCAGGTGCCCGCTGCGCGCGTGGGGCTGACGCACACCGTGGGCGGCGGCGTCACCAAGCTCGAGGCGGGAGCGAGTGCCGTGATGATCTTCAGGGCCTTGTGAACGCGCCGGGGAGGCTGCACCCGTGAACCACGAAACCCTGCTGCTCGATGTGGCCGACGGCGTGGCAACGCTGACGCTGAACCGCCCCCAAGCGATGAACGCCATCACGCAGCGCATGAAGGATGAACTGGGGTCGGTGCTCGACGCGATCGAAGCCGACGATGCCGTGCGCGTGCTCGTCATCACCGGCGCCGGCGCCAAGGCCTTCTGCGCCGGTGCCGACATCAAGGAACGCGCAGGCAGCGATCCCACGCCGGCCGAGTTCCTGGTCCGCCAGCGCGCGACGCATCGCCTGTTCACCCGCATCGAACAGTGCGCCAAGCCGGTGATCGCGGCGCTCAACGGCGTGGCTTACGGCGGCGGCGCCGAGATCGCGCTGTGTGCCGACATTCGCATCGCCGCCGAGAGCGCGCTGATCGGCCTCACCGAAGTGAGCCTCGGCGTCATCCCGGCCGGCGGCGGCACGCAGCGGCTGCCGCGGCTGGTAGGCGCAGCGAAGGCGAAGGAGCTGATCTTCACCGCGGCGCGGCTGAAGGCCGCGGATGCGCTGGCGCTGGGCCTGGTCAACCGCGTCGTGCCGGCGGACCAGCTGGCCGACGCCGCGCTGCGGCTCGCGCGCGAGATCGCCGCCAAGCCGCCGCTGGCCGTGCGACTGGCCAAGCAGGCCATCGACCGGGGATTGCAGGCCGATCTGCAGACGGCGCTCGAATTCGAGCTCTACGCCGCCGCGATCCTGTTCGACACCGACGACCGCAAGGAAGGCATGCGCGCCTTCGTCGAGAAGCGTGCGCCGCAGTTCCGCGGGCGCTGAACCCTGCCACCGAATCCGGAGACCGCAACATGGACCTCAAGCTCATGGGCAAGACCGCCCTCGTCACCGGTGCCGGCCAGGGTGTGGGCCGGCGCATTGCGCTGACGCTCGCCGGCGAAGGCGCGCGCGTCGCCGTCAACGACCTGCTCGCCGAACGGGTGCAGAGGGTGGTGGACGAGATCACGGCCGCCGGCGGGCAGGCCGTCGCGGCGGCCTTCGACGTCACCGACCTCGCCGCGGTGCGTGCGGCGGTCGAGCGCGTCGGTGCGATCGACATCCTCGTCAACAATGCCGGCATCATCCCCGAGCGTCGCAGCGGCGAGGTGGGCCTGCCGCCCTTTGCCGAGCAGCCGCCCGAGCACTGGGCCAAGATCGTCAACCTCAACCTGATGGGCACGCTCAACGTCACCCACGCCTGCCTGCAGGGCATGGTACGGCAGCGCTACGGCAAGATCGTCACCATCATGTCCGACGCCGGGCGCACCGGCGAGGCGCGCTATGTCGTCTACGGCGCGGCGAAGGCGGCGCAGGCCGGCATGACGCGCTCGCTGGCCAAGGAGGTGGGCGCGCAGCGCATCAATGTCAATGCGGTGTCGCTCTCGGCGGTGGCGCACGAGGCGCCCATGGCCGACTTCCTGCGCGAAGACGCCACGCCCGAGACCAACGAGACACTGAAGAAGATGCTCAATGCCTATCCCATCGGCAAGGGCCTCGCGCGGCTGACCCGGCCGCAGGACGCGGCCAACGCGGTGGCCTTCCTGGTCTCGGACGCGGCCGAGTACGTCACCGGCCAGGTGCTGTCGGTCAACGGCGGCTACGCGATGGTCTGAGCGCAGGAGCCGCCCCTTGCCGCGCGTCGTGCTCTTCGACCGCCTCGGCCCGCCCGAGGTGCTGCAGATCCGCGAGGTGCCGCTCGCAGAGCCCGGCGCGGGGGAGGTGCGGCTGGCGGTGGAAGCGTTCGGGCTCAACCGTTCCGAGTCCCAGATGCGCCAGGGCAGTTACCCGATGCTGCATGCGAGCTTCCCGTCGCGCGTCGGCAAGGAGGCCGTGGGCCGCATCACCGCGATCGGTCCGGACGTCAGCGGCGTGGAACTCGGTGCGCGCTACACCACCATCCCGTGCTTCGACATGAACCGCAACGGCGTCTACGGCGAGTTTGCGATCGTGCCCGCGGCGGCCCTGGCACCGGTGCCGCGCGGGCTCAGTACCGTGCAGGCGACGGCGATCTGGCAGCAGTACCTGACCGCCTTCGGTCCGTTGGTCGCGTATTCGCAGCTCGGCCCCGGCAAGAGCGTGCTCGTCACCGCTGCGACCGCGAGCGTCGGCCACGCCTGCATCCAGGTTGCCAAGGCGCAGGGTGCGAAGGTGATCGCCACCACGCGCAGCGGCGCAAAGGTGGCGCGCCTGCTGCAGACCGGCGCCGACCACGTCATCGTCGCCGGCCGCGCAGCGTTGGCGCCGCGCGTGCTGGAACTGACCGGTGGCCGGGGCGTCGACGTTATCGTCGATTCGATCTCCGGACCCCTGCTCCAGGACCTGGCCGAGTGCGCCGCCTTCCACGGCCGGATCTATCTCTATGGGCGCCTGGACGAGGCGCCGACGGCGTATCCGCTGGTCACCTGCATGAAGAAGGGGCTCTCGGTCATCGGCTACACCCTGTGGGAGATCGTGCTCGACCCAGTGCTGCGCAAGCGCGCCGAGCAGTGGATCGTCGAGCGGATCGAGGCGGGCGCGTTCGCGCCGGTGATCGACCGCACCTTCAGGCTCGACGAGATCGTTCAGGCCCATGCCTGGATGGACGCCAACCAGGCCAACGGCAAGATCGTCGTCACGGTGACGAAGGAGTTGCAGCCATGAAATTCCTCGCGATGTCGCGCCGCTGCCCCGGCGTGACCGACGAGCAGGTGGCCGCCCAAGGCGTGGCCGAGGCGCTGCGCGCCTTCGAACTGATGAGCGCCAACGTCTTCGAGCAGATGTATTTCAGCACCGACTGGAGGGGCGTCGTGCTGATCCTTCAGGCCGACTCGCGCGCGGCGGCCGAGGCCATCCTGGGCACCTTGCCGATGGTCGCGAACGGCGCGATCCGCTTCGACGTCTACGGCTTGACCAACTACGACCACTTCTCGCGTCTGTTCAAGGACGAATTCAAGGCGCGCCCATGAAGGCGAGCAGGCCGCGCTGGTTCGAAGACTTCGCCGTCGGCCAGGTCTACGAGTTCGGCGACGTGGCGGTCGAGGCGGCCGAGGTGCTGGCATTCGCGTCGCGCTTCGACCCGCAACCCTTTCATGTCGACGCCGAGGCGGCGCGGCAGTCGCCCTACGGCGGGCTGATCGCGAGCGGCTGGCACACGGCGGCGCTGATGATGCGGATGATGGTCGATGACTTCATCCCGCGCGAGTCGAGCCTCGGATCGCCCGGCGTCGACGAACTGCGCTGGTTGCAGCCGGTGCGGCCCGGTGACCGGCTGCGCGTTCGGCTGGAGGTGACCGCGGTGCGCGGCTCGCGTTCCAGGCCCGACCGTGGGGTGATCAGCCAGCGCGTGGACGTGCTCAACCAGCGCCACGAGGTCGTGATGCGTTGCCTGGGCATGGGCATGTACCGCCGCGAGCCGGGGGTCTGAGTGGCCGGCTACCGCGCCCCGCGCGAGGAATTCGCGTTTGTCCTGCACGACGTGTTTCGGGTGCACGAGCGCACCGACCTGCCCGGCTATGCCGAGCTGACGCCGGAGTTCACCGCTGCCGTGATCGACGGCGCCGCGACCATCTGCGAGGAGCGCCTGCAACCGTTGAACCGCGTCGGCGACGAGGTAGGTTGCCGCTTCGAGCACGGCGAGGTGCACACGCCGACCGGCTTTCGCGACGCCTACCGTGACTATGTCGAAGGCGGCTGGCCGGCGCTCGGGTTCGATCCGCGTTGGGGCGGGCAAGGCCTGCCGCACGTGCTGTCGCTGCCGGTTTCGGAGATGCTGGTCTCGGCCAACATGGGCTTTTCGGGCTATATCGACATTACGCAGGCCGCGTGCGCCTTGCTCGAAGTGCACGGCACGGCCGAGATGCAGGCGGTCTACCTGCCGCCGATGGTGAGCGGCCGCTGGTCGGGCGCGATGCACCTGACCGAACCCCAGGCCGGTAGCGACGTCGGCCTCGTGCGGGCGCGCGCACGGCCCGCTGGGGACGGGCGCTGGCGCATCGACGGCAGCAAGATCTTCATCACCGGTGTCGACCACGACTTGAGCGAGAACGTCGTCAACCTGGTGCTCGCGCGTGTCGACGGCGCGCCGCCGGGCAGCAAGGGCCTGAGCCTGTTCCTGGTGCCCAAGTTCCTGCCCGACGCCGACGGACGGCCCGGGGTGCGCAATGGCGTGATCGTCACCGGCGTCGAGCACAAGATGGGCGTGCGCGCGTCGGCGACCTGTGCTGTCAACTACGAGGGTGCGACCGGCTGGATGATCGGCGAGCCTGGGCACGGCTTGCGCACGATGTTCACGATGATCAACGACACCCGGCTCGGCGTCGGCGTGCAGGGCCTGGGCATCGCGGAGGTGGCGATGCAGAACGCGGTCAGCTATGCGCGAGAACGCCTGCAGGGGCGCGCCCCCGGCGGTGCGGCGGCGCCGCAACTGCCGGCCGACCCCATCGTGCACCACCCGGACGTGCGCCGCATGCTGGCCACGATGAAGGCTTTCGTCGAGCCCGGACGCGCCCTGGCGTTGTGGACCGCGATGCAACTCGACACCGCGCGCCGCCACCCCGATGCCGCGCGACGCGAGCAGGCCGAGGACAGCGTGGCGCTGCTGACGCCGGTGATCAAGTCCCACTTCACCGAGATGGGGTTCGAAGTCGCCAACCTGGCACTGCAGTGCTTCGGCGGCCACGGCTACATCCGCGAATGGGGCATCGAGCAGTTCGTGCGCGACATCCGAATCGGCCAGATCTACGAAGGCACCAACGGCATCCAGGGTTTGGACCTCGCATTGCGCAAGATCCACCACCACGGGGGCGAGGCCGTGGAGGCGCATTTCCGGCGCCTGGAGCTGGCGCGCGCACAGGCCGCTGCCGATCCCTTGACGGCCGCCCTGGCGCCGCCGTTCGGCGCCTGCGTGCAGGTCCTGCGCCGGGCTACCGACGAGATGCGGGCACTGCGTGACACGAGACCGCAGGCACTCGCCGCCGGCGCGGGCGACTACCTGCACCTGTTCGCGCTGGCCACGCTCGGCTGGATGACGTTGGAGCTGGCGCGTACCGACCGCAGCGGCACACGCACGCGGCTGGCGGCCTTCACGCTGCAACGCGCGCAGGCGGAGGCGACGATGCTGGCCGCGCGCGCGGCATCCGATGCACAGACCCTGGCGGGCGTCGAACTCTGAACCCTCAGCTGGCGGCCATCCCACGCTCGCGCAGCAGGTTCTTCTGCGTCTTGCCGTTGGCATTGCGCGGCAGCGGCTCGGTCTGCAGCGTCCAGCGCTCGGGCACCTTGTAGTCGGCCAGTCGGCCGGCACACCAGCGGCGCAATGTCTCCTCGCTGGCGGCGCCGGGCTGGCGCAGCACGACGACCGCGTGCACGCGCTCGCCGAGCACGGGATCGGGCACCCCGATCACCGCGCTCTCGACCACCGCGGCGTGCAACGCCAGCTGGTTCTCGACCTCGGCGCTGAAGACCTTGTGGCCACCGCGCACGATCATGTCCTTCAGGCGGTCGAGCACCCGTACGTAGCCATCAACGTCGATGCTTCCGATGTCGCCGGAGTGCCACCAGCCGGCGGTGAAGGCATCGGCATCGGCTTCCGGGCGGCGCCAATAGCCGGGGATCACGGTGGGCCCGCGCATCCAGATCTCTCCCGCATGGCCCACGGCGACATCGCGGCCCTCGGCGTCGACGATGCGCATCTCGGCCCCCGGCACCAGGCGGCCCACGCTGTCCGGATGGGCGCCTGTATGACCCAGCGGCATCAGAACCGGCGGCTGCGTGGTCTCGGTACAGCCATAGGCATTCACCAAACGCAGTTGCGGCATGCGCTGGGAAAAGGCGTCGATGAGCGCGGGCGGCATCGGTGCCGCACCGTAGCCGCCGACGCGCCAATCCTTCAGCGCCCACGGATCGAACGCCGGGTCGCGCAGCAGCAGGTTGTACATCGCCGGCACCATCGCGGCGTAGCTCAGCTGCTCACGAACGGCGAGGTCCAGGAAGGCCGCGCTGCCGAACTGCCGCATCACGATCGTGCAGCCGCCGCAGGCGAGCATCGTGAAGATCACGCCCAGGCCGGCGGCGTGCGTACCGGGCACGGCGAGGATCGAACGCTCGCCGGCCTGCAGTCGCCAGCAACGGACGAACTGCAGCGCGCCGTGCACGATGCCCAGGTGCGTCTGCACCGCACCCTTGGGTTGGCCGGTGGTGCCCGAGGTGTAGAGGATCGCCCACGGATCATCCTCGTGCAGCGGCAGCGGCAGCCATGGCGCCGGAGCGAGCACGTCGCCGAACGACTCCGCACCATCGACCGTCCCGCCAACGGACATGCGCAACGCGGGTGTTGCAGACCTCGGCGGCGGCAGGTGTTCGGCGAGCTCCGCGCCGCACACCAGCGCACGCGGCAGTGCATCGTCGAAGGCGTGCTCGAGCTCGGCCCGGCGGTAGCGCGGCGACAGCGGCACCGCAATCGCTCCCGCGCGCGTGCAGGCCAGCAGCGAGATCACGAACTCGGCGCTGTTGGCCAGGTACAGCGCCACGCGGTCGCCGCGCGAAACGCCGCGCGCCCGCAATCCGGCTGCGACTCGGGTCACTTGCGCGTCCAGCTCGCGGTAGCTCCAGCGCCGCTCGCCATCGACCAGGGCCTCAGCAGCGGGCCAGCGACCGGCGGCATCGACGAGCAGGGCATCGGCGTTCGCCGGCCGGTCCGCAAAGCAATTCAGGCGGCGGCCGAAGTGGGTTTCCGCATGGGTACGGCACCCCCACTCGTCGAGCATCGTCGCTTCCGGGTCGCGCGGCATGGCAATCGGCAGGCGGTGTTCCAGCGGTCCCGGGACGGGCGCCGCTTACGCAGCGCTACAGCGTAATGTTATTGTGCGCGTCACATTTGAGGAGAATCCCGCATGATCTACCTGATCGATGTCCGGATCGACTACAACCTGATCGGCGATCGACTGCAGGAATTGCTGCCGCTGGAATGGCAGCAGACCGCGAGGATGTTCGAGCGCGGTCAGCTGCTGGGCATATGGCGCAAGGCGAGCGCCAAAGGCGTGATAGCCATCTGGAACATGCCTGATCACGAAGCCGTCAACGCGCAGATTCGCGCCATGCCGCTGTACCCGTACATGAGCGACATCGAGGTCACTCCGCTCGTGGCGCATCCGAAGTACCCCCTGTTCTGCGAGCCGCGGCCGGGTCAAGTCAGCGCGGAGAGCTGAGGTCAAACTCGCAGGAGAGGTGTGGCGATGCTGCTCGGGGTTGCATGGCCGCCGATTGTTCAACTTCCGCTTTGGCTCGAATCGGGGGACTGTTCCGGGTCGATTGCCGCCCCACACGAACGACCGCTGACCGGCACCGGAGTTTTTCGCTCTGGCGCACCGAAGCCGCCCAGAGGTGACCGGCCGCTTTCGCTGGCGGTGCTGTCGCTCCGGCCAGTGACGCGAAGGACAGCGGAGGGTCGAGCCCAGAGATCCAGATGTGCGGTTGGCCTGCCCGAAACCCGTCACAGGCATCGAGCACTGCAGGCGCGCACATGTCGGGCTCCGTGAACTTGCCTGAGCGAACGAGTCGCGATGCTGTAGTACAATGTGTACATCCAAGCACTTTGAGCCGAAACATGTCCACGACCATGACCGTTCGCCTCGAAGATGACGTCAAGGATCGCCTCGACGTCTTGGCCGAAGCGACCCAGCGCAGCAAGTCGTTCCTTGCCGCTGAAGCCATCCGTGCCTACGTCGAGAACAACGAGTGGCAGGTTGGCGAGATCCAGGCGGCGCTGAAGGAAGCCGATGCCGGTGACTTTGCCAGCGACAAGGACGTCACCGCACTGG
>Ga0209253_10000912_pt1 | contig 25765 bp, 23 predicted proteins | sample FrelakmetBRP12BR_FD_187145 | JGI IMG/M metagenome (GOLD analysis project Ga0209253, IMG submission 187145) | Freshwater lake sediment microbial communities from the University of Notre Dame, USA, for methane emissions studies - BRP12 BR (SPAdes)... | ecosystem: Environmental > Aquatic >...
GTGCTCGACGGGCGCGTGGCCGCCTCCGAGGAGGACGTCCGGGCGCTGGCCCGGCCGGTGCTCGTCCACCGCGTCATCGCCAGCTTCCGGGCCGAGAGCGACGGGGTGTCGAGCCGCGACGTGGTGGATCGCCTGCTCGAGAAGGTGAAGCCATGAGGGCGCGGCACCGAGGGGCGCGGTGACGTGACGGAGGCCGGCAAGCGACTGCTCGACCCCGAGGTGCTGGCGCGGCTGGCCGGCCTGCGGCTTCGCGTGCGCGCCACCGCCGAGGGGGTCCTCTCCGGCCTGCACCGCAGTCCCCACCACGGACAGTCGGTGGAGTTCAGCGAGCACAAGGAGTACGCGCCCGGCGACGAGCTGCGCCACGTGGACTGGAAGGCCTGGGGAAAGTTCGACAAGTACTACGTGAAGCGCTTCGAGCAGGAGACCAACCTCCGCGCCTGGCTGGTGGTGGACGCCTCCGGCTCGATGGGCTACCGCGGGGCAGAGGGACGGCTCACCAAGCTCGGCTACGCATGCACGCTGGCGGGGACGCTCGCGCATCTCCTGGTGCGCCAGCAGGACGCCGCCGGCCTGGCCGTCTTCGCTGGGCAGGTCACCAACGCCCTCACGCCCCGGGCCGAGCCCTCGCAGGTGAACGCCATCCTGGAGACGCTCGAGGCGCTCACGCCGGGGGGAGAGACCCGGGTCGAGTCGGCGGTCGCGTTCCTGGCCGAGCGGGCCCGCCGCCGCTCCGCCGTGATGGTCTTCTCCGACCTTCTCGACCGGGACGAGCGGATGATCCGCATGGTCGCGGATCTGAGGCGCCGCCGGCACGAGGTGACGATCTTCCACCTGCTCGACCCGGCCGAGATCGATTTTCCCTTCGACGACCCGACCCTCTTCCTCTCCATGGAGGACGCCCGAAGCGTCGAGGCGCGCGGTCGTGACGTGAGGCGTGGATACCTGGAACTGCTCGGCAAGTGGCTGGAGGGGTTGCGCCGGACCTGCGGCGAGAGCGACGTCGAGTACGTCCTCGTCCGCACCGACCAGCCGCTCGACGAGGTACTCGTCCCGTTCCTGGCCCGCCGCGAGCGGAGCGCGGCGTGAGCCTGTCGTTCCTCCACCCGGCGCTCCTGTGGGGGCTCGCCGTGGCGGCCATCCCGCTCGCCATCCACCTCTTCTACAGGCGGCGCCCGCGCGCCGTGCCGTTCCCGGCCATCGACTTCGTGATGCAGGCGCGCCGGGAGACCGAGAGGCGCTTCAAGCTCCGGCGCGTGCTGCTCTTTGCGGCCCGGACCGCGCTTCTCGTCGCCGCCGCGCTCGCCATCGCGCGCCCGCGCCTGTCGGCGCCCGAGGCCTCCGCCGCGCCGGGTCCGGCCGGTCCGGCTGCCACTGCCATCGTCCTCGACACCTCGGCGTCCATGGCCTACCGGCTCGGGGGGCGATCGCTCCTGGCCCGGGCTCGCGAGGACGCCCTCGAGGCGCTGCGCTCGCTCGGCCCGGACGAGCCAGCCACGGTGGTCGTCTGCGGCGGCGAGGGTGCGCCCCAGGCCGACCCGCCCTCCTTCGACCGGGTCGAGCTGCGCCGGCGCATTGCCGACGCCGACCAGACCTACCTGCACTCGGACCTCAACAGCTGCGTGGGCGCGGCCGCGCGCGCTCTCGGAGACCCGGGCGTCGTCGGCGTGGCGCGCCGACGGTTGCTCGTCGCCACCGATCTCACGGCCAGCGCGTGGCGCCTCGACGCGCCTGCACCGGTGGTGAGCACCCCTTCGGGCCCGGAGAGGCCCGAGGTCACGCTGCTCGATGCTGCGCGAGGCGAGAAGCTCCCGAACCGATGGGTCGCAGGCCTGGTCGCCGAGCCGGAGCCCGCCGTCGGTTCGCACGGCTACCGCATCAGCGCGACCGTGAGCGGCCAGGAGGCCGAGGCGGGGAGCGACGTGCCACTCTCGATCCGCGTGGGCGCCGGCAAGGACGAGCGGACCGCCGTGCGCTCGCTGCTCGACCTGCCAGCCTCCGGGAGCGTGAAGAAATCGCTGGCCCACGACTTCGCCACGGGGGGGCCGGCGGTGGTGACGGCCTCGCTGCCTCCCGACGCGCTCCCGGACGACGACGCGCTCTCGCTCGCCATCGACGTGCCGCGCGAGGTCAAGGCATTGGTGGTGAATGGCGCCCCGTCGGCGGTCCGTCACCGCGACGTGGCCTTCTTCCTCGAGGCGGCGCTCTCCGGGCCGGCGTCGCCCGTGCGCCCCACCGTGGTGGACGCCGAGGGGTTCGGGAAGGCCCGCCTCTCCGACTTCGACGTGGTCATGCTCCTCGACCTGCGCTCGCCCGGCGCGAAGGGGGCGGAGCTGGCCTCCTTCGTGGAGGGGGGCGGCGGCCTGTTCGTGGCCATGGGGGACGACGTCGATCCCGACCGCTACGAAGCCGAGATGAAGGGGCTCCTGCCCGCGCCACTCCACGTCGTGAAGACCGCGGCGGCGCGCGGGACGCCGGGAGCGGCGGAGAAGGCGGCGCGCCTCGCCGAGGTCGACTGGGACCACCCCATCCTCCGGATCTTCACCGGTCCGGCCCGCGAGGGGCTCGAGTCGGTGCGCACCTACAGGTACATGCTCCTCAAGCCGGACCGGAAGGAGGGCGGCACGCGCGTGATCGCGCGTTACGACGACGGCGCTCCGGCGCTCGTCGAGGCCAGGAGAGGCCGGGGGCGGGTGATCCTCTACGCGTCCACCCTGGATCCGGAGTGGTCGGACTGGACCATCCGCACGAGCTTCCTTCCTGCCATGCAGCGAATCGCCGCCTGGCTGGCAGGCGCGCTCGAGGGAAGGCACGACGCCCCCGGCGTGGTCGGCGCGCCACGCCAGCTCGTCGTGCCGGAGGGAATCCGGGTGGCGGCGCTGCTGGGCCCCGACGGACGGGAGCGGCGCGATCTGGCGACGAAGGAGGGAGTCGTCGTCGTCACCCCGGACCGGCCCGGCCTGTGGCAGGTGAGGGTCCGGGACCTGGCGACGAGTGGCGAGAAGATCGACCCGGCACTCGCCTTCGCCGTCTGGCCAGACCCGCGCGAGTCGGACACCCGTCGGCTCGAGCCCTCCGAGCTGACGGCCTGGTTCGGCGGGGAGGCCCACGCCCGCGTCGCCGCCGACGGCCGGGCGCCGGAGAATCGGCAGCAGCCCGTCTGGTCCTGGCTCCTGCTCCTCGCAGTGGCCGCCTTCCTCGTCGAAGGCTTGCTCCTCGCCTGAGCCGCCGCCATCATGGCGCCGCCATGTCCTCCCGAATCGACGCCGAATGCGCAGGCCTGTTCTGCGTCGGGTTCCATGGAACCTCGCCATCCGCGGAGGTGCTCGCGCTCATCCGGCGGGGGGTGTACGGCGTCATCCTCTTCGCACGGAACGTCGAGAGCGCCGAGCAGGTGGCGGAGCTCTCGGCGGCCCTGAAGCGCGCGGCCGGCCGGCCGTTGCTCGTCACCGTCGATCAGGAGGGAGGCAGGGTGGCGCGCCTGCGGGCCTGCCATGGCTTCACCGAGCTGCCCCCCATGCGCGCGCTCGGCCAGACCGGCGACGAGGCCACCGCCTTCGAGGTGGGGGCGCTCCTCGGGCGCGAGCTTCGGGCGGTGGGGATCGATCAGGACTACTCGCCGGTGGTGGACGTGGACACGAATCCCATGAACCCGGTCATCGGCGACCGTTCGCTCGGGCGCGACCCCGCGCAGGTCGGGCGGCTGGGCGCGGCGCTCTCCCGGGGGATCCAGTCGAGCGGGGTTGCGGCCTGTGCCAAGCACTTCCCCGGCCACGGGGACACGAGCCAGGACTCCCACACCGGGTTGCCGCGCCTGCCCCATTCGCTGGAGCGGCTCGAGGCGGTGGAGCTCCTTCCGTTCCGGGCGCTGGCCGCCGCGGGCGTGGCCTCGGTGATGACCGCCCACGTGGTCTTCGAGGCGCTCGATCCGGATCGCCCCGCCACTCTTTCACCCAAGGTCATGCAACTCCTCCGGACCTGGTGCGGGTTCGACGGCCCGGCCCTCTCCGACGATCTGGAGATGGCGGCGGTGGCCTCTCATTTCCCGCTCGAGGTGGCCGTGCCCGGAGCGCTCTCCGCCGGTGTCGACGGAATGCTGGTCTGCCACCGGGCCGACGTGCAGGACCGGGCCATCGACCTGGCCCGCGAGGCGGTGGAGCGGGGGACCGTGTCGTCCTCGCGCCTCGCCGAGGCCCGGGCCCGGCTCGCGAGGCTCCTCTCCTGGGCCGGCCCGCCCCCCGACCCGCTGCTCGTCCGCGCCGGCCTGCGGCGCCCCGAGGCCCTGGCGATGACCGCCCGCCTGCCTTCGTTGCCGGCCGGGACGGACCCCACGGCAGCGTGAGGCAAGAAGGCGCCGCCCGCCCGTTCCCCTTCGCGAAACCCTGTGCTAGAGCACAGGATTCGCTCCCCTGACCGGAGGTTCCGATGCGCGCAGTCCGTGCCGTGGCACTCCTCGCAGCGTCCCTCGCAGCCGTCGCCTGCCAGAGCAAGAAGCCCGAGGCCCCGGCCCCGGCCAAGGCAGCCGTCGCACCCGCTCCCTCCGGGGACAAGATCCTCGTGGGTCACGTGGGCTCCATGACCGGGTCGGAGGCCACCTTCGGCCAGTCCACCGACAACGGCATCAAGCTCGCCATCGAGCAGTGGAACGCCAAGGGCGGCGTGAAGGGCAAGACCATCACGCTGCGCACCTACGACAGCCAGGGAAAGCCGGAGGAGGCGGCCGTCGCGGCCACGCGACTCATCGTGAACGACAAGGTCAACCTCCTTCTGGGCGAGGTGGCCTCCAGCCGCTCTCTCGCCATGGCGCCGGTGGCCGACGCGAACGGCACGCCCATGATCACGCCTTCGTCCACGAATCCCAGGGTCACCAAGGACAAGGACAAGGTTCGCCCCTACGTCTTCCGGGTCTGCTTCATCGATCCCTTCCAGGGCACGGTGATGGCCAAGTTTGCGCGCGAGAAGCTCAAGATCGACAAGGTCGCCATCCTCCGTGACGTCGGCAACGACTACTCGATGGGACTCGCCGACTACTTCCTCGCCAAGTTCAAGGAACTGGGAGGGACGGTGGTCGACGACCAGAGCTACAAGGCCGGCGACCAGGACTTCAAGGCCCAGCTCACCGCCATCAAGAACAAGAACCCGCAGGCGGTCTACGTTCCCGGCTACTACACCGACGTGGCCCTGATCGCGCGCCAGGCCCGTGAGCTGGGCATGAAGCAGCCCTTGCTCGGCGGCGACGGCTGGGACTCGGTCAAGCTCTACGAGATCGGCGGCAAGGCCATCGACGGCTCCTTCTACTCGAACCACTACTCGCCCGACGACCCGAGCCCGCGCATCCAGGAGTTCGTGAAGGCCTACCAGGTTCGCTTCGGCGGGGTCCCCGACGGGCTGGCGGCGCAGGGCTACGACGCCGCCATGGTGGGCTTCGACGCCATGAGCCGGGCAGCCGACGGGTCCGGCGCCGCCCTCCGCGACGCCATCGCCGCCACCAAGGGCTACCCGGGCGTCACCGGCATCATCACCATCGACCAGAACCACGACGCGGTGAAGCCGGCCGTGGTACTGGAAGTGAAAGACGGGAAGTCGGTCTTCGTCAGCACCGTCAACCCCTGAGGCCCTCGTCACCGGCCGGCGCGATTGACCGAGTTCCTCCAGCACCTCGTCAACGGGGTATCGCTCGGCACCATCTACGCCCTGATCGCGCTGGGCTACACGATGGTCTACGGGGTGCTGAAGCTCATCAATTTCGCCCACGGCGACGTGTACATGGCGGCGGCCTACGCAGGCTTCTACATCGCCACGGCGCTGGACGTCCGGACCCACCCCACGGTCGGCAAGGCGGTGGCGGTGTTCGTGGGGTCGATGGTCTTCGCCGGCGCTCTGGGCTGGGCCATCGAGCGCTTCGCCTACCGACCGCTTCGCAACCGCCCCCGCCTCGCCACCCTGATCACCGCCATCGGCGTCTCCTTCCTCCTCGAGTACGGGTTCCAGCTCCCCAGCCTCCAGTCCCAGGGGCGCACCTTCGAGGAGATGCTGCGCGGTTGGGGGTGGACGGTGCCCGGATGGCTCGACGCGGCGGTCGGCTTCCTGCCGGCCAGTTTCCCGCCCGGTCCCACCCCGCGCTTCTTCCCCGAACCCTTCGTCCGCGTGGACTGGACGGTGCTGGGCGGCGTCCACGTCTCCAACTACGACGTGGTCTCGTTCCTGGTGGCCGTGGCCTTCATGCTCGGCCTGCAGTGGATCATCTACCGGACCCGGTTCGGCATGGCCATGCGCGCGGTCTCCTTCGACTCCAAGGTCGCGGGCCTGATGGGCATCCCGGTGAACCGCGTCATCTCCACGACCTTCATCCTGGGAAGCGTGCTGGCCGCCGTGGCCGCGTTGCTGGTGGCCGGCTCGCGGCCGCGCATCGACCCGATCATGGGGCTCATGCCCGGCCTCAAGGCCTTCGTGGCCGCGGTCTTCGGCGGGATCGGAAACGTCCCGGGCGCCATGCTGGGCGGGATCGTGCTCGGGCTCGCCGAGGAGATGGTGGCGGGCTACGCCCTCTCCTCGTTTCGTGACGGAATCGCCTTCGCCATCCTGATCCTCATGCTGCTGGTCCGGCCCGAGGGGCTGCTCGGGCGCGTCACCGTGGAGAAGGTGTGATGGGGCGCGCCCGTCTCGTCCTGCGCCCGGCGGCGCCGTTCCTGGTCTCGCTGCCCTTGCTGTGGCTCCTCCAGGGCGCGTTGCCCCAGTACTACTCCTTCGTGTTCGTGAACATCGCCGTGAACGTGATCCTGGCGGTGTCGCTCAACGTGGTGAACGGCTTCACCGGCCAGTTCTCCATCGGCCACGCCGCCTTCATGGCGGTGGGGGCCTACACCGCGGCGCTCGTCACCACCGGGATGCAGGACCTCCAGATCGCCGGATTGCCGCTCACGGCGTCCGACGCGGTGGTCTTCTTCCTGGCGATCATGGCCGGGATGGCGGCGGCGTCGCTCGCCGGGTTGCTGGTGGGCATCCCGTCCTTGCGTCTGCGGGGCGACTACCTCGCCATCGTGACGCTGGGGTTCGGCGAGATCATCCGGGTCATCATCGAGAACACCAAGGTGCTCGGGCAGGCCACGGGCATCTCGGGGCTTCCCCCCTACACCAACGTGGTCTGGGCCGGCGTGGGCGTCGTGGCCACCGTGGTGATGGCGCGACGCCTGCTCCTCTCCACGCAGGGGCGGGCGCTGCTCGCGATCCGCGAGGACGAGGTGGCCGCCGAGGCCATGGGAGTCGACACGGTGGGGTGGAAGGTGCGGGCCTTCGTCATCTCGGCGGCCTTCGCCGGCCTGGCCGGCGTGCTGCTCGTCCACAAGATCCAGCTCGTCACCCCGCGGATGTTCACCTTCGTGAAGTCGATGGAGGTGGTGGTGATGGTGGTGCTTGGCGGAATGGGTTCCATCACGGGATCGATCGTGGCGGCGACGCTGCTCACCGTGGCACTCGAATCGCTGCAGGCCGCCGACCAGTACCGGATGGTCATCTTCTCGCTGCTCCTCATCGTGCTCATGCTGACCCGCCCCTCCGGGCTCTTCGGGACGCGCGAGATCTGGGATGCGGTGCCCCGCTGGATGCGCCGTCGCTCCGACGGGGGGACACCGTGAGCGCGGTGGGCGACCCGGTCCTGGAGGCCCGCGGGGTGGCCATGAAGTTCGGCGGCCTCACGGCGCTCTCCGGATTCGACCTGGCGCTGCGGTCCGGCGAGCTGGTCGGCCTCATCGGCCCGAACGGTGCCGGGAAGACCACCGCCTTCAACGCGCTGACGGGCGTCTACGCCCCGAGCCAGGGAGAGGTCCGGGTCGCCGGCCAGCGCGTGAACGGCATGCGCCCGCACCAGATCTGCGAGCTGGGCGTTGCCCGCACCTTCCAGAACGTGCGTCTGTTCAAGGAGCTCACGGCATTCGACAACGTGCGCATCGCCTGTCACGCCGGGTCGAAGAGTGGATTCACCTCCGCCTGGCTGCTCACCCCGCGTCACGATGCCGAGGAGGCGCGGATCGGGCAGAGGGCAGAGGAGTTCCTCGCGGTGATGGAGCTCGGGCACCGCAAGGACGAGCTGGCGCGCAACCTGCCCTACGGGGAGCAGCGGCGTCTCGAGATCGCCCGCGCGCTCGCCACTGGCCCGAAGATCCTCTGCCTGGACGAGCCCGGCGCCGGCATGAACGCGTCTGAGAAGATGGCGCTCCTGGCGCTCATCCGGCGAATCCGGGACCAGTTCTCGATCGCCATCCTGGTCATCGAGCACGACATGCGGCTCGTCCTGGGGGTCTCGGAGCGGGTCATGGTGCTCGACCACGGCGTGACCATCGCCCACGGCCGGCCCGAGGAGGTCAGGCGCGATCCCAAGGTCATCGAGGCCTACCTGGGCGACGGAAAGCTGAAGCTTCGGCCGCCACGCGGCGCCGAGGGAGGGGGCGCGTGAGCGAGCCGCTGCTCTCCGTCCGTGACCTGGTCGTCCACTACGGCGTCATCCGCGCGCTGTCCGGTATCTCCTTGCAGGTGCCGAAGGGGAGGATCGTGGCCCTCATCGGCGCGAACGGCGCCGGGAAGAGCACGACGCTGCGGGCCATCTCGGGACTGGTGCGCCCGACCTCCGGCGCCGTCGAGTTCCAGGGGAAGTCGCTCGTGGGCGTGTCCTCGAACGAGATCGTGGCGCTCGGCGTGGCCCACGCGCCCGAGGGGCGCGGGATCTTCCTCAATCTCACGGTGAGGGAGAACCTGGAGCTCGGCGCGTACCTCCGCCGGGACCGGGACGGCGTCGACGCCGACCGGGAGCGGGCCTACGCGCTCTTCCCCATCCTGAAGGAGCGAGGCGGCCAGGTGTCGGGGACGCTGTCGGGTGGCGAGCAGCAGATGCTGGCGGTGGGGCGCGCGCTCATGAGCCGGCCGACGCTGCTGCTCCTCGACGAGCCGTCGCTCGGGCTCGCCCCGCAGTTCGTCGACCGGATCTTCCAGGTCATCCAGGAGATCAACGAGGCCGGGGTTTCGCTCCTCCTCGTCGAGCAGAACGCCAACATGGCGCTTCAAGTGGCGCACCACGCGTACGTGCTGGAGACCGGGTCGATCGTGATGCAGGGGAGCGGGCGCGAGCTGCTCGAGAGTCCCGAGGTGAGGAAGGCCTACCTGGGGGAGTGAGCGGCCGATCAACCCCTCGTGACCTGTCGAACGCGAATGGCGACCAGCCGGTTCTTCTTGAACTCCAGGCGAAGCTCCCGCTCCACGAAGAAGTCCTCCGGGGGCACCCCGGCCTCTCGAAGGATGTCGGCCTGGGCTGGCGAGAGCTCGAGCTTCACCGAACCCGAATAGCTCCAGGAGTCCTCCCCGGCCCCGCCGTTCTCCTTTCCGAGGAGGGCGTTCACCTCCGCCCGCGTCATCCCCAGGCGAAGCCTGCCGCTCGTCTCCCCGGCGAGCTTCATGACGGGGACGCACCTCGGTCGGTCGACCTCGGCGATGTCGTAGTTGGGGACGTACTCCAGGTTCGTTCCAGGAGCCGCCAGCTCGAAACGCTTGAGGACGAGGAGCCCTTCGCTCGTGCCGAATCCCAGCCCGAGGCGCGTTCCATCCGGGCCCACGTAGCAGACGAACGGCGCCTTCGTGCCCTTCAGCCAGTCCTTGCGGTCCACGGCGCCGAGGCGGCGCATCGCCGACTCCATCGTCGCCTCCTCGAGACGCAAGCCCGCCGTCGCCATGTGGGGCTCGAGCCGCCGGAAGACGGCCTCGTCCTCGGCCGACGGCGCGAGGTCCGCCGCCGCCACGCCCACCGCCGAGGCGAGCGCCGCGAAAACTCCGATCAACGTCCCGACGACGAGGCGACGCACGCTCGAATCCTAGCCGCAAGGAGAGCCATCCGCCCGACGCACGCCAGCCGGCGGGCAGTATGCCGTCCCCGGCCCAGGACAGCCGGCGTCCAGTGCCTACCGGGACGGCGCCTCCGCAGCGGCGCCGAGAATCGCTGCCTCTCTGACCCGAGGGGCTCGGCGCCATTCGAACGAAGCGTGACCTTGCGCGAGGACCAGCGCCGGGGAGGGAGGCAGCCGGAACGCCGGCGGCTTACCCGCGCCGCGGAGGGCGGCACCTGCCGACCGGCGGCACCCCCGCGCCCGGGCCAACTACTCCCTTGCCGCCCGGATCTCCTCGATGCGTCGCCTCCTCGCCGGCCCCGCCACCAGCTGCCCTCCCGCGACGAGGACGCCCGCGACGAGGCACGCGCCCCAGACGAGGCTCGCCCCGAACCGCCCCAGCCCCCACGCGCCCAGCGCTGGCGCCGCGAAGGCCGCCACCGCCCACGAGAGCGAGTACGCTCCCTGGAATCGCCCCCGCAGCGCGGCCGGCGCCAGCTCGGATGGGATGGTGGACACGACCGGGAGGTAGGCGATCTCGCCCACCGTCCAGACCACGATCCCGAGCGCATACCAGCCCACCGTGTGGTGGAGCGCGTTCATGCCGAAGCCGAGGCCGATGAGCGCAGCCCCGACCGCCATGGCGTGCGCCGGGTCACGGGAGGCGATCCATCGGGCCGCCAGCGGTTGAAGGACGACGATGATCCCGCCGTTCATGGCCATCAGGAGCCCGAATCCGGCCGGCGAGATCCCGTTCGCGGCCATGTCCAGCGGCAGCGTGAGCTGGAACTGGAAGAAGATGGTGGCGAGCGTCAGGTGAAGAAGCAGGAAGGGAAGGAAGACCCGGTCGCGCAGGGGCACGACGAGTCCGGCCAGCACCTCCCGCACGGTCTCCGGGCGGGATTCTGGCCGCGTCTCCCGCACGAATCGCCACACCACCCAGGCGAAGGCCAGGCTGGTGAGGCCGTCGCCGACGAAGAGCAGCGTGTAGCTCACCGACGCGATGAGCCCGGCCAGAGCGAGGCCGATGGCCACGCCCAGGTTCACCGCCCAGTAGAGGAGTCCGAAGGCGCGCACCCGGTCCTCCGGGGGCACCACGTCGCCGACGACCGCATGCGAGGCCGGCCGGTAGATCTCGCCCACGAACCCCACCGCGAAGACGAGCGGCGCGACGACGGCGGGGGCTCGAACGAAGCCGAGCGCGACGGTGAAGGCGGCGCCTCCCACCAGCGAGCCGAGCAACGCCGCCCGGCGTCCCAGGCGATCGGCGACCACCCCGGCCACCGGCCCGGCTCCGATGGCCCCCAGTCCCCACAGCGAGACAAGTCCCCCCGCCTCCCCCACCGACAGGCCCCGCTCGTTCGTGAGGTAGAGCGAGAGGAACGGCACGACGAAGCTGCCGATGCGATTCACGAGCAGTCCCACCCAGAGCGCCCAGTAGGCTCGCGGCAGGCCACCCAGGACCTCGCGCAGGGAGGTGCGCAAGGAGACGCGCAGAGAGGTGGGAGAGGGAAGGGAGGGCGGCACGGCGGCGCATTCTACCGCCGAAACGACGACGGCCGCCCCGGAGGGCGGCCGCCTGGAAATCGCGCAGCGAAGTGCTTTCTAGGTGTCGAAGTAAAGGGTGTACTCGAGCGGAGTCGGGCGCATCCGGATCGGGTTCACTTCCTTGTCGTACTTGTACTGGATCCAGGTCTCGATGACGTCATCGGTGAAGACGTCGCCCTTCAGCATGAAGGCGTGGTCGCGCCGGAGGTTCTCGAGCGCCTCCTCGAGCGAGCCGGGCATCTTGGGAACGTCCTTCAGTTCCTCGGGAGACATGCCGTAGATGTCCTTGTCGAGCGGCTGCCCGGGATTGATCTTGTTCTCGATGCCGTCGAGGCCGGCCATGAGCATGGCCGCGAAGGCCAGGTAGCCGTTGGCGGCCGGGTCCGGCGAGCGGAACTCGATGCGCTTGGCCTTGGGGGACGGCGAGTACATGGGGATGCGGATCGCCGCGGAGCGGTTGCGCGCCGAGTAAGCCAGGTTCACCGGCGCCTCGAAGCCCGGGACCAGCCGCTTGTAGCTGTTGGTGGTCGGGTTGCAGAAGGCGGCCAGCGCCGGCGCGTGCTTGAGGATGCCGCCGATGTACCACATGGCCAGATCCGACATGCCCGCATACCCGTCGCCGGCGAAGAGCGGCTTTCCGCCCTTCCAGATCGACTGGTGGACGTGCATGCCCGATCCGTTGTCTCCGTAGAGCGGCTTGGGCATGAAGGTCACGGTCTTGCCGTGACGGCGGGCCACGTTCTTGATGATGTACTTGAACCACATCAGCTTGTCGGCCATCTGCAGCAGCGCGTCGAAGCGGATGTCGATCTCGGCCTGCCCGGCGGTTGCCACCTCGTGGTGCTGCCGCTCCACCTTGATTCCCATCGCCTCCATGATCGCGCACATCTCGGAGCGGATGTCCTGCTGGCTGTCGGTGGGGGCGACGGGGAAATAGCCCTCCTTGTAGCGGGGCTTGTAGCCGAGGTTGCCTCCCGCCTCTTCACGGCCCGTGTTCCACTGCCCCTCCACCGAATCCACCTTGTAGAAGGACTGGTTCACGCCGACCTCGTAGCGGACCTCGTCGAAGATGAAGAACTCCGCCTCGGGGCCGAAGTAGGCCACGTCGCCGATGCCGGTGGACTTGAGGTATTTCTCCGCCTTGATGGCGATGTTGCGCGGATCGCGCGAGTACGGCTCCTTGGTGATGGGCTCGACGATGGTGCAGATGATCGACAGCGTCGGCAGCGACATGAAGGGGTCCATCACGGCGGTGTTGGCGTCCGGCATGACGAGCATGTCGGAGGCGTGGATGGCCTGCCAGCCGCGGATGGACGAGCCGTCGAACCCGAGCCCCTCCTCGAATACCGCCTCCGTGAGCTCGTCGATGGGAATGGTGAAGTGCTGCCAGATGCCGAGGAAGTCGTTGAACTTGAGATCGACGAACTGCGCCTTGTTCTGCTTGGCGAGGTCGAGGGCCTGCTTCGGGGTGATCGTGGCCATTGCGGAGGTGTCTCCTGAGGGGGCGGAGGGTTGACGAGGCCCGGGAATAGCATGGCCTGTGCCATCCGGATCTACTCCGATCAGCCGGGGATCGGAGGTCCCTTTCGGAGGGGTGCCCAAAAAACGGGCACGTGCTGCCCGGAAGCGAGGCGGCAGCCGGTCCGCAACGGCCCACCCCCCTCCGGGGACGCGTGTTTCACTCCTTCGGCTTCAAACCCAGCGCTCGCATCCTTTCCCTCAGCGTGTTGCGGTTCATGCCCAGCAGCTCGGCGGCCTTGAGCTGGTTGCCGTGGGTTCGGAGCATGGCGGCCGAGATGAGCGGGGCCTCCATCGCGGCGAGCGCCGCCTGGTAACGGCCGCCGCCCGGCTCGGGCCCGTCCAGGAAGCCCTCCACGAAGCCTGTGAGCCCCTTCTCCCTCGCCAAGCCGGTCGGTATCAGCGGTGCCAGGTCGCGCGCCGTGATCCGGCTCCCGGGAAGGGCGAGCAGCACCCGCTGGATCACGTTCTGCAGCTCGCGCACGTTGCCAGGCCAGGAGTGCGCGAGGAGCAGTGGTTCCGCGTCGCGTGCCAGGGTGAGCGCCCGGCCGCGCAGCTGCTCGCCGTACTTCGCGGCGAAGTGGCGGGCCAGCAGGATCACGTCGTGTTCCCGCTCGCGCAGCGGCGGCAGCCGGATGGGCACCACCGCCAGCCGGTAGAAGAGGTCGCGCCGGAAGCGCCCTTCCTCCATCGAGCGCGCAAGCTCGGCGTTGGTGGCGGCGACGATGCGAACATCTACCGGGAGTGGACGGGACCCGCCCACCCGGTCGATCTCCCTTTCCTGGAGGACGCGCAGCAGCTTGGCCTGCAGCTCGACCGGCATCTCGCCGATCTCGTCGAGGAAGAGGGTGCCCCCTCCCGCCAGCTCGAACTTGCCAGGTCGACGCTCGGCGGCACCGGTGAAGGCGCCTCGTTCGTGGCCGTAAAGCTCGCTCTCCATGAGGTCGCGCGGGATGGCGGCCATGTTCACGGTGATGAAGGGTCCTCGCGCGCGGGCCGAGTTGGCGTGGATGGCCCGGGCCACGAGCTCCTTGCCGGTGCCGCTCTCGCCCATGAGCGTGACCGTCATCTCGGTGCGGGCCACCCGTCCGATCTCCTTGAAGACCTCGACCATCGCCGGGGAGCGACCGATGAGGGAGTCGAGCGGTGTTCCGTCGCGCTTCCGCTCCGGCTCGGGGGCCCGCGACGCCGACCGCTCGGCGCGTTCGTCCTGCTCGGGCTCGGGACCGATGGCGAGGTCGCGCACGATGCGCTCGACGCGCGCCAGGTCGAAGGGCTTGCCCAGGTAGTCGGCGGCGCCGCGCTTCATGGCCTCGACCGCCGAGCGCATGGTGTCCTCTGCGGTCATCACGACCACGAACGGGGAGTCGGCCCGGCCGGCGAGCTCCCCGAGCAGCGTGAAGCCGTCGTCGCCGGGGAGCCGGACGTCGAGCAGCACCAGGCCGATGCCGCCGTGGCGGCCGGAGCCATGCCGGGTCAGTTCCGCTCGCGCCTCCTCGGCGCTCCCGGCCTCCACGTGCTGGGCACCCGCCCGCTCGCAGGTACGGGCCAGCACGAAACGGACGGAGGGCTCGTCGTCTACGATCAGGACCTTGCGCATGGCGACCTCGGTCATGCACCTCTTATGCCCGATTCGCGGGCAGCAGGCATGACGAGAACCGGGCAGCCCGGAAGAGTCGCGGGTCAGGAGCTCGCGAGAGGCAGGTACAGGGATGCCTCGGCCCCCATGCCGCCGCTGCGGTTCCTGACCTCGATTCGTCCGCCGTGCGCCTCGACGATGCGGCGCGAGACGGACAGTCCCAGGCCGGTGCCCTGGGGCTTGGAGGTGGCAAAGGGCGTGAAGAGTCGGGGGAGCATCGACTCGGCGATGCCCGGGCCGTTGTCGAGCACCGTCACGCGGGCGAGTGGCACCGTTCGCCCGGACGACTGGCGCAGACGCACCGCGGCCACGCCGGTCTCCATCACCACCTCGGCGCCCGGGGTGTTCCGGACCGCCTCGACCGCGTTTCGCAACACGTTCAGGACGACCTGCGTGAGCTTCTCCTGGTCGCCCTGGATCGGAGGCAGGGATGGGTCGAAGTGCTGGGTGAAGAGGACCCGATCGCCGCCGGGCATCCCCTTCGCGATCAGCAGGACGTCGCGAAGGACGGTGTGGATGTTCACCGGCCCGGATTGCAGCGTGGCCGGCCGCGCCAGGTCGAGGAGTTCGCGAACCAGCCCGTCCACTCGCCGAGCCTCGCGGGCGATGACGAGCGCGTACTCGCGAGTCGCCCCTTCGGCCTCCTGGGCCAGCAGCTCCGCCGACCCTTGCAAGCCTGCGAGAGGATTCTTGATCTCGTGGGCGAGGCCGGCCGCGAGCGCCTCGAAGTCGAGGTCGCGCTCGCCGCTCTTGCGAGCCCGCACGACGAGCACGGTGCCCACGCAGCTGGCCCCGTCGAACAGCGGGGAGCCCTCCACGGTCAGCCGAACCGAGGGGTCGCGTGGGCTTGGGAAGTCGCCACCGGTGGCCTCCTGCCCGACCCGGACTCGATCGGCGAGCGCCTCCAGCGGCGCGCCGCCTGGCAGCGCCCGCACGGGCAGCCCGACCGCCCGCTCGCGACTGCGGTCGAACAATTCCTCCGCGGCCGGGTTGAGGTGCACGAGCCCACCGTCCGGTCCGACCAGCAGGACCGGATCACCGATGGAGTCGAGCGCACCGCGAGCCAGGGCCGCCGGAAGTGGCGGTGCCTTGCTGCCTCGAGACACGGTGCCCCCTGGCTGCCGGACGGCAGGAGCCTAGAGGGCGTCCTCGCCGCGCTCGCCGGTGCGGATGCGGATCACCTCTTCCACCGGGACGACGAAGATCTTCCCGTCGCCGATGCGGCCGGTCTTGGCCGCCCGCTCGATGACCTCCACGACCTTTGCCGCGAGCGAGTCGGAAACGACGACCTCGACCTTCACCTTGGGCAGGAAGTCGACCACGTACTCGGCGCCGCGGTAGAGCTCGGTATGCCCCTTCTGCCGCCCGAAGCCCTTCACCTCGGTCGCGGTCAGGCCGGCGATGCCGATCTCGGAGAGAGCCTGCTTCACCTCGTCCAGCTTGAACGGCTTGATGATGGCCTCGACCTTCTTCACGGCGCACCCCTCTGAATGTTGAACGTTTTCCGACGCTACGCTTCCGCGCCGCGGTCGGTCAAGCGCCGGGGACCGCCCGGCTCGGCGTGGATGCCCTCGACTGCTTGCCCGAAATCCGGGCTGGCTTCTGCTCGTTTCTCATACAGCGCTGGCGGCAAGCAACCATTCATCGAACTCGTGCCCGTCGTCTCCGCCCAAGGTGGAGTCCCCGGCACGATCGCGCCGGACACGTGGAGATTCAACTGCAACCGGCGGGCCACGTGTCGAGGCCCCTGCGTAACGGGCTGGATGCCAGGCCCGGGGCCGGCCCGGGGCCGGACGCGGAGGCAGTCGCTGCGTTAGATTTCCCAGCGGATGGAATGGCTGCTCGCTCTCCTTGCCGCTGTCGCGGTCGCCTCGGCCCTCGCCACCGGGCACTACGCCTTCTGGAGCCGGCGACTTCGCCAGCCGATTCGCGACGACGGCATCGCATGGGCCCAGACCCGGGACGGCTGGCGACTGGCGCTCGGCACCCGGCACCCGCGAGCCCCGGAGCGGCGCCCTCCCGTCCTGCTGGTCCACGGCCTTTCGGCCAACCGCTGGACGATGGACTCGGGCCTGGAGGCGTTCTCGCTCGCCGCCCACGTGGCCCGGGCCGGCTTCCGCACCTTCTCCCTCGACCTGCGCGGGCACGGCGATTCGCGCCGTCCCCCGCGCGGCGCAGGCTCGGACCAATGGAACTTCGACCACTACGTGGAGGAGGACGTCCCCGCCGCCCTCGACGCCATCCGGCGCGAGACGGGAGAGGAGCAGGTGCTCTGGGTCGGCCACAGCCTGGGAGCGGTGACCGGGCTCGTCTCCTGCCAGCTTCACCCGGAGCGAATCGCGGGAATCGTGGCCATCGCCGGCGCGATGGGCTTCGACGCGAACGGGCCTCTGGCCCGGTACATGGGCCTGGGAGTCCTCGTCGACGGGCGGTTCAACCGGACGCTGGCACGGATGGTCGCGCCCTACGCAGGGCTCGCCCACCCTGCGGCGGGGGAGCTCGCGATCAACGGGCGCAACGTGGATCGGACGGTCCTGCAGCGACTGCTCGTGAACGGCATCGAGAACGTGCCGGCCGCGTTGTTCGTCCAGCTCGCCGACTGGGTGACCAAGGACGCCTGCCGTTCGGCCGACCAATCGCGCGACTACCGGGCCGGTCTGGCCGCGTGCCGGCAGCCGGCGCTCTTTCTCGCCGCCCCGCGCGATCACCTGGCGCCTCCCGGCGTGGTGCGCCGAAGCTTTGACCTCTGGGGCGGAGCAAAGGAGTACGTCGAGTTCGGGCTGGAGGCCGGCCACTCCGCCGACTACGGGCACACCGACCTGCTCGTCGGGACACGGGCGCCTCGGGAGGTCTTCCCGGTGGTGACCGACTGGCTCATCGCGCAAGGCCGCCCGGCTCCGGGAGCATCGACGTGATGACCGTCTTCCTTGCCCTGCTGCTCGCCGCGAAGCCGCTCGCCTGCCCGCCGGGGAGCCTGCCGGCCGGGAAGCCGCCGCCCCTTGGAAACGCCGAGTGGTGCGAGGGACCGGACGGAAGCGGGGCGGTCAAGCGACAGGGGCCGGGGCGCGACTACTACGAACTCGACCTCGTTCACGTGGAGGCCACATGGCGGAACGGCCAGCTCGACGGCCCGTGGGTCCAGTATCACCGTGATGGCAGGAAGGCGGCCGAGGGACGGTACCGCGCTGGCGAGAAGCACGGTCCCTGGACCTACTGGTTCGAGAGTGGGCAGGTCGCCGAGGAGGTCGGCTTCGACATGGGGAAGCGCCACGGCCGATTCGTGCAGTGGTGGCCGGGCGGGAAGAAGCGCACCGAGGGGAGCTTCTGCTACGGCCTGCAGTGCGGGCGCTGGGTGACCTGGAACGAGGAAGGTTCGGAGCTGGGGACGATCGTCTACGAGCAGATCCGCGCCACGCCGTGAGCGCGCCTGCCGGATGGCGAGGCGCCGAGGCGCCAGACAGGATCAGCTGGCCCGGGGGACCTTGCGAGCGCGCTCCGACTCGATGAGCTTGTCGAAGGCCTTCGACGGAACGGGCACGGCGGTGAAGACCGCCACCAGGTCGGGCCCGATGGGAAGCGTCGACTCGATGCCGGGCTTGACCCACACCCGGCCGGAGCGGGAGAGCGCCAGCTCGGGGATCTGCAGGGCGTAGTTCACGCGCACGCTGCCGGAGGCCTCCCGGAAGCTGGAGACCTTGAGGAGCATCCGGACGGAGGTCGGGTCGGCGGGGTCGCGGACCGTCACCGAGGCGAGCTTGCCCTCGGGGCTGACCAGCCGACTCTTGGCAACGATCGTTCCGTCGTCGCTCCGGACCTCGAAGGAGATGACCTCGCCGATCGAGCCGTCGCGGGCGGAGGCCGCGGCTGCCCTGGCGGTACGGACCCGCACGACTCCCTCGGCAGAAGCTGCCCCGACGAGGAAGGCGACGGCAAGGATGGCTGCGACACGGAGGGTCTTCACGAACGCTCCCAAAGGGTGGTGATAGCGCACCCTGGTGGCGTCTGCCCATAGAATCCCCCAAGATTTCCAGAAAACCGACCCGTCCGGGGCTATGGGAGCCGCCAGAAACCCCCCGTTTGGAGGGCTCGCCCGGTCTCCTCGAGCCAGAGAAGGGTGGCGAAGCAGCTCCGCTCGGCCACCGGAAGGAGGAATGGCGGGGTGTCATCGTAGGCGCGGCGCGTCACGTCGGAGAGCGTCCCGCCTGGGACGAGGGCCGCCGCGACCTTCCCGGCCCGCATGTGACGGTGCTCGAGGTACTCGTCGAGCTTGGCGGCGGCGGCCGGGGCCGGCGCGCCGTGCGCCGGATAGAGGGCCCGGGCCGGGAGCGACCGGAGCCGCTCGAGGGAGGCCAGGTACTGCCCCATGTTTCCCTCGGGGGGGTCGATGACCACGGTGGAGAGCGTGCTCACCATGTCGCCTGCGAGCAGCGCCCCGGTGCGGCCGTCGAGGAAGCAGAGATGGCCGGGCGCGTGACCAGGAGTGAATATGGCCCGCCAGCGTCCGTGCAGCAGCTCGCCGTCGGCGATCGGGAGCACGGTGGTGCCGTGGGGCAGGCGGCTGGCGGTGCGCGGGTGGGCCCGGACCGGCAGCCCGCGCGCGGCGAGTGGTGCCACGCCGCCGACGTGGTCGACGTGGTGGTGGGTGAGCCAGACCTCGCGGGCCGCGCGCCCCTCGGCGGCGAGCGCCCCGAGCACGAGATCGAGGCGCGCCTGCTCGGCGGGCTCGGGGGAGCCCGGATCGACGACCGCCACGCCGCCGCCCGGCTCCAGATCCACGATCCAGCAGTTGGTGTGGGTGGCGGGGGGAAGGGTCGGCGTCCGCAGGGACACCTGGACCACGCCGCGCTGGGACTCGATGAGGATGTCGGTGGGCGGGTGTCGGAGCAGCTCGAGCACGGCCGGCGGCGCCTGCCGGGCGATCGCGTTGATGCCCCACCAGGCAGGTGGGTGGAGAAGCGCGTCCCCCCGCTCCCAGGACTCGAGGGCGTGGCGAGCCGCGACGAACTCGCCGCCGGTGAGCTCCCCGGGCCACACCGAGGCCTCCTGGCCGGCGGGGAGGCGCACCAGGAAGAACCAGGCGTCGAAGCGAATGGGGGAAAATTCGGGCGTCACCCATCGGCCGGCCCCCTCGAGGAGCGCGGGGTCGAGGGCGAGCGCCTCCTGGAAGAGCAGGTCGGCGAAGGAGATGCGACCGTCGAGGAGCGCGCGGCGGGCCTCGTCCCGCTGGGCCGGGGAGAGCCGCTCGGCGCCGCGGGCGAGCAGGACGCCAGCCTCCTCGAAGAGCTCCCGGCAGGCCGCCGCCACGTGGGCGGCGTCATCGCCGGAGAGCCCGGCCACCGGGACGCGCTGGTCGTCGTCGTCGACGCGCCCGCCGGGGAAGGCGTGGAACCCGCCGGCGAACTTGAGCCCGTGACCGCGCCGGACCCAGAAGACCTCCCGGCCGTCGGGCCCGTCGCGCCAGAGGATCACCGCCGCGGCAGGACGCGGTGTCGGTGGGGGTGGCGCCGCCGGGAGCCCGGGAATGGCCTCGCTCATCCGATGAGCACGAGCGCCTGCTGGAGCTTGGAGAAGATTCGCGGTCCACCCGGAGTGAGAACCACGTCGATCTCGAGCCGGACGCCCATGCCCTCCTCGGGGATGTAGATGCCAGGCTCGATGGAGAAGGCGGTGCCCAGGACCAGCTCTCGGGTGTCGTGGGTCTCGAGGTCGTCCATGTTGGCCCCGTCGCCGTGGGCCGAGGCGAAGCCGATGGAGTGGCCGGTGCGGTGGACGAAGCGGTCGCCGTAGCCCTTCGAGGCGATGTGGTCGCGCACCACCCGGTCCACCTGCCAGCCCTGGAGCTTCGTCCCCGACCTCCAGCCCTCCTCGACCAGCCGGAAGCCGGCGTCGCGAGCGTCGGCGGTGACCCGGAAGATCTCCTCGATCTTGGGCGGGGCCCGGTCGCCGCAGAAGGCCATCCAGGTGATGTCGGCGTAGGGGTCGTCGGGGCGGGCCTCCTTCGCCCACAGGTCGATGAGGAGCAGGTCGCCGGGCCGGATCGGCGTGGGGCGTTCCTTCGACGGCACGTAGTGGGGGTCGCCGGCGTGGCCGTTCACGGCCACGATGGGCGGGTGGTCGGTCAGGAGCCCGAGCTCGGCGAAGCGGGCCATGAGCAGTTCCTGGATCTCGTGCTCGGACGGGGCTCGGCCGCGGCGGTGCTCCTCGCCGACCCGGGCGAAGGCCTCGTCCTTGGCCTCGTCGATGGCCCGGCACGAACGCGCATGGCTCTCGACCTGCCGCTCGTCGAAGCGGCAGAGGAACTGCTGGACCAGCTCGCCCGAGGAGACCACATCTACTCCCAGTGAACGAACCAGCTCGAGCGTGCCGGCGTCGATCCGGGACAGGTACGGGATGCCGGCCATGGGGAAGTACTCCATGGCGAGGCGGCGGCCGGGCAGGCTGGCGAGCATGCGCTCGAGGCCGGCGTGGAAGGACTGCCAGGACGCGTAGCTCTCGCGATGCCCTGGGACGTGCGCGGGAAAGGAGCCCATCTCGATGGCGTGGACGAGCAGTTGCGGCTCTCCCCGGGCCGGGACGAGGTAGGCCCATCGCCGGGTGAGCATGTGGCCGGAGAGGCCGAGCGCGCCGACGGCAGTCGGATTCTGCCCGTGGAAGTCGTAGAGGAGCCACCCGTCCAGCTTCTGGCTCGAGATGGCGCGCTGAAGGGACGGGATGTCCATGGCTCGACCCTCTAGATGGGGACCCGGTAGCGCTTCCCCGGGGGCGGCTCGAGCGGGATCTGGTGGAGCCGGATCGAGTTGGTGTTGCCGGGCTCGCCGAGCGGCGACCCGTAGACCAGGATCACCCGCTCCCCGGGTTTGGCGAGCCCGTCGTTCACCAGCCGGTCCGAGACCATGCGGGCCATGGAGTCGGGGTCGCGGATGGGCTCCATGATCCGGGGGAGCACCCCCCAGTAGAGCGCCATCCTGCGGCGGATGGGTTGCTCGGGCGAGAAGGCGACGATGGGGACCTGGGGACGGTAGCGGCTGAGGAGCCGGGCCGTCGTTCCACCCACCGTGAAACAGGCGATGCAGCGCGCGCCAGCGTCGAGGGCGGCCCGGACGGCCGCTGCGGCCACGACGTCGTTGAATGGCAACGGCGGCGGCGGGGCCTCCAGCGGCCGGGAGCGAGACAGGAAGAGGTTGCGCTCGGCCTCGCGCACCACGCGGTCCATGGTCTGGACGGCCAGCAGGGGGAAGCGGCCGCTGGCGGTCTCGCCCGAGAGCATCACCGCGTCGGCGCCGTCCCAGACGGCGTTGGCCACGTCGCTGGCCTCGGCGCGCGTCGGGCGGGGGTGCTCCATCATCGAATCCAGCATCTGGGTGGCGATGATGACCGGCTTGCCGACGTGGTTGCCCTTGTCGACGATCGACTTCTGGAGGATGGGCACCCGCTCGGCCGGAACCTCCACGCCCAGGTCGCCGCGCGCCACCATGAGCCCGTCGGCGGCATCCACGATCTCGTCGAGGTTCTCGAGGGCCTCGGGCTTCTCGATCTTGGCGATGATGGGGACCACGCGGCCCAGCGCCTCGAGCGCGGTCCGGGCCTGCGCCACGTCGTCGGCGCTCCGGACGAAGGAGAGTGCGACCAGGTCGACGCCGTGCTCGGCCCCGAAGCGAAGGTCGGCCCTGTCCTTCTCGGAGAGTGCGCCCACGCGCAGCGCCACGCCGGGGAGGTTGATCCCCTTGTGCTCCTTCAGGCGGCCACCCTCGACCACCTCGACGGTGACGCGGACGCCGTCGGTGTCGAGGATCCGGAACTCGAGCAGGCCATCGTCGACGAGCAGGCGGTCGCCCTTGCGGACGTCCTGGGCCAGGAAGGGGTAGGTGGTGGAGATCATCCGCGCGTCGCCCAGGATCTCCTTCTCGGTGGTGATGACGAGCGAGTCGCCAGCCACGAGCGGCACACCGGCGCGCCCGGCCTGGAGCGGCCCGGTCCGGATCTTCGGCCCCTGGAGATCCTGGAGGATGGCCACCGGCCGGATGAGCTGGCGCGAGGCCGCGCGGACCCGCTCGATGGCCCGGGCGTGATCCTCGTGGCTCCCGTGGGAGAAGTTGAGGCGGGCGACGTCCATGCCCAGCTCGAGGAGCTTCAGGACCACTTCGGGAGACTCGCTGGCGGGACCCAGGGTGCAGACGATCTTGGCGCGGCGCACGGTTCGACAGATCTACCGCGGTTGCCGCCTCCGCGCCTCCCGGATACCGTCCTGTCCCCGCATGGGAGCCTGCCTGCCCCGCGCCTTCTACGACCGCGACACCCGGGATGTCGCGCGCGACCTCATCGGCAAGGTGCTCGTTCACCAGGACGGGGAGGTCCGTCGAGCGGTCCGGATCGTCGAGACGGAGGCCTACCACGGCCCCCTCGATCAGGCCTCCCACGCCCGATTCGGCCCCACCCCGAGGGCGGCGGTGATGTTCGGTCCGCCCGGGCGGGCCTACGTCTACCTGGTCTACGGCCTGCACCACTGCATGAACGTGGTGGCCGGGCCGGACGGATTCCCCGCGGCGGTGCTCCTTCGCGCCGCCGAGCCGATCGAGAACTGTCTCCACGCCACGAGCGGTCCGGGAAACCTCTGCCGCGCGCTCGGCATCCGGCGGGAGACCCATTCCGGCCTCGGTCTCCGGGGGCCGATCCTGCGGATCGAGGATGGGCCGCGTCCCCAGGGGCGGATCGTTCGGACGGCCCGCATCGGGGTCGGGTACGCAGGGGCCTGGGCCGACCGGCCCTGGCGCTTCGTCCTGCAGGGAAGCCCCTGGACATCGGGAGGAAAAAATCGCTTGCACCGGGGACGCGAACGGAGCATTACGTCTGGCGAATGACGATTCGCACTTCCGCGGCGCGGCGCGAGCGCACCCGAGAGCGCGCCCGGCGCGACATCCTCGAGTCGGCGGCCCGGGTCTTCGCCCGGCGCGGGTACGCCGCCGCCACGCTGGCCGAGCTGGCCGAGGCGGCCGGCTACGCCGCCCCCTCGCTCTACCGGTACTTCGGGAGCAAGGAGGAGATCTTCGACAGCCTGTTCGCTCTCGTCTCCGCCGAGCTCCAGGAGGCCTTCGACGCCCCGGTCGACCGGAGCCTTCCGCTCCCGGCGCGACTCTCCTCCCTCTTCGCCGCGCTTCACCAGCTGGCCGAGGGACGGCGCGAGACCCTCGACCTCCTCGCCGCCCACGCCGACTTCGGTGAAGGGCAGGACCACATCGAGGGGCTCCTCCTGGCCTGGATGCAGAAGCACGTGGGGCGCGAAGAGCTACGGGTCCCTCCGGCGCTCGCCGCCCGCGTCGCCGCCGGCATCCTCCTCGCACTGAACCACGGCCGAGGCCGCACCGGAATGACTCCTGGTGAGATGACCCGCCTCGCCGCCGATCTCATCCTGCACGGAGTATCCGCATGAACCGCACCCCCTCGATCCTCGTCGCCTCCCTCGCCGTCGCCGTCCTCGCCGCCTGCGGTACCCGCGCCGAGAAGGCCAAGCTCCCCGATGCGGGGCCGGCCGGCCGGGCCGTGCGTGTCGCCAAGCCGGCCACCCGGATGGAGACAGGCCTGGCCCGCGCCACCGGGACGGTGAGGGCCAAGGAGGAGGCGGTCCTCTCCGCCCGGGCCAGCGGGCAGATCCTCAGGTTGCGAGCGGCGGTCGGCGACCGCGTCAAGGCCGGCGCGCCGCTCGTGGAGATGGACCCGGTCAACGCCCGGATCGCCGTCGAGAACGCGCTCGCCGCCGAGCGGCTGGCCGTCGCCAACCTGGCGGCCGCCGACCGCGAGGTGGTCCGCTCGAAGATGCTCTTCGAGGCCCAGAGCCTGCCCGAGGCCGGCTACGATCGGGTGCGCACCGCCCGTGACATCGCCGCCGCCCAGCTCGACCAGGCCAGGGCCGCGCTCTCCGGAGCCAGGCAGATGCTCACCGACACGCTCATCCTCGCCCCCTTCGCGGGGGTGGTCACCGCGAAGTTCCACAACGCCGGCGACACAGTGACCCTCATGCCGGTCACCCCCATCGTCACCGTCACCGACGTGGATCACCTGGAGGTGCGCCTCGCCGTTCCCGAGTCGATCGAGAGCTTCGTGCGCCCCGGGCAGGTCATCGACGCGGTGCTCACCCCGTCCGGCCAGCGCTTCCAGGCCAGGGTTCGCGTCAAGGGCTCGGTGGTGGATCCGCAGTCGCGCACCATCGAGGTGCTGGCCGACGTGGGCAAGACCGACGGCCCGGCAGTCCGCCCCGGCAGCCTGGCCAACGTCGACTTCGGCGGGTTCGGAGAGAAGGACGGCCTCTACGTGCCTTCCGGCGCCGTGCGAACCGACGCGAGCGGCGCCTTCGTGCTGGTCGCAGCCGGGGGCAAGGCCGAGCGGCGCGACGTCCAGGTGGCGCAGCTCAACCCCGGAACGATGGTGGTGACGGGCGGCCTCGCCCCCGACGCGCTCGTCATCCTCGACCCGGGCGCGCTCGCGCCCGGCGATCCGGTCGTCGCCATCGGCGTGGAGGGGGGCAAGTGAACCCCATCCGCACCTTCATCGAGCGCCCGGTCTTCACCGGGATGCTCACCCTCGTGCTCATCGTCTTCGGGATCGTGGCCTATCCGCGCATCGGGGTGGACCAGTTCCCGGAGGTCGAGTTTCCCATCGTCACGGTGACGACCATCCTCCCCGGCGCCGACCCGGAGACCATCGAGCGAAACGTCACCAAGCCGCTCGAGGAGGCCCTCAACACGCTGCCCGGGCTCGACACGCTGCGCTCGGTGAACGTGGAGAACGTTTCCCAGATCGTCATCCGCTTCGACCTGGAGCGGAAGGTCGACGTGGCGGCACAGGACGTCCGCGACCGGGTCCAGGCCACGCTCTCCAAGCTGCCGAGGGAGATCCAGACCCCCATCGTCGAGAAGTTCGACATCGGCGCCGCGCCGGTGGCCACGCTGGCCTTCTCGGCGCCGCTCCCCATCGATCAGCTCACCAAGGTCGCCGAGGACGTCGTCAAGCCCGCCCTGCAGCAGATTCCTGGCGTGGGAGCGGTGGAGCTGGCCGGCGGCCGGAAGCGCGAGATCACCGTGGTGCTCGATCCCAAGGCGCTCTCGGGCTACGGCCTCACCCCGGCCGACGTGGTCCAGGCGCTGCGCGCCCAGAGCATCGACGTCCCCGGCGGCCGGACGCAGGAGGCCGGCCTGGA